>JAEEGH010003799.1_pt1 | contig 39266 bp, 29 predicted proteins | sample 9134181 | NCBI WGS metagenome assembly JAEEGH01 (sample SAMN16246544, study PRJNA631951) | gut metagenome | biome: gut microbiome; feature: rumen; material: DP-attached | host: Bos | place: Iran: Karaj | collected 2018-10 | reverse complement strand
TAGACGATGCCCTTCAGGTACAGTTGCTTGGTGGTCAGCAGGGGGACCCCCTCGCTGAGCGGATAGCGGCTCTGGGTGCCGAAGATGCTGATGGTGCCCGTTCCCGTGCGGTCACCCTTTTGGGCACCTTCGGTCAGGATGCGGTTAAGAATGTCTAAGTATTGTTTCATATTCGTTGGGTATATGCGTTGTCTTGATTCTCCATGCTTTGGGGTATAGGTTGTTGGCACGGCTCCCGATGTTCTTCATCTGTCCGAGCGTATGGCCCATGAACGTCACTTCGACGATGCCACGTGGCGTGTCCTCGGGTAGCACCAGTGCCTCGCCGCGCAGATAGGCGATGGCTTGTGGGTAGGAGAGGGGAACGGACCCTCCCCCGACCCCTCCCTGTGAGGAAGGGGAGATATTACTATGCAAGCGTGGGTCTTTTGCCCTCTGGCTATTTCCTCCCCTCCATTCAGGGATGGGTTGGGGGAGGGTCCCCTTCCTCATTGCACACATAAACAGTCCTTCACCGCGGGTAATGCCGGGGATGAACCGATAGACGGGCTCCGTGAATCCTTCGAGCAGCGAACCGGTGATGCCCCACTCAGGTCTTGTCTCTATGGGCAGCAGTTCGGCACCCAGCTCCTCTGTGAACCAGCGGACGTTCTCCTCGTTCTCCTTTGTATTAAAGGTACACGTACTATATATAAGGATACCGCCGTCGTTCAGACAGCGCCATGCGTCGCTGACTATCTCACGCTGCAGCTGCCAGCACTTCTCCACGTTCTTCGGGTTCCACTCACCGATGGTGGCAGGGTCTTTGCGGAACATGCCTTCGCCCGAGCAGGGCACGTCGCACAGGATGAGGTCGAAGCGTTGCTTCTGCCTGACGAAGTCGCGTGGGTACAGGTTGGTGACCGTATGGTTCGGATATCCCCATTTCTCCACGTTCTCCGCCAGTATCTGGAACCGTTTCGGATTAGGCTCATTGCTGATGAGGCTGCACTCGTCGGGCAGCAGTGAGCGTAGCAGGGTCGATTTGCCGCCAGGGGCAGCACAGAGGTCGAGAGCGGTTTTTAGTTGAGAGTGTAGAGTCGAGAGTGTAGAGTTTGCTACCGCCTGCCACAGAAACATCGACGAGGCTTCCTGCACATAGTAGCAGCCGGCGTGCAGCAGGGGATCCATGGTGAAGTTCGGTCGGCGGGGCAGGTAGTATCCCTGTTCGCACCAGGGAACACGTTCTCCACCAACAACAGTCCACCCTGCATGTGTGGCTTTTGAATTCCCCTCTCCCTTCGTAGAGAGGGCGGGGGTGAGGATTCTCCTCGGGTTCAGACGAATGCTCACGGGAGGTTCCTCCTCAAACGCTTTCAGGTAGCGTTCGAAGCGCTCGTCACCCATCATTCGGCGCGTCTCCTGTACAAATTCTTCGGGTAAAGTTACCATAATTGCTTGCAAAGGTAAAATTTTTTTTGCATCTTTGCAACTAATTTGGCAACATATGCGTCAAACAGGTGTAGAAAACAAATAAAAACGAATGGATATGAAACAAATTATTATTGCCATCACAATGCTGTTTACACTTGCTTCAACGATGCAAGTGACAGCACAGAAGCATCGCCACAGTGCCAACCCGACGGCCGTGGCTCCTGCCAGCACTACTGCCACAACAACTTCAAATACACCTGCCACTACAGCACCTGCCGGCGCAGCTGCTGACACGGCTGGCGTTGAAGCCTTCTCGGACACCACCAGCGTGGCTGACAACGATTCGACCTACAGTACCTATGGACGTTCAAACAGCTATTCGGTAAACGTTACGACGCCTGTTGACCATTTCCTCAACAGTGTGGAGTGGAACGACGTGGCGGGCATGTTTATGATAGTTTGCGTGGTGTCCATCATTTTCCTGTTGGCTCCCCTGTTCATCATTGCTGTCGTCTTCTACTTCGTCAACAAAAGCCGCAAGGACAAGCTGAAGCTGGCGCAGATGGCCATCCAGAACGGACAGCCCGTTCCAGAGAATCTGATTCGTGATACGCCAATAGCCGCCAACAGCAATTATCGCAGTGGCATCACGCAGGTGTTCCTGGGTGTTGGCCTGATGGTTTTCTTAGGCATGCTCCTTGGCAAAATCGGCTTCGGCATCGGTGCGCTGGTGTTCTTCATCGGTCTGGGTAAACTGGTACTAGCCCTCATCGACAAGCAGTCGGAGAAGAAGAATTTCACTTACAGGCCGCGCCAGACCCCTCCTCCTGTGAATCATGAAACTACCACAACAAGTTCAAACGATATATAATATAGGTATTATGGATAAGAAATTAGTTCGTTCCAACAATAAGATGATAGCCGGCGTGTGTGCAGGGCTTGCCGAATACATGGGCATTGACATCACGGCCGCCCGTCTTGGATTCACCGCACTGACGCTCTTCACGGGCTTTGCAGGCATACCGTTCTATATTGTCGCATGGATAGTCATGCCTGAATCAGAAGCATACGCATAGACTATGGTATCGGTCAGCGATTTCTCTCTCGTTACGCAGGTGGCGGTACTTGGCAACCGAAAGGCTTTCGACAAGCTGGTTGTCAAGTACCAGTCGCCAGTCCGCAGGTTCTTCCTGCACCAGACGGGGGGTGACAGTCAACTGAGCGATGACCTGGCACAAGACACGTTCGTCAAGGCCTACACGTACATCCGCCAGTTTCGTGGAACGGCGCAGTTCTCCACGTGGCTCATGCGCATTGCCTACAACGTGTTCTATGACTACTGTCGTAAAGAAGACGGATTACGGACTACGGATTACGGATTGAATGCGACAAACAGTCCCTCATCCGCAATCCCTCATCCTTCATCCATCAAAATGGACGTCCACTCCGCCCTTGCCACCCTGAAGCAGGAGGAACGGGCTTGCATCACACTACAACTCATTGACGGATACCCTATTGACGAGATAGCGAAAATCATGGATATGCCTCAGGGCACGGTGAAGTCGCACCTCTCCAGGGGAAAGGAGAAATTGGCAAACTACCTAAAACAAAATGGTTATGAACGAAAATGACAAGAAACTCATAGAACAGTTCTTCCGCGAGTCTGCCTTGCAGCAGGTGGAGGATAACGGCTTTACGGAGCGTGTGATGACAGCTATACGAACCGCCGAGGCCACGCCGGAAATGAAATCGTCCATTTCTGCGCAGCGCCTGTCGCTCTTCTCATCGTTGTGGACGGTATTCTGCATTGTTGTGGCACTGGTGGTGTTCTATCTGTCAAACGGCTGGCAGGCATTGACTTCCTATGCCACGATGCTGCTGACCTACGTTGAGGTGTTTCTGCGAACAGCACCTACCTTCATCGACCTCTCGCTTCTCGGCAGTCAGGGTTCGGCATTCAGTCTGATGGGGCAAGCTATCTTGGCGCTGCTGACCATGATGATACTCTTCTTTATTGGGCTGACGAGGTGGGCATATCGGCAGGTGTAGTCGTCATACCGTAGGTGATGCGCAGCACCCGGAACTCCGTTCGGCGGTTCAGCTGGTTGCAGGCCTCCTGCTGTTCGGGTTCCAGTTTCTCGATAAATTCCTGTGTCAGCACGTCGTTTTCCTTCAAGTAGGGGAAACGCTCTGTCAGTTTTCTACGGATGGTCTTCGGTTTCTCCTCACCATAGCCCACGGGGGTCAGGCGGTCTGCTTTGATGCCGTGTGCAATGAGATAGTTAACTACAGACTCCGCACGTCGTTGCGAGAGTCGTTTGTTGTATTCGTCGGAACCCTTGTAGTCGCAGTGTGCGCTCAGTTCGATGGTCACGTTCGGGTTCTCCTCCAATAGCAGTACCAGCGAGTCGAGCGCTTTCTCTGACTCGGGGCGCAGCGTTGCACGGTCGAAGTCGTAGAAGATGTTGTCGATGAGCACAGGAGCCGTGATAGAGGCCAGCGGGAACTGCAGGACATGCTCTTCCGACTCCTCGGTATCGACTACCGACAGCTGTTCAGCATGGTTCAGGAATCCGTTGCAGGTGGCCAGCAGCACATAATCGACACCAGGCTTCACCTGCTGTGTGAACGAGCCGTCGCCGCGTACGCCTAACTTCAGGTTCGTACCGTCGTTGCCCACCATGAATACCTGTGCGGCCGTCAGTTCATAGCCATCCTTCTCATACACCCATCCTTTCACGGTCTGTGTGATTTCCGGATTGAAGAAACTGTAGATGTGGTCCCATCCCCGTGCATCACCGCGATTGCTGCAGAAGAAACCTCGGTTGAACACACCCTCGAAGGTCATGCCGAAGTCGTCGCCGTTGGAGTTCAGGGGGTATCCGGGATGTTCCAGTACCCACTCTTGTAACGAGTCGGGGTGTGCAATCCAGATGTCGAGTCCGCCCATGCTCTCATGACCGTCGCTGGAGAAGTAGAAGTCGCCATTGGGCCGGAAGGTCGGAAACTCCTCGTTGCCTGGTGTGTTGATGGGTGCCCCCAGGTTCTCTACTCCGCCCACGTCGTTGCCTGATGTCAGTCTGACGCGCCAGATGTCGAGTCCGCCCATACCGCCAGCCATATCGCTGGTGAAGTAGAGCCATTCGCCGTCAGGACTCACTGCAGGGTGCGCATAGAGCGATAGCGTGTCCTTGCTTAGCTGTATAGGCTGCGGTTTGCCCCATGCGGCATCCGATCGGGGTGCTTTGGCAATGACGGCGTATCGTGGATAGTTGGGGTCGGTTTTGCAGACGGTCAGATACATGGTTCTTCCGTCGGGTGACAGGCAGCAGGCTCCCTCGTCGTCGGCAGAGTTCAGTTCCGTGTCGATGGTGACAGGTCGTTGCCATTGTCCCTGTTCGTTCTTGGTGGCCATGAAGATGTCGGCATTCTTCGTTCCCGTAATGCCGCTCAGCTCGTCGCCCTGTGCATCATTACGGGTTGACGTGAAGTAGAGAATGTCGCTGTTCGTGCCCCCCAGCACAGGAGAGTAGTCGGCACGTCTGGAGTTAAACAGGTCCATGCGTTTCACGGTGTATCGTGAGCCGTCTTCTTTCCACTGCGGAGCCTCTTGTGCTGAGCGCAGTCCGGTCCGGGCCTGTTTCTGCAGTTCTTCGCTATTAGCCCTTAGCTCCAAGCTGTCTATGGCCGTCTGATACATCTTGGCAGCCTCCTTGTACTGTCCGTTTTTCAGCAGTTGCTGAGCCAGCAGGAAGTATGTCAGTGAGTCCTGCTGTTTGTAGCGTATCACATTGTTGTATGCAGCGATGGCCCGTCCGGTATAGTTCAGCCGTCGGTAGCTCTCCGCCAGCTTGGCAGCCCGTTGTCCGCGAAGCGCGCGTTGCTTGGACGGTGTCTGCTGGTATGCCCGTTTGTATTGGTTGGCAGCATCGTAGTATTCGCCCAGCGCGAAGAACTTGTCGCCCTTCTTCATGGCACTGTCGGCACCGCCACAAGCCATGAGCAGCAGTCCTGCGAGCAATATGTTGAGTATGTGTAGCTTCCGTTTCATATACTCTATTATAACGTAGCCGCCTGTCTTTTATTGTTTATGCCTTGTTGATTGTTGGATTAGAAGTCGGGCTTCATGAAAATGTCGAAGTCTTTGTCGTAGGCCGGCGAGTCAATGGCGAGCAGGTTCAGCACGGAATGGAAAATGTAGTGCTGTTCCAGTACCGCAGGCAGTTCGCCTGCCGGTTTGTACTGTCTGAAGTCCTTGGAAGTCCAAACCATGAAAGGTATCTCATACTGCACCTTGGGTGCCAGTTTCATGGGGAGTCCGTGCATGAACATCTTGTTCTCGCCGAGCGATTCCCCGTGGTCGGAAATGAAAATCATGGCACTGTTCCATTCGGTCATGGAGCGTAGCGTGTTGATGAGGCTGTCCAGGAGAAAGTCAGTATATAATATGGTGTTGTCATACGCATTCACCAGCATGCCGACGTTCTTCTCGCCTTCTTCCACGTTTTTGGCCACCGGCTTAAAGGTCTCGAACTCCTTGGGATATTTGTCGGCATATTTCGGTCCATGACTGGTGCTGGTGTGCAGTACCAGGAGCACTTTGTCCTTCTTGCTCGACTCAATACGCTCACGGAGCCCCTTCAGCAGAATCCCGTCGTAGTAGATGTTCTCTCCGGGGTACCGGGTGCCCAGTTCCTCGTTGGTGAGATACTCGTCAATGTGTATGGGCGGTTCACCCCAGTTGGATGTGCGCCACGAGACGTCAACACCCGTCCTGAAGGCATAGTTGGGCAGCAGCTCATACAGGTCGTCGCTGTTTTGGGGTTCAAGGATGGCCTTGGTGCCTGCTGTGGTGTAAGTGGCACACGATGTAGCCTCGTACACCTTCAGTCCGTCTTGCTTGGAGAGCAGCGGATTGGTGTTGCGCCCATAGCCGTAGAGCTGGAAGTTGGCCTTGCGTGCCGACTCGCCGATGACGAGCACCACTACCGTCTTCTCGTGGTCGGCCAGTCTGCCGTCAGGCAGTTTGATTTCCTCTGCCTGTTCGTCCTGCTGGCTGCTTACCACCCGATAGGTATTCGCCAGGTACGACCACGGCTGCAGCAGTCCGCCCAGTTCTGTGTCGTGCTGACTGATCCATAGCGTCTGGCTGATGTTCAGCATGGCTACGGCAAGGACGACAGCCAGTGAGCAGCCGCAGCAGACGGCCATTCTTTTGGCCTTGCCGACGACTACCGGCTGCAACAGACAGTAGAGTGCCGGAAGCACACCACAGACGAGGATGAATCCCCACAGCGACCAGCTGAAGAATCCCGAGGCCTCAGAATATCTGGTGTTGAATACGTTTTCAATGGTGGTTGCATCAATCATCACGCTGTAGGTCATGATGAAATACACGGCCGTGGCATTGATGAGCGCCAGGATGGCCAGCAGGATGCGTCCTACCATCCTCGTCAGGAACATCACCAGATAGGTCATCATGAAGTTAAGCGCCAGCATGACCACCACCAGCGATGCCAGCAGGAACAGCCGTCCGCCGGCATGCTCATGCGTATTGTCGGCTACATAGCTGAAGAAGGGAATGTTGTACAGCAACAACGTTCCTATGCTGACGATGCACGAGAAGGCAAGAAGCGATATGGGCTTGCGTAATAGTTCCTTTATTTTCATGCAGCAAAGATACGGCAACTTATTCAATCCTCCAAATTATTTAATAAAAAACTCGTGCAAGAAACAGGCGTACTTTTTGTTTCTGTGGGCCAGTTCACGATAAGCGAAACGGCACTTCCATTCAAAGAAGTGCCGTTTCGCTGGGAGAAACTGCCGGGGTAAAGGGGAGAGAGGTACGGGGAAGCAGGGAGTTTCTGCCGGGGTAACTATAACTCCGCGGGCGGTGCCAAATCTGGCAGCGCCCGCTGCCATCTCTGGTAGCGGGCGCTGCTAAGTCTGTCATCGGACGGTGCTGTCCTTTTACTGTTTCGTTTTAGCTTTTGGGGCGAGTATATAATGATTTCTGCAAAGTTACAACATTATCCTGAGATTTCCAAATAAAACGTGTTTTTTCCATCAATAAAAACGCATTCATGTTTCCGGAATGAAAATAATTGTTTACCTTTGTGGCCGAAACTAACTGAAATCAATGATGAACATGAGAACTATTCTTACTCCTTTCCGCCTGCTCTGCCTGTTGGCAGTGCTCCTGTTGGTACCTGTGACGAAGACTATTGCCGCCTCAGTCATCGCTTTTGGCGACGGCCGTTTGGTGGTGAAGTATGTAGCCCGCAATGCCGTCCGTATTCAGTACCTGCCCGAAGGCCATACCCCCCAGGTGCAGCTGCCCGACTGGCTCTACGTGAAGCACGACGAGGTGGCAGTCCCCGACATCTCGGTGCAGACCGATGCTGCACATAATATATTGTATGTCAAGGATAAGACAGGACGCGTGGTCTTTACAGCCACCCGTCATGAGCTGTGTGCAAAGACGTTGGGCGACCTTCCCACCTACGAGGCCACGCTGGCTTTCCAGTCGCCGACGGACGAGTGCCTCTACGGCCTGGGACAGTTTCAGGACGGCTACAGCAACGTGCGTGGCCTGCCGCGCCGACTGACGCAGGTGAACACACAGATAGCCGTTCCGATGCTGCTGTCGAGCAAGGGCTACGGCATCCTTTGGAACAACTACGGACTGACGGACTTCAACCCCTGCGGCCAGCGTGTCGCACTGACACAGCGTAGTGGGGCGGGGGTGCGTGAGGAGGTCAACGTCACCTCGACGGAGGGCGGCAAGCGTGAAGTGCGCGAACGTCACATCTTCGAGGCTACGATTGACGTAGCGGAGGCTGGCGACTATGCGCTGCTGCTCGACGTAGGTCAGAAGATGGCACGCCGCCATAACCTTGTCATCGACGGACAGACGGTCATCGAGATGCAGAACCTGTGGCTGCCGCCTACGGCGTCGCGGATTGTCCGCCTGGAGGCCGGTCGCCATACACTGGAGGCTGAGCTGACGCGCAACGACAAGCCCGTGCTCTACTACCAGAAGGTGCAGAATGAGACGGTGTTCCGTTCGCCTGTGGCCGATGCGGTGGACTACACGGTGTTCGTGGGCTCGGCTGACGAGGTCATTGCCACCTACCGCGAGCTGACCGGCGAGTGTCCGCAGATGCCCGAGTGGGCGCTGGGCTACATCCACTGCCGCGAGCGCTTCCACTCCTCCGACGAGATACTCCAGACCGCCAACCGCTTCCGTGACGAAAAGCTGCCCCTGAGCGTCATCGTACAGGACTGGCAGTACTGGGGCAAGTACGGCTGGAACTCCATGCGCTTCGACGAGGAGTACTATCCCGACCCGAAGGCCCTGACCGACAGCCTGCACCGTATGAACGTCCGTCTGATGGTCAGCGTGTGGTCGAAGATTGACAAGAATTCCGACGTGGGCCGTCAGATGCAGCAGGCAGGCTACTATATCCCTAATACCGACTGGATAGACTTCTTCAACCCCGATGCCGCTGCTGCCTACTGGCAGAACTTCAGCGAGCGTCTGGTGCCCTTAGGCATCGATGCCTGGTGGCAGGACGCCACCGAGCCCGAGAACGACGACCTGGAGGGCCGTCGCGTCAACAACGGCAAGTGGCCGGGCGAACTGGTGCGCAATGTCTATCCGCTGCTGGTCAACAAGACGGTGTATGATGGCCTCACCCAACAGCCAACAGCTAACAGCCAACAGCCCTTTATCCTCACCCGCTGCGGCTTCCCCGGCATTCAGCGCTACGGCTCAGCCATGTGGAGCGGCGACGTGGGCAACGACTGGGAGACCTTCCGCCGTCAGATTGTGGCAGGTCTGGGCATGCAGGCAGCAGGCCTGCCCTGGTGGACCTACGATGCCGGCGGATTCTTCCGTCCTGGAGACCAGTACAGCAATCAGGAGTATATTGAGCGCATGCTGCGTTGGATTGAGACCAGCGTCTATCTGCCGCTGATGCGCGTTCACGGCTACATGAGCAATACCGAGCCCTGGAACTACGGTCCCGAGGCGCAGGCCGTCATTGCCGACTGCCTGAAGGAGCGCTACCGTCTGCTGCCCTACATCAAAGAGTGTGCCGACCGTGTCTCCAGCGAGGGCTACACGCTGATGCGTCCCCTCGTCTTCGACTTTGCCGACGACCCCGTGGCGCTGCAGCAGCAGTACGAGTATATGTTCGGCCCCAAGCTGCTCATCAGTCCGGTCACCGAGCCCGGCGTCACCGAGTGGAAGACCTATCTGCCGAAGAATGCCGCCGGCTGGGACGACTACCACACCGGCAAGCACTACGAGGGCGGACAGACCGTCACCACGCCCGTCACGCTGGCCTATATCCCTGTCTTCGTCAGGAAGTAGCCACCAGTAGATACAACTTTCGGCAAGAAATTGCCGTCGGTTTTAAACCTTCCAGCTTTCGCAGCGTCATAATGGTATCTATAGATATTCATTACTACGTCATGCGAAAGTTTCTTTTTTTTGTGGTGCTCCTGGCTGTGACTGCCAGCCGTGCACAGGATTTACAGTTAAACGACCGCGAGTATTTCGAGCGGCAAGGTGTTAACGTGCTGGTATTCAGCAACTCTTTCAACGGAGGTTTCAACGACGAGAAGAACTCCGGCATTGAGATTATCCATCATGGGGTAAGAACGGTGCAGGGTGGGGCAGTCCGTCTGAACAATACCCCCGAGCAATGGGACCTGGTGCCGACGATGACCAGTCGTAAGGTGGACCGGGAGAACGGAACCATTGAGGTGAGCCTGCGCTACGCTGACTACGACTTCGACAGTCGCATCGTGGTGACCGGCAAGGGAAAGTCCGTCGAGATTGCCGTCTGGCTCGACAAGCCCGTTCCCGAAAAACTGGCAGGGGAGGCAGGTTTGAACCTGGAGTTCCTGCCTTCGCAGTATTGGCTGAAGACCTACACGATGGACGGTCGTCTGGGTCGTCTGCCGCGTTATGCCACCAGTCAGACCGTCACCCGTCCGAACGAAGAGAAGCCCCGTCAGTTCAAAGGCTTCCGTACGTACGACGACCGTGGAACGGGCCGCTTTGTTGACCCGTTGCCGATGGCTGCCGGTCACGACCTGACGCTGGCCACCGACGCCCCCGAGCGGATGATCCGCGTGAGCAGCACCGATGCCGAGCTGCAACTCTTCGACGGTCGTATGCTCGCCCAGAACGGCTGGTTCGTTGTGCGCAGCATCCTGCCGGCAGGCAAGACGGGCAAGGTAGTCACCTGGACCGTAGAGCCCAACGCCATCGCCAACTGGATTCGTGAGCCGAACATCGGTTTCTCGCAGGTAGGCTATATCCCCAACCAGCCGAAGGTGGCCGTCATCGAGCTCGACAAGGCTGACACACCGAAGACCACTGCCTCGCTCATGCGGCTGAATGCCGACGGCACGGCGACCGAAGCCTACAAGGGCGGCATCCAGACATGGGGTCCCTATTTCAAGTATAACTATGTGAAGTTCGACTTCTCGGAGGTCAGGCAGCCCGGCGTCTATTATATACAATATGGTGGGACGCGCACCAACGACTTCCTCATCGACGAACACGTCTATGACCAGATAACCGACGCCACGACCGACGTGTGGGTGCCCATCCACATGAACCACATGTACGTCAACGAGGGCTACCGCACGTGGCACGGTGAGCCGTTCAAGGAGGGTTACCTGCAGGCACCCCCCAGCGACCACTTCGACCTGCACCGTCAGGGCGAGACCACCGACACGAAGTACAAACCATACGAACTCATCCCGGGCCTGAACGTGGGCGGATTCTTCGATGCCGGCGACTTCGACATCGAGACGGGTTCCAACATCAACGTCGTGCAGAACTTCATCCGCACGTGGGAACTCTTCCACCCCCAGCGCGACGAGACCTTCGTCAGTCAGCAGCAACGCTATGTCGATTTGCACCGTCCCGACGGTGTGCCCGACATCCTGCAGTTCATTGAGCACGGCACGCTGAACCTCGTGGCACAGGCAGAGCAGATAGGCCACATGGCGCAGACCCTCTCCAACTCCATACTCGACAACTACCACCATCTGGGCGATGCAGCCTCCATTACCGACGGCCTGCACTACGACCCCAGTCTGAAACCCTATGAAGTCAGCGCTGACGGCAAGCGCAGCGGAACGCCCGACGACCTATGGGCCTTCACCACCCGCAGTCCGCAGCTCGACCTGCGTGCCGCCACGATGTTTGCTGCTGCCTACCACGCGCTGAAGGGCTATAACGACAATCTCGCAGAACGTGCGCTCACCCAGTCGAAACGGCTGATGGCGGAGGCGACGGAACTCATCAACACCAGTCGTGCTGCCCGTCGGACGCAGGTTGACGAGGACTTCAGCTGGATTGACGGCATTGAGCACAATCCTAATGCCAAACCCGACAAGAAACGGCAGGCGCTGATGGCACGGAGCCGCAAGAACCGTGAACAGCTGGGCGACATGGCCACCAACCTGCAGCTTTATGGAGCTACGAAGGAGAAGCAGTACCTGGACAACTTCACCAAGCAGATATGGGATGCGCTGGAACTGAACCTGTCCATGAACATGCAGACGGCGCTCGATGCTGTTCCCTATATGGACGAGGGCTACAAGACGAAGCTGCGCCCCTACGTGGAGAAGTATAATGCCTATGTCCAGGACTTCGACCGGCAGAACCCCTACGGAGTACCCATCGGCCTGGGCAACTGGGCAGGCGTGAACATGGTGCTCAACTTCGGCATCACGGTTAACTACGCCCACCTCTACTTCCCCGACGTTGTGAGCAAGGACGAGGTCTATCGCGTGGCCAACTGGCTCTACGGCTGTCACCCGTACCACAACTACTCGTTCGTGGCCGTTGTGGGTGCTGCCCGTCCCAAGCAGGTGTTCTACGGCAACAACCGTGCCGACTTCTCGGCCATCCCCGGCAACGTGGCCCCCGGACTGCTCTTCCGTAAGCCCGACCACTTCGAGAACTTCGACGACTGGCCCTTCCTCTGGGGCCAGAACGAGGGAACCATTGCCGGCAATACGCAGTACATCATCTTCGGTTCGTCGCTGAAGAATATCGTGAATCAATAACAATTTAAAAAACGAAGTTACTGATGAGCAAGATAGTGAAAGGCAGGAAAACAATACTGGCCATCCTGCTGACGGTGGGCACAGCCTGTCAGGCACAGACATTCAAGTTAAACAACGACGGCTATTTCAATGCCGGCGGTACGGACGTGATGGCCTTTAACGACTTCTATCCGGAGGGACATCAGGGTGGTGTGTGTGTCATCATGAACGGCCGGCGCATCGCCACCAACGGCGACATCCGCATGGAGGCTACGCCAGGCCAGTGGCAGCCAGTTCCGAAACAGCTAAGCCGCAAGGCCGAAGGCGGACGTGTCGTCACCACCCTCTGTTACCCCGACTCCAGCCGTCATCTGACGGGTTTCAATCCGATGGTCTATCCTGACTATCACGTCAACTACACGGTAACCGTTGAGCCGCAGGGTCGTAGCATCCTCGTCACCGTTGACCTCGACAAGCCCGTGCCTGACTTCCTGTTAGGCAAGGTGGGATTCAATCTGGAGTTCTTTCCAGGCGAGTTGTTCGGCAAGCCTTGGATCATGGACGACCAGACAGGCATTTATCCGCAACAGCCCAATGCGCCGCTCCTCATCCTGCCAACCAATCGTGGTCACGACGGTGACTACTTCGCAGGTCGTGGCCAGAAGGCCGACCTCGCCCAGCTTGACGGTGAGGGGTATAGCCCGTTGCGTGCCGACGACATCATTGCCGCACCCTATGCCGAAGGACGGACGTTCACGTCGCGCCCTGATGATGCCAGTCAGAAACTGACGGTAGAGTCGTTGACCGGTTCCCTGAAACTCTTCGATGGGCGCATGAATCACAACAACGGCTGGTTCGTGCTGCGTAGCGAGATTGCCAAGGGAGCCACGAAAGGTGCCGTGCGCTGGCTCATCACGCCCGAGGTGGATGAGGCCTGGCGTTACCAGCCCGTGGTTCACACCTCGCAGGTAGGCTATAAGACACGGCAGCAGAAACACATTGTTATTGAGACCGACAGGCGCGATGCCACATTGGCTGCTGCCCAGCTTGTACGCATCGGAGCCGACGGGGAAACCGTTGTCCGTACCGTCATGCCGACGGTATGGGGCGATTTTCTGCGCTACCGTTATCTAATTGCCGACTTCAGCGATGTCACCCAGACGGGACTCTATCAAGTCTGCTACGGCCATGCTCAGTCCAGCGTGTTCCGTATTGATGACAATGTCTATGAGCGTGGTGTCTGGCAGCCTGTTATAGAGTATTTCCTGCCGGTGCAGATGTGTCACATGCGTGTATCTGAGAAATATCGCGTCTGGCATGATGCATGTCACATGGACGATGCGCTGATGGCCCGTGTGGGCAACCATATTGATGGTTACGACCAGCGTCCTGGACTCTCGAAGTATGCTGAGGGAGAACGTGTACCAGGTGTGAACGTTGGTGGCTGGCACGATGCCGGCGATTTCGACCTCCGTGTGGAGTCACAGGCTGGCGAGTCCTATATCCTGGCGCTGGCCTACGAGCAGTTCTGTCCCGATATTGATGTGACCGCAATAGACCACCAGCAGCACCGGGTGGAGATTCATGAGCCAGACGGTAGAAACGACATCCTGCAGCAGGTGGAGAACGGCGCGCTTACCGTTGTCCGTTCCTATCAGGCGTTGGGTCGCCTCTATCGTGGCATCATCTGCAATTCGTTGCGTCAGTATGCGCTGTTGGGCGATGCTGCTGCCATGACCGACGGCCTTCCCAATGCTGACGACCGCTGGATATTTACGGAAGACAATCCGATGCGTGCCCTCTCCACAGCCGCCCAGTTAGCCGGTGCCGCCCGTGTGTTGCGAGGCTTCAACGACGAGTTGAGCCGTGAGTGTCAGCAGATAGCCGCTGATATTTATCAGCAGACAGCGGTCAGCGAACGTCTGACAGCGATGAAGCTCCAGGCTGCCGTCGAACTCTACCTGACCACGGGTGAGCAGGCGTACCTTGACTTCCTGCTCAGCCAGCAGAAGCTGATCGTCAGCAACATCGGACGTGTGGGCTGGTTTACCGCCCGTGTCGCCAAGCTGCTGGAGGAAAAGAGCCAAGCAAAGGGCGTCAGCAGTAAGAACCGGAAAATCTACCGTCAGTTTGCGGCCGACTTCCGCACAGCCCTTGCGGGCTATAAGACACAGTTGGACCAGCAGTCGGCAGAAACTCCTTACGGAGTGCCTTACCGTCCGAGCATCTGGGGTGCAGGCTGGGACATCCAGCGCTTCGGCTTCGAGTATTACTTCCTGACCGATGCCTATCCCGAGCTATTCCCCAAGGAAACCGTCTCTCATGCGTTGGACTTCGTACTCGGCTGCCATCCGGGCAGCAATACGGCCTCTTTCGCCTCAGGTGTCGGTGCCAAGTCGGCTACAGTGGCCTACGGTCTGAATCGTGCCGACTGGTCGTACATTCCAGGAGGTGTTGTGTCGGGTACCGCGCTCATACGCCCGGACTTCCCGGAACTCCTTACCTTCCCCTTCCTTTGGCAACAGACTGAATACGTGCTGGGCGGAGGTTCTTCGCATTACATGTTCCTCGTGTTAGCGGCCAATAAAATGAATGATTAAAAGTTCAATACATTAACAATATGCGTGTAGGAATCATCGGAACAGGATGGATTGCCGAGAAGGCAGCCATCACATTAGCAGGACTGACGGAGTGTGAAGCATACGCCGTCGGTTCACGCTCCCAGGAGAAGGCGGACGCTTTTGCCGCCAAGTGGAACATCCCGAAGGCGTACGGCTCGTATGCCGCGCTCATAGCTGACGCCGACGTCGATCTGGTCTATGTCGGCACCCCCCACTCACACCACTACGACGTGACGCGTGAGGCCATCCTTGCCGGCAAGCCCTGTCTGGTGGAAAAGGCTTTCATGGCCAACCATCGGCAGGCCAGCGACATTGTCCGTCTGGCACGCGAGCACCAGGTCTTCCTGGCCGAGGCCATCTGGACGCGCTACCAGCCCGTCGTCGCCACCGTGCGTCAGCTCATAGCCGACGGTCGCATCGGCACACCGCGTCTGGTGACCGCCACCCTGGGCTATTCCATGGGCGACAAGCCCCGCATCATGCGCCCGGACCTCTGTGGCGGCGCCCTGCTCGACCTCGGCGTCTATGCCCTCAACTTCGTGCGTATGTTCTTCGGTGCCGACATCGTCAGCATCGACGGCCATTGTGTGAAGAGCCCGACGGGTATGGACCTGACGAACGCCATCACGCTCGTCCTCAGCGACGGCACCCTCTGCAACCTCCAGTCGTCGGCACAATGCGTGGGCGACAACATCGGCGTCATTGCCGGCACCGAGGGCAACCTTATCATCGACAACATCAACAATCCACAGCAGATAACAGTAAATGGCCCCGACCGTACATACGTTGAGACCATTCGCGTGCCACAGCAGATAACGGGCTACGAGTACCAGTTCCTCGCCTGTCGCCAATGCCTGAAGGAAGGTCGTCTGGAGCCTCGCGAGATGCCGCTTGACGAGACGCTCTACGTCATGCAGCTCATGGACCAGCTGCGCCGGCAGTGGGGAGTACGCTATCCGATGGACGAGGCGTAGAATCATTATGTCAACAGCAAAGTAAAAAGTCCCCTGGATAATGAGAAAATTATTTATTGCAGTGCTGTCAGCTGCTATGGCCCTGACAGCAGGCGCTCAGGAGCGCACAGGTCAGCTTATCACCCTGAAGAACGGTGACGTGACGATGACCATTGACGTGGAGAAGGGCGGCAAGATACTGTCCTTCAAGCATCAGGACAAGGAAGTGCTGTCGCAGTCGAAATGGCCCGAGTCCTTTGGCAGCACGTTCTGGACGAGTCCGCAGAAGGAGTGGAACTGGCCGCCGGTGGCAGCCTTCGACAAGGCAGCCTATACACTTGTTCAGCAGGGCGATAACCGGTTCGTCATCAAGAGTCCCGTGGCTGAGCGCCTGGGCATGAGTGTCACCAAGGACTTTTCGGTTGAGGCCCCCTCCGCGACAGTAGGGGGAGCTGCGCCGTTCCTCGTCACCTACACCATTAAGAACGAGGGGCGTGCACCGCGTAAGGTGGCACCGTGGGAGATTTCGCGCGTCAAGAACGAGGATGGCATCATCTTCTTCGAAGCCCCTGTTGACAGCATCTGGCCCAAGGGACTGATGAATTTCGAGGCTGCCTACGGCGCAGCATGGTACAAGACCGACGAGGCTCCGCAGAACCGCAAGGTGAATGCCGACGGCAAGGGCTGGCTGGCCTATTGTGCCAATGGTCTGCTGTTGGTGAAGAAATTTCAGGACCTGCAAATAGAAGAACCTGCACCTGGCGAGGCCGAGGTGCAGGTCTATGTCAATCGCGGGAAGTCGTACATCGAGCTGGAGAGTCAGGGTGCTTATACGCTGCTGCAACCCGGCGAAGAACTCCATTGGACGGTACGCTGGTACCTGGTGCCTGTGGAGGCTGATGCCAACCCTTCTGCCGAACTGCTGAAACTGGTGGAGTAAGCATCCCCCCCTTTTTCCGAAAATCTACTGTTTAATCTCCTTTGCAATGAGTTCTGCCAGACGGTGGGCTCCCTTCCCGTTGGGGTGGATGCCGTCGTCGAGCATCAGGTCGTTGGCACCGGCAAAGAGCGTGTGGAGGTCGATGACCTGCAGGCCGTACTTCTTGGCGACTTCCTGCTGGATGGGGATAATCTCGTCCCGGATGACGTCCTCACTGATGCCCCAGTTGCCGGACAGGGCGGGAATGGGAGTGCAGAGGATGATTCTCGGACGAACAGGTGCCGTAGCCTTTGCCCGCTTGCCTTTTTTCTTGCCTGTGGGCTGTGTTAGCTCAGGGCAGAGCGTGGTAATCATCTTTTCCAGGTCCTGCCGGAACTCAGCCTTGTGCTGCCAGTTCTGGGGCTTCGAGTCGTTGGTGCCCAGTTTGATGATGACGACGTCGGGGCGGAACGCCTGTGCGTCGGCCCATGCCACTTCGTGCATGTAGGGCAGGTCGCCGTTGTTGAGCAGCGTACGTCCGCTGATACCGAAGTTCTTGACCCAGTAGTCGTCGCCCAGCATTTTCTGCAGCTCGGCAGGATAGCCGTAGGCCGTGGCCATGTCGATGCCGTGTCCGTCGGTGATGCTGTTGCCGATGCATGCCACGCGGATGGCGTCGGTCTTGGGTGCCTGGTGGGCTTTCAGCCATGCGCCGAGGTCGTCGAGCATCTGGTCGTGATACTTGAACCACGTGCCGAAGCCGAAGCCGTGGTCGCCGGTGGGATAGACGTACATGGCGCAGTCGTTGCCGGCGCTACGCATGGCTTTGTAGTATTCTAGTCCGTTGGTGACGAAGGGCACCAGCCGGTCGTCGTTGGCCGAGATGATGACGGCGGGTGGTGTCAGGTGGCGGCGCACGGCGTTCTGTGTGGAGTAGTCACGTACCAGTTCGGGGTCCTTCTGTCCCTCACTGCCCAGGAAATTCATGCACGACCACTTGTGAGTCAGGCGCTCGTCCATCGAGATGACGGGGTAGAAGAGGATGCTGAAGTCGGGGCGTACGTCGAAGGCGGAGTGGGTGGAGATGACCGACGAGAGGTGTCCTCCGGCTGAGAATCCCATGATGCCCACGTCGTGCGGGTTGATGCCCCAGACGGCTGCCGAGTCGCGGACGGTGCGGATGCCCTGTTCCACGTCGCTGATGGGTTTGGTGCGGTCGCCCCCGGGCAGTCGGTAGTTGACGACGAAGTAGGCGATGCCCTGCGGGTTGAGCCATTCGGCCGCCAGATAGCCTTCGTGGGTGTTCGACAGCATGGAGTAGCCGCCTCCTGGCACGCCGACAATGGCCTTGCCTGACGGGTTTTCAGGCAGGAAACATACCATTTGGGCCTTTCCGTCTGGGGTGAGGTCCAAGGTGAATTTTCTCGCTGTTTGTCCTTGCGTTGTCGTCGTTACGAGTAGCAGGACGAGTGCTGTGGCACAGTTTTTCCAGAATTTTGCAGTCATAGTTGATAATATTAAGTTATTGATGTTTCGCATTCGCTCAACTTCTGGGGAGTTAAGGGGAGTTAGGGGGAGTTATTTGGGCGAAGCACCTACCCGCCGGTTCGTGGGGTCGCTCATCACGTCGTTGACGATGGCGCTCACCTGCTGTTTCAGTCCGTCGATGAACTGCATGGCATCGTATTTGCAGAGTTCGATGTCGCGCAGTTTCTTTTCCCAGATGCCCGTCAGTTCACAACTCTTCAGCAGGTCCTCGCGTATCAGGTCGATGAGCTCGATGCCTGTCTCGGTAGCCACCAGTCGTTTCCGCTCGCGCTTGATGTAGTGGCGCTTGAAGAGTGTCTCGATGATGCCGGCGCGGCTGGAGGGGCGGCCGATGCCGTTTTCCTTCATGGCAGCGCGCAGCTCTTCGTCCTCCACAAACTTGCCTGCCGTCTCCATGGCACGCAGCAGCGTGGCCTCGGTGTAGTAGGGCGGCGGCGTCGTCATCTTTTCCGTCAGCGTAGGCTTGTGGGGACCGCTCTCGCCCTTGGTGAAGGAGGGAAGCGTCTTTTCTTCTGCTCCTGAGCCCCCTAAGTTAGAAGGTTGGGAGTCTGAATTCGTGTCTGTCTCTCCCTCGTTCATACCCCTGTCGCCTTTTGAGGGCAGAGTAACCCTCCATCCGGGGTCGAGGATTTCCTTGCCCGTCACCTTGAACTCCACCTCGTCCACCTTGCCCAGCACCGTTGTCGTGGAGAACTTGCAGTCGGGCAGGAAGACGGCGATGAAGCGTCGTGCCACGAGGTCGAACACCTTACGTTCGGCATCGGTCAGGCTCTGTGGAATGACGCCAGTGGGGATGATGGCGTGGTGGTCGGTGACCTTCGAGGTGTCGAAGACGCGTTTCGACTTCTTCAGCGGTTTGCCGCCAATGGGACGGATGAGGTCGGCGTAGGGTGCCACACCGGCGAACTTCACCTGGAAGAGTCCATTCATGGTCTGGGGACATTTGGCGTAGATGTCGTCCGAGAGGTACTGCGTATCGACACGCGGATAGGTGGTGAACTTCCGTTCGTAGAGCGTCTGTATGAGGTTCAGCGTCTGCTCGGCAGAGAATCCGAACTTCTTGTTGCAATCGACCTGCAGCGACGTCAGGTCGTAGAGCTGGGGCGGCTGTTCCTTGCCCTCCTTCTTCTCTACCTTGGTGATGACGAACGGCTTTCCCTCAATCAACTTGAAGGCCTCTTCACCCTCCTCCTTCTTGGTGAACTTCCCTCGAGTAGCCGTGAACGTGGTGTCGCGATAGATGGTGGCGAGCACCCAGTAGGGCTCGGGCTTGAAGTTGTCTATCTCCTTCTGGCGGTTCACGATGAGGGCGAGGGTGGGCGTCTGCACACGGCCTATGGAGAGCACCTGCTTCTCGCGGCCGTACTTCAGGGTGTAGAGGCGTGTGCAGTTGATGCCGAGCAGCCAGTCGCCTATGGCACGGCTCAGACCCGCCATGTAGAGCGGCTGGTAGTCCTGCTGGTCTTTCAGCTGGGCGAAGCCCTCGCGGATGGCCTCATCGGTCATGGACGATATCCACAGCCGCTTCACGGGACACTTGGCCTGTGCCTTCTGCATCACCCAGCGCTGGATGAGTTCACCCTCCTGACCGGCGTCGCCGCAGTTGACGATGCCGTCGGCAGCCTGCATCAGCCGTTCCACGACGGCAAACTGCTTGGTGATGTGCTCCTGCTCAATGAGTTTGATGCCGAAGCGCTGGGGTATCATGGGCAGCTGTGTCAGCGCCCACTGCCTCCACATCGGGGTGTAGTCACCGGGTTCCTTCAGCATGCACAGGTGACCGTAGGTCCACGTCACTTGGTAGCCGTTGCCCTCCATGTAGCCTTCGCGGCTGGCCGTTGCACCGATGATGCGGGCTATGTCGCGTGCCACGCTGGGTTTCTCTGCTATGCAAACTATCATATTGTTCGTTTTTGCCTGCGAAGGTACTACAAAAAGTGGAAACAACCAAACGGAAGACGGTAAAATCATGCTTTTCGTGACAAAAAGAAAGAAACGGCAAACGGCAAGGATAAAAACAGCAGGAAAAGTTTGTGGTGCTGTTGAAAATGCCCTATCTTTGCACCTGGAATAAAACAGCGACGTTATGAGCAAGATACCATTTACCAAGATGCACGGGGCAGGCAATGACTACATCTATGTCAATGCGATGCTGCACCTGGTTGAGAACCCCTCGGAGGCTGCCGTCCGGTGGAGCGACCGCCACAAGGGCATCGGTGCCGATGGACTGGTGCTGATAGACCGTTCGGCCATTCCCGAGGCCGATTTCTCCATGCGGATATTCAATGCCGACGGCAGCGAGGCCATGATGTGTGGCAATGCCTGCCGCTGCATCGGCAAATACCTCTACGAGAAGGGACTGACACAGGCAACGCAGATTCGGCTGCTGACGCTCTCGGGTGTCAAGACGCTCAGCCTGGATGTCGCTGACGGCAGGGTGGAGCGCGTGACGGTGGACATGGGGGAGCCGGTCTTTGAGGACGAGGCCCTCTTTCTCCCTGACAATGCCAGGCAGCTGGCAGGCGAGACGCTGTTTGTCTCGATGGGCAATCCGCACTTCGTCATTTTCACGGACGATGTCGATCAGGTCAGCATGAAAGGTCTTGCGCTGGAACACCACCCGGCTTTTCCGCAGCGCTGCAACATAGAATTTGCCAGGGTGGATGCCGACGGCACCATCCGAACCCGTGTCTGGGAACGCGGCAGCGGCATTACGCAGGCCTGCGGCACAGGAGCCTGTGCAACGGCAGTTGCCGCCGCTGTCACAGGCCGTGCCGGTCGTCAGTCGCAGATTGTCATGGATGGCGGTACGCTCAGCGTAGCGTGGTGCGAGACGGACCATCATGTCTATCTGACGGGGCCCGCAGCATTCGTGTTCGACGGGGAGATAGTCCCTTAACTCCCCCTAACTCCTCCTAACTCCTTTAACTCCCCCTATAATCTCAGTGGCAGCGTGAGCCGCAGACACAGGTTGCGCCCCATGTTGCTGTACCCCTGTCGGCCTTGACTACTGGTGTAGTCGATGTACTTCAGTCGTGACAGGTGGTTCTGGTACGTGCGGTCAAAGACATTCTGCAAGGTGACGTAGAGCGAGCACACGTGCCGGCCTTTAATGTGCAGGTCGGTACCTGCCGTGAGGTTCCAGAGGGCATAGGCTGGTGTGCGTGTCTCCGTCAGGTCGGCACGGTAGTAATGGTTCTGCGCCAGGTTCAGCTCCATCTCGGCTGCCACGTACGAATTGCAGAGCCGGAAGGATGAATGGTGAGTAGTGAGTCGTGAATGGTGCGACAGCTCGTATTTCAGTTCCGATGTCCAGCGCGGAGCAGGTGTCATGGGCAGGTAGCGTGTCTCCTCCGGCTGGTGCAGCTGCTGGGCATCGACATACGAGAACGTGTTTTCGAAGTGCAGCTGGTGAATGGGGTGCAGATCCACCATCGCCTCGAATCCCAGCAGCCGTGCGTCGCCTTGCTGGTAGCGGTAGAAGTGCAGTCCCTCGTCGGCTATGTCGCCCGTCTCGCTGCTGAGGTCCCGCACGGCGTAGATGTAGTTGCCGATGCGGTTGGCAAAGAGCGTGAGCTGTGCGCTGAGGTGATCCGACGAGAAGTCCAGTCCTAAGTCCGCCTGCCAGCTATGCTCCGCGCTGAGGTTGGGGTTGCCCCGTTCGTAGCGTATGGTTCCCTCGTGCTCGCCGTTGCTGCCCAGCTCGCTGAGGTTGGGCGCCCGGAATCCACGTGCCAGGTTCAGTCGGATGTTCAGTCCCGGGGTGGCCTGCCAGACGGCTCCTATGCTGCCTGTCAGTCCGTTGAAGTTTCGCTTGAAGTCGGCAAAGCGCTCTACGCCGTCGTCCGTACGCGCATAGCTGTGCAGCATGCGCCGGTCGAAGCGCAGTCCGCCCTCCACGTGGACGGGTCCCAGGTCGTGGGCTGCCGTCACGAAGACACCCGCGTCCAACAGCCGGTAGGCAGGGATGAGCGCCTCCTCGCCAAGGTTCTCCGAGCGCTGCCACATACCACCCACGCCGGTGGCAAGTTTCCATCCCTCCAGGTTCTCCACCAGGTAGCGCACATCGTACGTCACCGTGTGCAGCCGGAAGTAGAGCGAGTACTCGTCGGCGCTTTCCTCATACTCCTTGCGCCGGTTCTGCTGGTAGCCCACGATGGCTTTCAGACGGTTCTCGCCCAGCCAGAAGGAGTTGTCCCAGATGGCCTTGTAGTGGTGGACGTGCTGGAAGGGTAGGCTGATGCCGTAGGAGTAGTTGTCGTTCCTGTTCCCGTTTTCGTTTTCGTCTTCGTTTTCGTTCTCAGTAATCCCCGGCTGCAGGTGGTAGTAGCCCAGCGTCAGGTGACTGTAGCCCCACCGCTTATTCAGTCCTATCATGGCATTGAATGCCTGTTCGCGGAACTGCGTGCCCAGCACGTAGCCATCGTCGTGGTTCTTGTACTCGTGGGCCAGCTTCTGGCTCCAGCGTGCGTTCCATACGAAGCCCTGATGGTTGCCGCCAATGGCTGCGGAGTAGTCGAAAAGTCCGTTGTTGGTCTGGTAACCGGTGGTCAGACTGCCCTGCAGGGTGCCCAGCGGTGCGATGCGTGCCGGGTGGAACAGCAACACGCCTGCCATGGCGTCGGAGCCGTACATGAGCGATGCAGGACCTTTCAGTATCTCCACCGAACTGACGGCCTGGGGGTCTATTTCTATGCCGTGCTCATCGCCCCACTGCTGGCCCTCCTGGCGCACACCATCGCTGATGGTGACGATGCGGTTGTAGCCCAGACCGCGGATGACGGGTTTCGAGATGCCGCTGCCCGTGGTGATTTGTGCAACGCCCGGCTGTTTGGCAATGGCATCAATGAGATTGGTGGCTGCCGTAGCGTTCAGGGTGCGGTTGGAGATGATGCTGACGGGAGCCGGTGAGTGGCTCAGTCGGGTCTCGCCCGTCAGACCTGTTACTACTACTTCGTTCAGTTCCAGATGCTGGAAGAAGACGTCGGCGGTGTCTGCCACGTCCTGTGCTGCCACGCTTGCTGAAACAGCCAGCAATGGCAGAAAAATATATTTTTTTGTCATTTGGTTATTTTGTTGTTTTGTTGCTTACTTGTGTTTCGCTTTCTCATGGAGAAATTCAGTAGGTCAACAAAACGGCGGGGCACGCGAAGCATGAAGCGTTTGAGGACGTGTCGGACATGTTACCGTATTCGAGCGGCACGTCAGAAACGCGAGACCGACAGGAGCCGCCAGTGTGGCGACAGCAGTCTCAAGATACTGTAGCGAGAAGAACTGGCAGAGCACGCAGTCGGTCAGCGTCTGGGTAGTAGCCGTCAAGTGACCGCTGTGCGGCTGGTGGTTGACGCACTCCACGCACTCGTCGCTTCCTGACGAGGCTACGGCGTGCGTATGCAATGCCGTAAGCACCAGCATTGGCACGAACACAGCCAAAAGAAGCCATGCGGAGATGTGTCGTTTCAGTCCAGTTTTCATTTTCGGGTGCAAAGTTACGATAAAGTTTAGAGTTTAGCGTTTAGAGATTAGAGATTTTGCTGCTGCTTAACTTTTTTTACTTTTTCCTTTAACTACGCTAATTTTCGATTTATTAGCGAAGCGTTCGTCTTCGTCTTCGTTTTCGTCTTCGTTTTCGTTTTCGTTCTCAGTAGTTACACTTTTGGCCGTCCGTGTATTTCAGAGTCTTATGTTTCGTGTCTTCATCTGCCGCCTTTCAGGTCGATATCCGGCACCTTTCGTTGAGATTTCCGGCACCTGTTCTTCTTACCTCTTCGTTTTCGTAGCGAAGCGTTTCGTTTTCGTCTTACCTCTTCCTTCGTTTGATGATGCAAAGTTACGAAGATAGTTTTGCATCTCCAAAAAATAGGTAAAAAAACGTCTTTTTTCATGCAAAAAAGTTTGTGAAAAACCGCGTAACACACTAGTGCACAGAAGGGTCTCCGCTGTGCACTTGAAGACAAGCTGACAGAACGTTTCGTTCTCTCAGGTCAGCAAAGAGATGTCATCGTTATCAACGAGAGCGGTCTTTACTCCTTGGTACTCTCGTCGAAGTTGCCGCAGGCCAAGGCGTTTAAGCGCTGGGTGACCTCGGAGGTGCTTCCGCAAATCCGCAAGACGGGCGGCTACATCCCAACCCGTGACGAGAAGGGCAAGGAACTCTCACCCGAGGAGGTGCTGGCACGTGCCCACCAGATTGTAGGGCGTACGCTGCGCCTGCTGAACGGTCCGAACTGCGACTGCCTGACAGCGACACAGGTTGCCGAGTCGTGGGGCATGGATGTGCACTCATTCAACTCGCTTCTTCGGCGCATGGGCATCCAGTACAAACAAGGCGGCGGATGGCATCTGAGCCCAGAACTGGAAGGGAGGGGACTGGCAGAGACGCGCCATTTCCTGTACTACTCGCTGATGGGTGAGCCTCGTTCAAGGGCCTATCTGGTCTGGACTCCGAAGGGGGTGCAGTATCTGAACAACCGCTTCCTGAACGGCGTAACGGAGCAGCCGAGAATCGTTCAGCTGAATCTGTTTGTTTAGATTACGGATGAAGGATTACGGATTACGGAGTGATGGAAGAATTGAAGAAATTTCTGATTAATTTCTGGCAATTTCTTTCAAAAAAATCACCGACAATATCTTTCAGAAAAAATCGAAAATCGAAAATCAGAAAATCGAAAATTAATTAGAATTATGGAAATCATAGCAAAAATCACAAAGATTGGTTCAATGACCGAGCGCAAGTACACCAACAAGCAGACAGGTCAGGAGGAAACTTTCAAGTCAGTAGGCGTGTGGCTCTACCGCGGTGGCGATGTCATTTATGCCGAGGCGATTCAGGAAAAGGCCGATAAACTCGTCGAAGCACAGGTGCAAAATGACCTGCAAAACAAGACCGCATTTGTGCGCCTCGTTTCGAGGGTTCGTGACTATACTGATCAGAACGGAGTAGTACACTATTCAACGGAAATGCGCCTGACTGACTGGGAGTTACTATAAAAGTAACGAAAGTTACGGTTACGAAAGTAACATTAAGGTCGGAATGACCTTAGAATTATATAATATATTATAATATATTATTATAATTCTAACAAAACCCTTGAAAAACAGGCTTTTCAAAAGCTTAATGTGGAAGTGTGGAAGTTGTGGAAGTTGTGGAAATTCCGAAAACTAAACACATAGAAAGATTATGGAACCAACGAAGATTTATCTCGAAGACGGTCAGCCCCGCGAGAAGGTGGGAACGGCCAGAGGTACGGCAACGTACTATAAGAACGGCGATATTGACTTCAAGGCCTACGCCCAGGGCGAGCCGCAACAGCTGGACGTGGTGAAGAAAGGCCAAAGCTCGTGCTACCGCACGACCGGCAAGGAGCCCAAGCGCGTGGTGCGGCTGGTCATTGACGAAAGCAACCCCGACAAGGCCAATGCTCTTCAGGCAGAGCTGGACAAGTTCCTGAAAGGCTTTGACACGGTGAAGAAGGAGGCGATGCCGCGTAAGCGCGACACCATCTTCATGGATGAGGACGGGGTGCGCGTCTGGATGAAGCGTGACACGAAGAACGTTTTAGTCACTCTCGACCTGCCGCTACAGCTGGCAGAGGATATGAAAATGGATGTATTATCTAAACTACAAAAAGTCTATCAATGTTTTACTATCAACAAGCTATCTTTGCGCCGTGCCGTCCTTGCACAAAGGAAGACTTCGAACGAATAACGGGCGACGCACACGTAAAGGCCATCATCGACCAGATACGCAATGCGTACGACACGGGCGACGAGGATAAGGCCAACAACCTGAAGCGCAAGCTGCCCTCGTTCATCTTCATGGTCGGCGACATGAAGAAGTCGCGTAACAATGCCGGTGTGGAGGACTACTGGCGCACGGACGAGAATGTGACGAAGCTCAACGGACTCATCATGCTCGACATTGACCACGTGGGAGAACAGACCCTCCCCCCGGCCCCTCCCTGCAGGGAGGGGAGCAATATGCTGGGACCGAGGAAGGTCTTTGAGAAATGGCAGAAGGAACATCCCGAACTGTTCTCTTCCCCCTCACAGGGGGACAAGAGAGGGTCTGTCCTCCTCGTCCACGTTACGCCGAAAGGTCACGGACTGCGTGTGGTGTTCAAGGCACACAGCGATTGGCCTGCCAGCATCGAAGCACAGCAGAAACGCGCTGCAGAAATCCTCGGCCTGGAATATGACGAGGTCTGCAAGAATCCCTCTCGAATGTCCTTCGCCTGTTCGAAGGAGGATATACTTTACATGAACGACGAAATTTTTGACTATCAAGATGAAGAATTTAATAGAAACTATCAAGAACATTGTCCTGCTGATACTGGTAGGAATTGTGGAAACGCTACTCATGGTGATACTGCTGCTGCTCTATCCGATGGAACTGCTGATGGAAGGAATGGTGCGGCTGTGGAAGAGAACAACGGAGATGCATCAACGGATGCTGGAGAAACACGACTTAATTTAGAGGTAGATAACGATGGTAATCCAGTATTTGAAGGCGTACCCTTTGCCACCATTATCGAGGAATACTGGCGGCAGGACGGCGGACGACCGGTTAAGGGAACGCGTCACACAAGAGTGCTGGCGCTGGCTGGCCGACTTAGGTATATCTGCGACAACGACCCTCGAACGGTGCTCAGAGTCATTGACGGTTGTGACCTTCCGCGACGTGAGCTCGAACAGATCGTTGCTGACGCTTGCGCAGCAAAGATGGCACCCTTCATCCCCCCGAAGTTCCGAAAGGTACTTCAAAGTGTGGGCATCAAGGGACTTACTGAGAAGGAGCGTGGCGCCGGCCATGCTGAAGGAAAGCCTGATGCTGTTGCTGAAATCGACTATCAAGCGTGGTGGCAAAGGCTACGGCCTCTACTTTGCGACGGTCTTTCCGATGCCGTGGCTGGAATGCCCGAAGAAATCAGGCTGGGTGGAGTCCTGGCGGCTGGTGCCATGTTCGGGACGTACCTTACCCGTTGTCACTACCTGCACTACGACGGTAAGAAAGCAAGGCTCAACTTCCTGGTCTATATCATCGGCAACGCTGCGACGGGCAAAGGATTTCTGCCCGACATGGACGAGCTGATCATGGAACCGATGCGTGCCGCCGACGAGGCAGGGCGACAAATGGAGAAGCGCTATAAGGAGGATGCTGAACAACGGCAGAACTCGTCGAAGAAAGCGAAGGAGGCGGCGATGGACGTGCCGCACGCCGTGGTGCGCTACTGTCCGACCTCCATCTCGAACGCCCAGCTCTACACGCGCTTTGACAATGCCAAGGAGACTATCAACGGCGAACAGGTGCAGCTGCACCTCTACACCTGCGAGGCAGAGCTGGCAACGGCCATCCGTGCCCAGGTAGGCTCATGGGCAGGAAAGTTGGACTTGGAGTTGAAGTCATTCCATAATGAATATTGTGGTGTTGACTACAAGAACAACCAGTCTGCTAACGGCATCTATCAGGTATGCTGGAACCAGATCTGTAGCGGAACGCCGGATGCGGTGCGCAAGAAAATCAAGCCGGAACACATCACCGATGGCTTTGTCACCCGCTTGGCGCTGTTCATCATGCCCGAACGAAACTTCGAGGTGATTGACTTCAAGGACCACACCACGAAGAATCACGATGCCGAGACGCGGCTGCGCTCATGGGGCTATATGCTGGAGAAGCTACACGGCGAGCTCATTTGCCCGAAACTCATCCGCTTTGCCTACGACTGGATGTGCGCCCGTGCCGAGGAGAACCGTCAGAACAACGACAAGGTGTCGGACTACTTCCGCAAGCGTGTACCTATCTATATGGTCAATTACGGCTTGGTGCATTGTGTGCTGCGCGACTACCACCACCTGTCGAAGCTCATGGACGAGGGCAAGCCCCTGAAGCTGCGCATCACCCAGCAGGACCTGGACTTTGCAGAACTCATCGGCGACTTCCTGTACTACATGCAGATTCGCCAGTATGGCATGCAAATCAAGAATGCGCTGGAAAATCAGAGCAAGGACTTCATCCCCATGGAGCGCAAGAGCCGCCACGACGGGCTGTATGAAAAACTGCCCGAGAACTTTACCGTCCAAGACATGATGAGCGTCTATGGTATCTCTAACACTGCGGCACGTTCGCTGTGTGCCCGCTTAATCAAGCGTGGATTTATAACAAGACTCAAACAAGGGTCATATCAGAAAATCGTGAAATAACGAAAGACGAAGACGAAAACGAAAACGAAAACGAGTATGGCAAAGATAGTTAATGGCGGTGAGCCAAGACTGGTTGTCCGAATAAGAAAGATGAAGGGTGCCGTGAAGGCGGCACCCATCATTGAAGAGGTGGAGCAAATGTCACATCGGGAGTTTATATATGACATCTGCGCTCGTGGCAGCATCTTCGGACGTGACATCTTGACGGCTGTCATGATTGCGCTGGCAGACAGCATCATCTATAACCTGAAACGCGGAAAGAGCATCAAGTGGGATGGGCTGGGGATATTCCGACCCACCTTCAGGGACGGCAGACTGAACATTTCGTTCGTACCGTCAAGAGAAGCGCTCTTCGAGCTGCGACAGACAGAGGTCAAGGTCGTGGACGAAAGCGGCGGTCCGTAAGGATCGCCGCATTTATTATGTTACGAATGTGTCAAATGTGTCAAATGTGTCATTAAGCATACCCCCCTTTGTCACTCTGCGACCTTATAGGGCTTGATGACAAACGTGAAGTCCTTATCACCGTACTTCACGAGATACTCGTCACGAGGCCATGCGCCCCACGAGTTGACGCAACCCAGTCCCATCTGGTTCTGCTGGATGTGTACCTGTGTCAGCGGACGCTCTACCAGGTCACCACTATGACGACCTATCTTCTTATCCTTCGTAGGACCGTCGTCCAGGTCCGTCATCAGATACGGCAAAGCGCTACACTCCATGGGTGCCGAGCTATAGAACTCCAATCCCTTCCTGCCATCGGTGACACGGAACCAGCGTACATCGGTATGGTTACCGCTCTCCTGCGGACGGACATAAGGATAATACTCCTTGCTAACCTCGTTCTGATAGACGCCCAGGAACTGGCTGTCCTTGCGGTCGCAGTAGCTCTCTATCGGGCCACGACCGTAATACAGCACCTTGTCATATTGTTCCGGCATCTGCAGTTGCATGCCATAACGGAACATCGGCATGACCTCGGCACCGGCCGTCGTCTTCAGCTGTTCGCGTACGATGACGCTACCCTCCGCGGTCAACGTATAGGTCATCAGGAGCTGTGCCTTCACGTCGGGCATATCGAACTGGGCAACGACGCTGTTGTCGCTGAGAGAGCAACTGGTGAGCTTCATCTGCGGCTGTTTCCACACACCGAAGCGGTGTTGCAGCCAGGCACCGTAGTCATTATCCGTCGGGGCACGCCAGAACTCCGGTGTGATGCTCTCGCGGTCAATGAGCATGGGCTCGCCGTCAACGTCCAGATAGTCAATCCAACCGTCACGCTTGCCAATGGTCATCGTCGTGCCACCTGCCGTCAGCTTGATGTAGGTGTTTGTCTCTTCCTTGGATTCTATGGTTCCCGTAGCCTCTATCGTCGGGAACTGGTACGGCTGTACCACAAACTGCTGACGAGCCACAACTTGCCCCTTGTCAATGAGTGACTGAGCTTCGCGGCTACGGAACTCAAAGTTCACCAGTATCTCATCATTAGGATGGTGTGACACCACATGACTGAGCATCTCCTTCAGCTTCTCGTCGGTGATGGCTTTCCGCTGCTGAGGTTCAATGGTACCCAGGTCAATCTTTCCACTATGTTTCTTGACCTTCCAGACCAGTTCCACATCGTCCAAAGTCTTGAAGAAATTCTCGTTATACACCTCCAACTGTCCTTCCTTCAGTCCCTTGTCTGTAATCCAAATATTCTGGTAGTAGTACTGCACCTCGTAGGCATGAGGATTCAGACGACGATCGGGAGCAATGATACCGTTGCAGTTGAAATTGTTGTCGCTGGCAGGGTAACGGCCATAGTCACCACCATAGGTAAAGATTTCCTTGCCAGTAATCTTGCTTTTATCACGAAGACCCTGATCCACGAAGTCCCAGATATAGCCACCCTGATACTTTGGGTATTTTCGGATGATGTCCCAGTACTCCTTAAACCCACCGATAGAATTACCCATTGCATGGGCATACTCGCATTGTATGAGCGGACGGGGATTGTCAGTCTGAGCATAACGCTCACAGTCCTCATAACCCATATACATCGGACAGAAGATGTCTGTCTTGCCCCAATGTCCCGCCTGCTCATACTGTACAGGACGCATCTTGTCGTAAGCCTTTATCCACTCGTAGCACTTTTCAAAGTTCGGGCCGTATCCAGCCTCATTACCAAGACTCCAGACGATGATGCTTGGATGGTTTCTCAGCGTTAGCACATTTGCCTCATTGCGCTCCAAATGCATCTGTTCGAAGTCTTGACGCTTAGCCAGTGTACCCTCACCATACCCCATACCGTGACTTTCCAGATTGGCTTCTGCCGTCACGTAGATGCCATACATGTCACAAAGATCATACCATCGGGGATCGTCTGGATAATGGCTGGTACGTACAGCATTGATGTTCAATTGCTTCATGATTTTAATATCCTGAATCATGCGCTCCACCGAGACAATATAGCCGCCATCGGGATCTAACTCATGACGGTCGGCACCCTTGATGAGTATCGGCTGACCGTTCACCAACAATTGTCCGCCCTTGATTTCTATATGACGGAAGCCTATGCGCAGCGGAACCACCTCGACCACATTCTGGTTCTTGTCAACCAATCGAAGCGTCAGCGTATAGAGGTTAGGCGTTTCGGCTGTCCATGGTTCCACATCGAGATTCACGAAATTCCATCCAATCAGTCCTTGCGACTGATCCTGGTTGCCGTGCTGAATGACGTTACCCTCACTATCGGCCAATTCCAGGAACATCGTATAGCCTTTCTTTGCCGTAGTGGTACCCGTGATGGTCAAAATACCACGGTTGCTCTCATAATCATAGTCAGCCACAACGTCGATATCGCTGATATGCTGTTGCGGACGTGCATAGAGATATACCTCACGGGCAATACCCGTCAGTCGCCAGAAATCCTGGTCCTCCAGATACGAGCCATCGCACCAGCGCATCACCTGCATGGCTATAAGGTTTTTGCCTGCCTTCAGGTATTTTGTAATGTCAAACTCTGCAGCTACCTTCGAGTCCTCCGAGTAGCCAACATATTTGCCGTTTACCCAAACCATCAGGTTGCTTGTTGCCGATCCAACATGGAAGAAAACCTGTTGCCCCTTCCAGTTTTGCGGCAGTTCGAACGTACGACGGTAAGAACCTGTGTAGTTATTTGTTTCACCTATATAAGGCGGGTTAGTTTCAAATGTTGTACTCCACGCATATCCGATGTTTTTGTAGATAGGATCGCCATAACCGTTCAGTTCAAACAATCCAGGAACGGGGAAATCCACCCAGTTCGAATCGTCATAATCCATACGGAAGAAATTCGCTGGCCGCTTGTCATGATCTTTCACGAAGCAGAATTTCCACGTACCCTCCATCGACAGGTATCGTCCTGACAGTGTTTTGTCGCCCTTGCTGGCCAGTTCCTCACTCTCAAAGGCAAAGAAATTTGCTCTTCTTGCCTCACGGTTCTGTTGGTTCACCTGTGGATTCTTCCACATTGGCTCGTCGGCTGCACTTGTTGCTACTGTGCAACAAGCCATCACCAGTAGTAATAATGGTTTTAGCATATCTTTGGTTTAAATTAATTATGACGATACGATAAATATGGTTATTGATAGCACTACAATATAATAGGTTTATCGAATGATAGTGAATTTTGCGAACTTCAGCAACAACTGTTTCGTACCCGTATTTCGGAATTGTACAGTAGCTTTCTGATTCTCACCAACGCCCTCCAATTTAACAATTTCTCCTATGCCAAATCGCTGGTGTTCAATAACATTCCCTTCATGTAGAGAAGCGTTGGTTTGTTGGTTGGCATTCGGAGAATGCGATGGGGTTACACGTCTGAAATTCCCAGAAACAGGCGGTACGATTCGTGGCTTGGGGTCGGCCTTGAATTGCGTAGCAACAGGCCGGGCGTTTTGTATCCATCGGCTGTTAGGATTCATACGGTTTCCGTTATAGTCGAAATCCTTTGCCACTGTTGAGGATGTTGCCCCATCCACACGCAGCAAGTTCGGGTCTATGTCCTTGATGAAACGAGAAGGCGTATCATATTCCATTTTCCCATAGCGCCAGCGATTCTGGGCGCAGGTCATAATGCATCGTTTTTCCGCACGCGTAATGGCAACGTACAGCAAGCGCCGTTCCTCTTCCAGTTCACGCATGGTATTAACACACATAGGAGACGGAAAGATATTCTCTTCCAAACCGACAATAAAGACAGTAGCGAACTCCAGTCCTTTTGCACTATGAATGGTCATGAGTGTAACCTTGGATTGCGTATCATCGTTGTCACTATCAAGATCTGTCAACAGCGACACTTCCTGCAAGAAGTCAGACAGAGAGACTTGGTCTCCCCTATCCTCCTCACGCCGTGTCTCAACAAAATCCTGAAGTCCGCTGACAAATTCTTGCAAGTTCTCCTGTCGGGAGAGGTCCTCTGGTTCCCTTCCAGCATAGATATCCCGGCTGATACCGCTTTGCATGATGATATCATGACCCAACAAATAAGCATCTTCTTCCTTGATGCGAGTAGTCCAACTCTCTATCAATTGGCGGAAATTGTCCAGTTTTGTTATTGTGCCCTTATTGACGTCAAGACTGAAAACTACAGGTTGACGTATGACGGTCCAAAGACTGACACCATGTTGATTGGCAGCTTCAACAATTTTGCCTACGGTTGTATCTCCGATACCACGTGCTGGATAGTTGATGATACGTTTCATGGCTTCCTCATCGTTAGGATTTGCCACAACACGGAAGTAGGCAATGACATCCTTGATTTCCTTTCGCTGATAGAAACTCAGTCCTCCATAAATACGGTATGGTATATTCTCCTTACGCAAAAACTCCTCGAAAGAACGGCTCTGCGAGTTTGTGCGATAGAGGATGGCAAAGTCGCTGTATTCACATTTGTCCAGACGCTTGAACCGCTTGATGTCATTACACACAATCTGTGCCTCTTCCTTGTCGCTATAGGCTGGTTTCAATACCAGTTTCTCTCCCTGTTCGTTATGACTATAGACATCCTTGTGTATCTGGCGCTGATTATGGCGTATCAAACTGTTTGCTGCCTGCACAATAAGTTGTGTAGAACGGTAGTTTTGTTCCAGTTTGAAAAGCCGCGCACCTTCGTAGGCCTTCTGGAAATTCAAAATATTATCTATGTTGGCGCCACGGAAGCTATAGATGCTTTGGGCATCATCTCCAACCACGCAGACGCGTTGGCGTTCCTTGGTCAGTTGCATGACAATGGCCTGCTGCGCATAATTCGTGTCTTGATACTCATCGACAAGGACGTATGCAAAGCGCTCTGCGTATCGCTGCCGGATCTCCTCATGTTCCCGGAAAAGCATGAAGGTCTGAACCAGCAGGTCATCAAAGTCCATCGCATTCGCCTGCCGGCAACGGTCAGCATAACGCAAGTAAATTTGACTGATTGCAGGCACCTTTCGTACAGCATCATCAGCAGCCGAAGGGCTATTGGCGTATGCATGGGGCAATAACAAGTGGTTCTTTGCCATCGAGATGCGGTCAGCTACGCTTGAAGGTTTATACTGCTTCTCGTCGAGCTGCATTTCCCGGATGATACTCTTGACCAACGAACGGGAATCACTCTGGTCATAGATGGTGAAGTCGCTATTGTAGCCAATATGCTGTGCCTCACGTCTCAGGATGCGAGCAAAGATAGAGTGGAACGTACCCATTTGCAGGTAACGGGCACGCTCTTCACCCACCAGTCTCCCGATACGTTCCTTCATCTCTCGGGCCGCCTTGTTGGTAAAGGTAAGGGCGAGAATACGCCAGGGCTCTATCTGGTACCGTTCCAGTAACCATGCTATCTTATAGGTTAACACACGTGTCTTACCAGAACCTGCACCAGCAATAACCAACTGGGGGCCGTCACACCATGTGACTGCCTCCCGTTGGCTATCGTTCAATTCACTCAGCAACTGCTCTTCTGCCATCGTCACCTAAGTCATTATTGTATGCCGCGCTCACGCAATTTCTTTTGCCAGTTCCATGCAGACTTCAGCGTATCCTCAAGGCTTGTCTCAGCCTTCCAGCCAAGAACATTGTTTGCCTTGTCCGGATTTGCCCACACCTTTTCGATGTCGCCAGCACGACGCGGAGCATACTGCCAGTTGAGTTTCACTCCAGTAGCCTTCTCAAAGGCATCGACAATTTCTTTCGTCGAAACTCCACGTCCCGTTCCTACGTTGAACACCTCCAGTTTGTCAGAGTCGGTATCCAGCACACGGGTCATTGCCTTCACGTGTGCCTTTGCTAGATCAACTACATAGATGTAGTCGCGGATACAAGTTCCGTCAGGTGTGTTATAGTCATTGCCAAAGACACTCAGTTTCTCGCGGATGCCCATTGCAGTCTGCGTCACGTAGGGGATAAGGTTCATGGGCACACCGTTAGGAAGCTCTCCAATGATAGCTGACGGATGTGAGCCGATGGGGTTGAAATAGCGCAGCAGGATGGCCTTGATGGGCGCTCCGCTGTTGATGTCATCGCGGATTATCTCTTCGTTCACCTGTTTGGTGTTGCCATAAGGGCTCTCTGCCGGTTTGATGGGCGCATCCTCGGTAACGGGGAGATTCTCGGGGTCAGGCTGGCCATATACGGTACAACTGGACGAAAAGATAATGCCTTTTACATGATATTTAGGCATCAGTTCTAGCAGGTTAACCAAGGAAAGGATGTTGTTACGATAATACTTCAGTGGTTTCTCCACGCTCTCACCCACTGCCTTTGAAGCAGCAAAATGAATGATGCCCTCTATTTTCGGGTACTTCTGGAAGACAGCTTCCATCGCGTCAAAGTTACAGCAGTCAACCTGTTCGAAGGCAGGTCTTACGCCTGTGATTTTCTCGATGCCGTCGATGACATCTGCGTTCGAGTTTGAGAGGTTATCAACAATGACCACCTCATAACCGGCATTTTGCAATTCCACGGTAGTATGGCTTCCAATAAAGCCTGTACCACCTGTTACTAAAATAGTTTGTTTCATATTTGTTAGTTTTGTAGTTATATTGTTTACAAAGATTCACATTCCTGCAACCAGACGCTGCTGGCGGCATCACTCGGCATCCGCCAGTCTCCACGCGGAGACAGACTGACAGAACCTACCTTTGGTCCGTCAGGCAGACAGGAACGCTTGAACTGCTGAGCAAAGAACCGACGGCAGAATATAGTAAGCCATTTCTTGATGGTCTCATCGTCATATACACCCCCAAAGGCATGATGTGCCATCATGTAGAGCTTAGCCGGTCGGAAACCAAATCGCAACATGTAATACAGGAAGAAGTCGTGCAACTCGTAAGGGCCTACTAGGTCTTCTGTTTTCTGTTTGATATTTCCTTTCTCATCAGCAGGAATGAGTTCTGGTGAAATCGGTGTGTCAACAATGTCAAGCAAAATAGTCTTCGACGTCGTGTCAACCTTGTTCATAGCCATATAGGTCACCAGATACTTGATGAGTGTCTTGGGTACGCTGGCATTCACACCATACATCGACATGTGATCACCATTATAGGTAGCCCAGCCGAGTGCAAGTTCAGAGAGATCTCCGGTACCGACTACCAGTCCACCAAGTTGGTTTGACAAATCCATCAGTATCTGCGTACGCTCACGTGCCTGTGAGTTCTCGTATGTCACATCATGTATTCTGGCATCATGACCGATGTCCTCAAAGTGCAAAGAGACAGACTTGGCAATACTGATTTCGTAGTCGGTAACTCCTAACGAATGCATCAAGTTGACGGCATTGTCATGTGTGCGATCGGTTGTTCCAAATCCAGGCATGGTAACACCTACGATGCCCTTGCGGTCGTAGCCCAGCTTATCAAAGGTTTTGACACATACCAACAACGCCAATGTAGAGTCGAGTCCACCGCTAATGCCAAGGATAACACGCTGAGAATAAGTATGTAACATACGTTTTGCCAACCCCATCACCTGTATGCTGAGTATCTCCTCACAAGCTGCCTGCATATCCTCTGGCTGAGGTATGAAGGGATGCGGATTGATGGTCCGCGTCAAACGGAACTCACGTGGTTCAACTGGGCAGCACTCTACCATCTGTGCCGTGGCATGACGCTGTGCATTGATGAACGTGGTGTTCTTCCTACGCTCGCTTCGCAACCGCTCTACGTCTATCTGCGCCATCTGAAGCTGTGGCTGCAGGGAGAACCGTTCTCCCTCAGCCATCAGGTGACCATTCTCGAAAATCATGGCATTGCCACCATACACTACATCCTGTGTGCTCTCACCAAAGCCACAGCTGGCATAGACGTAGCCACTAATGGTGCGGGCACTCTGCTGTGCCAGCAGCGAGCGTAGGTAGTTGTGTTTGCCTATCAATTCGTCACTTGCCGAGAGGTTGAAGATGATGTCGGCACCAGCCAGCGACAACTTATTACTGGGTGGAATTGGTGCCCACACGTCCTCACAAATCTCGACGCCGAACTTCACGCCGCCATATGTTCGGAAGACCTTCGGTCTAGAAGATACAAGTACAGGACTACCAGCAAGATATATCTCCGTATCATTAAGGTCCTGTGCTGAGGCAAACCAGCGTTTCTCATAGAACTCACCGTAGTTGGGTAGATAAGTTTTTGGGACGAGTCCTAACAGTTGTCCGTGCTGGATGACTGCGGCACAGTTCAGCAGCAGGCCACCTACCTGTACAGGCAGGCCTACAATGCTGATGATGTCCAGCTTGCGCGTGTCGTTCATTAAGGAGATAAGTGCCTGCTCCGACTCCTCAATGAGCAATTGTTGGGTAAAGAGGTCCTGACACGAATAGGCCGTCAGCCCTAACTCGGGAAAGCAGATAATTTCTGCTCCCTGTGCATCGGCATCACTAATCAGCCGTTTCGTTTCTTCCACGTTATATGACGTGTCAGCCACCTTGACTGCTGGTACGGCAGCCGCTACTTGGATGAATCCGTATTTCATATTCACAATTATGTCATTTCACTATTTACAATTCATGGAATCAGCAATGAAGAGTCGCCATAGCTCAGAAACCTGAAGTCGTGGGCCAAAGCATAATCATAAATTCTACGCCAGTCACCCTTAACGAAGGCCGACACCAACAGCAGTAGCGTACTCTGTGGTTGGTGGAAGTTCGTCACGAGCATCTTCACGATCTTGTATTCGTAGCCAGGAGCAATGATAATCTGTGTCGATGAGTGCAACACTGTCAGCTGCCGGGTGTCCATCCAGTCAAGGAGCGCTTGAATGCATTCCTTAGCTGTCGGCTGTTGGTTGTCAGGAATCGGCTCGTCAGAATAGGGCTCCCATTGGCTGACGTGCAGTTCTTCTTCCCTCAGATGGGGGTTGCCGATAACTTTTTTCCCCATATAATAGAGGCTCTCCAGAGTCCGTACGCTGGTAGTTCCCACGGCAATTGCCTTGGCATCATGGACAATCAGTCGCTCCAGCGTATGACGCCTCACGCTGATGTATTCCGTATGCATTTGATGGTCAGCTATGTGTTCACTCTTCACGGGTTTGAACGTTCCAGCTCCCACGTGTAGCGTCAATTCCTCACGCTCAATCCCGTGGGCATCGAGGTCTGCCAGCACACGCTCGGTAAAGTGCAGTCCTGCCGTAGGTGCTGCCACGCTGCCTTTTATCTTGGAATAGACCGTCTGGTAGGTGGTCTTGTCGCTCTCCTGTGTTGCTCGGTTCAGATAAGGTGGAATGGGCAGTTCGCCCAAGGCATCAATCACCTCAGCGAAACTCGGCGGACACGTCCCATCGGCCATTGTCCACTCAAACTCCACCACCTGGCTGGTGCCATGCTCCCCCTTACGTGTGGCTTTGACAGTGAGCTGACCTTGTTCAATGGTCAACGTCCCTTCTTTCCACTTCTTCAGGTTCCCCACCAGACAATACCACTTGCAACGGCCGACGGTCTGGAACATCAACTCGTAGTCGCTGGGGTCTGCAGGCTCGAGCAGGAACACCTCAATAAGAGCTCCCGTATCTTTTCTGAAGTGCATTCGCGCCTGTATCACCTTGGTGTTATTGAACACCATAAGTGCACCCTTCGGCAGGTAGTTGGGCAAGTTGTAGAACATATCCTCCCCTACGGAAGGCTCTTGCCCTGTAGTCCCTCGTCCCTGATAGACTAACAGTTTCGAGTGGTCGCGCTCGGTAAGTGGGAACTTGGCAATACGCTCGTCAGGAAGCGCATAGTTATATTCGCTAATTTGGATTTCTTTTGTCGTCATTATGGCATGCTAAAAAAGAAGTAAAGCGCAGCATAGCGAGGGTCCACGCCTTCGGCCTTGCCGATGGTCGAATTGTTGCGGTTACGTACCGTACCGTCACGCTCTACCTTTCCCAGATAGGAGTTGCTGCGGTCACGTACTGTACCTTCCGACTCCACCTTTCCCAGGTATGAGTTGCTGCCGTCACGGATAGTGCCGTCACGTTCAATCTTTCCGATGGACGAGTTGTTACGGTTACGCACGGTACCGTCGCTGTCAATCTTGCCTACTGTAGAGTTGTTAC
>JAEEGH010003798.1_pt1 | contig 39267 bp, 25 predicted proteins | sample 9134181 | NCBI WGS metagenome assembly JAEEGH01 (sample SAMN16246544, study PRJNA631951) | gut metagenome | biome: gut microbiome; feature: rumen; material: DP-attached | host: Bos | place: Iran: Karaj | collected 2018-10 | reverse complement strand
CCCATTGGCAAGCGTCATTTCGACGTGTGGCCTCTCATGGCCATCCTGCTGCCCACGGCCGCCCTCGGCTCCTATACCATCTTCATTTTCAAAAACCGCAAGGCGCAGGCCCTTTTCTGTGCGCTCAACGCCCTGCTCATCGTCGGATGGTATGTCTGCTATTTCGTTGTTGGTCAGATGGCCGGCAATAAGTCATGGGGAACCGTCGAGTTCCATCCCAGCTGGCCAGCCGTGCTCCCTGCCATCGCCCTCATTCTCTATCTTATGGCCCGTCGTGCCATTCAAGCCGACGAGAAACTGGTCAGGTCCCTCGATCGCATCCGATAATTAAATAATCCTTTTGTATAGAACAGGAGTATAGATATGGCAACAGTTGACGACAAAAAGATTATCTTCTCGATGGTTGGCGTGGGCAAGCTCATTCCGCCCAGCCGCCAGATATTGAAAGACATTTACCTGAGCTTCTTCTACGGAGCCAAGATAGGCATCATCGGCCTCAACGGCAGCGGCAAGTCCAGCCTAATGAAGATTATCGCCGGTGTCGACAAAGACTATCAGGGCGAGGTGGTCTTCTCGCCGGGCTACAGCGTTGGCTACCTCGAACAGGAGCCCAAGCTCGACGACACCAAGACCGTCAAGGAGGTGGTGCAGGAGGCCGTGCAGGAGACCGTTGACCTGCTCAAGGAGTACGACGAAGTGAACAACGCCTTCGCCGAACCCGATGCCGACTTCGACAGGCTCATCGCCCGTCAGGGTGAATTGACCGAACTCCTCGAAGCCCACGATGCCTGGAACCTCGACCAGAAGCTCGAGCGCGCTATGGACGCCCTCCGCTGCCCCGACGAGGACCAGCTGGTGAAGAACCTCTCCGGCGGCGAGCGCCGCCGCGTGGCCCTCTGCCGCCTGCTCCTCCAGGAGCCCGACATCCTCCTCCTCGACGAGCCCACCAACCACCTCGACGCCGAGAGCATCGACTGGCTCGAGCAGCACCTCCAGCAGTACAAGGGCACCGTCATCGCCGTCACCCACGACCGCTACTTCCTCGACCACGTGGCTGGCTGGATTCTCGAACTCGACCGCGGCGAGGGCATCCCCTGGAAGGGCAACTACAGCTCCTGGCTCGAGCAGAAGACCGCCCGTCTGGCCATGGAGGAGAAGCAGGAGAGCAAGAGAAGAAAAACCCTCCAGCGCGAGCTGGAATGGGTGCGCATGGCCCCCAAGGCCCGCCACGCCAAAGGCAAAGCCCGTCTCGCCGCCTACGACCGCCTCCTCAACGAGGACGTCAAAGAGAAAGAGCAGAACCTCGAAATCTTCATCCCCAACGGTCCCCGTCTGGGCAACAAGGTGCTCGAGGTCAACGGCGTCAGCAAGGCCTACGGCGACAAGCTCCTCTACGAGAACCTCACCTTCTCGCTACCGCCAGCAGGCATTGTGGGCGTCATCGGTCCCAACGGCTGCGGTAAGACCACCCTCTTCCGCCTCATCATGGGGCTCGAAAAACCCGACACAGGCACCTTCGAGGTGGGCGAGACCGTCAAGATAGGTTATATCGACCAGCAGCATGCCGAGATCGACCCCGAGAAGAGCGTCTACGAGATGATCTCCGGCGGCAACGAGAACCTACAAGTCGGTGGCCGATTAATCAATTCGCGCGCGTACATATCCAGATTTAACTTCAGCGGCACCGACCAGAGCAAGAAGGTAGGCGTCCTCAGCGGTGGAGAAAGAAACCGTCTGCACCTGGCCCTCACGCTCAAGAGCGAGGCCAATGTGCTGCTCCTCGACGAGCCCACCAATGACATCGACGTCAACACCATGCGGGCCTTGGAGGAGGGCTTGGAGAACTTCGCCGGCTGCGCCGTCGTCATCAGCCACGACCGCTGGTTCCTCGACCGCATCTGCACCCATATCCTCGCCTTTGAGGGCGACTCGCAGGTTTACTTCTTCGAAGGCGGCTACACCGAGTACGAGGAGAATAGAAAGAAGCGCCTGGGTGACGATACCCCCCACCGCATCCACTACAAGAAGCTGAAAGCCTGACGGCGGATAATGAATGTTTGTAAATGTAAAATATAGTATTCATTAAAAAATCAACAGTTATGAAATTGAATCGAATCATGATGTTTGTGGCTGCCGCCACGATGCTCTTTGCTGCCTGCAGCAAGGATGAAGACAAGTCTACCCCCAATATCGGTGACAACCAATTGGTTTACAACGGCACTACCTATCAGGCTAACGGTGCCGAGGGGAACATTGACGCCAATAACGTCCAGATGGGCTTTTCCGGCGTGAAGGATGGCGTAAACTTTTTTGTCGACTGCCATGTTCAGAATGTCTCCAACCGCGTCTACGACCTTACCAAAGAAGATGCGGAACACATGATCTATTTCCATGTTGTCGTCGAAGGTCCCGCCGCACAATCGCAGGAGGATATCTTCGACCTCCAGTATCAGAATTCCCCTCACCTCTGGTATTTCCTCAACGGCGACAACGTTTCCGGCTCCTCTGCTTTCAAAAATGGTACCGCTGAGACATCCCTTACCGATAGCACCATCACCCTCAATGTCTCCGGGACCCTCGTCAACGGTAAGGCCCTTGGCTTCCGTGTTGTGGTTCCCAGAGTGGAATAAGTTTTGAAAGGCAAGTGCCGAAAAACAAGAGGCGGCGCCGCTCAACGAGCGGCGCCGCCTTTATTTGTTTTGTGGAAGTAGCGACTATTCGGCCAGCTGGCGGTATTTCTCCACCTCGCCTTCGGCGTTTTTCACGTTCTCGTTGGCCTGCTCCACGGTTTTCTGGGCATCGGACTTCTTGTCCTGGTCTTTGGCTATGTCGGCCTCAAGTTTTTTGATATCTTCCTCACACTCTTTGATTTTCTCTTTGTATTTCTCGATATCCTTGCGTTTGCCGGCAATCTTCTCCTTGTTTTTGGCAATGTTCTTGTCGAGCTTTTCGACAGCACCCACGGCCGAAGCCTGTTTCTTCTGAGCCTTCTTCAGGTTGTCCTGTTCGGCTTCCATGTTGTTCTTGGCCTCGAACCTGTTGACATACTGTACGAGATTCTGGAGGAAGGCGCGCAGGTTGCCCTGCATCACCTCGCGGTCGGCGGTGAGGTCGGTGGGAATGACGCAGACGGTCACAAGGCAGCTGTTCTTGCTGTCTTTTTCCACCTTGGTGTAGAAGTTGATGGGTTCGGGGGCAATTTCGGCGAAGAGCTGGTCGAGTGCGGCCACGAAACCTTCGCTCTTTTTGGTTTTGAGGTTGGCGTCTTTGAGACGTTGTTCGAGGGCGTCGCTCACCAAGTTGGCGCTTTTCTCGATGAGAATGGTGAATCCCGGCGTTGTCACGGTGCCCACTTTGATGCTTTCGCTTTTCACATCCTGACCCATGGCGGTGGCAAAGGCCATCAGCGCGACAGGCAATAAAAGAAGTTTCTTCATCATGGTATATTCTGTTTTTAAAAGGGTTATTCTATGCAAGTTAGCTCTGTTTGAAAATGCAAAGATACGTTTTTTTTTCAAAACGGAAAAACATAAAAAATCCACGCTTTGTAATTTGTTGATACTTAACATCCTGTAGGTATCAACTCTTTCCCAACTCCTTACCAACTCCGTACCATCTCCCTATCATCTCCTACCACAGTGGGAGATGATAGGGCGGTGGAAGGGTGGAGGGGTGGAGAGTGCAGGGATGGCTCGGCTACGGGGTGGGAATCTATGGGATGCAGGGGAGCAAGGTGCATGATAGGGGGGGAGAAAAAATAGTTATCAACAATGGGGTGCGGAGTGGGAAAAAAGTTGTATTTTTGCAGCCTGAGGTCTGAAAGTCTAAAAGTCTAAAGGTCTAAAAGTCAAAAGGGTCTAAAAGTCAAAAAGTCAAAAGGTATGGTACGGTTCACGCATTTGCATGTTCACTCGCATTATTCGATGCTCGACGGGATGTCGAAGGTTCCCGATTTGGTGAAGAAGGCGAAGAATGACGGGATGTATTCGATGGCCCTGACGGACCACGGGAATATGTTCGGCATCAAGGATTTGCTCGACACGGTGAACAAGGAGAACGGCAAGGTGAAAGACAGGATCAAGGAGCTGGAAGCCAAGATCAAGGAGGTGGAAGAACTGTATACCCTTAGCGAGGTGCCGGAAGGGACGCCGAAGTTGAGCGAGCTGCAGGAGGAGCTGGTGAGGGTGAAGGGGCAGATTTTCAAGCCCATCGTGGGTACCGAAGCCTACTGCGCCCGCCGCACGCTCTACGACAAGGACAAGAACTTCAAGGAGATAAACCCCGAGAACGGGAAAGACCGAGTGGTGGACCGCAGTGGTTACCACCTCATTCTGCTGGCGAAAAACCTCCAAGGCTACCACTCGCTCTGCAAACTGGCGTCGATAGCCTATACCGACGGCTTCTACGACCGTCCCCGAATAGACCATAACGTGCTGGAACAGTACAAGGAAGGTCTCATTGTCTGCTCGGCCTGCCTGGGTGGCGAGATACCACAGCTGATTCTGGCAGGCAAGCTGGAAGAGGCTGAGAAGCAAGTGCTTTGGTTCAAGGAGCGCTTCGGCGACGACTACTATATCGAGTTGATGCGCCACAAGACCGACAAGCCCAACGCCAACTACGACACCTACCGCCTGCAGATGAAAGTGGAACCGGAGTTGATACGCTTGGCGAGGAAGCACAATATCAAGCTGATAGCCACCAACGACGCCCACTTCGTGCTCGAGGAGCACGGCGACGCGCACGACCACCTCATCTGCCTGGCCACGCAGAAGGACTACGACGACCCCAACCGCATGCACTACACCAAGCAGGAGTGGCTCAAGAGCCCCGAGGAGATGGCCGAGGTGTTTGCCGACCTGCCCGAGGCTCTGGAGAACACGATGGAGATTGCCGACAAGGTGGAGGTCTACAGCATTGAGAGCGACCCGCTGATGCCGGTGTTCCCCATTCCCGAGAGTTTTGGAAAAGAGGAGGAATGGCGCGAGAAGTTCAGCGAGGAGGACCTCTTCAACGAGTTCACCCGCAACGAGAAGGGCGAGGTGGTGATGAGCCGGGAAGCGGCGGAAAAGAAAATCAAGAAGTTGGGCGGCTACCAGAAACTGTACCGCATCAAGTTCGAGGCAGACTACCTCGAGCATCTGGTGTGGGAGGGTGCCCACAAACGCTACGGCGAGCAGCTCACCGACGAGCAGAAGGAGCGCATCGTCTTCGAGCTGCACACCATCAAGACGATGGGTTTCCCAGGATACTTCCTCATAGTGAGCGACTATATCCGCGCGGCGCGCGAGGAACTGGGGGTGAGCGTGGGCCCCGGCCGTGGAAGTGCGGCAGGAAGCGTGGTGGCCTACTGCCTGTGGATTACCGACCTGGACCCGCTGCGCTACGACCTGCTGTTCGAGCGTTTCCTCAACCCCGACCGCATCTCGCTGCCCGATATCGACGTGGACTTCGACGATGCGGGACGTGGCAAGGTGCTTGACTGGGTGACAAAGAAATACGGCAAGGAGCGTGTGGCGCACATCATCACCTACGGCACCATGGCCACCAAGAGTTCCATTGCCGACGTGGGACGCGTGGAGAAGATACCCCTGGCCACCGTCAACCAGATCAAGGGCTACATCCCCGACCGCGGGTTCCCCGACAACATCAAGGACGACAAGGGCAAGAGCCCCAAGGTGAACCTCAAGAACTGCTATAAGTATGTCCCCGAGCTGAAGAGTATCATGCAGGGCGACGACAAGCAGCTCAAGAGCATGCTCACCTACGCCGAGGAACTCGAGGACACCAACCGCCAGACGGGCATCCACGCCTGCGGCGTCATCATCGGTGCCCAGGACATCAGCGATGTGGCTCCGGTGTGCGTCATCAAGGACAAGGACACCGACGAGGATGTGCTCGTCACGCAATACGACGGCCATGTGGTGGAGACCGTGGGTCTCATCAAGATGGACTTCTTGGGACTGAAGAACCTGACCATCATCAAGAACTGCGTTGACATGGTGAAGAAGGGCAGGGGAGAGGAGATCGACGTGGACCACCTGCCACTCGACGACGAGTTGACCTACAAGCTCTTCTGCGACGGCAACACAGTGGGTGTGTTCCAGTTTGAAAGTGCGGGCATGCAGAAGTACCTCCGCGAATTGCAGCCGCATGTGATCGACGACCTTATCGCAATGAACGCCCTCTACCGTCCGGGTCCCATGGACAACATCCCCGAGTTCATCGACCGCAAGCAGGGCCGCAAGCCCATCACCTATGACATCCCGGTGATGGAGAAATATCTCAAGGACACCTACGGCATCACGGTGTACCAGGAGCAGGTGATGTTGCTGTCGCGACTGCTGGCTGGCTTCACCCGCGGCCAGAGCGACACGCTGCGCAAGGCCATGGGCAAGAAGCAGATAGAGAAGATGAACGAGCTGGAGGTGCTGTTCTATGAGGGTGGCGAGAAGAACGGACACCCGAAGGAGATACTGAACAAGATTTGGGAGGAGTGGAAGAAGTTTGCGAGTTATGCCTTCAACAAGTCGCATGCCGCCTGCTATTCGTGGGTGGCCTACCAGACGGCCTACCTCAAGGCACACTATCCGGCGGAATACATGGCCGCCGTGATGACGAGTGCACAGACAGACATCAAGCGCGTCACCGAGTTGATGGACGACTGCAGGAAGCAGGGCGTGGAGGTCGCGGCGCCGAGTGTCAATGATTCGGAGATGGACTTTGCCGTCGACAGTCAGGGAAGAATCCGTTTCGGTCTACAGGCCATCAGTGGCATGGGTGAGGCGGCGTCGACAGTCATCATAGCCGAGCGGGAGAAGAACGGTCCGTATGCCGATATATTTGATTTTCTTAAGCGTGTGGACATGCATTCGGTGAACAAGAAGAACATGGAGGTGCTGGTGAAGGCCGGAGCCTTCGACGGGGTGGGCACGATGCATAGGGCGCAGTATTTCTACAAGGAGAACGCATTGGAGACCACGCCGACCTATCTGGACTTGCTGGTGCGGTGGGCTATTCGCCGGCAGGACGGTGCTGCCTCCAACCAGATGAGCATCTTCAGCATGAGCGAGGAACTTGCCGAAGAGGACCATCCGCCCATCCCGGAGTGTGAGGAGTGGAGCACCATTGAACGCTGCCGCGCGGAGAAAGAGGTTATCTCGACCTACCTCTCGGGACATCCGCTGGACGACTTCAAGTATGAAATGAGGATGTTCACCAATATTGGCGTCGAGCAGCTGTCGGCCATGGAGCAGCTGTCGGGTCGCGAGGTGAGATTCGCCGGGTTGGTGTCGGGAGTAAAGGACGGGGTGTCGTCCAGGGGCAACCCCTATGGCTCAATGGTGATAGACGACTATTCGGGTTCCTACGAGCTGCGTCTCTATGACGACGAGTACACATCGTTCAAGAACTTTTTCACGAACGACACTTTCGTCTACATCGTGGCCCATGTGCGGACCAACAGTTACAAGGACAAGAAGACGGGGGCCGACCGCACGTTCACGCGCATGCGCATCAGCTCGATGATGCTGTTGGGCAAGGTGATGGACAAGTATACGTCGAAGTTGTCGTTCACAGTGCCTTTGGAGAAGGTTGACGAAAAGCTGTGCAAGCAATTGGAGAAGTTGGCGCGCAAGCACAAGGGAACAGTGCCGCTGCAGGCCATTGTTGTCGATGTGCGCCGTAACCTCACGCTGACGCTCAACACGCCCGAGTTGCGCGTTTCGGCCCACGATGTCATTGCCGATTTGGAACAGTTGCCGGGTGTCAGCGGAGTGCAACCGATATTGAAAAGCTGAGGGGTATGCAAGAGATAGAGTTTCACACGAGGGTGGGGGTGCCGGCAATGCCGTTCGGCATCGACTATGCCACGGGTATTGTCAGTTTAGGTTCGTGCTTTTCGGATGAGATAGGGATGCGGTTGCGGGAGAGCGACTTCCATGTGGAGCAGAACCCCTTCGGCACGCTCTACAATCCAGCCTCGATAGCTGCGGCGCTGCGGCGCATCATGTACAATCGGGAAGTTGGGATGGAGGATCTTGTGGAATATGGAGGACTGTGGCATTCGTGGCACCACCACGGCAGTTTCTCGCGTCCCACTGCCGAGGAGTGCCTCGAGGTGTGCAACAGTCGTCTCCATGGTGCCCATGAGTCCTTGAAACAGGCGCGCCTGCTGTTGGTTACCTTTGGCTCGGCATGGGTGTATGAACATGAGGGAGAGGTTGTTGCCAACTGCCACAAATTGCCGCAGGACAATTTTGTCCGCCGGTGTATGACGGTTGACGACATCGTCTCTTTGTGGCGCCCGTTGCTCGAGGAGGTGCATGCCTGCTATCCCACGCTCCACATTCTCTTCACGGTCTCGCCCATCCGCCATATTGGCGACGGCCTGCACGGCAACCAGCTCAGCAAGAGTACCCTGCTGCTGGCTGTTGACGAGTTGGTGGACCACGACCTCCCACCCGCTAAGCGCAAGAAGAAGGGGGCCAAGGTGGAGGAGTCCGAGCGTCCCGTCACCCTCTATTTCCCTTCCTACGAGATTGTCGTCGACGAGCTGCGCGACTACCGCTTCTATGGCCCCGACATGGTGCACCCCACCGACTTGGCCGTCGATGTCGTGTGGGACCGCTTCCAGCGTGCCACCATGGTTCCCACCGTCCGTGAACAGGCCCACTTCAACGCCAAGCAGAAGAAAAGGGAGCATCATGTCACAATAAATAAGTGGAGTGTGCGTTAACCATAAACAAACATAGACATCATGGAAAAGAGAAACATAGCACTTGTCATGGGTGGCTTCAGCGGCGAACACGACATCTCGATTGCCAGCGGAAACCAGGTGTATGGTCAGTTGGACCATAATAAATATAATGTATATAAGATTGTCGTCGAGCGCGAGGGGTGGTACTGGGAGCAGGATGGCGAGCACCGTCCTGTCGATCGTGGCAATTTCACCGTCAACGACGGTGGGAAAACCATCCGTTTCGACCTGGCATTCATCATTGTCCACGGCAATCCCGGCGAGAACGGCGTGTTGCAGGGCTATTTCGATATGCTCGGTATAAAATACACTACCTGCGGATTCTATACTTCGGCGCTGACATTCCAGAAGGGTTATTGCAACCCCGTGGTGAAGAGTTTTGGCATCGTCAAGGTCGCCGAATCGGCTTTGCTCTACAGCATGGATGACATCGCTAAGACCGAGACCCTCAAACTGCCTGTCTTTGTGAAACCTGCCGCCGGCGGGAGCAGTGTGGCCACCACCAAGGTGAAGACCCCTGAGCAGCTGTTGCCGGCTATCCGCGAGGCTTTCACCGAGGACCACGCCGTGCTGGTAGAGGAATGCATTGTGGGCCGCGAGTTCGACTGTGGCGTCTTCCGCAAGGCCGATGGAGAGAAACTGGTCTTCCCCATCACCGAAATCATTCCCAAGGGCGGCCACGAGTTCTTCGACTACGAAGCCAAGTATCAGGGTTTCAGCAATGAAGTGACGCCCGCGGAATGTCCCGAGAGCATCTCGAAGCATATCCAGGAGGTGTCGTCACAGCTCTACGACCTGCTGGGATGCAAGGGCATTGTCCGTTTCGACTATATCCACGACACCGCCAAGGACGAACTCTACTTCCTCGAAGTCAACGCCATCCCGGGTCAGAGTGCCGAGAGCATTGTCCCCAAGCAGGCCCGCGCCATGGGCATCAGTCCCGCCGAGCTCTACGAGATGAGCATCCAGGCGGCGTTAGCGTAAAAACAGTTTAACCCTTAAAATAAATTATTATGAAAAAGATTCTTCAAGTCTGCTTCATAGCAGCGATGGTTTTCGGTCTTGCCTCCTGCAGCAAGGACGACAACGGCAACGGCAGCAGCACCGATACACAGGTCTCGCTGGTAGGCACCACGTGGGGCTTCAACGACGGAGAAGCCGAAGTGCGTGTTTCCTTTGAAACGGCCTCCCAGGTGAAGGTCAAGGTCCAAACACCCCATGGTACTGAGAATTATGAAGGTACCTACACCTATAGTAACGGCAATGGCAGCATGGCTCTCATCATCCAGGGCCAGACGCTAAACATCACTTTCACCGTTAGCGGTAACACCATGACAGCCTACAACACACCCGCAGGTGATATCACGCTGACCCTTGTGGGTAGCAACCCCCAGCCACAACCCGGTGGCGACTATCCGCTGAACGGCACCACCTGGCAAACCTCTTTCCAGGAGGAGGGCCTGTATATCACAATGGGTGTCTCTTTTGGTACAACGAACTGTCTCCTGGTGTATTCCGACAGTGAAGGCGACAGCGATCAGGCGACAGGTACCTACACCTACAGCGGCACCATCACCAGCGGTCGGGGAACTATCACCATCCGTGGTGATGAAGGCTCTTTCACGGTTAACGGCAATGAGGCCGCGATTACTGCTGGTGGTGAAACACATGTGTTCACCCGTGTCAACCAATAAGCTGCGTCAGCCGTCTATAACCCATAACCCCTCACCCATAACCGAAAAAAAGAACTCCAAACTGGAGTTCTTTTTTTTGAGAGGTCGCTTCCGGATTTGAACCGGAGTAGCAGGTTTTGCAGACCTGTGCCTAGCCCCTCGGCCAAACGACCTTTTCAATTCGGAGTGCAAAAGTACGAAGAATTTTGCAACTGGCAAAATTAATTTGCAAAAATAATTGCAAGCGTTTGATATGTAGTCTTTTATTTTTGTCTTGGCGGAGGCGCTGCATCCATTGTGCCCGGTACTTGATAGCCTCCAAAATCGAATTTTGGCCCTGTCATCGGCGTACCATGAACGTACCATCTCCGACCATCGTCGGAGATGATGCGGAGGTGATACGGAGTTGGTAAGGAGATGGTAAAGAGTTGATACCAATAGGATGTTGATTATGAGGAGGTTGGAAAAGCGCTTTTTGGGCCCTTTTTCGAGAAAAAAATAAATTTGGAAAAATGGATTATAATTTGTAATTTTGCAGTATGAAACGACTTGCCGGATATATTGTAATGTGCTTGTTGTTAGTTGTTTGCAGCTGCAATGGGACACAGAGGGTCGACCCTCTGCGGCGGTCGCGCGTTGACGGGCTGAACAAGGAGGCTTTTGTCAACCGCTACCGGAACCCTGAGCGTTGCATCGACTGTTCGCGGCAGGCGTTGGAGTATATCCACGACTCGTTGCCCAGGTATGTCGACGGCGAGTTGCGTGCGCTGAACAATATGGCGTTTGCCTATTTCCTCACTTCGAACTATGCCGAGGCCAACCAGATGCTCGACATGGTGGAGAAGAAATTGGAGCGGGGAAGCGAGAAGGTTGAGATGAGGAATGGTGACATAGAACGTGTTATTGGCCAGCTGTTGCGGGCGCGACTGTTGCAACGCAACTGCCAGATAGCCGACAGCTACCGCCTGCTCTACGACATCGGGCGCTCAAAAGTCCTCGAGCGCAACGACGACAACCTGCTCTACAACTATGCCCAAACAGAGTATTATATCACCCTTTTGACCCTCAATTTCAACTATCGCAACGGCAAGGAGCAGGATGTGATGTCGACCATCGACGAGGTGGAGCGGAGGCGAGCGGGGCTTAAGGTGGACTATGCAGAGGATATGGCGCTGAACTATGCCATTGCCTACGGGTTGCAGTCGGCGGGCGAGAGCCTGAGGGCGTTGGATTACTGCGACCAGAACTTCGAAATCCTTCAGCGGCTGGAGCATATGCGTGTGCCGGACGATACGGTGAGCGCCTTTTGCCTCTACAACTATGCCAACACGCTGCAGATGACAGCCACTATCCGCAAGAGCCTTCCGGGGACGATAAAGCCCGACAGTGTGCTGGCCCTCTACGACGAAGCGCGACGCTGTTTCTTCGAATACGGCGACCCCTACCAGATGCTTGGCGGTGTGACCTCCACGGCGCGCTATGCACTGCTCATCGGTGACACTGCCTTTGCGCACGATGTGCTCCATGAGTGGCAGTCGCTGCGTGGCACCTGGACTCCTTTTGCGGCGCCCAAGATGGAGCTTGGCTACTTCGACATCCTCATTCGCAGCAACATAGCGCGCAGCCCTGACGAGAACCGGCGTTGGTATGAGCATCGGTATGAGTTGCAGGACTATATAGCACGCAACGAGGAGGAGGACTTTGCCCTGCAGAACTCGCTCCTCATGGCGCAGCGCCGCAGTCGGCTGATGACTATTTTCACCATTGCCTTGAGCGCCCTGATGGTGACGTTGGCGGTGCTGGCAGTGTTGCTGTGGCGCAATGCGTTGAGGCTGAGACGTGAGAAGCGCCAGTTGGAGGTCGCCAAGCGGCGCGATGTGGAACGTATTGCCAATGTGGAGACCTGCCTGAGTGTGATGCGTCACGATGTCAGCCCGTTCATTGGCTACCTGCGCAACCCCCACCTTCCGGCCGAGTTGCGCGACGAGGTGTTGTCGCAGTTGCTGCGCACGTTCGACAATATCAAGAGCTGGACCTCGCTCTCGATACCTTCGGGTTTGGCTTTCAGCGCGTCGAGGTTTCTCCTGCAGGAGGTGTTTGACGATGTGAGCCGCCAAGTCATCTCGCCCAAGAAGGGCGTGACCCTTGACTTCGAGACCACTGAGGCCATGGTGTGGGGCGACCGGTTGCTGGTTACCATCATGCTGAGGAACCTGGTCAACAACGCGTTGCAGCATACCGAAGAGGGGTGTGTGCGGGTGGCAGGACAAGAGAGTGGCGACTTTGTGGAGCTGACGGTGAAGGATAGCGGCGTGGGTATGAGTGAGGAGCAGTGTGAGAACCTTTTCCGGGCCGACCGCCCCAGCGGTGACCATGGGTTTGGGTTGATACTGTGTCGCTACATCGTCAAGAAACATGACGACAACACTCGTCGCGGATGCCGCATCTGGGTCGAGAGCGAAGAGGGTAGGGGGACGGAAATGCATGTTTTGTTAAGTAAGTCATGATATGAAGAATATACGAGTAATGATGGTTGACGACGAGCCATTGATTCGCAAGGCCGTCAAGATAGAGATGAACGACAGGGGTGCCGAGGTGGAACGTCACTCGGACAACGACTTGTCGACAGAGAAACGGAGGGTGGAGATGGTGGACACCTTCGCCACGGGTCCCAGCCTGATGGCGGCATTGGAAAGCGCCGAGGTGCCCGATTATGTGCTGGTGGACATGGAGTTCCAGGGCGAGCCCACGGGAGGGCTGCTCATCACTCGCCGCCTGCACGAACGTTATCCCTCAATCAAGATTATCATTTTCTCGGGTCGATTCGACAACCCTCTCAAAGAGGAGTCGCGTCCCGAGGGAGACCGTTCCCCGTTAAGGGAAAGCCGAGTGCGCCGTATCAACGAGATTGGCTCGGTGGTGATGGAGGCCTTGCGATTGGGAGCCAGCGCTTTCGTCAGCAAGAATGCCGCCGGCGGTTTTTCCATCGAGAACATTATCAGGGCCATTGCCTGCCTCGAACGTGGGGAGCAGTTTTACTTCAACTATCCCGTTATGCTGACACTCAAGGAGGCAGCCGAGCACTACTTCGACCTTGTGGGGGTGCAGGCCGGGATAGAGGTGAACGACACCGAGCGCCGACTGCTGTTGCTCGAGGCTGCCGGATGCACCGCCAGCGAGATTTCCAACCGCCTCGGGGAGAGCGACAAGGCCATCCAGGAGCGGCAGAAGGACCTCTCTCAGCGCTTCGACATCGTCAACAAGAGTGCCGCGCGTGTGGCCAAGGCCCTCTCGCTGGGTTTGATATCTCCCACCGACATTAATTTCCTTCCCCGTAATTAATCACAAACACATAAAAAAAATGAAAAAGACACTATTCGTTTTAACAATGCTCCTCTTCGGGCTTACTGCTGTTGCCAAGCCCGTGGATCAAGCAGCCGCCCGCCAGGTGGCGACCAATTTCTGGAATGCGCACCGCGACAAGGGTGTGGCTGCCGTGAATAGTCCGATGACCCTCATCGGCAGCGAGTTTAACGCTTTCTATATCTTCGCCAACGGCACCCAAGGCTTCGTCATTGTGGCTGCCGACGACTGTGTGCAGCCTGTGCTGGCCTACTCTTTCAGCAATCCCGCTTCGGAGAATATCAATCCCGAAGTGCGCTACTGGCTGTCGACCTACCAGCAGCAGATTGACTGGATGCGCAACAATGGCATTGTCAATCCTGACGCTGCCAAGAGTTGGCAACTCTACGGCACCGCCACGCAGGGAGACCCGATGCCCCTGACGGCTGTTGCCCCCATGCTCACCACCTCTTGGGATCAGAGCCCCTACTACAACAACCTCTGTCCCTATGACAATGTGGAGCATGAACGCGCCGTGACCGGCTGTGTGGCTACCGCTATGGCCCAGGTGATGAAATATTGGAACCATCCCAGCCAGGGCAATGGCAGCCACAGCTATGCGGAGGACGACTATGGTACCCTCAGCGCCAACTTCGGAGCCACTACCTACCAATGGTCGCAGATGCCCAACTCCCTCACGGGCAGCAGTTCCACGGCTCAAGTCAATGCAGTGGCGACGCTGATGTACCATTGCGGTGTGGCCATCGAGATGAACTATGGTGTGGAAGCCAGTGGCGCTCAGATGACCAACTATGGCTACAGCTATTCCCAGATTCCCTCGACGCAGGACGCCCTGCATCTCTTCTTTGGCTATACCGACTCTATCGAAGCTCTCTATCGCGACGACAACAGTATGACCGACGCCGTATGGAAGAATTATATCAAGAATGAAATCGACGCCTCGCGTCCGGTGCTCTACTCTGGCTTCGACAGCACTGGCGGCCACTGTTTCGTTTGCGACGGCTATAACACTGCCGAGACACAGTTCCACTTCAACTGGGGCTGGAGCGGCTATTATAACGGCTATTACTCGCTCAACGACCTGTCCCTCGGCGGTGGCGGCACCGGCACCACAGCCACCTATTCTTTCAACCTCAGCCAACAGATTCTCATTAACGTGCATCCTGCTGGCAACGGTGGCAGCGTGGTGGAGCCCGACCCCATGTGCCTCATTTCTTCATTCCCCTACACCGAGAATTTCGACGACACCTCGACCTATGGTTGTCTGCGGCTGCTCAATGTCAACGGCGACAACATCACGTGGGGCATCATCGACAGCTTCGGTACCAACTATTCGCATGCCGCCTTCATCCAATATGCTGTCCAGGCCGACGACTACCTCATCCTGCCCGGCATCGTGACTCCCGGCAACTACAGCCTCAGCTGGAAAGCACGTGCCTACCAGAGCAACTATCCCGAGAGCTATCAGGTGCTTGCCGGCGACAGCCTGATTTTCAGTGAGACCCTGAGCGCTACCGCCCTCACCACCCGCAACGCCACCTTCTCTGTCGCTGCCGGCGACACGGTCTGCATCATGTTCCGCTACATCAGCGACGATATGTATGCCTTCTTCCTCGACGACATCACCATCAACACGAGCACACCCAATCCACCTTCGCCCACACAGTATACTCTCACCGTTGTCAGCAACAATGACGCTTGGGGTACCGTCAGCGGCGGTGGCACCTACAATCAGGGCGCCACGGTCACCATCAGCGCCACGGCCAACAGCGGCTATCGCTTTGTGCAGTGGAACGACGGCAGTACCCAGAATCCCCGTACTGTCACCGTCACCGCCAACGCCACCTATGTGGCTACCTTCGAGGCCAACAGCCCCAACCCGCCCACGCAGTACACACTCACAGTCCTCAGCAACAATGATGCATATGGCACTGTCTCGGGTGGCGGTACCTACAATGAGGGTGCTGTCGTGACCATCTCTGCTGTTGCCAACAATGGTTATCATTTCGTCCGTTGGAACGACGGCAGTACCCAGAATCCCCGTACAGTCACCGTCACCGCCAACGCCACCTATGTGGCCACCTTTGAAGCCAATGTGGGTATTGACGACGCCAGCCTTGCACAGGTGAATCTCTATCCCAACCCTGCCACCGACAAAGTGACCCTTTCCGGCCTCGCCCAGCAGGCCCGGATCGACCTCATCGACGCCACCGGCCGCACTCTCGCCACCTGGACCTCTGCCGATGAACATACAACATTGGATATCAGTCGTCTGTCGCGTGGAAACTACTTCCTCCGCATTACCGATGCCACGGGTATCATTGTTCGCAAAATGACGGTCAAATAGCGCTGTAAGCGTCTATTGGAAATCAATCAATTACAAGCCTAAAAACGCACATATCCCTCTGGATATGTGCGTTTTGGCGTTTTGATTAATGTATAACTGCCTGATCCTTAGTACCAACTCCGTATCAAGTCCGACTGAAGTCCGAGTCAACTCCGACCCAACTCCGACCGCAGTCGGAGATGATACGGAGGAGACTCGGAGATGGGATGGAGAAAATATTTTTTGGATACCTATTAATTTTTTATGTATATTTGCAGTTGCTATAAAAAGAAGGCTTATGCGACATGAAGTTGATTTTTTGGTAGTTGGCTCCGGTATCGCGGGGCTCAGTTTCGCCCTCAAGGTGGCTCCCTACGGCAAAGTGTGCATCCTGACCAAAGGTGACGCTGCCGAAGGCTCTACCCGTTACGCGCAAGGAGGAATAGCAGCGGTGATGTACGACTCGGACTCTTTTGACAAGCATATCCACGATACCCTTGTTGCGGGCGACGGCATCTGTGACCGCGAGGTGGTGGAGATGACTATCCGTGAAGCCCCCGACCGCATCCGCGAGCTGGTACAATACGGAGTCAACTTCGACCGTGAGGGTGGCGGAGACAAGTTCGACCTGCACCGTGAGGGTGGGCATTCGGAGTTTCGCATCCTGCACCACAAGGACAACACGGGTGAGGAAATTGAGCGGGGCTTGCTGGAGGCAGCCCGCCGCCACCCGAACATCGAGATCAAGGAGCGCCAGTTTGCTATCGATATCATCACGCAGCACCACCTCGGACAGAGGGTTACGAAGCACACGCCGGGCATCGAGTGCTATGGAGTGTATGCGTTGGACTGCGACACGAACCGCATTGACACCTATCTGGCCCGTGTCACCCTGCTGGCCACGGGCGGCATGGGCAACGTTTACAGCACCACCACCACGCCTGTTATCTCGACGGGCGACGGTGTGGCCATGGTGCACCGAGCACGCGGAGTGCTGAGTGACTTGGAGTTTATGCAGTTTCATCCCACGTCGCTCTACAATCCCGCCGAGAAGCCAGCCTTCCTCATCACGGAAGCTATGCGTGGCGCTGGCGCGGTGCTTAAGGACCGCGAGGGGAAAGAGTTTATGCAGAAATACGACGAGCGGTTGTCGCTGGCGCCACGCGATATTGTGGCCCGGGCTATCGACAACGAGATGAAGCTCAGCGGCAAGGACTATCTCTACCTCGATGCCCGTGGCATCGGCAAGAAACAACTCATCGAGGGGTTCCCGACGATTTATGCCAAGTGTCTGAGTATAGGCATCGACATTACGAGGGACATGATACCCATCCGCCCGGCGGCGCACTACCAGTGCGGCGGTATCAAGGTGGATCGCAACGGCGAGAGTTCCATCAAGAACCTCTATGCCGCCGGCGAGTGCTCGTGCACTGGGTTGCATGGCGGCAACCGACTGGCCAGCAATTCGTTGCTCGAGGCTGTTGTCTATGCCCACAATGCAGCCATGAGTGCCATCGAGAGGACAAAGAAGGTGAGTTTCAGGAACGAGGTTCCCGACTGGAATGCCGAGGGCATGGTGCTGAACGAGGAAATGGTGCTCATCACGCAGACCAAGCGCGAGTTGCAGGAAATCATGTGGAACTATGTGGGCATTGTGCGCAGCGACCTGCGTCTGCAAAGGGCTTTCGACCGATTGAACTTGATATTCAGAGAGACAGAGGATCTCTACAACCGCTCGGTCCTCACCGAGCCGCTCTCCGAGTTGCGCAACCTGATAGCCTGTGCCTACTTGATAATCAAAATGGCGAGAGCAAGAAGGGAAAATGTCGGATTGCATTACTCGACAAGTTTGAAGAATTAGTGGTCAACAATTCCTTGCCTTCAGCGGAAATCTCTGGAATACAATAAAATATGGATTTCCAAGATTTGATACGACACATCGGTGGAAAGGCAAAAGGGAGAATAATATTTCAAGGATTATCAGGATTTCGCGAAGAGGGGAATGAAAGATGCAATTTTTTTTGGGGATTTTAACATTTATGTCGATTTTTTTACTTATTTTTGCATCCTAAATTGATAACAAAAATTGTTTAACAATATAATACTAAACAACATGACATCATTATTGGTTTTATTGCAGGCAGCCGCAAGCATGGCTTGGGGTTACCTTGGAGCAGCGGTCGGAGCCGGCCTTGCCACCATTGGCGCCGGTATCGGCATTGGTAAAATCGGCCAGGGCGCCATGGAAGGCATTGCGCGCCAGCCCGAAGCCGGTGGCACCATCCGTTCGACGATGATTATCGCCGCCGCTCTTGTGGAAGGCGTCGCCTTCTTCGCCGTGGTTATCTGCTTCCTCATTGCGGTGAAGTAATAACCTCACAAAACACTACGGGCCGGCGATTGGCCGGCCCTTTTAAACGGAAAAGAAAAGTTGAGATATGAATAACCCTCTGATTAATCCCGGCATCGGCACCTTCCTATGGATGCTCATTTCCTTTGCCATACTGGCCTTCATCCTGATGAAATGGGGGTGGCCCGCGATTCTCAAGGCTTTGCATAGCCGCGAGGAAGCCATCACTGCCTCGCTCAACGAGGCTGCCAAGGCACGCGAAGAGATGAAACACCTGGTGGCACACAACGAGGAGCTGTTGCGCCAGGCCAAGATTGAGCGTGACGAGATGCTCCGCAACGCCCGCCTCACAAGCGAGCAGATTGTGGAGGATGCGAGAACGAAGGCTTCCGAGGAGGCTAACCGTATCATCGATACGGCCCGCGAGAATATCAACTATGAGAAGCTCAAAGCCATCCACGAACTGAAGAACCAGATTGCCAATCTCAGTATTGAGATTGCAGAGAAGCTCATCCGTGCCGAACTGAGCGACAAGCCCAAGGCCGACGCCCTCATCCAGAAAGAGCTCGAACTCATGGAACTGAAGTAAACGAAGTAGCATGAACAATAATTACCGCATAAACAACCACTATGCCAAAGCACTCATCCTTCTGGCCAAGGATTTGGGTGTGGAGGACAATGTGGCAGAGGACATGAGGCTTGTCAGCAATGTGTGGTCCGAGAACCGCGAGCTCAGCGTTCTCTTTGCCAACCCTGTCATCAAGAGGGAGAAGAAAGTGGCTATTGTGAAGGAGCTGTTCGAAGGAAAGGTGAGCAAGGAGACGATGACGTTCCTCGTTTTTGTGACGCGCAAGAGCCGCACGGTGTATATGCGTGGCATCGCCGACGCATATATCGAGATGTGGCGCGAATATCGCGGCATTGTATGGAGCGACCTGGTGACGCATCAGCCAATAGACGATGTGGCCCGCAAGATGGTTACAGAGATGGTGGCGGCCTACACAGGCAAGACAGTGGAACTTCACGACCGTACCGACCCGAAGATGCTTGGCTGTTTCAAGCTTGAGTTCGACGGCAAGATGTACGACGCACGCATCCGCACAAAGATACGTCGCATGCGTATCCGGTTCACCCAAAACGATTACGAAAGCAAACTGTAATATATTATGTCAGATATCAAACCTGCCGAAGTATCGGCAATATTGAAGAAACAACTGGCCGAGGTCAGTATCGACACCCAGCTCGAGGAAGTGGGCTCGGTGCTCACTGTGGGCGACGGCATTGCCCGTGTTTATGGCCTGAACAATGCACAGAGCGGCGAGCTTGTAGAGTTTGACAACGGCAATCAGGGTATTGTCCAGAACCTTGAGGAGGACAACGTCGGTATTGTGATGCTCGGCGAGGTGAGCACCATCAACGAGGGCGACGTGGTGAAGCGTACCCGCCGCATTGCCTCGCTGCCTGTCGGCGAAGGCTTGCTGGGCCGTGTCATCAATACCATTGGACAGCCCATTGACGGTAAGGGTCCCATTGAAGGCGAGCTTTTCGAGATGCCTTTGGAACGCAAAGCCCCCGGTGTCATCTACCGTCAGCCTGTGGAGCAGCCGTTGCAGACGGGCATCAAGGCCATCGACTCGATGATTCCCATCGGACGTGGCCAGCGCGAGCTCATCATTGGCGACCGCCAGACGGGTAAGACGGCTATTGCCATTGACACCATCATCAACCAAAAGAACAATTATGATGCCGGCGACCCGGTATATTGCATCTATGTGGCTTGCGGACAGAAAGGTTCCACTGTGGCCAACCTCGTGAAGAACCTCGAGGAGAAGGGTGCGATGGAGTATACCATTGTGGTGGCCGCTACGGCCAGTGACCCTGCAGCCATGCAGTTCTACGCTCCGTTTGCGGGTGCCGCCATTGGCGAATATTTCCGCGATACGGGACGCAACGCCCTGGTTATCTACGACGACCTCTCAAAGCAGGCCGTTGCCTACCGTGAAGTTTCGCTGCTTCTCCGTCGTCCGCCGGGACGTGAGGCCTACCCTGGCGATGTGTTCTACCTTCACAGCCGCCTGTTGGAGCGTGCAGCACGTATCATCCAAAATGACCAGATTGCCGCCCAGATGAACGACTTGCCCGCTTCGCTGCAAGGCAAGGTGCGCGGTGGTGGCTCGCTGACGGCTCTGCCCATCATCGAGACGCAGGCTGGCGACGTGTCGGCCTATATCCCCACCAATGTCATCTCGATTACCGACGGCCAGATATTCCTCGAGACCAACCTCTTCAACAGCGGTGTGCGTCCCGCCATCAATGTGGGTATCTCGGTGAGCCGTGTGGGAGGCAAGGCCCAGATCAAGTCGATGAAGAAGATTGCAGGAACGCTGAAGATCGACCAGGCCCAGTATCGTGAGCTGGAGGCTTTCTCGAAGTTTGGCTCCGACCTTGATGCCGCCACCAAGGCGGTCCTCGACAAGGGTGCCCGCAACGTCGAGGTGCTGAAGCAGCCGCAATACAGCCCCATGCCCGTCGAGGACCAGGTGGCCATTATCTTCTGCGGTACCAACGGGTTGTTGCAGAAAGTGCCTATTGACAAGGTGCGTACCTTTGAAAAGGAATTTCTCTTCATGATGAAGAACGAGCACAAGGACATTATGGCCAACCTGAGAGCTGGCAAACTTGTCGACAGTGACTTGGCTACAATGAAGAGTGAAGCTCTCGATTTGGCAGAACGCTATAAATGATAGAGTTATGGCTAATTTAAAAGAAGTCCGCACCCGTATCACCTCGGTGAGCTCGACGCAGCAGATTACGTCGGCCATGAAGATGGTTTCTGCTGCCAAGTTCCGCCGTGCCCAGATAGCCATCACGGGCATGCGTCCGTATGCGGCGCAGTTGGGCGAGATAGTGGACGACATCGACACTGGCGGTGAGGTGCTGACCCCTTACCACTCCAAGCGGCCGCTGAAAAGGGTGTTGCTGGTGGTAATCACTTCCAACAAGGGTCTTTGTGGCGCTTTCAACAGCAATGTCATCAAGCAGGCTCAGTCGCGTATCGACTATTTCCGCAATACGCTCCCTGCCGACGGACAACTGTGTGTGCTCTCGATAGGCAAGAAGTCGTCGGAGTTGATGGCTCGCCAGAAAGGGCTGGATTTGACTGTCCGCGATGAGGTGCTGGATGCACCGACGTTCGATACCATTGCCTCGATTGCCGATGGAATCATGGACGAGTTTGCTTCCAAGCAACTCGACTATGTCGAGGTGGTCTACAATCAGTTCAAGAACTCGCTGACTCAAGTGCTCTCTACCGAGCAGTGGTTGCCGGTGGAAAAAGGGAAACGAAAGGTGGAAAGAGAGAAGCAAGGGGGTAACAACGACTACATCTACGAGCCGTCGAAAGAGGACATTGTCCGAAGCATGGTACCGCTGACGTTGCGCTCTACATTCTACCGCATGATTCTCGACTCGCTGGCTTCCGAACACGGTGCCCGAATGACTGCCATGCAGAAAGCAACCGACAATGCCACCGAGTTGCTGAAGGACCTGCGCTTGAGCTACAACAAAGCCCGACAGGCTGCCATCACCAACGAAATTATTGAGATTGTTAGTGGGTCTGAAGCCTTGAAAGGTTGATAACTAAAGACAATAGGCACCAATGTTAATGCATTGGTGCCTATTTTTATGTATAGGGATATGAAAAAGATTTTTCTGTCAATAATTGCCGTACTGGTGATTGCTGCCGAGGTGCAGGCCAAGCCAGTGGGAAGGGATGTTGCCGCACGCTTGGCTGGCAATGTGTTGCAGAAACAGGTGGTCGACGCCACTCCCGCCGCTTTCACCGAGTGTTATCTCTTTGTGGGCGCCGACGGCAAGGGTTTCGCCCTTGTGTCAGCCGACGACTGTGTTCGTCCCTTGTTGGGCTATTCCATGGAGGGTTCGTTCGATGCCGAGCATATGCCGGCCCATGTGGCTGCTTGGATTGATGGATATCAGCGTGAGATAGCTTCCGTGGTGGCCACTGGTGTTGCACCTTCCCCCAAGGTGATGGAGATGTGGGAGAATCCCATGTCAACCAAGGACAGTGTCAGGGTCTATCCGTTGCTTACGACCCAATGGGGACAGGGAACCTACTATAACAATCATTGTCCCTACGACAGCATAGATTCCGCTTATAGCGTTACCGGTTGTGTGGCCACGGCTATGGCGCAGATTATGAGGTATTGGGAATATCCGGCTGTCGGATGGAGCAGCCATTCCTACAACCATCCTGTATATGGCGTTTTGTCTGCCGTTTTCGATACAACACATTACCGTTGGGACCTGATGCCAGGCTTTTTGACTGGAAATAGCAGCACTGAGGAGGTCGAGTCTGTGTCCACCCTGATGCACCATGCTGGTGTGGCTGTCGAAATGAACTATAGTCCGCGAAGCAGTGGTGCGCAAGTCATTTCCAGATACTCCCTTGGTTATCCATGTGCCGAGAACGCGTTCAAGACCTACTTCCGCTACAATCCCATGCTGTATGGTTGTAGCAAAGGGGATTTCAGTGATATGCAGTGGGCCAACATGTTGCGCGCTGAGTTGGATGCCGCCCGTCCTGTGCTATACTGTGGCTACGATGCCAATGCCGGTGGACACGCCTTCGTCATCGAAGGTTACGATCCTTGGGGAATGTTTTACGTCAATTGGGGATGGGGAGGATACTATGATGCCTACTATACTGTCGATTCTCTTTCTCCCGGTCTGGGAAATCCGGACGGAGCTACACCCTATGTCTTCAGCATCCGCAATGCTGCAATTTTTGGTGTTTGTCCTGCCACGCCTTCGACCGACAGTGTGACGGTTGTCGACATCGTAAGCAATGACTCAACAATGGGCACGGTCCTCGGCAATGGCACCTACCAGAATGGCGACACCGTTTTTGTCCTGCCACAGGCTGCTGCAGGCTGCCGTTATGTGGGGATGACTTCGGGCTGCCGTTCGATACCCTTCTCATTCCTTGCAGGAGGTGGAACCATTACTGACACAGCCATCTTCGAACGTATAGAGGGCGATACTGTGCAATACTCAAGTGAATCTTGTCTTGCTGCTTGGCGTGACGACTATGGGAACACCACCGAGTGGGGAATTCGCATCCCCGCCTCCATGCGCAAGTCTCGTCAGCTTGTCGCTGTGCAAATCTATTCCAGGGTAGAGGGGGATCATGTGCTGAATATCTATCAGGGTGATTCCATCAATGGTGCTACACCTGTCTATACAGGGGTCTATCCTCTCGGCACCTACAGCGACCAGCACGATAGCCCGGAAGGATGGCACACATTGCCTCTTGACAGCGTGCTGACCTTCTACCAGACACAGACCATCTGGATTACCATCAGCTCTACCGACACCAATCTCTCATTCCCCCTTGCCTGTTCCAACTATTGCGGCAACGACGATGGCTCGTACTATCATTTGCCCGAGGGATGGATGCCATATACCCGACAGGGCGTCTATTACACCTGGATGGTCCGTGCCATCTTCGACCCTCACGAGCAGTTTAATGTTGTTGCCACGCCTAACGACATTACCCTTGGCGATGTCTATGGCATGGGCAGCTACCACCCTGGCGACACGGTGACCCTCCATGCTTTGCCTACTCAGTTTAGCGATTTCGACCATTGGAGTAATGGATGTACCGACAACCCCATGTCCTTCATCATCACCCGCGACACCGCCCTGACAGCCTTCTTCCTCGACCTCAATGCCATCGATGAACCCTCTTCCGTGGGGCTTATAGCGTATGTTGATGGACACACAGTCTTCATTGTCAATCCCGGGCAGCGTCAGTTGGAAATATATGACATCAAGGGTCGCCTGCTTTTCACCAGCCATTCGCCAAACGCCTCCTTCCCAATTCCCGTGCCGGGAGTCTACCTGCTCAAGGCCGATGGCCTGCAATCACGCCGTTTTGTAATAAAATAAAGGAAAGATATAATGTGTAAAAAACTACAGTTGATATTGCTCTCGCTGCTGCTGACGGTTTCGGCGGTGGCAAAACCTGTTGACAAAGGGACCGCCGCCCGTGCGGCAAGCAACTTGCTGCAGAAACCTGTCGTCGACATCACTCCTGCAGCGTTCACCGAGTGCTACCTCTTTGCCGCCACCGATGGCGTGGGATTTGTTCTTCTCTCGGCCGACAACAGTGTCCGACCTCTGTTGGCCTACTCGCGGGAGTCCTCGTTCCCTACCGACGACATGCCCGAACACCTTGTGGCTTGGATTGACGGCTATCAGCGTGAAATAGCCTCTGTCAAAACCTACGGAGGTATGGTCGACAAACGTATTGACGATGAATGGAGCCGCCTGTTAGACAAGGGAGGTTTCAAGGGAGATCCTGTCGTCGGCCCGTTGTTGGAAACCGAGTGGAAGCAGTCAAAACCTTACAACGACCGTTGCCCGTTCGACTCGACGAGAAACGAGAGAACGCTTACAGGCTGCGTCGCTACCGCCACGGCCCAGGTGATGTGCTATTGGCGCCATCCGGTGAACGGTCGCGGCAGTCATGCCTATTCTTCGGACAGATACGGCACCATCGCTGTCAATTATGACACCTCAGTCTACGATTGGGACAACATGCTCCCGGTAGTCCGTCCTTGGAGCAGTCAGGTCGAAATAGATGCCGTGGCGAAACTGTGTTTCGAAGTGGGTGTGGCTATGGATATGTCCTATGGCACGGGAGCGAGTGGCGCCTACGAGCATTCCGGCGGCATGTTGCAGCGTTTCTCTGCCGAATTGGCCTTGGAAAACCATTTTGGCTACAACCCTGCTATGTATACCGATTTCAAAGAAGGCCATACCGACGAGGAATGGATTGCCATTATCGGTGCCGAGTTGGACTCCCTTCGTCCGGTCATTTACACCGGCAGCAGTTCCTCGGGTGGACATGCTTTTGTAATCGACGGTTACGACAGGGACGGTTTCTTCCATATCAATTGGGGCTGGGGAACAGGCTTCTTCGGCTACTACAATTTGAGTCACCTCGCCTATGGTCAGGAGGGTAATTCCAATTACAGTCCATTCAACGAGATGAACAACGCCATCCTTGGTGTGTATCCCGTCACCCGCAATGACTCTGTCTCTGTGGTTACGGTGGTCTCTTCCGACCCCTCGCGAGGCACCGTCCGCGGCAGCGGCACCTATGCAGTCGACCGCGACCGCGTTTTGCTCCTTGCCACCCCCAACGATGGCTATCGTTTCGACCATTGGGCCAGCGGCAACACCGCCAACCCCATTTTCTACTTCCCCACGGTCGACTATTCGGACACCGCCTATTTCGTCCCCCTTACTACCGACACGCTGGGCTATAGCCACAATTTCGTCCCCAATTTCGATACCGTCTACGAAATGGCCCACACCGAGTGGGGTATCCGTATCCCCGCCTCGCGTATCCCAGCCGGACGTCGCCTCGAGAAAGTGATGAACTTCATCTACACCACGGGCAGCTATGTGCTGAAAATCTATCAGGACGAAAATCCCGGTATCCCGGTTTATGAGGATACCCTCGCGTTGCAGTCCTATGGCTGGCGCACCATCGAGCTCGACAGCCCCTTGGCTCTCGATGCCACCAAACCTTTGTGGATTACCTTCGTTACCGAAGGTGTCAATTATCCTGCCGGCATCTGTCCCAACACCGGTGTCCCCGACGGCTCGTGGATTAAACACGACGGTGTATGGGAGCTGGTGGACACTAACGTCACTGGTTATTACACATGGTCCATCTTCGGCATCCTCGACAACAACAACGCCATCGACGAACCTGTTGCCGACGGTGTCAAATATCTTGTCGACGGCCTGACGCTCAAGGTCGACAACCCCGACGGCCGCCAGCTCTCGCTCTTCGACATTCAAGGTCGTCTGCTATGCTCTTTCCCGCAATCCAACCACCTTTCGTTCAATCTTCCCGCAGCAGGCGTCTATCTGCTTCAGGCCGACGGTTTGCCCGCCCGCCGCGTGATAGCTGTCAATTAATAGTGTATAATAAATAATGTATATGTATAAAAAAATTCTCATCTCGCTACTGACTCTCGTTCTTGCCTTCCCGGTCGCGGCCAACCCTGTCGACCGCCAAGCTGCTGCCAAAGCCGCCGCCGGCCTGCTTCACAAACAGGTTGTCGATGCCACCCCTGCCGACTTCACCGAGTGCTATCTCTTTGTCGGCGCCGATGGCCACGGCTTTGCTCTTCTCGCTGCCGACGACTGCGTGCCGCTCCTGCTTGGCTACTCGCACACCTCCACCTTCCCTGCCGAGAAACTTCCCCATCATATCGACACCTGGCTCAAGGCCTACCAATTCGATATCGCGGCTTCCCGCAAAGCTGGTGTTTCGACGTCGAAGTTCAACACCCTGCGCGACACCGCCGTAGGCCCTTTGCTGACCACCACGTGGAATCAGGCCCCTTGGTACAACATCCAGTGTCCCTATAGCTACTCCGATTCGGCCTACTCTGTCACAGGTTGTGTGGCCACAGCCACCGCCCAAATCATGAAATATTGGAACCACCCTGTCGTGGGACGCGGCCAGCATAGCTACACCGCCGGTGTCTACGGCCTCCAGACCGCCATCTTCGACACCACCCACTACGACTGGGCCCACATGCCCAACGCACTCAACCATCTCTCTTCCGATGTCGAGCTCGCCGCCGTGGCCCAACTGATGTATCATATCGGCGTCGCCGTCGAGATGAACTACAGTCCCCGCAGCAGTGGGGCTTATGTTTCGGCCTATGGCGACCCCAGTCATCCCTCTTCGGAGAACGCCCTGAAGAACTTCTTCCGCTACAACCAGGCGCTCTTCTCCGCTTCGCGCGATGAGTTCACCGACGCTGAGTGGGATACCCTCCTCACCGCCGAACTCAACGCCACCCGTCCTATCCTTTTCTCGGGCTCCGACAACGACGGCGGCCATGCCTTCGTCATCGACGGCTACGACACCCAGGGCCTCTACCACGTCAACTGGGGATGGGGAGGCTATTGCGACGGCTACTACACCTTCGACAACCTCAGCCCCACGGGCAGCGGCATCGGCGGCAACCCCTCCAACTCCTACAGCTACGACAACAAGATTCTCCTCCACGTCTTCCCCGCCTCCGAGGCACCTTCGGTCACGGTTTCCGTCGTTACGTCCGACAGCCTTATAGGCACTGTCTCCGGTAGCGGCACCTATCCCTCCTACACTTCCGTCACCCTCCATGCCACCGCCAACGAGGGCTACCGCTTCCACTCCTGGAAAAACGGCAACCACGCCAACCCCATCACCTTCTCGCCCAACAACGACTACTCCGACACCGCCATCTTCGTTCCCATCTTCGGCGATACCCTCGGCTATTGTTTCTCAGGCTATAAAGGCCTCTGGGGCGAATACGGCAACAATCCTCCCGAATGGGCCATCCGTATCCCGGCCAACTCGGTACCCGCGCGTCGTCAGCTCAACGCCGTCCAGTTCTATGGCGTCAGCAATGCCGACTATTCTGTCAAGGTCTACCTCGGACAGAATTTCAACCAGCTTATCTTCTCCACCAACTACACCACCCCCTATTTCGGATGGTATACCGTCGACCTCCCCGAAGGAGTCCCTCTCATCAACAACCAGCCGCTGTGGATTGTCCTCACCAGCCGCAGCTATACCAACCCCGCTGTCTATTCTTCCTATTCGGGCAACCCCGACGGCACCTGGTACAAGCGCGGCGGCACTACCTGGGAACACCTTGAGGACCGCAACCAGTATGCCTCGTGGATGATACGCGCCGTCCTCGGCGAGTTGGCCAAGGTCGACATCGATGTCCAGTCGGGCCAGCCCGACCGCGGCAGCGTCAGCGGCGCAGGCTCCTACTATCCCGGCGACACCGCCGTCCTCACCGCCACCCCCTTTGATGGCTTCCGCTTTGCCGGATGGAGCACCGGCGAACACGAGAACCCGCTCTACTTCCGTGTCACTGCGGCCGAGACCATCGTCGCCTCCTTCGTCCCCAATGTGGCTATCGACGATGTCGACGGGTGTCCTTTCGGTTACACCCTTGACGGCCTCTCCGTCAGCGTGGACAATCCCACTGGCCTTCCTGCCGAGATCTACGATATCGAAGGCCGCAGGCTTGCATCCTTCTCCTCCTGCCATCCCTCTTTTGCCTTGCCCGCCCCCGGCGTCTACCTCCTCCGCTGCGGTCCCCTCGTCCGCAAAATCGTCGCCGTAAAATAACCCCCTGGATCCATGAAAAAACAATAACACGATAATACAATGAAAAAGAACTACACCATTCCCATCATCGTCATGATTCTGCTCTTCGGCATGATATCGTTCGTGACGAATCTCGCTTCGCCCATGGGCGACATCCTCAAGAATCAGTTCACCATTCCCAACTGGCAGGGAACCCTTGGCGTCTTCGCCAACTTCATCGCCTATGCCCTCATGGGCATCCCTGCCGGCAACCTGCTGCAAAAGCGTGGATATAAGTCCACTGCCCTCATCGCCGTTGCCGTGGGTTTCCTCGGCGTTGGCATCCAGCTCGTGTCGGGCTTGGTGGGTAGCTTCGGCGTCTACCTCCTCGGCGCCCTCGTGGCAGGATTCTCCATGTGCCTGCTCAACACCGTGGTCAATCCCATGCTCAACCGTCTCGGCGGTGGCGGCAACAAGGGCAACCAGCTCATCCAGTTCGGCGGCACCTTCAACTCGCTCTGCGGCACCGCCGTCATCGTCATTACCGGCTTGCTCATCCCCTCCATCGTCGATGCCCGCATCTCCGACACCTTCCCCCTGATGTACACTGCCATGGCCATCTTCGCCCTGGCCTTTGTCGTCATCCTTCTGACCAATATCCCCGAAAACACAGATGACCAGTCGTCCGATCGCCCTGACATCCGGTCGCTCCCCCTCAAGGGTCTCTTCGACTATCGCCATTTCGTTCTCGGCGCCATCGCCATCTTCATCTATGTCGGTGTCGAGGTGGGCACCCCCAACATCCTCAACAAGTGGCTCCAGAATCCCGACCTTGATATCCTTAGCGAGACCCTCGACGACGATGACATCGCTGCCTCGGTCACCGGATTCTATTGGCTGCTGATGCTCGTCGGCCGTTTGATTGGCGGTGTCATCGGCGCCAAGGTGTCGGCCCGCCGCATGCTCTCCGTCGCTGCCGCTGCCGCTTGCGTGCTGGTGGTGCTGGCCATCTTCATCCCCGCTTCCGTCAAGGTCCAGTTCCTCGGATTCAACGGCGCCAACGGCTTCGGCTTCAACCTGATACCCCTCAGTGCGGCCCTGCTGGTTTGTGTCGGCCTCTGCACCTCGGTGATGTGGGGCGGCATCTTCAACCTCGCCGTCGAAGGCCTCGGCAGCTACACCGAGCGCGCTTCCGGCCTCTTCATGGCCCTGGTGTGTGGCGGCGGCATCCTGCCGCTGGCCATGAACGGTGTCGTCGACATCTTCGGCCCTGCCGGATACATGCCCTCCTACTGGATTGTTGTCGCCGGCTTCGCCTACATCCTCTTCTACGCCATTGCAGGTTCTAAACCAAAGACTGTCAAGTAAATACCTGATAATTCATTTTTTTTGAAGGGGCCTTGAAAAAGGCCCCTTTTTCATAGTTTTCAACTGCTTGATTCATAGTACCCTATAGGCACCAACTCTTTCCCAACTCCTTACCAACTCCTTCCCATCTCCCACCCATCTCCTACCATGGTGGGAGATGATAGGTCGATAATAGGTCGATGGCACGCCGTCGACATGCCGTCCATCGCTACCCGACCCCTCCCGTCACGCTTGTTGAGACACGGGCTGCCGCATCTCTACAGAAAGACAACAGAAGGGCAGGCGAAAGAAAGGCCTCTGTCGTTTTTTTATAAGATGCTGTTAATTTTTTTATTATATTGTAAAAATTTCGTATCTTTGCAAAGCATTTTGAGTGCGCTGTTTCCTGTCAACAGATTGCTTCTCAAGATGTTGGATTGATAAAGAGTTAAACCCGTGCTGGGCAGGGGCACACAAAAAGAGAGTAGCGGAGCTCTTTTTTCTCCGCCAAAAAGAATGGATTATAAGAACGTACAACCCCTGGCCGATTTTGATTGGGATGCCGTAGACGAGAAAGCCGGTAAAATTGCCGTCCAGAAAGCCAACGACAAAGACGAGGCCTATGACAAGAGCTTTAACTCGTTCACCGAGCAGGAAGTTATCGAAGGTACCGTCGTCGCCATCACCGAGCGCGAAGTGGTCGTCAATGTGGGAGCCAAGAGCGACGGTGTCATCCCCGTCAGCGAGGTGCGCTACAACCCCGACCTGAAGCCCGGCGACAAGATTGAGGTCTATGTCGAGAGCCAGGAGGATGCCAATGGCCAGCTGATGCTCAGTCACAAGAAGGCCCGCATCCTGAAGAGCTGGGAGCGCGTCAATCAGGCTTACGACAACCAGGAGATCATCACCGGTTATGTCAAGAGCCGCACCAAGGGCGGTCTCATTGTCACCGTGTTCGACAATATCGAGGCCTTCCTTCCCGGTTCGCAGATCGACGTCAAACCCATCCGCGACTACGATGTGTATGTCGACAAGCAGATGGAGTTCAAGGTCGTCAAAATCAACCATGAGTACAAGAACGTCGTTGTCAGCCACAAGGCTCTCATCGAGGACGAGATCGAGGCTCAGAAGGCCGAGATTATCAGCCACCTCGAGAAGGGTCAGGTGCTGGAAGGCGTGGTCAAGAACATCACCAGCTACGGTGTGTTCGTCGACCTCGGCGGCGTGGATGGTCTCATCCACATCACCGACCTCAGCTGGGGCCGTATCAACCACCCCGAAGAGATTGTCCAGCTCGACCAGAAGATCAACGTCGTCATTCTCGACTTCGACGAGGCCAAGCGCCGCATCGCCCTCGGTCTCAAGCAGCTCACTCCTCACCCCTGGGATGCTCTGGATCCCAACCTCAAGGAAGGCGACCACGTCAAGGGTAAGGTTGTTGTCATCGCCGACTACGGTGCTTTTGTCGAGGTTATCCCCGGTGTCGAGGGTCTCATCCACGTCAGCGAGATGAGCTGGAGCCAGCACCTGCGCAGCGCCCAGGACTTCCTGAAGGTGGGCGACGAGGTGGAGGCCGTCATCCTGACGCTCGACCGCGAGAACCGCAAGATGAGCCTCGGTATCCGTCAGCTCATGCCGGATCCCTGGCTGGCCATCGCCGAGAAATATCCTGTGGGCAGCAAGCACACCGCCACCGTGCGCAACTTCACCAACTTCGGTATCTTCGTCGAGCTCGAGGAAGGTGTCGACGGTCTTATCCACATCAGCGACCTCAGCTGGAGCAAGAAGATCAAACACCCCGCCGAGTTTACCAAGATCGGTGAGAAGATTGAGGTTGTGGTCCTTGAGGTCGATGCCGAAAACCGCCGTCTGAGCCTCGGTCACAAGCAGCTCGAGGAGAATCCTTGGGATGTCTACGAGACCCTCTTCACCGTTGGCAGCGTCCACCAGGGCAAGATTGTCAACATGAACGACAAGGGCGCCACCGTCATCCTGCCTTACGACGTCGAGGCCTTCGCCCCGATGCGTCACCTCGACAAAGAGGACAAGAGCAAAGCCAAGAACGGTGAGACCCTTGACTTCAAGGTGATTGAGTTCTCGAAAGAGAGCAAGAAGATTATCGTGAGCCACACCCGCACCTTCCAGGATGGCAAGGACGAGGTCCGCACCGAAGGCGACGACAAGAAGGGTCGCGCCACTGCGAAGAGCGTGAAGCAGATCAACGAGAGCCTTGAGAAGACCACTCTCGGTGACCTCGATATCTTCCAGAAACTGAAAGAGGAGAAATAAAACCAATATTTTTCCCGAGACCCCGAAAGGGGAAATGATACAGAGGGCAGGCGGAAACGCCTGCCCTCTGTTAAATTTTGTTAACGGTGAAATTATCGTCCTTATTTTGTGTCTATATTATTGAAAAGGGAAAAGAGTGGGGGAGGAAGAAAAAAAGTTGCACATATAAATAAAAATTACTATCTTTGTAGAATTGTAATGGAGTGTGATTTTTATTTAGAGTGTTGATTGATAAACAAATAATTCTTGGTGAATATGACAAAGAAGAATGTTTTCGCAGTGATGTTCATTGTCAGCCTGCTCTTTGCGGCAGGGGGGGATGCTATGGCTCAGTGGAGCCAGGCGACAGCCTGCCCGGGATGGAACAACCCCGCCAATTTCGGTGTGAGCCAGGGTACGGAATTCTACTATTCGGGCCAGACGGGCGGCGTTCCGAATCTGAGTCCCAATGTGATGACAGGAGAGACGGGCATGAGCTTCGAGACGACAGTTTACATGAAGACCCAGTTGGCCAGCAAGACCTTTGGCTCGTCGGGCGACTGCGCCAATCTTCCAAATCCCAGCAATGCCTTTGCCATCATGAGCTCGGGAACCGACGCCAACACACAGAACCTGCTCCCCTATGTGCCGTCGGCCCAGTTCAATACCTATGACTCGGGTATGGTGAACACCACGCTGACGAAGAGCATCCGCATCGGAGACGCCTGTGGTGGTACCCACTCGACAGCTTTGTACTACAACTTGCACGTCACGCCGCAGAACGCCATGTTCTATATCTATTATGCCTGTGTTATCGAGGCTCCCGGCCACGGAACATCGTGCGATCCGACGTTCATCATCCGTGTGATGCGCCAGAACGCCGCCAACCAATGGGTACAGATTAGCGACACACTGGCTTATTTTGTCCCTTCCACGCCGTCAAGGATGACGGGCGGTACTGTGACCATCGGTCAGAACGGTTGGCATTCGAGCCCTTATAGTTACGACTCCGTTTATTGGAAAGAGTGGTCGAAGGTGGCTCTGAACCTGTCCAACTTCGTCGATGAGAATCTTCGAGTGGAGGTTATGATTAGCGACTGCTGCTATAGCCAGCATTTTGCCTATGCATATATTTGCGGCGAATGTCGCCCGATGAGTATTCAGTCGTCGGGTTGTCCTCCGGGACTGTCGACCGACGTGACGACGCTCACCGCCTCGCGCAGTATGCAGAACTATGTGTGGTATGCCTCGGAATGGGGTGTCGCCGAACCTTGGACTTCGGTCAACCCTGGCCAGGAGAATGCCCACTTCACCTGGCGTCAGCTGACTCCCGACCAGAGTACCTCGCACCAATATAATGTGCAAGCCAACGACTTCCGTGTGACACGCCGCAGAAACAATTTTGGCTTGGATGAATTATGCGACTCGATGGGCAACTGGCAGACTTTCCGCTGCAAGATGACTTCGGCACTCGACCCTGCCAAGCCTTTCGACTCCTACTTGTATGTCAATGTGCAGAACAAGAAACCCTCCATGGAGGTTGACTCGCTGTTTACGTGCGACGGCCGCGCCAAACTGTGGAACCACAGCTATGTGCCAGGAGACCCGTCGCTTGTGCAGCCGGGCATGACGCAGTGGGCGTTCTACGACAACCCCTACTGCGAAGGTACGCCTTTGGCTACTTCCGTTGGCGACAGTGCTTCGTTGCAGTTCGAGGATACTGGCTTGAAGGGCGTTCTGGTTCGCTCGTTCACCACCGACCCCGCATGCTACTCCGACGGTATCTATCCTATCCTTCCGCGAGAGAATCCGCGTGTGGGCGGAATGTTGATTGACCCCGAGACCCGTGTGCTTTGCGACGCCGCTCCGGCGACGCTCCGAGACACCACGACAGGCGAGAATTTCTGGCGCGAGTGGTCGTTCCGCGCTGCCAATGCTCCCGACGATGATACGTCGCTGACCGATGTGGTGACAATGCATGGCAATGACGACCGTCAGGTGACACGCTCGTTCACCCATGGCGTGGAGCCGATTAGACTTCGTGTGTTCAACGCTCAATATTCTGTCAACAACATGAACCTTTACGACACCACGTGGTGCAATACCGTGGTGAGAGACACCATCTCGGTGTTCCTGCATCCCGAATTGGAGGTGATAGGCGACACGGTGGTGTGTGAAGGCAGCACAACCAACGCAACGGTACGTGCTTTGGGTGTCGATGGATGTACATACCAATGGTCGTTGTCGCCCAACAGCATTACAGGCAATCTGCCAGAAGGCCCCACCCTGCAAGTGGTCCCCTATGCCGACCGCGCCACCTATTATGTGAGGGTGACGAGCCCGCAAGGCTGCGTGGCATGGGATAGCCTCCACGCCTATGTGGTGCGTCCGAAAATTGCCATGATTCCTGAGGATGGCCGTATTTGCCCCGGGGATGTAGCTACGCTGTCGGGCAGCGATGCCGACCACTTCACCTGGAGCGCCTCTCCCGAGGATCCCTCGTTGGCAGGACAGGAAGGAGACGACCACATCAATGTCTCCCCTCAGGTGACTACTGTCTATACCATGGTGGGTCATGGTACCAACAACTGCGACGCCACACCCCTTAAGAAGACTGTTACCATCGTTCCCCTGCCAGTGCCCAAGGTGGGTCTCACCCCGGGGTTCATCGATACCGACCAGCCTACAGTGGTATTGCGCGACCAGTCAACCTATGGCGTCAGTTCGTTGTGGCAGTTCCAGGACGGTTCCTCGGCCACGGGCCGCGAAGTGAGTCATGTATTTGAGAACTGCATAGGTTTCGACTCCGTGCCCGTCACGCTGACCAGCTATAATGTGCTGGACTGCCCCACGGTATATCCGTTCCAGATTCCGGTGAATATTTTCACCGCCTGGTATCCCACCGCCTTTACCCCTGGCTCGAGCGACGGCAACGGCAAGTTCTCGCTCCACAGCATCAACGAATACCAGTTCTTCCATATCTATATCTACAACCGTCGTGGAGAGTTGGTATATGAGTCGGACGATGTGCACTTCGAGTGGGACGGCACCAAGAACGGCGAACCCTGCCCGCAGGGCGCATATGTCTACACTTGCCGTTTCCGCAAACCCGGTACTACAACATTGAGTACTATACAGGGCAGCGTCACTTTGATTCGCTGATGGATGCACCGAAGAAGTTACTGAAGAAATACTGGGGTTACGACTCTTTCCGACCACTACAGGAAGAGATTATCGAATCCGTCATGCAGGGCCACGATACGCTGGCCCTGCTTCCTACTGGTGGGGGCAAGTCGCTCTGCTACCAGTTGCCGGCACTGATGAGAGAGGGTATTTGCTTGGTGGTGTCGCCCTTGATAGCGCTGATGAAAGACCAGGTACAGCATCTCAATGACCGCCATTTGAAGGCGGCATGTGTTGTGTCCGGCATGTCGGGCGAAGAGAGCACCGGGGTGCTGCTGAGCGCCATAAACGGTGGGCTGAAGTTCCTCTATGTCTCGCCCGAGCGTCTGCGGCAGCAGAAATTTATTGAGCATTTCAGGAAGATGAAGGTGGGACTCATTGCCGTTGATGAGGCACACTGCATCTCCCAGTGGGGTTACGACTTTCGTCCGCCCTATCTCCAAATTGCCGACATCCGAATCTATCATCCCGAGGCACCACTGATAGCCCTCACGGCCACTGCCACACCCACGGTGGCCGACGACATCTGCCTACACCTGCAGATGAAGGACTGCCGCCGTTTCCAGTCGAGTTTCATCAGACCCAACTTGGCCTACATGGTGCTGCACGACAGCGACAAGAGCCAGCGTCTGCTGCGTATTGTCCGGAGAGTAGGGGGTTCCGGCATCGTTTATGTACGCAATCGTAGGGCCACGCAGACCTTGGCTCGTTTCCTCGAGGCATCAGGTGTCTCGTCCACATTCTACCATGCTGGACTCGACGCCACCGAACGTGACCAGCGACAGTCGGCTTGGATGAACGGGCGTTGTCAGGTGATGGTGGCCACCAATGCTTTCGGCATGGGTATTGATAAAGCCGATGTACGATTTGTGGTCCATATGGATATTCCCGATTCTCTCGAGGCCTATTTTCAAGAGGCTGGACGTGCCGGCCGTGACGGACAGCGAGCCTATGCTGTGCTCATCTGCGATTCTTCCGACATCGAACGGCTGAGTCGTGACTTTGCTATCGATTATCCGGAACTGAAACAGGTAAGAAATGTCTATCGGGCGTTGTGCAATTACTATCGTGTGCCTGTGGGTGGCGGTGCCGACAGCCAATTCGACTTTGATATTGAAAAAATCTGTTTCAACTATAATTTCACTGCGCGCGAATTCTATGGCGCCTGTCGCATATTGGAGCGCGAGGGCCTAATCTCCATCCCCGAGCAGGAAGATGCCTATTCGACCGTCTATATTCCTGTGACGCGCAATGAACTTTATCGTTTTCAAATAAATCATCAGCGGTTGGGCGACATGCTGCAAGTGGTCATCCGCACATATCCTGGGTTGATGGAGTGTGCGGTGTCTATAGATGAGAGAAAAATTGCGTCCAAGTGCTATTCTTCGCCTGCCGAGGTGGTCAATATGCTTCAACAGCTCCATGAGATGCATATCATACACTATCGCCCAAGTAGCCATGGCCCACAGCTATATTTCCTAACTGAACGTGTTGACGAACGCCTTATCTACCTTTCTGAGCAGAATTATGCCCAACTCAAGTCTGCCGCGCAGCAACGTATGAAATCCATTGTCGACTATGTGTCGGATGACAGCCGTTGCCGTAGTCGACAACTGGTGACCTATTTTGGAGAGCAATCGACGACCGACTGCGGCATGTGTGATGTGTGTCTGAAAAGCAAGTCGCATCTTGGAGATAAGGAGTCGGCTATTGAAAAAATACTGCAGAAAAGTCCCATGGGAGCGCGACAGTTGGTGCAATTGCTTACCGATGAGGGTTATGCCGATGTTGGCGACACCCTGCGTGAGATGATCGACAGGGGAGAACTGTTGCTCGATGGTAATGCGCAGTTACATCTTGCTTTTTAAGGTACACTCGGGAGCTATTTGGCGGATAGCCTCGTATACACGAGCCACGGGCAATCCCATGACGTTGTAGTAGCAGCCGTAAATGTGGCTGATACCTACCATACCAATCCATTCTTGTATGCCATAGGCTCCGGCCTTGTCGAAGGGACGGTAGTTGTCGACATAATAGGCCAACTCTTCGTCAGAGAGGGAACGGAAAAAAACGTCGGTCTTTTCTGTGAAGGATATGGTTCTCTGGGAGGTGCGTAGGCAAACACCAGTGTAGACCTGATGTTTTTGGCCTGCCAGCGCATGGAGCATGGCAAAGGCTTCGTCGCGGTCGGCGGGTTTCCCCAACACCTTTTCCCCCAAAACCACCACTGTGTCGGCTGTCACGAGAATGGCATCGTCGCCAATCATCTCTTGAGGACAGGCTTCGGCTTTGCGGCGTGCCAGCAATTCGGCGGTATCGGCGGCTGGTGTGCCGGCAGGCACATGCTCGTCGACATCGAGGTTGATGAATTCAATAGGATAGCCCAACTCGCTGAGCAACTGTCGGCGCCGGGGCGATTTGGAGGCAAGCAAGAGTTTCACTTCGGCGTTCTTTACTTCACTTCGACACCGTTCTTGAACTTGGCTTTGTAAACCTCACGGCCGTTCTGGTACCATGTCCAGCGGCCGTCTTTCTCTCCGTCAACGAACTGACCTTTCTCCACAGGGGCGCCGCTTTCGTCATAGCGCTCGTATTTCCCGTCGAGGACTCCGTCTTTGTAGTTCTGTCGGAGTTCCACTTTCCCGTTGGGGTAGTAGCGCACTTCTTCACCGTCTTTCTCGTCGTCGTCATAGTGGAGAATATAGCGTGTGGAGCCGTCGTCATAGAGGCCTTTCCATTCACCGGTCATTTTTCCGTCCGAGAACTCGCCGTAGTAGTCCACTTTGCCGTTTTCGTACCAGGCTGTCCATTTGCCTTCCTCCAGACCCTCTTCGTATCTCCCTTCGTGCAGTTTTGCGCCGTTCTCATAGAAAGTGGTCCATAGACCTTCGCGTTTGCCGTTGCGGTAGTTGCCCGTGCGCCAGCGCTCGCCAGTCTCATAGTAGTATGTCCACTGGCCAATCTCTTTGCCTTTGGCATAGGTACCTTCGATTCCCAACTTGCCGTTGCTGCGCCAGAAGAACTGCCATTCGCCGTCCTGTACACCGTCGACCAGTTTGCCTTTCATGTCTACATTCCCGTTGGGGAAATACCACACGGCATCGCCCTGCAACTCGTCGTTCTTGTACTGGCCGCTGAAGCGGAGGGCACCGTTGGAGTGCCACTGAGTGGTCTTCCCTTCGCGGCTGCCGTTCACATAGGTCACTTCCTCCTCTTTCTGTCCGTTGGCGTGCCACGAGCGGTACAGGCCTACCTTCTTCCCGTTCTCCACGGCCACTTCGCTCTTAAGGTCTCCGTTACGATGCCACGAACGCGAGGTGCCTGTGCCGTAGCATTCTTCGGCCATGCGGCTGCCATCTTCATAGTAGATGGTCCATATCCCCGTTTTGACTCCGTTGGCATAGGTTCCTTCCTGCGAGATGCGTCCGTTGGAGTACCACCACGTCCAACTCCCGGTGCGATGGTTCTCGTCGTTCAGAGTGCCTTGCACCATCAGTTGGTTGCTGTTGGTGTATTTTTTCTGATAGGAAGTCTGCGCTGTGACCGGCAGTTGCACGCCGGCGATGACGATGAATGCTATGGCAAGGATTTTTCTCATGGGTTGACAGTTGTTATGATTGTTATTCTGAATAGACAAAGATGATTTTTGGAGCGTTGGCCATGTTGATGCCGTTGAAGATAGCGCGTTGCGGTGCATGACGGCGCGAGTTGAGCAGGAGCAGGAGCCCATTGTCGTTGCCTTGGCGCAGCAATCCCTGCAGATGTTGTGTCACACGCATACGGTAGTAGTTGCCGTCCTCGTGGTAG
>JAEEGH010003796.1_pt1 | contig 39271 bp, 26 predicted proteins | sample 9134181 | NCBI WGS metagenome assembly JAEEGH01 (sample SAMN16246544, study PRJNA631951) | gut metagenome | biome: gut microbiome; feature: rumen; material: DP-attached | host: Bos | place: Iran: Karaj | collected 2018-10 | reverse complement strand
GCGCTTTCCGAAGAAAGCGCAACTTCCTGGAGCGGAAGAACGGAAAGGGTTATTTTTCCATCCAGATGAGCCTGACGAATATGGCGGGCAGCAAGTTCCAGTGGTTCGGGATCAATATCGGAACCGGCAATACCCGCGATCCGATCCGGAAATTCATTATTTTCTGCCAATTTCCGAATGGAAGCGAAATCCAGATTCCGGCAGAAGAAAAAGCTCTCCATCGCAAAACTGCGGAAAATACCGGGACAACGGCTGGAGGCGATCAATGCAGCCTCTGTCAGAATCGTTCCTGTTCCGCAGCAGGGATCGTATAACGGCATACCGGGTTTCCACGTACTCAGACGGACCAATGCAGCGGCAAGGGTTTCCCGAAGGGGAGCTTCGCCGTTCCAAGTCCGGTAACCCCGGCGTGAAAGTGCATCTCCGGATGTATTCAGCAAAACCCGGACACGATCAGAATGGACTGAAATCAGGACCGGAAAAGCCGGGCCATCCTCCGGGAAAAAACGGCGGCCGGTTCTGGATTTCAGGCGTTCAAGAATTGCCTTTTTGGAAATGGACTGGCAGTCACGCGGGCTCATCAGCTGGCTGCGGGCACATTTCGCAGAAATATTGAAAGCCTCACTCCCGGAAACGTATTCCTCCCACGGAACTGATGAAACAAGACGAAAAAGTTCATCAAATGTAAGGCATTTCTGATCAGCAAGTACAATAAATACCCGGTCACAAAACCGCAAAGCCAGATTGCAGCGAAAAATATCCTCCGGGGAGGCCGTAAAACGTACATCCCCGTTCTCTGACAGAACATCGGACATTTCCAGCATCCGAAGTTCATCAGCCACAAGACCTTCCAGTCCAAATGCCGCTGATGCCTGGCATGTAAACCGTGTTTCCACTCACGATCATCCCTTCAAGTTCAGTATTATCAGTTTATCCTGTTTTTTTCCGGCTGTAAACCAATACAGGGAAATTATCCTGTTTTATCCGGTTGAAAAAAAACAAAGAATATTGCATAATACTGAATGAACCTGAAAGAAAGAGGGCTATTTTTTATGGAAACCGGAGCAATCATCGCTGTCAGTGCTGTTATTGTGATTGCCGTATTTGCAGTGATTATCTGTATCATATCCGCTGTCAGCAGCGTGAGCGGCATCAAACATACCAATGATGAGGATTCCAATTCCTGACGATGCCTGTTCATCCGAACAGGAGGAAGAACTGAATCCATGAACGAAACAGAAGAAAAGACCCGACATCTGCTGGATATATGCCGCCGTGCAGAAAAAACCGGACGGCGCTGCTATTCCAGTTTCCTGACGCCGGCGGAGCAGGACGATTTTACCAGAGATCCTTCCGCGGCGTTTTTTCAGTGGACCTTTGAAGGCGGCTATGCCAATGCAGAACGGCGTATTCTCGCGGCGGGAGAAAACGAATACGGAAATAATGATCCCATACCGATCCGGATCATCCGGGCAGAACCGCAGAATGATAAATTTGCGGAAGAGCTGTCCCACCGGGATTATCTCGGCGCAATCATGAACCTTGGTATTGAACGTTCCACAATCGGGGATATCCTGGTGCGCGGACGGAAAGTCTGGATTTTCTGCCAGGAGCATGTTGCGGAAATCATTCTTTCAGGCCTGAAACGTGTTCGTCGGACAGCTATTCTTTCACAGTCCGGATCACCGGATGATGAAGAATTGAAACCTGAATTCCAGCCGGTTTACGTTCATGCCGCTTCCGAACGGATCGACGCCCTTGCTGCAGATTTCGCAGGCATCAGCCGCACCCAGGCTGCTTCCTTATTCTCCTCCGGAAAAATATTCGTAAACGGGAGAAACGTCACAGACCGAAGCATAAAGCTTCATCCCGGTGATATACTTTCCATCCGTGGAATCGGAAAAGGGATATATGATGGGATTGAAAGGGAAACCCGGAAGGGAAGACTGGTCGCGGTTTTCCGGAAGTATATATAAAAACCCGGAATCCGGTTTCGGATTCCGGGTATATTCATGGATGTCCTATTACAATCCCAGATCTTTCCATGCATTCTGCAATGACTCAATAATATTCAGATGCTGCGGACAGGCAGCCTCGCATGCACCGCATCCGACACATTTATCCGCCCCGGCATCATTTTTCAGAATATTTCCAAGTTCCCAGTTATGCTTTGGATCCATTTCATACAGAGAGACATTATTCCATGCGGAGAACAGACCCGGAATATTGACTCCATTCGGACACGGCATACAATAACGGCAGCCGGTACAGCTGATTTTTGTGCGGCTGATATAAGCGTTCCGTACATCGTCCATCAGTTTCAGTTCATCAGAACTCATTATACCGGGTTCCACCGTATCAAAGATCCGGAGGTTTTCATCAATCTGTTCCGGTTCATTACACCCGGAAAGAACCACAGAAACTGCCGGATGATTGCAGAGCCAACGGAACGCCCATTCCACAGCTGATCTTTTTACCGGAAATGCATCGTACAGCGCCTGTACATTCTGCGGAGCCCTTGCCAGACGTCCTCCAAGCAATCCTTCCATGATCACAACCGGGATACCCTTGCTGCCGGCCAGTTCAAGACCCCGGGTGCCGGCCTGGTTGTTGATATCCATAAAGTTGTACTGAATCTGAACCATATCCCAGTCGCTGTCATTCAGTATATATTCAAACTGATCATAGGGCCCATGAAAAGAAAAACATTTATACCGGATTTTACCGGTTTTCTTCATGTCATCAAAAAATTCCGGAGCTCCGATTGACTTGAAATACTCCCATTTTTCCCTGTTGATTCCATGCATAAGATAAAAGTCAATATGATCGGTCTGCAGTTTTTTCAGTTCGGAATCCAGCAGCGCTTCCATCTCCGCCCGGTTGTGCACTGCTTCTGCCGGCATTTTTGTTGCAACGGTAACCCGGTCCCGATAGCCGTCCAGCAAGGCTTTACCCAGTACAATTTCAGATGTTTTGTTGAGGTATACATACGCAGTATCCAGATATGTAACACCTCCGTCAATCGCACGACGGATCAAAGAGACCGCTTTCTGCTCATCAATGACGCTGTCACCGGATGCAGGTCCGTTAAAACGCATGCAGCCCAGCCCGAAAGCTGAAGAATAAATACCGAGTTTTCCCATCAGCCTTTTTTTCATATTTCTGACTCCTTTCGTTCTGCCTGTTGAATGTTTTCAACTATCATATTGTCCGCAACTTACCGGAAATGACTGAACATAATGAAAAATGCGCCGACAAAAATCGTGGGAGAATTCCAGTAAATCGCAATTTCATTTGTATCCGCAGAAGGAAGTTCATCCAGGTAATATTTGGCGGGAGGAAGGTCTTCCCCAAGCCGCTCCCTGTGAATCGGATACGGAAAGCATTTGTTCGGTCCGCCGACAATCAGGCCGGGAACCGGAGCATCAATCCCGTCCGAACCGGAGGGGCGATGATGCGGATGCATTACGGATTTTTCCCCCATGCCTGTAACAAAACAAAGATCCAGTGCATTCATCCCCAAAGCGTAATGCCACTGAAGCAGCGCCGCATCCCGCATATCTTCACGTCCGGTCAGCATATAATTTATGATCATGGAAATCGCATTTGCCATAATCGGCAGAATACTGCCCCAGACATAATGATCCGGAGAAAGGGAAGTACCATATCCTGATGCAGAAGACAAAATGAACGCATTTTCGCTCTGGCGGAGAAATTCGGATTTCATACGGGAATACAATATGGTTCCGGCTTTTTCACGCAGATCAAACAGGCAGCAAAGTGCTCCCATTCCGCCGACATCGGCCCATCCAAACTGTGTCAGGTTCTGACCGTCCTGATACAATTCTTCTGCTGCTTCACGGAATGCGTTTTCCCCGGTGGCTGCAAACAACTCACAGGCCGCCCAGAAGCGATCATCTGAATCGGTCCTTTCCCCGTACCACCCGGTCCGCACACCTTCCGGATTCCTGAAGGGAATGAAATCCGGGTTTCCCTCCAGCCATTTCCATCCCCTGAGAGCCGCTGCGAGCGCATTCCCTGAAAAATCCAAATCATAATCCCTGAAAACCCGGCTGGCAAGGGCAAGGCATGCGCAGGCCGCTGCGGTTGCACAATGGGAAACCGGAATCAGGTATTCCGGATCTGTATCATCCTGCGGCATAATAAACGGAGCGAAATGGTCCTTGGTCAGTTTGTGGTAAAATGCTCCATCCGGACGCTGCATTTTCAGAATCCAGTCCAGTTCATACCGTGCTTCATTCAAAACATCCGGTATGCCGTTGCCTGATTCCGGGATATTCAGAAGACGGGAAAAACTGTCCGGAAACAATTTCCAGGCATACAGCAGATGACCGACCGTAACCGCCCCGGGACCAACGTATTTTCCATAATCACCGGCATCATGCCAGCCCCCTGTGACCAGACGAACCGTTTCACGGTTTTCCCAGTCTGCTGCAGGCGCCGTATGGCAGGCCGGATGTGCATATATACCCGCAAATTCCTTTTTCAGGTCACATCCGCATCGCTGGAAATACAGGCCTTTAGCCATCATTTCCATCACAGACTGCCATGGATTCTGAGAAACTGATATATTCCTGCTGAAGCCGTTACTTTCCAGCTTATATCTGCCTTCAGGGAGAAATCCGAGATTCAGAACAGAGACGGGATCCCCGGAGGCTTTATCAACCGGTGACCGTGGGCAAGTGATTTTCCGTATTGTATTACCGGAATGATCGGTCAGGTGAACCGTTCCTTCCCCCAGATATGAAATACATACCGGGAGTCCTGCAGCATATCCGGTCTGATTAATCCGAAAAACAGAAAGGTCATTCATATGAATAATCTGCTCCATTACCGGTCCAGGGTCAGTTTCATGGTGACAGGAGTATCCAGCGTAAACACAGCTGATGCATTTCCGTCTGAAACAGTATAATTCCCTTTGAAACCGGTGAAAGTAATATAACCGTTCTCATCTGTATTTACTACATTATGGGTTTCCCATTCACCATGGATCAGTTTCTGCAGCGCATAATAGGATGGTTTTTCCCGATTGTCCATATAGACGAATCCGGAAGGTGCATTCAGCCAGCAGCCGTCATTGAAATCCCATGTTGTGACCGCTTCCACCAGCGGATGGGCAAAGAGTACAGAATACATTTCTGTTATTTCACGGGCCTGACGTTCTTCACCATCCAGGGTACTGGGCCATGTGTCGACCTGCCAGTCGTTCAGGTCAACGATATGTGCCGGCATGATTTCACCGGAAACAAGTGTATTTTCTGAAAAGTGAATCGGAAGTCCGAACCGTGAAAATCTTTCCAGTACATTGTTCAGTTTTTCAAGTCCCCAGTAACCCTGGTGCTGATGGCTCTGAATGCCGATGGCGCTGACCGGAACACCGGCTTCCAGAAGCCCCTCCAGCAGGATTTCATAGGATACACTTGTGTTGAAATCATTGATCAGGAGAGTTGCATCCGGATTGGTTTCCTTCGCGGCAGCAAAAACTTCCTTCACCAGGCGAATCCGTCCCAATTCCCTGCATATCCGTGTTATCGCATTATCATAACGGTCGAATACCGGCATAATGACCACTTCGTTGATCACATCCCACATGTCCACGACTCCCTTATACAGGGAGACATCCCGCCTGATCCGTTCCAGCTGACGGCGAAGGATTTCTTCGTTGCTGTACTGCAAAAGCCATGGCGCGCATGCGGTATGCCAGCAAAGGGGGTGTCCTTTAACACGTACACCATTTTCCTGCAGCCAGCGGGCTGCAGCCATTGTTTCCGGATATGCTGTTGTACCTTCCGCAGGCTCATAACGACCCCAGTAAAACGGCAGGGTACCGTAATTGAAAAGAGCCAGCCATTTGTTCATACGTTCCGCCAGGAAAGCTTTCTTTTCCGGATCCTGTGTTTTCATTAATGCAACAGAATCAAAGGCGCCGCAGCCAAACAAAAACCGATGTGAAGTCTGGTCCACATGAAACCTGCGGCCTGAAGCCGGGGTTCCGTCCGGGTTCAGTATCTGAAGATTGACGTCGGATTTACGATGCATCAGCTGATCCATGGATTTGCTCCTTTCGGTATGCATTTATTTTTTTCTATTTTATTCTTTCAAGTTGACTCTAAGTCAATATGATTATGAAAAATTTATACTTTTCTGTTTTTTGTTTTTTTATAGTCTTTCGGCATTTTCTCATGCAGGAGCGGGAAGGTGGGGAAAATAAAAAAACTCCCGCATTTTTGCGGGAGTCTTTATTTGGCAGGGGCAGAAGGATTCGAACCCTCAACAAAGGTTTTGGAGACCCACGTGTTACCATTACACCATGCCCCTAATCGCAACGGTGAGATTATACGAAAACATAAAGGGTTTTGTCAAGCAGAAAATGCACAATTTGGTATTTAAAGTTCAAGATTATGAAACTGGTGCAGCTGCTTGCGGTACTGGCTTGGAGATATACCGGTAATTTTGGAAAAAGCCCGAAGAAAATTGGAATAATCGCTGAATCCGCACTGGAAAGCGATACTGTTCAGGCTTTCATCTCCCAGCATCTGCTGTCTTGCCAGCATTACACGGCGGTACAGGATATAATTGTATACACTCCGGTTTGTGAACCGGGTGAATTCATGGGAAAGATAGGAAGGACTGACATTGAAAAGCCTGGCAAGGTCATTTACATTCAGCTGTTCTGTATAATGATTATTAATATGGGTAAGGACATCCTGAATGATATTGTTTGTCATTGGTTCACTTTCAGCCGGAGCCGCAGCGCCCAGCACATCACAAATCATTGCAAGGGCTTTCATCATGAGGGAATAATCCTGAAAGCGATGGACCGGATCCTCAGAAATCAATTCCTGCGACTGAAGCTGACGAACGAGACCGCAAAAATCCTGCGCGACATCCCGGGGCAGTTCATAGGTATACCGGCCATGTGCCGCATGGGAGCGGAAAAACTGATCCAGATCGAGAAGATTACATCCCAGATTGCGAAGAACTTCAGGTGCTATATTCAGATATGCGCGTTCGTAATTATGCATTTCACCGATACAATTGAGACCATGCATAAAAAACGGCGGCAGAATAAAGAGCTGATTCGGTTTCAGCGCATACAGATGGCTGTCCACCCCCATGAACTGGCCGCCCCCGAGATGAATATAAAATTCAAAGTAGTCATGACAATGATACTGTGTCACTGACATGCTTTCGCTGAATTCATAATGGGCTTCATATCCATTGGGGTTCTGCGACATTGGAGTAAATGATGGCCTGAAACTCAGATCTTTCATTCTTTATGCTCCTGAACAAAATGCAGAAATCACATAGTTTTCAGCAACTTTTAAAGTGGCGTTTCATCCAGCCGGATGGTAATATGTGTACAGAAAAAGCAATTGCATAAAAGCGAGGTGTTTCCATGATCAAAGTCGCCGTTGTCGGCACCGGAGGCATATCCCATGCTCACATCAATGCCTGGTTGAAATTCCCGGAACGTTGTAAAATCGTAGCCCTGGTAGATATTATCCCCGGAAAGGCACAACGTGTCAAGGAACAATATCATCTGGACGCTGAAGTTTTTCTTGATCACCATGATATACTGAACCGGGATATCGACATCGTGGATGTATGCACACCTCCGTTTTCTCATGCTGAAATCAGTATCAATTCCCTTCGCAGCGGGAAAAATGTAGTATGTGAAAAACCCATGGCCGCATCCCTGCAGGAATGCGATGAAATGCTGAAGGCAAGGGATGAAAGCGGGAAAAATTTGTCCATTATCGCTCAGAACCGATTCCGTGAACCCATCCGGAATCTGAAAGCCCTCCTGGACAGCGGAATTGCCGGTAAAGTCCGTTCCGCACAGATTGATTCATTCTGGTTCCGCGGTCATTCATACTACGATCTGTGGTGGCGCGGAACGTGGGAGAAGGAAGGCGGCGGATGCACCCTGAACCATGCTGTGCATCACATTGATATGCTTGGCTGGATGATGGGGCTTCCGGAACGGGTAACCAGTGTACTGGCCAATACCGGACATGACAATGCCGAAGTGGAGGATTTGTCTGTATCCATTATGGAATACCCCCATGCCCTGGCAACTGTTACCGCGTCTGTCGTCCATCACGGAGAGGAGCAGGAACTGGTTTTCCAATGCGAAAAAGCCAAGCTTGCTGCGCCTTATGATGTTTTTGCTTCCATTCCGCAGCCGAACGGATTTCCACTGAAAGAACCGGATCAGGCATTCCGCAAACAGGCCGATGAATTCATCAGCAGTCTTCCGCCCATTCCATATGAGCTTCATGAAGGCCAGCTTGAAAACGTGCTTTCATCCCTGGAAACCGGATGTGATGTCGCAATCACCGGGGAGGACGGAAGGCGAACAATCGAACTGATTACCGCCATTTATAAAGCGGGAGCCATGCATCTGCCCGCTGAACTTCCGCTGAAGCCGGATGATCCGTTCTATACTGTTGACGGGATCCGGAAAAATGTTCCGCATTTTTACGAGAAAACCACATCTGTTATGGAACTCGACGGAAAAATATCATTCGGATCCAGTTTCAGAAAAGAGGAAAAAGCATGAATATATCTGATGGAATGACCTATGCGCCCAAAGGAAAGCCCAGTCCGGTTGTTAAAAACGGAGAGTTTGTGTTTTCAGCTGTGAGGCTTGATCACGGCCATATTTACGGAATGTGCAACGGCCTTACAGAAGCAGGCGGAACCCTCAAGTATGTTTATGACAGAGATCCGAAAAAAGTGGAAGCTTTTCTGAAGGCATTTCCCGGAGCAAAAGCCGCCCGAAGTGAAGAAGAGGCGATTGAAGATCCTGACACTCATATGATTGCCGGGGCAGCGGTTACCAGCGAACGCTGCGCACTCGGCCTGAAGGCAATGAACGCCGGAAAAGACTACTTTACAGATAAAGCTCCGTTCACAACAATGGAACAGCTTTGTTCCGCCAAGGAGGCTGTTCGGCGTACAGGCCGGAAATATATGGTATACTATGCCGAACGCCTTCATGATGAAGGTTCGATTCTGGCAGGATATATTGCCCATTCCGGTGATATCGGAAAAGTGATTTCGGTAACCGGATTCGGTCCGCACCGTCTTGGAGCACCCGGAAGACCTTCCTGGTTTTTTGAAAGGGAAAAATACGGCGGAATCCTCTGCGATATCGGAAGCCATCAGATTGAACAATACCTTTTCTATGCCGGTGAGGAAGACGCAACTGTAGTTTCCAGCCGGATTGCCAATTTTTCACATCCCGATTATCCTGAACTGGAAGACTTCGGAGACTGCAATCTGACCGGCAAAAACGGCACTGCCAATTATTTCCGTGTCGACTGGTTTACCCCGGACGGACTCCGGACATGGGGTGACGGAAGAATGTTCATTGTCGGGACTGAAGGATTTATCGAGGTGCGGAAATATGTAAACCTCGCCTCTGACCATGATGGCGGCTGCCATGTATATGTGGTCAACGGTAAAGGCGAACAGTATCTGAATGCGTCCGGCGCAACAGGCTTTCCGTTTTTCGGAGAACTGATTCTGGACTGTCTGAACCGTACTGAAAAAGCCATGACGCAGGAGCATGCGTTCAAAGCCGCGGAACTGTGTCTGAAGGCCCAGGCCCAGGCGGTCCGGATCGGATAAACGCAGACAAAATACGGAAGTGCAGATTATGGAACAGAAAATCAGGCTGGGAATTATCGGTATCGGAAATATGGGAAGCGAACACTGCCGGAATATCGCTGCCGGAAAATGTCCGGAAATTGAAATCGCGGCCGGAGCTGACCTGCGGGAAAGCAGGCGTGCCTGGTTCCGGGAAAGCATGCCCCAATCCGCAGAAATATATGAAAGCGGCGATGAACTGATCCGGAACAGCGACTGCGATGCCGTTCTGATCTGTGTACCGCATTACGGACATGAAAGCCTGACTGTTGCGGCTTTGGAAAACGGCAAACATGTTCTTTGCGAAAAACCTGCTGCCGTTTCCGCAACAGCTGCCAGACACATGTGTGAAACATCCCGGCGTACCGGAAAACAGCTGACCTTCATGTTCAACCAGAGAACCAACTGTATCTACCGCGGAATCCATGATTTGCTTGAATCCGGTGAATTCGGAAAAATCAAACGAGTAAACTGGATTATAACCGACTGGTACAGAACACAAAGGTATTATGATTCAGGATCCTGGCGCGCCACATGGACCGGCGAAGGCGGTGGTGTGCTGCTGAACCAGTGTCCTCATCAGCTGGATCTTCTGATATGGCTTTGCGGGATGCCGGTTTCTGTTCAGGCTGTCTGCCATGAGGGGAAATGGCATAATATTGAAGTAGAGGATGACGTCAGCGTTTACCTCGAATTTCCGGATGGGGCAACCGGGATCTTTGTGGCTTCCACCGGTGACCTTCCCGGAACCAACCGTCTTGAAATAGACTGCGAGATAGGAAAGATTGTCTGTGAGGATGGCATTACTCGAATCTGGAAATTGCCGCAGAATGAACGTGATATCTGCTTTTCCAGTGACAATCCATGGTTCAGAATTGATCCGGACGCCCGAGTTCTGCGGACTGACGGACTGAATCCGCAGCATATCGGCGTACTGAATTCATTCGCTGCCCACCTTCTTCACGGAAATCCGCTGACTGCCGAAAAAGAAGACGGCCTTCGTGAAATCATGCTTTCCAATGCAATTCATCTGTCCGGCTGGACCGGAAAACGCGTATCCCTGCCTGCAGATGAAAACGAGTTCAATCAGATGCTGAAAGAAAAAACCGCCGGTTCACAAATGAAAACCGGCGAAGACATCACTTATCAGACCAGCCATACAGGCACAGGAGAAAAGAAAGCCTAAGACGGAATGCACCTTATTCAGGAAGCGACCGTGTCAGATCATACATCATTATTCCGGCAGCCACAGCAACATTCAGTGATTCCGCTTCACCCCGCATCGGCAGGCGGAAACGGTGTGTTGCTATTTTCCTGACTTCAGAAGATACCCCGTTGCCCTCATTACCCAAAATCAGTATCAAAGGCTGCGTAATCGGCTCCCGCGAAAAAAAGGAATCGCCATCCAGCTGAGAAGAAATTACAGCAAAACCGGAATCCCTGTATTCCTCAAGCCGGCGCGGCATTGAATCCGGGAATTCCAGACCGATATGGAAAATACTTCCCATAGATGCCCGAAGTACTTTCGGTGAGAAAACATCTGCACAGTCAGGACTTACCAGAATTCCATCAAAACCGGCGGCATCCGCTGTACGGATTACAGTCCCCACATTTCCCGGATCCTGCAGTCCGTCAAGCGCCAGAATCCTGCAGCCAGGAGAACGAAGCGCATGGATCTTCAGAACAGCAGCAATTCCCTGCGGAGTTTTGGTGGAGCATACAGACTGAAAAACATGATCCGCAAGATAATAAACCGGAATGTTCCCGGGAATAGAAAATGAGGGCTCATAATCCTGCCTGAGAAGAATCGCATCAACCGGAAAATCCGACTTCAGCGCTTCGTCCACCATTTTTGTACCTTCCACAAGAAATGCGCCGGCAGCATCCCGTCCTTTCTTTTCACCCAGGGAACGCCATAAAACCACCTTCTGGTTGTGGATCGACGTAATTGTTTCCATTCAATAATCTCCTGTTTATTCCGAAAATTTTCATTCCTTTTTCAGGCTTCCGGACCGGGAATATCCTCCAGCAGGTTGACAATCCATGCTGCAAGAGAATTATAGGGCCGCGGTGTTTCACGATCGAAGAATGACTGGTCAATTGCTGCGGTAACTGTTGATTCTCCGAGTTCAGAGAACGGATGATACGGATCAGAAGTGAAGAAACCCGGAAACAGAACCGAAGCAGACAAAGGGAATGTCCGTGCAAAACGCAGCAGGAATTCCGGAAGAAGTTCTTCCGGCCGGACTGCGATGGAAGCCGGAACAGAAGAGGCCGGCGGAAGCTGTGAATATGTTTCATTCAGTATGGAAAGCCCAACGGGGATTTCCATTTTCTTTTCAGCTGAAAACAGAAGGGAAAGGGAAGCGACGCGCCTGTTGCGGAACATTGTCAGGAAATGCCAGACTGCTGCTTTGATATCTTCCGGCATCTGTTCCAGAATCAGCGATCCCCGTCCGGACAGGCAAAGGGACATCTGTTCGGGCAGGAAATCATTTTTGTTCGGATCTGCCGCGATCTGAAGAAGAACCAGCCCTGAAAGCATCATCAGGAAACTGACATGCAGGAGCAACAATGCACCGAAACGGGTCGGGATTCCGCCGGACCTGTACTGATTCATCAGTGACAGCATGAGCGGATAATAATCGGAAAGGAACAGATCAAGAGCAAGCCGTGCTTTACGAAGGGAAACTGAATCCTTTCCGGCTTCTTTCAGAACCCGTGTCAGCTGATTCAGATCAGCCTGGAAGACATCATCCGCTATGTTCCCAAATTCTCTTTTCAGAAGCAGCGGATCCCGCAGCAATGCGGGAAGAAGCATATAATGGATCCCCAGCGGAATCTGGCATGTGCGGACAGCCTGTTCACGGCCGCGCAGGAAGAGGGAAATATCCGCTGTACAGGCCCCGATATCCAGGACCATGAAACCGCCGCGGGTATCTTCGGAAGCGCAAAGGCGGAAATAAGCCCCAAGTGCAGCACTTTCTGCAGCCAGGCTGACCGGAAGTCCGGATTCGGGAATCCTGAATCCGCTTTCCATCATCACTTTTTCCACAAGACTCATAAACAGAATACGGAGGTTTTCCCGTCCTTCATGCGCCATTTCATCCGGAATTCCAAAGCGCCATGACAGGCTGTCCGCACCGTCAATTCTGGCCTGTAAAGCAGCCATCAGCATCACCTGGTGCAGGCAGATATATCCGGACCTGCCTTTTTCCTCCTCCCATTTAAGGCAGGTATAAAGGGCATCAGACGGGGTTGACAAAAGATCCTGAATATTCGCAGACATCAGAATGGTACCATCTGCAAACGGAACAGGAGAGACGCCCGGTGTGTTGCGGAAAATGCGTGATACTGTCGGAAGCAGAGCAGAAACCGGGACTGCAGGAAGGAATTCCCGCCGAAGCAGTTCCTGGGAAGTCAGCGGGTTATTGATTACTGTACGAACCATAACAGGTCCCTGAAGGGGTTTGCGCGTCATACCGGATGAGAAGACCACCGATGTGCCGACGGATCCGAAATCCAGGCAAACCGTATACGGGCCTGTCCGATCAGTCTCAGGCTGCGGCAGGAAATTCGGAACCGTTCCGATACAGTTTCCTTCATGCATGACCACAAAAGCCGAAGGGAAATCCGGAAGAACGGAAGTAAACCGGGAATCAGAACCGGACAAGGAAACAAAGGAAGCTTCCTTACCGGAAAGAACTTCTACTGAAAATCCGTCCGGAAGATGGGCATAAACAAAATATGCATTCCACATATCGTCCGTAAAAGGAACAGAAGGCCAAACTGCCAGCGTCGGAATATCCTGTGAAAAGAGCGTAATGATATCCTCATCCCTGTATATCCGCACAAGACGAAGCGGAAAAGCGCCATTCAACGTCAGGGTTACCCGGATGGAAGATTCATCCGGCCGTTCCATCCGGATCATATCCGCTGCCAGAAGAAGCCGTGCTTCCGGATAACGGCTTACCGCCTGCACAAAATCAGCAGATAACGGAGGAAGTACAGCATCTGCGGAAAAAGATTCAGGATCCGAGGCGGTTCCCGTCGAATAGGGAAGTACCGAACACATACCGCTGAACAGTGAATCCCCGATAATGTCACCGCCCCGAGCCGGGAAAACAGCGAGTTTATCACTGAACGGACGGATGACCTGCATACCGAGGGCATCACCGAGACATTCACGGAAAACAGTTCTGACCGACGGAGAAAGCGGATCCCAGGGCCATTGCAGTTCGGGCGACTGGTCGGAAAGCGGCTTCCCGGCCCGGGCAATGATTTCAGATGCGGTTTCCCGGCATTCCGGTATCGCATCGGGGAATCTTCCCAGCATGGATGCTGTTTCTCGGATCAGCTGATCCCGGTAATCATCTGACCAGTCAGCCATAATACCGCATTCTCTGCTCAGCATCTTCAGGCAGTGTTCTTCATCTGCCGCATGCGCACTTTCCAGGATTGTCATGGAATTTTCCCTAGCAAAGGGAATTCCCCTCCACATATAGACAACCTGTTCCGGAATTCCGGCACATGAAACAGGGGTACAGGTTTTTCCGGTAATTCCGGAAGCAAGGGGATCACGGCTTATACCATTTTCATACACACACGTGTTCCGGATCAGGCTTTCCCTGTAAGCCGGAAGATTCCGGAGTCCATTCACTGCTGCCAGGCGGATTTCCAGAGCTTTTCGTGAAATATCCGGCGTACCGGATTTCCGGATATCTTCTGCAAATGAAACAAGAAAATCCCGCAGACTGTTCCCTGCGTTTTCCGGCAAGACATTGAGCACAGAAGAAACCCATTCAGACATCAGTATCCGGTCTCCATCCGAAAAATCAGGAACCGGATTGCGGAAGGTATCAGAATCCGCATCATACCAGGTTACAAAGGAAGGAATCAATCCGGCATGAAGAGAACCACGCTTTGCCGGAATGAACGTCTGGGCCGGAACCGAAATCAGGAACGGTATTTCCTGATGCTCTTCATCCCGCAGGGAAAAAATATCCGCAGTGTCTGCATGATGTGCAGACAGCCAGCAGCGCAGATATGGCGTACTTCCGGAAACTGTGGCAGCGGAAAATTCCGCTTCGCCTGTATTCCTTCTCCGGTAAAAACGCAGAACCAGCATTGCCAGAATTCCGCGCAATTCTTCTGCAGGGGGCGTATTCCGGTCTTCTATATGTTCCTTCATCAGGGAGAGAAGTGCAGAGAGTGTCAGCAGCGGGGAAACCGGAAACAGATCCGGAAGAAGGGGAACTTCCGGCAATTTACCAAGCGAATGAAAACGAAGCGCAGAAACTGAACCGCTGCATACTTTCCATGCATGGGAGATCAGATATTCAGCCGGATTTCCTGTGTTGTCATACGGATCAGACCGGCATTCCTGCTGGAATGCCTTCATCATATTCCGGGCATCCGGCAATGAATATCCTTCAAGCAGCCCCGGAATCGTTTCTTTCAGTTCACGAACCGCTGTATCGGCTTCCGGATCTGAGAGATAATTCAACAGGACATGGAGCCCCCTGGATGACAGTGCAACCGGCAGGTACGGAGTTGAATCAGATCCATTTCCTGTTTTCATCAATCCCGTTCCGGGGTTTTCATGCAGTTCTGAAGATATGCGATTGACAGCGGCCTGCAGAAGACGAATTCTGCGTTCCTGCCGCGCAACGGCAAGATGATCTTCTGTCGGTGAAGCCGTTATCATTTTTTCCCGGGCAGAATCCAGGGCATTTTCGCATTTTTCCAAACAGTCGATTTTTACCTGGAAAGAACGGAACGGACCGATTTCTCCCAGCACTGCATCCCGACCGGCTTTTTCCGCATTTACCTGATCCGCCATCTGCTCCAGGCGTGCAACCATCATCTCTTCTTCTGTATCATCCAGGGAGTCCCTGTGGACAGGATGTATTTTACCGATTCCTGATTCATCCAGATCTTCTTTCGCTGTGTCATACTCAGCCGCTACCGTGATATACCGCCCGCAAGTATCCACAGCCTTTTTCCAGGACGCTTCCAATTCCGGCGAGTATCGAAGAGACAGCGGGACAGACCGGATTACACAAGCGCACTCCCGGAGAACAGCCAGCAAAGCTTTCTTAATGCGACTGAATGAAATGAAAGCCTCTTCCGACGTAAAACCGTCAAAAAGGCTGTTCAGGAGATTATGCCGGGAATTCAGCCGAAAAGGGCGGGGACGAACTTCATGTATTGCGGAAACAGCCGAAGGAAGAAGGTCAGAAAGAATCCAGGAAGAAAATACTATGAACCCTGCGAAAGCTGCCGCTTCATCCTGCAGGTTGTACAGAGAAAGCGTTCCGCTGATCCTGCGGGTATGCAAACCGACTGCCGGCAGTTTGTCAGAAGCAAAATAACGGCCCAGAATCCGTGCCGCTGAAAGGAAAACGATCCGGCAGGATTCGTCATCCGTTACCAGCGTGGACGGAAGAGATATGAACCACATGGCATCAGCCCCGGCCGGAATTTCTTCTTCTGAATTCCGGAGGAGTGACCTGTCTTTCAATTCCTGAACAAAAGCAACCATTTCCGGAAGCAAACCGGAATCATCCATAAGGGATGAATCTGCCAGCGCAAGCAGGACAATATTGAGCCCTTTTGCGGAAAGCATTGAACGAAGCCATGGAAGGAGTACGACTGCCACTGCAGATGAAAAACAGTCGAAAGGATCCATCATCAATGCCAGACGAACCGGTTTCCCGCCGGACAGTTCAGATTGAATCCGATCAACAAAGCCAAAGAAACGGTCACAGGAGTCATTGGCTTTTTCGGACAGCAGATATGAGAACGACCATTCAACAGCGTCCCTGTCTGTTTTAAATGAAACCGGCATATTCCGGCCGCGCAGGGCGGAAAACAAAAGTTCCGACTCACTGTCTGAAGTAAATTCGCGAATCTGCGGTAATGCGACAACGGAACATTCACAGGAAAACCGTGTCTGAAAGAAAGGTGAGACCGGCGAATGGCCCGGAAAGGATTCCTGAAAGCCATTCAATGTATCAATGAAAGAAGACAATGATTCATCCGGAATACGGGAAGACAAATGAAATATATCCAAAGTCCTGACAGGTTTTGCGGCACCGCATGCCAAAGCGGAGCAGACGATCGGAAGCGCCCGCTCTGAAAAGCTGCCGATACTGATCAGAAAATTACTCAAACCAAAGTCCTCTTTTCATGATATATGGAAGAAGGGTTACCGTCAGCCGCGGTAACCCTTCGGATTATTCCGCTGGAAGCGGTATGTATCAGCGCACATATCCTCGAGCGTCTTTTCAGCCTCCCATCCGAGGAGTGCTTTTGCCTTGGAGGCATCCGCATAATTGACAGCGATATCCCCGGGACGGCGCGGAGCAATAACATACGGAACAGGCACATGATTGATACGGCTGAAAGCATTTACCATATCGAGAACCGAATATCCGTTTCCGGTACCCAGATTGATGATGTCACTGCCCTTGTGTTCAAACGCATAATCACATGCTTTGACATGGCCTTTTGCGAGATCCACCACATGAATATAGTCACGGATACATGTTCCGTCAGGCGTCGGATAGTCGTTACCAAAGACAGACAGTTTTTCGTATTCTCCGATTGCGACCCTGGAGATAAAAGGCATCAGGTTATTTGGAATTCCGGAAGGATCTTCACCGATCAGACCGGAAGAATGCGCACCGACCGGATTGAAGTAGCGAAGCAGAACAACGCTCCATTCCGGATCCGCAACCGCCTGGCCTTCGAGGATCTTTTCGATCATGAATTTCGTCCAGCCATATGGATTGGTGCATCCGGTGGAAACCATATCCTCCCGGTAGGGTACAGTCGGCTGATTGCCGTAAACGGTAGCAGAAGAAGAGAATACGATCCGTTTGACATTGTGGGACTGCATTACCTCGCACAGTGTCAGGGTGGTATCCAGGTTGTTGCGGTAATAACGCAGAGGCTGGGATACACTTTCACCGACCGCTTTCAAACCGGCAAAATGGATTACACAGTCAAAATCAAACTGATCGAATATCCGGTTCATCGCAGCGGAATCACAGACATCCGCCTCAAACACTGGAATACTCCGTCCGACAATTCTTTCCACCCGGCGGACCGCTTCGGGATTGCTGTTGACGTAATTGTCCACGATCACGGGGTTATGTCCAGCTTCGCACAATTCCACACATGTATGGGAACCAATATAACCGGCGCCTCCGGTCAGCAGAATAGTCATTGTATCGCCTCCGTATCCGGATTACAGCGCAGGCGGATAGCTTCCGTTTTCATGAAGCTTTTTCAGTTCTGCAGCCACATAATCCTTATCTTCCTTATATGTCACACCAAACCATACTGCCCGGGTTGAAAGAACTTCCACCTGCAGGCCCTGCGTATGCATCTGATCATCAACCAGTGCTGGCAGGAGGCATTCTTTTTTCAGCGGGTCACCGGAATCATCCTTCAGGAAATCGGAAAGGTATTTCTGTCCACCCTTGAAAAACGCCGGGGAAAAGCCCCAAAGATTCATGGATACCAGCGCGTCCGGATCCAGGATAATACCGTCCGGATTGTCATGGATGTCACGGATTGTTCCATCCGGGAACGGAAGAATACTGTACGTCTCAGTAACCTTTACCAGGTGTCCGGTTTCATCCACCTCACAGATTCCGCGGGTCACATGGCCGTTCCTGGAAACCGTGTTCTTAAGATAATATGCCACCATGGAAGCTTTTGTTTCCGTATCCCGCAGCCCCTGCAACGATGCATACATTGCGGCAAAAGCATCCTTGCCGTAATAATCATCCGCGTTGATCACCGCAAAAGGCTCATGGATCAGATCCATTGCACATACCACGGCATGCACCGTTCCGTACGGTTTGGTGCGTCCTTCCGGCGGAATAAAGCCGTCGGGAAGTGTGTCATATTCCTGATACGCGTAAGCAACTTCCACTTTCTGAGCAATTTTATCACCGATCATTTCCCGGAACTGCGCATCCATGCTCTTGCGGATCACAAAAACAACCTTGTTAAAACCGGCTTCCACCGCATCATAGATTGAATACTCCATCAGAATTTCCCCATTGGGACCGATCCGGTCGATCTGTTTGTTACCGCCGTAGCGGGATCCCAGTCCGGCAGCCATAATCAGTAATGTGGTATTCATGATAGTTTTTCCCCCTCTGATAGCTGAATATTTCTGTCCGGGGCCTGTGTAAAGCCCTGGGTAGACTCTTTTTTGAACAATACGGTAAAGGTCCGAAGGATAAGCTTAATGTCCAGCCAAACAGAAAAGCTCTCGATATACATCATATCCATCATCAGCTTATCTTCGGCTGTTGTGTTGTAACGGCCTTCAATCTGGGCATAACCGGTCAGCCCGGCTTTCATTTTTTCCCGGTATACAAAGGACGGAAGCTCCATTTTATACCGGGCAACATTTGCCATCATTTCAGGCCGTGGACCCACTACCGACATGTCACCGATCAGAATATTATAGAACTGCGGAATTTCATCGAGCCGGTATTTCCGGAGAAATGCCCCGACGCGTGTGATCCTGGGATCATTGACAGTAATTGATGTCTGGAAAACCTCATCTTCCGAACGCGGCACCATTGTGCGGAACTTACGGATTGTAAACGTTCTTCCGTCCGCTGTAAGGCGGGATTGGCGGAAAATGACAGGGCCCCCGTCCTCAAGCTTGATGAGCAGGGAAATCATGGCAATAAAGGGAAGGAATACAAGCAGTGCAGCAAGGGATATGAATATATCCCCAAGCCGTTTTACGAGGCGCTGGTAGAAGGAGATCTTGTTGTATTCCATTGAAAGAAATGCCGCATCATCCACAATGGACGGACGGGCATTGCAAAGCATAATATCCTGAAGCTGCGCTTTGCTCATCACGTCTTTCCGGTCATCATAACACATTTTCAGCAGATGGAATTTTGCAGTTTCCGGCACCTGCCCGAGGAAAATAACATCTGCCCGGTCAATCCGGGATTCGAGATCCGGCACACTGTAAAGCACCGCGTCATCCACACGCCACTGAAGCCTGTAACGGTTAATTTTCCGGCGGATTTCCTCTTCCTGTGATGCTGAGCCGAGAATAATCAGGCAGCTGCGGGGCGGATGAATGGAAAAATACAGCTGGTTTCCGAAGCGGACAAACAGAATGATGATGATGAACTGTACAATCATACAGAGAATGAGCATCGGAAAATCCGGCCCGAAAAGTACCAGGCTACTGTTGTTGTTTTCATTGACGTTCATGATCTGGAGCTGCAGATAGGTAACCAGGTCAGTCAGAACAATTCCCGCAATCATCGCAGAAATAACAGGCTTGGATTTTTTCCGCCCCACTTCAAATCCGCCGTAAACCGCATGCATGGCCATTGTCATAGCCAGGAACGTCAGCAATGTTGTGGCCAGCGTACGGTTAATTACACGAAGATATATATTATTCAGAGACATGAACCAAAAAAAAGTCAGCCCAAGAAGAAGGAACAGGACAAATGCCATGCATCCGATCAGCAGGTCTGACTTCGTCTGATGAAATGAACGAGCTCCAGAAGACAACGGGAAACCCCTCCATTTCCATACAAATACATCTGGATTATATCATATTGCAAAGAAAAGCGTCAACGCGCAAAAAACGGTTTACAATCAATACATAGGATGATAAAATTATATGCTGATTTGCTATGTTTTTAGCTGATCAAGGCAAATGCCGGATTACAGCGGAAAGGGAATCCGAATGAATAATAATGGCAGCAAACCCCAGAATATGAATGGATATCCCCGACAGAACAATTATATGACAGGCGGATATACCGAAACATATTTCGGACAGACGGGCGGAAATCAGAATTATACAAACGTCAATCAGCAGCCTTCAGCAGGACTAAATGCCGGTTACAATCCCGGTGTGCCCGGATACCAGCCCTCGCAGGCTGCGCCGCAGAACGGGTATACACAGTATTTTCCACAGCAGAATAACACAAATAATGTTCCGCAAGCCGGATATGTACCTGTTTCCGGTATATCCGGCGTCCAGCCTGGTTATCCGCCTGCCGGACAATTCAACGGCCAAGCCGGATATCCGTCCGGTTACTCCCCGGCACAGGAAAATGCAGGATATTCATCCACTCCGGTATTTCCGGGATATTCTGGAGGGAATCCCCGGTACGGGATGTCCGGTAACGGCGGAAGTTTTATTCCACAAACTCCCTACAGCCCTGGATATACCAGCCCGGGATATGAGCCTCCGGCAAAAGACCCCAGATACCAGGCCGGTTACAATGCCTACGGGCAAATGGGCCGTGAACCCCAGAACACCACACAGGCTGAACAATTTGTCCGTCAGATGCCGCTGAACGGAGGCGGATATGTCCCTCCGCCCGTGCCTGTACGCCGTCCTCCTTTTCAGCTTTCAGACACAATGCTGATTCTGATCGGTGCGATTCTCCTGATCCTGTTTGTGATCGCAGTCCCTGTCATGGGAGCCGGTCCAGGCTCGCTGCCGCTTAAAATCCTGTTTATCGCACTGACGGCCGGATTTACCGCACTTCTATGGATCAAACCACTGACAGCAGAAAACAAACGTCTGTGCTTTACCATCGTGGCTGCCGCACTCTGTATCGCAACGATTGTCAGTTTTATTTCCGGCGGTTCCAGGAATAATAGTGATACAACAGTGAGCCGTCCTTCCGGAGCCAGTATTTCCATTACCGACAATATATCCGGTTCAGCCAGAAACTCCAGTGCCGGGGTCGAACAGGCCACTGCCGAACCCGCCAGTACGCCCGCACTAGATGAAGACACGGTACATATTCAGAAGAGGGTACTCGATTTCTTTACCGCATGGAGCGGTAATAATTACAATGAAATGCTTGAACTGTGTACACCATCATGGCGTTCAAAACAGGATAACGCAAGGCAGAAGCTGTTCAATATCCTTAACAACAGAACACCGCTCAGCGAGGATTTCAGTTTTGAATCCATCAGCGGGACATCTGCTGACACCAGCCGGGAGATTACCGTCGTTCTCTACATGGACTATAACAACGGAAAAGATCCCCTTCATCTGCGATTTAACGTGACGATGAAAGCTGAGAACAACGACTGGTTTGTGGATCCGGAAAGCCTGATCAGTTATAAAAAGATTGAAACAGCAGACCCGAATATTACTCCTGAGGTCAGAAGAACTGAGGAGCCGCCCACAGATCCCAATAAAATACTTTACTACAATCCCGACGGCGGGAAATTTTACCACAGTGATCCGAACTGCAGTTCCACCAATCCCAAAAATCTTCCGTTTAAGGGATCCTTCCGTTATTCACAGCTCGGAGAACACCCGGATTTAAACCGGTGCAACCAATGCCGCGCACCACTGAGGCCTTCCGAATAATGAACCAGCTGCCAGAATGGATCATGAATAAAGTGGAGCCTTTTCCCGAAGGCAGATTCCTGATCGGTATATCCGGGGGCGCAGACAGTGTTGCACTGCTTCATCTCTTCTCGGAGAGAATGAAATCAGCAGAAATAACATTTGAAGCAATCCATGTCAATCACGGCCTGCGCGGAGCTGAATCAGACAGTGACGAATGTTTTGTCAGAGATCTGTGTATCGGGCTGGGAATTCCGCTTCATATTTTCAGGGCTGATCTGCATGGCCGGCATGATGAAAATGCTGCCAGAAAAGCCCGCTTTGAATGTTTCAGGGCATGTATGGATATGACACGGACGGACATCCTCGTGCTTGGACATCATGCGGATGACCTGGCGGAAACATTCCTGATGCGTCTGATACGCGGAACCGGAACAGAAGGCCTGTCCTGCATGAAGACCGACGAAACGGTAAACGGAATCCGGATTTTCCGCCCGCTGCTGTACCTTACAAGGGCTGAAATCCGAACAGCCCTTCAGGAAACCGGCACAACCTGGCGGGAAGATTCCACCAATAATGATCCATCTTATCTCCGGAACAACATCCGCAAGAATATCCTTCCGCGCATGGAAGAGATGAATCCGGGCATCGCTTCCAGGATTGCCCGTACTTCGCGGATCATTTCCGAGGACAACACCGCTCTGGATTCCATTGCAGACCGATTCATCAGTCAGTATGCCGGATCGAACTGGATCCGATGGAAAGAACTGACTGATATTCCGGTCGGCCTTCAGCACAGAATTCTGCGAAAGTGGTGGAAGCAAAACACACCGCAGATGGATGAAATCGGGCTCAATGCGAAACAGACAGAAAATCTTACCGGCCTGATTCATTCGGCACGCGGAAAAATCAATCTTCCCGGCGGACTGCATGCCGTAAAAGGAAAACAGGCAATCCATATCACCGGAATTTCCTCAGCAGCATTTCCGGAAGGACCTTTTCCGGATAAATCCACCGATTATGGAAATATCAGGCTGGAATTATGCGGAAGCCGCGGAAATCCCGGCAACGGCAGGACTGAACAGGAAGTACCCGTATCATTCCTCCGGAACTGCACCGTGCGAACAAGAAAACCCGGAGACTGGATCAGACCCTTTGGCATGGAAGGGTCGAAGAAACTTCAGGATTACCTGACAGACCGCGGTATTGATGAACCCTGGCGGGATGAAATCCCGCTGATCTGCAGAGAAAGTGAAGTACTGATGGCGGCTGGCATCGGAACCGGAAGGATTCCGGCCTGGAACGCATCCGGTGACAATATCAGAATTTGCTGGTCCGGCAATCTGCCCTGGACGATCACATAAAATATCAGGAGGAAAATCTGATGGACAAAAATGCAGAGATTTATCAGGATCTCGACCGGATCCTGGTTACACGCGATGAAATCCAGGATAAGGTCCGCGAGCTTGGCCGCCGTATCGGTGAAGATTACCGGGGAAAAACCCCTGTGATGATCTGTATCCTGAAAGGCGCATGTGTTTTCTTCTCAGACCTGATCCGGGAAATTCCGCTGCAGTTAACGACTGATTTTATGGCGATTTCCAGTTACGGAAGCGCAACCAAAACCACCGGTGTCGTCCGGATCCTGAAAGACCTGGACAAGGATATTCTCGGCAAGGATGTCATTATTGTTGAAGATATCGTTGATACCGGAATTACACTGAATTACCTGATGCAGATCCTTATCCAGCGGGGTGCCGCTTCCCTCAAAATTGCCGCACTTCTGGACAAAACCGCACGCCGGAAGGTTCCGGACCTGAAAGTGGATTACTGCTGTTTTGACATTCCGGATGCCTTTGTGGTAGGCTACGGGCTGGATTACGACCAGAAATACCGGAACCTGCCGGATATCGGAGTTCTTTCCGAGCGTGTTTACAGCAACTGAAGTCTTCCGGAACTGCAGGGCACCTGCAGAAAACCGGATGATACAAGGAGGATACAGACTTGAAGAAACGTTCATCAAGAGGCATAATCGGTTATATTGTCCTGCTGGGCACGCTGCTGATGATTGCCATCATTTTAAACGGCGGGCTCGGCCAGACCATCAACAAACGAATTGAATATCCGGACCTGCTTAATCAGATCAGCGAAAACAATGTCGGCCGTGTAGCCATCCGCGGGAATTCCCTGGTTGGTGTTTTCACAGACGGAAAAACCGCAGTTGCCGATGCTGATTTTCCGGAAAGAAGCTATGATTTTGAGACTACGATCGGTGAGGATTTCCTGGATACCGTCCGCCAGATGGAAGCGAACCGCCAGGGGGTCAGCATTGATCAGATTACCGTTGACAAGCTTCCTTTCCAGATTCAGTACAGAGCTCCGATCACCATTCCATGGTGGTATGAGTTTCTTCCGTATATCATCATGCTTGGAATCCTGATGGTTGTCTGGTATGTTATGATGCGTGCCCAGGGCGGCGGAAACGGCCGGGTAATGTCTTTCGGAAGAAGCCATGCCAGACTCCAGGATCCGACCAAAAACAAGGTTACATTTGCTGATGTCGCCGGTGCGGATGAAGAAAAGGAAGAACTTCAGGAAATGGTTGATTTCCTGAAAAATCCGAAAAATTATATTGAAGCCGGCGCCCGGATCCCCAAAGGTGTTCTGCTTGTCGGACCTCCCGGAACAGGCAAGACACTTCTTGCGAAGGCAGTTGCGGGTGAAGCCGGTGTTCCGTTCTTTTCAATCAGCGGCAGTGATTTCGTTGAAATGTTCGTCGGCGTGGGCGCAAGTCGTGTCCGCGATCTGTTTGAACAGGCCAAAAAGGTCGCACCGGCCATTGTTTTCATTGATGAAATCGATGCTGTAGGACGCCATCGCGGTGCCGGCCTCGGAGGCGGACATGATGAACGCGAACAGACCCTGAACCAGCTTCTTGTCGAAATGGATGGTTTTGCTGTCAATGAGGGCATTATCGTAATGGCGGCAACCAACCGCCGTGACATACTGGATCCCGCACTGCTGCGCCCTGGGCGGTTTGACCGTCAGGTCACCGTTAATTATCCGGATCAGAATGGACGTGTTGCCATCCTGAAAGTACACAGCAAAGGGAAAAACCTGGATTCTGATGTCGACCTGAACAATATTGCCAAACGGATGCCCTATGCAACCGGTGCAGACCTGGAAAACGTCATGAACGAGGCTGCCATACTTGCTGCCAGATCCAGGAAAACGAAAATTGACCAGCAGCTGTTGATCGATGCAATTGCACGTGTCCAGATGGGACCTGAAAAGAAGAGCCATAAGGTCAATGAACATGACCGGCGGATGGTCGCCTATCATGAAGGCGGACATGCAGTTGTCGGCCATATCCTTCCAGGGTGTGACGAAGTCCACCTGATCACCATTGTTCCCCGCGGACAGGCCGCAGGACATACACTTGCCCTGCCTGCAGAAGAACATGACAATATCAGCAGAAGTCAGCTCATGGATCAGATTTCCATGCTTCTTGGCGGACATGCTGCGGAAGAAGTTGCACTTGGAGAAATATATACCGGGTCTTCCAGTGACCTGAAGCGGGCGACTGAGCTTTGCCGGAAAATGGTTACGCAATTCGGCATGAGCGAAGAAATCGGTGCGATATATCTCGGAAGTGACCAGGAAGTATTTGTCGGTATGGAATTCGGGCAAAGCCGTGAATACAGTGAAGAAGTTGCTGCCAAGATTGACCGCGAAGTTGCGCAGATGCTGAAAAACTGCTATGAAACAGCAAAGGAAATTATCCGCGACAAGAAAGAACGACTGGATCAGCTTGCTGAAGCGCTCCTGAAGCAGGAAACTCTGAACCGTGCTGAGTTTATTGCACTTATGGAATCAGGAGAAATTCCGGAAGGCCTTGGAGAAGACAAGCCGCGTACAACTGAAGAAGTTTTAAAGCAGGCTGCTGAAGAAAACGCGGAAAACACTCCGGAATACAAAACTGAAAAAGAGGAAAAATCCGATCCGGAATAAAATAACCCGCGATAATCAGTTGAATATTTTGATAATCCAATCAGAAAGGAGGGAGTGCTGAATGTCCGATAACAGAAGATACAGAACACAGCCAATACAGCCCCCCGGACGTGTTCAGGACGCAGCACGGGCCATGTCCTTCAGCACTTCGTCCGGATACCGGAGAGGATATACTCCCGGAAATTACGGAACCGGTTCCGTTCCGCCGTATGCACCGTATGCAATTCCGCAGAATTCCAACCCCCAGACAAACAGAGGCCAGCGCGGTTTTTCTGCCGGAAACGGGAAAAAGCCAGGCGGAAAAAAGACAATCCTGATTGCTGTAACGATTATCGGGCTTATTGCTGCCGGATTTGGCCTGTACCGCGGCGGCAATTACCTGATCAATGTAAAACCGGTTGAAGACAACATCCGGAATACAGTTGCGTATTACCATGACTATTTCAGTCCCGGAGTCACGGTGGACGGGATTGCCCTGGACGGTATGACGGTTGAACAGGCCCAGAATATGGTACAGAGCCAGATCCAGCAGAAATATTTTGACTGGCATGTTGATCTGACTTATCAGGGGATAACCAAAAGCATCAGCGCGTCTGATCTTGGAATTGAGGCGGATATTGCCGGAGCCCTGAATGCCGCCTGGGAAATCGGACATAATTACACGGGAAACCGTACAGACCGGGAATTATATGATGAAATCGTGCAGGGAAGCACTGAAAAACGTGAATTTCACAGTATCAAATCCACCGGTGACCTGTCCAAAATCGATACGATTATCGATACTATTTCCCAGGCTCTGTATTCTGCGCCGCAGAATGCCCAGATGATCCGTTTTGATCCGTATGACACAAGTCTGAATGATCCGTTCATTTACCAGGAAGAAATTCCCGGACAGCGAGTCAACACAGATGAGCTGAGAGCCAGACTATATCATATGGCCGAAAGCATGCAGAACGGAACCGTTGAGATTCCGATTGAATCAATTTATCCGGAAGTTACAGTTTCATCGCTCAGACTTAATTATCATCTCCGCAGCCAGTCCACGACACCGATTGCCACGAGTTCCTCCGAAGAAAGAAATTACAATATCGGAGTCGCGATGGACAAAATCAACGGCTATATACTCCAGCCGGGACAGACATTCAGTTTTAACCGGATTGTCGGTGACCGGACAATGAAGAACGGATTCCGGGAAGCAATTGAATATGCATACGGAGAGCATGTTATGGGTATCGGGGGAGGTGTATGCCAGGCAAGCACAACGGTTTACCAGGCTGCCGTGGAAGCAAACCTTCAGATTCTCCAGCGGAAACCCCATTCCGATTCCGTTTCCTATGCCGGTTACGGCATGGATGCAACCGTCAATACATCCGGCAAAAAAGTTGATCTTACTTTCAAGAACAATACCGACGGACCCATTTACTTTATTGCACGGGTTGTTCCGGATAAAAGCAATAAAAAACGGCTGATGACTCTTGTCCAGATTTACGGGCAATACATGGGTGATGTGTACTACCGTCTGGAAGCGGAACTTGTTGAAACTCTGTATCCGCCTTTGGAAGAAAAAATCGTCAAAGACAAAGAAGCAACATATGTGACATATACTGATCAGGAAAAGCTTGTGAAAGCAAAAGACGGATATGTCTACAGAAGTTACCGTGTCAAGTACCAGAACGGGATTGTCACAGACCGCGAATTCCTTTATACGGACCGTTATGAACCGCAGCCACCCAAACGATATGTCGGTGTAACGGAAAGATAAAAAGCGGAGATTCCTTCTTTCGGAATTGAACCTGTAAAATAAAAGTAGACACTGAAAAAGTGCCTACTTTTATTTTTAGTTGTAGAATGAGAGAAAGAAAGGAAGTGAGATAATGGGAGCCCCAAAAGGAGTGCCGCACAGAAAATGGAAAAAAGAAGAGAAGCTAAAGTATGTACTCCTTCATCTGGATGAACATATATCCCTCGAAGGGATTGAAAGAGAATATGGTGTTAGCCATAAACTTGTTTCAGCATGGGTAAAAAAGTATCTGGAAGATGGAGAAGACGCTCTCGAGCCGCATAATGGGAATCCATATGCTGCCTTACATACAAGTAAGTCGTTAAGTGAAGTCGAACGCTTAAGGCTAATGGTGGCAAAGCTGGAAGTGGAGAATGCCAGGCTAAAAAAAGGATACTGGGTGGAAGGAGCTGGTGCAAACAAGGAATACGTTACTGGCAAAGGAAAGACTACGAAATCATTGAAGAACTCAAAATAAGATATCCTGTGGATTTTCTATGCCGGATCATGGGTGTTAATCGCTCCGGTTATTACAAATGGCAAAATCGAAGGGGAATGCTAAATCGTTATGAGAAGGATCGCATCCTTCTGACGCAATTGCTGCAAGAAGCGCATGAGGCGCATCCTTCCCATGGTTACCATCGTTTAGCCCGGGATGTCTTTTACCAGACAGGATGGGTTTTTTCGGACAATCTGGCTCATAAATGCTGTAAAAATGCCGGCATTCATTCCCGAGCCAGAAAGTATACTTATAAACCACCGGGAGAAGAACATCTAATCTTCAGCAATGAAGTGCAGGGACGTTGGAATGCTTCGAAACCTGTCGAACTTGTGGTTTCAGACATGACGGTACTGAAGGTTGGCCAGAAGCATTGGGAATGGACACTTCTCTTGGACACCTTTAACAACGAGATCCTGGCTCACAGTGTCACAGATATTCAAGGCAGCAATAAACCTTACTATGATTGTTTGGCTGTTTTGAATCAACTAGCAGGAAAAAAGGAAGAGCAGAAGCCCCAGGTAGTCTTCCACACCGACCAGGGAGCTGTCTACTCTTCCAAGGCTTTTTGCCAAGCCCATAGTCAGTATAACATATTGCGTTCCATGTCGCGAGGTGGAACTCCAACAGACAATCCAATTATTGAGGCGCTGAATGGCTGGATTAAGAATGAGCTTTATCTCGACTTCGATCTGACTCATGCAAAGAATGTCCCTGAACTTCTGAATCAATATGTTTATTACTTCAATAATCAGCGTCTTCATGCTGCCTTGGGTTACAAAAGCCCAGTTCAGTACAAGACCGAACTGGGCTTCTTTTAGCTATTCTTTTCTCCTGTCTACTTTTGCTTGACAGATTCAGCCGACAGCTCTGTCGGCCGGACCTTTTTATCCTTGTTGTGCCATATTCCGGACACCGGTTTCCCGGTATCTCCCTACATGGTAATTTCCTTTTTGCCGCTGATCCTGAAGAACAGGGCCAGGGCGATAATTGTGGAGAATGTCAGGATGGCGGAAATGGCGGACGCCACACCGTCATTCCCGCGGATGACCTGGCTGTAGATTTCCAGCGTCATGGTCTTTGTGCTGGGATTGTACAGGATAATCGATGTGGACAGCTCGGTAATGATCATGATCCAGCTGAGGATCGCGCCGGAAATCACACCTGGCATCATCATCGGGGTGGTAACCCGGAAGAACGTCTTGGCGGGTCCGGTGCCCAGGCTCACCGCAGCCTCCTCAATGCTCGGGGAGATATTCCGGAGGATAGCAGCGGAGGAACGGATGGTATAGGGCAGACGCCGGATGGTGTAGCTCAGGATCATGATAAACATGCCGCCGGCCAGCAGAAGCGGGCGCTTGTTGAACGCCGTCAGCAGCGCGATACCCAGGATCGATCCGGCCACAGTCTCCGGGAACATGCTCATCACGTCCACCGTCGCGTTGAAAGCATTCCTGCGTCGTACCACCAGGTACGCGATCATGCACGCGATCACCACAATCACGACGATCGAGATCGTGGACATCAGGTATGTCATCCAGATGGAATTGCTCACGGTGTTGAATGCCTCGGCATAGCTCTTCAGCGAGAATCCCGGGGCAAACATCCGGCCGTTGGTATTCCGGAAGGAATTGAAGATGACCAGGCACTGGGGCATGATCGCGATACCCACCATAATATAGCAGTACAGGTGGGCCAGCACATTCCGGACGCCCTTGGCCTTGTGCGCTTCCACCGGATGCAGGGCGCTGATGGAAAATACCTTCCGGTTGGCAATGTATTTCTGGAGCAGGAATACGCCGGTCGTTATGATAATGGCAATAATGGAGATCGCCGCCGCCAGGTTTTCCGATCCGCCCAGCTCGCTGAAGAATTCCTTGTATACCAGCACCGGCAGGGTGATGTAGTTTTCACCGATCAGCATCGGCGTGCCGTAATCGGCAAACGCCCGCATGAATACCAGCAGGGCGCCGGCCAGCAGCGTCGGCAGCATCAGCGGCAGGACCACCTTGAACACCTTGCGGATTCCCGCGCAGCCCAGGCTTTCGCTGGCTTCGATCAGGCTGTTGTCCATGCTCTTGAAGGCGCCGGAAATGAACATGAACACCAGGCTGTACAGCTGGAAGCTCATGACAATGACACAGCCTTTAAATCCGTAAATATCCCCCAGCTGGATTCCGATCTGCGCCAGCAGATTGGTCACAATTCCGTTTCTTCCGCACAGCTGGATCCAGGCGTAGGCGCCGATGAACGGCGCGGACATGGACGATACGAGGATCAGGATCTGCAGGACCCCGGCCCCCCGGATCTTCATCGTCGACATGATATACGCCATGGGGGTCGCAATGAGGACCGAAACCAGCGTCACCACAGCCGATATCAGCAGTGAATGCCAGATGGCGTTGCTGTAATAGGCCTTGCTGAATATCTTTTCATACATTTCAAATGACAGCTGCCCCTCGCTGTTCAGCAGCGCCTGGCGCAGCAGCATATACAGGGGATAAATCAGGAAAACCAGGTAGAATATAATCGCCAGGACGGTAATCATCGGCCAGACGTCATGGGAGATCAGCAGGAACGCGCCTCCCAGCACCGCCAGGACGCCGATGATCATCAGGACGTACCGCAGCGGCATCACGGTCTTGTCAAAGCCGGTCACCTTCTGCAGCTGTTCCAGCACGGTATTCTTGGCCCGGCCGGAAGCATTCAGGTTCCTGCCGCGGTAATCCTCCTCCGTCAGTTCGGGAGCCGGCGTTTTTCCGGTGGCATAATCAATCCACTCCCCCGCTGACAGGCTCGTTTTCCGGGCGTAGTAATCCGCCTGGCTCTTTCCCATCAGTCCGCAGGCCGCCATCACGATGCCGAGCACCAGCAGCAGGATGCCGACAAGCATAATGCCGGTTTTCCGCGGACGGATCGCATTACGCGTGCGCATCGTCGATGACTCCTTTCGTCAGGCTCTTTTCGCCGTCGGTGGTGTAAATGTTGATTTTTTCCTTCTCGAATCCCAGGCTGATCTCTGTTCCGTTGGGGATAATGTTCGAAATGGAGCTCTTCTCCGTGATTTCCACGGTTTCGCCGTTGAACAGCTCCACAAAATACGTGGTCATCAGCCCCAGGAAAATACTGGATTTCACGGTGGCGGTAACGCCGGGCGTGCCTTTCTCCTGGATGATAAACTCTTCGGGACGGACCGACACCTTCACTTCCCGGGTGCCGTCAACCCCTTCAAAGTTGTCGTATTCCATGGTATAGCCATTCTCAAAGGTCAGCGTTCCCGCCGTGCCGTCCGCCGTCGCACCGATGGTGTTGCTGTGCCCGATGAAGTTGGCGACAAACAGGTTCGAGGGCCGCTGGTAAATGGATTTCGGCGTCGATACGTGCTGGATCACGCCGAAGTTCATTACGGCGATCCGGTCGGATACCGCCATGGCTTCTTCCTGGTCGTGCGTCACGTAAATGGTCGTAATCCCGACGTCATTCTGGATCTGCTTGATGGCGTTGCGCATCTCGATGCGCAGCTTCGCGTCCAGGTTGGAAAGCGGTTCGTCCATCAGCAGCAGGTTCGGGCGGATAACGATGGCGCGGGCCAGGGCCACACGCTGCTGCTGGCCGCCGGACAGCCGTTCCGGCAGGCGGGAAGCATACTCGGTGATCTTGACGGTCTCCAGGATTTCATTTACACGCGCGTTGATCTCATCCTTGGGCAGCTTCCGGTTCTTCAGGCCGAATTCCACATTCTGCCGCACCGTCATATGCGGGAAAACCGCATAGTTCTGGAAAACCATGCCGATGTTCCGCTTGGCCGGGGCAATATCGTTGATCACCTGGGAATCAAAGGAAATCGTTCCGCCTTCAATGGTGTTGAAGCCGGCAACCATCCGGAGAAGCGTCGTCTTCCCGCATCCGGAAGGGCCCAGCAGCGTAAAGAATTCCCCCTCCTTCACGTCCAGGCTCAGGTCGGGAATAATCGTATTGTTCCCGTATTTTTTTACCACATGGTCAAAATGAATCCCAACGCTCATCTGTAAACAATCCTTTCCGAATTACTGGTTTCCGGTATGCTTCCTCCATAAACAGCCGGTGCGCAACCGGAAACCCCGATTGCGCACCGCCGGATACCGGAATGATTATTTGTTGATAATATCCGCCACGCGGGTCTTCAGGTCAGCGGTATGCGCGATGACATATTCGCTGTCTTCATAGGCCAGGAAGATGTCCGCCAGGGGCGTCATGTCTTCGTTGGTGTATTCCACGGGACGAATGTTGCGGCTGGTGGTCTTCTCCGCCAGGAACTTCTGTGCTTCTTCGGAAAGCATGAAGTCGATGAACTCCATTGCCTCATCCACGTGCTTGGAATTCTTCGGGATACCGATCTGGGCGGGCAGGAACACGGTGCCTTCCACCGGATATACGATATGGACGTTCTCCGCGCCGTCCTTGATCATGGTGACGCAGGGATCCTCATAGGTCAGGCCCACGGCGTATTCGCCGTTGATAACTCCCTTGTATACCGCGGAGGAGCCGGAGGTCAGCTTTACATCCTGGCCCTTCAGCAGGTCTTCCGTAAACTTCCAGGCGGCATCGCTCTCATACTTTTCAGCCGCGGTCTCGCCTTCGCCCATCACCAGCAGCCAGTTGGTCAGCTGGCAGAAAGCGGAAGAGGAAGCGGAAGGATCGGCGGAAACGATCTTGCCCTTCAGTTCGGGCTGGAGCAGGTCGGCATAACCCTTGACCTCGATGCCCAGCTCGCCCAGCAGCTTGTCGTTCACCAGCAGCACGCTGCCGTCCACGGTATAGTTGGTGCAGAAGCCCAGCTTGTTGCGGTATGCTTCCATCAGGAATTCATCTTCCGGGGAATAGTATTCCTGGAACAGGTCCGCATTGGCAACATAGTTGGCCAGGCTGCCGCCGTACATCAGGTCGAAAGAGCAGTATTCCTGTTCCTTCTCCGCCTTGATACGGGCCATGCAGTCGCCGGTGCCCAGGGATTCGGATTTGATCGTGATCCCGGTCGCTGCTTCAAACAGGGGATAGATGGAGCGCAGGCCGTCGCTGTTCGGGGTGCAGATATTCAGGACGCGTTCGCCTTCCGCGAAAACAGCCGAAACGCTCAGCACCATTGCGAGAACGAGAAAAATGGCAATAAATTTCTTCATGGGGAAACCCCTCCTTTGAATGAATATTTCGGACCTCACTGTCCGTTTTCTTTGCTCTCATTGTACACCTTTTTCGCAAAAAAACAATCGCCGCTTTCGGCAGGAGCTGTATACAGCCGTTGCAAACCCGGACCATTTTCCGCCGGCTGCCCGGATCGGCCGGTTCCGGGCAGCTACCGCCGCCATCCCGGAAGGAACGCCGCCGGTTTTGGGGTCAAAACACGAATATTATTGAATTTATTTTTTTATGTTTCTGCCGGTTTTCCGCGTCATGCGGTATGCCGCCTTCCGGCCTGCGGATTTGCCGTTTGTCCTGTTTGCCGCTATACTGTTGCCAAAGCAGAGGATAACGGGAGGGAATCCGGCAATGATCATTCATCCCATTCCGCCGGTATTTGACCGCAATTCACGGGTCCTGGTGCTCGGCAGTTTTCCGTCGGTCAAATCCCGGGAGGCGAACTTCTTCTATGGCCATCCGCAGAACCGGTTCTGGAAGGTAGCCGCCGCCGTCTTCGGAGAAATGCCTCCGGTGACCGTGGAGGAAAAGAAAGCGTTCCTGCTCCGGAACCATATTGCCGTATGGGACGTCATCCATTCCTGCGATATCACCGGTTCCTCGGATGCCAGTATCCGGAACGTGGTTCCGAACGACCTGTCCGTGATCCTGTCCGCGGCGGATATCCGGGCGGTTTTTGTCAACGGGAAAACGGCGTTCCGGTATTACCAGCGGTATACGGAGCCGAAAACCGGCCGTCCGGCAGTCTGCCTGCCGTCCACCAGCCCCGCCAACGCGGCGTGGAGCGTGGAACAGCTGGCGGAAGCCTGGAAGGTGATCCGGGATCTGTAAACATCATTCTCCGGGATCCGCGCGCCGGCCATGCAGCAGATCCGTACCCCGGAGATCACCTTTCGCTACGAACCCCGGAAATAAAGCTTTTTACGGTTTGCAAACTGCAAACGTTTAACCGCAGCTCTTTCATACCAATCATCCCCCATGGAGCCCATGGGGGATATTTTTGCATATTCCGGTCGGTTTTTTTCCGGATCGGAAATCCGCTCCCTGTCTTGCTTTTCACGGTTTTATGCAGAATTTTTGTCAATATGCTTCCCTTTTCATTTTTTATACACTGTATACAACAAAAAAGGACCGTTCCGGGCCCGGAGGATCCGGTGCGGTCCGGGAAAACCAGATATGGAAAGGGAGAGGGAACCATGAAAAAAGCGGGAGCCGCATTGCTTTTCGCCCTGGCGCTGTGTATCGTCGTCTGCACCGCGCTGGCGGACAATGCGCAAATCAGTTACGTGCCGGAATCTATTGTGATTGACGGCGAGATCGACGAAGCCTGGAACCAGGCCGGAACCGTCAGCCTGGACAAAGCTTACTATCAGCTCATTTCCACCAACAGCGGCAGCATCAAGGAAACCCATGCCCTGGATACGCCGTCAACCGGCGTGAATGTCAAAACGCTCTGGAACGGCAATGTGGTCTATCTGCTGATTGATGTGGATGATAATTATATCGTGGACCGGGACAAAATCACCGTCGGCCTGGACCTGATGAATGACAAGCTTCCCCTCACCGAGGAAGATGACGCCGTCATCACAATCACCCCCGCCAGCGGTGCGGCGTCTGTCACCTGGGGCGGCCTGAACACCCCGGAATTCCAGCGGCTCACCGGCACCTCCGTCAAACAGAAAACCGACGGGGAAGGCAATGTGACCGGTTATGTGGCGGAGCTGGGATTCTTCATCAGTGACTATGCCTTCAAGGGCGGCGAGTCCCTGGGCTTCGACCTCAGCGTGCTCAACGTGAGCGGAGTCGTCTCCTCCTCCCGTGTTGAAGGTGAATTCATTTCCTATCACTCCGAAAATGATTTCAGCAGCGGCGACAACAAATGCAACATGTACGGCACCGTCTCGCTGGAAACCCCGACGGAAGAGCAGTGGGCGCAGCGCCCCCTGGACAAGAGCCTCCTGAACTCCCGCATCGGCATGGCGGAAGCCCTGCCCCACGGCATCTGGGAAGACGAAACCGCCCTGGCGGATGCCCTGGCCGCGGCAAAGGCGGTATATGCGGATGACACAGCCGACCGGAATACGGTGGATGCCGCCACCGCCGCCCTGCAGGCCGCCATCGACAACATGCGCCATGTGGACCGGGTATCCGGCTACAACCTGCCGGACCTGAAGGATACCCCCGCGCTGGATAACCTGCCCGATCCCTTCACCTTCCTGAACGGGGACGGTGTCACAGCCGACAACTGGGCTGACCGCGCCGAGGAAATCAAGGCGATGGTGCAGTACTATGAATACGGCTTCATGCCGGATGAGCCGGATTCGGTTACCGCAACCTACAGCCCTTCCAGCAACCGGCTCACCCTGACCGTCACAGTAGGGGATAAAACGGCAAGCTTCAATTCCTACCTCTTCCTGCCCACAGGAGAAAAGGATTTCTATGAGGACGGCAAGATCCCGCTCATGGTCAACCTGTCCTTCAGCGGCAGCTCCGGCAACAACACGACCATCAACAACGCGGGCTACGCCGTTGCTTCCTTTACCTATTCCAGCGTGGCCGCGGACAACAATAATCACACCGGAGCGTTCTACAACCTGTATCCGTATGATGTGGAGCAGTACGGTGACCGCGGCACCCTGATTGCCTGGTCCTGGGGTGCCAGCCGCGTGCTGGACGCCCTGGAATACCTCAATGAGAATGATGAAAACCTGAAGGGCAAACTGGACCTTTCCCGCGTTGGTGTCACCGGCCAGAGCCGCCTGGGCAAAACCGCCCTGGTCGCCGGCCTGATGGACGAACGTTTCGGCGTTACCGCCCCGCAGGAAAGCGGATCCGGCGGTGCCGGCACCTACCGGTATGTCAGCTATTCTACCGATGAATTTCCCCTGAAGTATTCCTGGGCAAACAGCCCCGCTTCCGGTTCGGAAGTACTGCCCCACCGGCCGCGTAACCAGGGCTGGAACCACAACCAGATGCTGTATTACGCGCTGGATGACCGCTGGTTCGGCGAGGACTTCCCGAACACCTCCATGGGTTCCCACCTGCCCTATGATAAGAACCTGATGCTCGCGGCGCTCGCGCCCCGCGGCGTCTACGTCATCTGCTCCAACAACGACGACGCAAACAACCCCTACGGCGACGCCACCAGCTATGAAGGCGCGCTGCCGGTGTTCCGGGCCCTCGGTGTGGAGGATAACCTGGCGCTGGATGTCGGCATGACGAAAGCCGGCCACTCGACCTCCGCAGACCAGTTTGAGCGCCTTGTTGAGTATATGAACTGGTACTTCTACGGCATTGAAATGTCGGATGAAACCCGTACAAAGCTCCGCACCAATCCCTTTAAGGATGAAGGCGCCTATGACCGTTACGGCGGCCTGGAAACCATGATGGAAAACTATTCCGGCCTCCATTATGTCATCACCTTTGATGCGGGTGAGGGCTCCGGTACAATGGACAAAGGCTTTGCCGAAGCCGGGAAAAAATACACCCTGCCGGAAAACGGCTTCACCGCTCCGGAATACAAGGAATTCGCCGGCTGGGACGCGGGCAGCCCCTTCGATGAAATCGAAGTGAAAGGGGATATGACAGTTACTGCCCTCTGGAAGGATGTCCCCAACACCTATACCTTCATTGTCGGCGGCTTGGGCACCTGGACCCGCGGCTGCGGAAAGAATATGGAATTCACCATCAAGGGCAGCCCGAATGACGCGGCCACCTTTGACCTGTTCGGCGGGATCCTCGTGGACGGCAAAGCCGTTCCTGCCGGCAGCTATACTGCCACACGCGGCAGCGTAAACATTTCCGTCAGCGCGGATTACCTGGAATCCCTGGCGGACGGAAGCCATACCGTTTCCGTCGGAATCGGGGACAGTGTCACGGAAACCACACTTACCATCGAGACCCCGGCACCCGCTACTCCCACCGACCTGGAGCCGGATGTAACAGAGCCTCCGGCAACCCCGACCGACCTGGAACCGACTGAAACCGATAAGCCCGCGGCAACCGATCCGCCGGCCGCAACCGACAAGCCCGCTGCAACTGAAAAACCGTCACCCACCTCTAAGCCGGTTTCCCCGGATTCCGGTTCCTATGACTTCCAGTTCAGCTTCACCGTTCGCTGGGATGCTGATCCGGCCGACAGCATCGACTGGGTGCTGTATAACTCCGACGGCTCTGTCGCCCACAAGAAGTTCAACAAAAAGGTGAGCGGCAGTGAATGGCGCTATGAAGCCTGGTTCTCCACCGCCGGGGATTACTACCTGGTGGAAAATGTGCCGGCCGGCTATAAGGTGCGCTATGAGAACACCGGCACCCATGCCGGGGTTACGGACCGCTGTTACAACGGCGGCACCATCATCAACTACAAAGTGCCCAAAACCGGCGACCCGGCGGATCCGCTCCTGTGGGTCTGCGTGGGCGTGCTGGGACTGGCTGCCCTGTTCCTCATGTGGCGCCTGCTGAAGGAAAGCAGGGACGACCGCAGATAACCCGATAACCCTTCACTTTTCTCCCGGCCCGGGCGGGCCCGGATCTGCAGGATGGCGCGGATCCGCCCGCCCGGGCATATTTTTTGTATTTTGGTTGAAAAAGGTTCCCGCCCGGCATATGATTAGAAGGCAAACATCCTGAAGGAGTTGAATGATTCATGGCTTTTGAACGTATCGGAATCCGCCCGGCGGAAATCCTCCTGCCGGCGCCCTCCGTAAATCCGGAAACCTGGGCCTGCATCGCCTGCGACCAGTACACCTCTGAGCCGGAATACTGGCAGAAGGCGTATGAAACGGCGGGGGATGCCCCGTCCGCACTGCGGCTGATCCTCCCGGAATATGACCTGAAGCACGGGGAAGAACGCATCCCCGCCATCCACGCCGCCATGGCGGACTACCTGGCAAAGGGCCTGCTGGTTCCCGCAGTGGAAAACGGCTTTGTGCTGTGCGAGCGTTCCGTTCCCGGCGGCAGCCGCCTGGGCCTGGTCTGCACGGTGGACCTGGAACAGTATTCCTTTGAAAAAGGCTCCCTGCCTCTGATCCGGCCGACGGAGCAGACCATCGCTTCCCGCCTGCCCCCGCGTCTGGTCATCCGCCGCGGCGCGCCGGTCGAGCTCACGCATATCATGATCCTGATCGACGATCCGGACCGCACGGTGCTGGAGCCCCTGCGCGCGCAGGAGGATTCCCTGCGGAAGCTCTATGATTTCGACCTGATGATGAACGGCGGCCACCTGCGCGGCTGGGCTGTGGAGGGTGAGTCCGGCCTCGGCCATGTGGATTCCAGCCTCAACGCCCTGCTGGATACCCTGGGTGACAATCCCCTTCTGCTGGCTGTCGGCGACGGCAACCACAGCCTTGCCACCGCCAAGGCCTACTGGAATGAAATCCGGGAGACCCTGCCCGAAGCGGAACGGGAAAACCATCCCGCCCGGTACGCCCTGTGCGAAATTGTCAATATCCATGATACCGCCCTGCTCTTTGAGCCGATCCATCGGGTGCTCACCGGGGTTAAACCCGTGGAAGTGCTCGCCGCCTGGCGGGATTATGCCGCCGCCCGCGGCATGACGCTGACCTCCGGCGGCGAAGGCCATGCGTTCACCGTGGTTTCCGCGGCCGGTGAGGCGCAGGTGGTAGTGGGGAATCCCGAAGGCGCGATCCCCTGCGAAACCGTCCAGAAGTTCCTGGATGATTTCCTGGCCGCCCATCCCGAAGCCGAAATTGACTTCATCCACGGTGAGCAGTCCCTGCGGACGCTGGCG
>JAEEGH010003795.1_pt1 | contig 39276 bp, 42 predicted proteins | sample 9134181 | NCBI WGS metagenome assembly JAEEGH01 (sample SAMN16246544, study PRJNA631951) | gut metagenome | biome: gut microbiome; feature: rumen; material: DP-attached | host: Bos | place: Iran: Karaj | collected 2018-10 | reverse complement strand
TATGGGAGATTTGATTTAAATGAAACCGCTAAAGTTAACATCTATTCATTTAATACCATTAAGCTTTCTTATTACAATTGTAATAGGAGGGCTTATTTTAATGTTACCGTGGGCATCGGCTGATGGCAGCTGGACTGGATTTATTCCATCATTGTTTACTGCTACTACATCAGCCTGTGTTACTGGCCTTACAGTTGTAAATGTGGCAACCCATTACAGTCTATTTGGTAAAATAGTCATTCTTTTGTTAATACAGGCTGGTGGCCTTGGAATCATAACAGTTGTTTCCATGATTATGCTGATTACTCAAAAGAAGTTTTCAATTGCCGACCGCAAAATGCTTCAGGAATCACTGAACTTAGAAACAGATGTAGGAGTTTTAAAGCTGCTTATCAGAATTTTTAAGGATGTGGCAAAGGTGGAAGTATTTGGAGCCGCAGTCTACGCTATAGATTTTATTCCTAGGTTTGGTGTGGCCAGGGGCATATGGTATTCAGTATTCACATCTATATCAGCCTTTTGTAATGCGGGAATAGATATATTCGGAGATAGCAGTTTAATAGAATATTATTCCAACCCATTGATTATGATTAACACCATGTTTTTGATTGTTATGGGTGGCTTGGGATATGTAGTATGGTTTGATATGTCCGAAAAGATTAAATACGGCATCGAGAAAAAATATAACCCTGTTATAATTTTTAAAAGATTTAATGAGCATACAAAGCTAGTTTTAAGCGTAACATTTGCGCTGATTATTATAGGCGCATTGCTTACATTCATAGCTGAGTACAATAATCCATATACTATTGGTCATTTTTCTTTAATAGACAAAATTATTAACAGCTTCTTCGAATCTGTTACCTTGAGAACTGCTGGATTTGCATCCTTTGCCCAGGAAAATATGACGGACTTTTCTTGTGTAATATCATATATGTGGATGTTTATTGGTGGTTCACCAATAGGTACAGCAGGTGGTGTTAAGACTGTTACAATTTATTTGGCCATGTTAAATATCATTTCATATATCAGAGATGATGACCAAACAATTACTTTCAACAGAAGAGTGACAGAGGAAAGCATGAGAAAGGCCACAGTTATTGTTTCGGTAGCTGCTTTCACAATTGTTGTTCTCACACTTGCATTGATTACAACAAATCCTATAAATATGCAGGATGGTTTGTATGAAATCATTAGTGCATCAGCCACTGTAGGTCTTACCAGAGGATTGACAGGCAGTCTTAATCTGGCAGGTCAGTTAATCATTATTCTTGCTATGTATTTAGGTAGAATAGGACCTATATCCCTTGCAATTTTCTTTGCAGGAAAAAGTCATAAGAACAATAAATGTAGATATTTAGAAGGAAGCTTCTTTGTAGGATAGGAGACATTATGAAAAAATCAATTGCAGTATTAGGACTTGGAAAATATGGCGCAAGCCTGGCTAAGAATATGTATGAAATGGGCGCTGATGTATTAATCGTAGATCAGGACCAAGACAAGCTTAAAGAATTAAATGGGGTTTGCACAGCTGCTGTATGTGCTGACATTACAAACGAAGATGAGGTTATCTCACTTGGCCTTAAAAACATGGATATAGTTGCAGTCGCTATGGCGGGAAATCTTGCTGCAAGTATCATGGCAGTTGCTGTTGCCAAGGAACAGGGGGTTCCACTTATTGTTGCAAAAAGTTCTTCAGACAGAATGACATCTATTCTTAAAAAGATCGGCGCCAACAAGGTAATCGTTCCAGAGGAGTACGGCGGCGAACAGTCTGCTAGAATTCTTTCGTCAGATACATTCCTTGATTATTTCAAGGTAGATGGAAACCTTTGCATGATTGAAATCAATCCGCTTCCAAAGTGGGTTGGAAAAAACATGATGGAATTGAATGTTCGTAAGAATTATAATGCCAACGTTATTGCATCAAGACGTGGGTCAAATTGGAAAATCTTGGATCCAGCAGAGGCACTAGAAGCAGATGATTTATTGCTTATAGTTGTAGAACGTAAGGATTTGCATAGATTAAATAAATAATCCGTTGTCTTATACACAAATTGTTGACAATTACTAAGTATACTTTTTACAATACAAGTACTGCTTTTAGATTGGAGACAATAATTGGAACTTAATAGTTTTTATGATTTTTATGCGAATAATTGGATTTCAAATGTAATAATAGTCGTAGGAGCAACCATCATAGCTTTGCTCCTCGCCTATCTATTACCTTTTTTTGATAATAAAATCTGTAACAAAATCGGTTTAAATCTACAGGGCGGTGTTAGTACTAGCAAAAATGCAGATAAAAGCGCTATCATCAGAAAAATTATCCTTTGGGTGGCCTTTGTAGTTTATCTATTTTTTCTTTTCTATTTAGTTTTTCTTGCAAGAACTCCTAATCCAGATTATGTAGTTCGTAATGCGGGCTTCAGTATTTTTACTATGACATGGCAGGATATCGAGCTTCCAGAGGAAGAATTTATCGAGTTCTACCTTAATGTTATGGTTTTCATTCCTATGGGGTATTTGCTTCCATATATTTTTAGATGGTTTAGAAATCACGCATGGAGCAGATCACTTATAATGTGCTTTGTTTCATCTATCGTAATCGAGAATTTACAGCTTATCACAAAGCGTGGAACATACGATACTGCGGATGTTATAGCAGATACATTTGGTGGATTTATTGGCATAGCCCTTTACATGCACCGTGCATACACTCTTACAAATCCTGAGTGGAGAAAGGACTTTAAGTATTATAAGCGCTGGAAGAAGCTGGCAAAGAATGGAGTATTATTTCCATTTTCAAAGAAGCTTGCCATTAATCGTGTAATAATTCAGGCTACAGACGAGGATGAGATTTGGAATTTCTATGTAAAGGATTTGGGATTTCAGATTAAGAAGATTATTATTCCAAAGGATGTTACTCTGACAAACTTGCTTCTATCAATGGGACGAACTTCGCTGGAAGTGCATTGTTTAAACAAGCAAGTGGAGATACCGGCCCAGTCAATTGTTTTGGCACATCACAATCTCGACGGAATAAAGCGAAGATTAGATAAAGCAAATATATCAAGTGAATGTGGAACGGACCCATACACAAATCATAGAATACTGACTGTGATGGGCCCGGACAATACTAAGATTATTTTCCTTGAGTCTTAGTGCTATTCAGTTTTAAGATTCATGTACCACCTAAACACTGCAACACCAATGATGATGGCATATCCTGCAATACTGAGGATTGAAGGAATTTCACCAAGGAAGATAATTCCAAGGATTGCTGCAAATACAACCTGCGTATAGTCAAATACGGAAATCTCTTTTGCTGGTGCATACTTGTAAGCGGTTGTGATTGAAAATTGTCCAAGTGATGCACTTACGCCAGCCATAAGTAGGCAAAGCAATTGGGTTGGACTCATTGGTGCGAAATCTGTTATTAAAAATGGCAGAGTCACAACGCAAGAAAAGAATGAAAAATAAAATACAATAACAGGAGTTTTTACACCCTGTTGTCCAAGCTTACGGACACAAACATATGCTGTTCCTGCGCCAAAGCCACCAAATAGGCCGATGAGTGCAGGAACAGTTTCTGTTATAAGGCCTGTTGGTCTGATGATGAATAATGCACCAATAAAAGCAATGATAGTTGCCGCAATATCAACACGCTTTGGATATTCCTTCAAAATAAAAATAGAAAGAATAATAGCAAAGAATGGTGATAGCTTATTTAACATATTGGCATCTGCAATTCCTAATCTATCAATAGCATAGAAGTTTGCAATTAATCCTGATGTTCCGAAAAAGCATCTTGCAAATAAAGGCGGAATGCTTGGTCGTGCAACTTTAATTCCAACGTTTGCCTTTAAAAGGGCTGCAATAGCAACAAACATTGCCACGAAGTTTCTAAAGAAGGCTTTTTGCATTGTTGGCAAATCGCCTGAAATACGTACAAAGAATGTCATAAGTGAAAAGCCAACAGCGGCTAGTAGGATACATATTATTCCTTTGAGTTTATTATTTTTAGTCATAATGGGTCTCCCAATTCTTGATTATTCCCCAAACACACATTATACAATTAAAGAGTATAGCACGTAATATTGATGAATTGTATAACTAAATTATGTGAATTATGCACAATTTAATAATATAAAATAAAATCAGGCTAAATCTTAAAGAAATTTATAGTATAATGACTCTGTAAAAGGAGGTAAGGTTTGATGCTTTACAGAAAAGACAAAAATGGTAACGATATTTCCCAATTAGGATATGGATGCATGCGTTTCAGTAAAAAAGGTACTTCAATAGATTACGACAAGACTAAAGCTGAGATTTTGCATGCAATAGAATCCGGGATTAATTATTTTGATACAGCATACATTTATCCAGGTAGCGAGGAAGCTCTTGGCAAAATTTTGGAAGAGACAAATAATCGTAGCAATATAAGTATTGCTACAAAGCTACCTCAGTACTTGATGCGTTCAGATAAACAAATCGAAAAGACTTTCAACGAGGAGTTGGCAAGACTTAGGACAAATTATATAGATTACTATTTAATGCATATGTTTACTGATTATAGTGAATGGGAGCATTTGCTAACTCTTGGAATTGTAGATTGGATAGAAGGTAAAAAGAAGAGTGGTCAGATTCGCCAGATAGGTTTTTCTTATCATGGTGATACAGAAATGTTTGTGAAAATTCTAGATGCTTATGCTTGGGATTTTTGTCAAATCCAGTACAACTATCTAGATGAGAATTCACAGGCTGGAAGAAAGGGCCTTCAGGAGGCAGCTAAAAGAGGAATTCCTGTAGTGATAATGGAACCACTTCGCGGGGGGAAGCTTGTTAACCTTCCAGAAAAAGCAAAAAAATATTTGGCAGAAAATGAGAAGCATTATACTCCGGCAGAATTGGGATTAAAATGGCTATGGAATCAGCCTGAGGTAACTTGTGTTTTATCGGGGATGAATTCCATGGAAATGCTAGATGAAAATATTCGTATAGCCAGTGAATCAACTCCTGGAATGTTTAATGAGGATGACTTTAAGCTGGTAGAAAGTATAAAGACAATTATTAAAGAACGTGAAAGAGTTGGATGTACAGGCTGTAGATACTGTATGCCATGTCCAAAGGGAGTAGATATTCCTGGTATATTCCATCATTATAATTTGATGTATATGGAAAATAAGTTTACTGGTAGATTCCAGTTTGCTCAAAGCATCGGGCTTAGAAAAAATTCTGCTTTTGCTACTCAGTGTATTGAGTGCGGAAAGTGCGAGCAGCATTGTCCACAGCATATAAATATCAGAGAAAAATTGAAAGAGGCTGATAAGAATTTGCGACCATTACCTTATAAAGTTGGTATTGAAGTTGCAAGAAAAATATTGGTAAAATAAGCATAGTAGGAAGGGGGAGAGGCTATGCACAGGATGTCAACAAAAGAAATTTTGGCGGAATCATTCAAAGAGTTGGCAGAGAAAAAACCAATTAATAAAATTACGATTACAAATATCACTGATAATTGTGGAATGACACAGCCTACTTTTTACAATCATTTTAGGGACAAATATGATTTGATTACCTGGATTTATTTGCAGGAAGCGCAAAAGCATATTAAAAACGTAGGGAAAGATGGCTGGACATGGAAGGATGTAATTATTTGTAATCTACAGTATTTTATGGACAACAAATCTTTTATAATCAACGCATTAAAGAATACCAAGGGGATGGATTCTTTTGTTTTTCAGATGGCCAATACAAACCGTGATTTACTTGTAAAAGAAGTGAAAAGTAAATCAGGAAAAGATGAGTTATCCGATGAAATGATGGCATTGATCAAGATGTACGTATGTGGCATTTGCCAGTACGTATGTGGCTGGCTATTAGAAGCAAATCCAATGCCATGTGATAAACTGGCTGGCATTATACAGGAATTTGCCCCTAGCGCAATTAGACCTTATATTGGCCTGTAGTTTATATAATTAGATTTTTACAAAAACATTTAGTATTTGTCTACAGCTATATCTCGACATTCTGTATTATCGTTGATACATTATTATTGTACACAATACTAATGTGAACGAATTACAGGAGAGTATAAAATGGCAAAAACATCGGATAAGGTTTTATGTTTGGAAAATCAGCTTTGTTTTCCATTGTATGCATGTGCTAAGGAGGTTGTTCGTAAGTATAGAAAGCCACTTGAGGAACTCAATCTCACCTATACTCAGTATATTGTTATGATGGCTATATGGCAGAGTGGCGATATGACTGAGGGTGAAATAGGAAAGTGCGTTCATTTAGATTCGGGCACTTTGGCTCCACTAATGAAGCGTTTGGAAAAACAGGGGCTTATTATTAGAGGTAGATCCGAAAAGGATGAACGAAAACTTGTTATAAAGCTTACAGATGAGGGACAGGCTCTAAAAGAAAAAGCAAAAAAGGTTCCTGCCCAAATGAAGGGATGCCTTAATCTATCAGATGATGAAAAAGCACAGCTTAAGAAACTACTGGATAAGGCTATGCAAGGAATCGGTGAGGAATAAGTGTTATAAATCTTCACATAGATTTCAGATAAGTAACAGTACAAGTTCATAATGGGAGAGTAATATACAATCATCGCAAGAGCGATAAAACTTTTTCATATATCATTCTCCCAAAAAAAGCTGCTGGCGGGCAGCTTTTTTTACTTTGTATTAATAATTGAAAATGATAATCAACAGGGGTATAATGATTTTACAAAATCGAATTACATACAATTAATGTGACGGAATGATAAGATCATTTAAGAGGTGTATATATGGAAAAGGAATTTGATATTCAAGCGTATATGACAGCTGGTGTAGAGCGAGTTGTGAAGGATTCAATTCGAGCTACTTTAAAGGATCCAGCTGAAAGTATTTTTATGGCAAAGTTTGCATTAGCAACAAAGAAAGCAGCCGACGTTAGAAAGAAATACAAGGAGGAAGGCCTACACGTTCCTCCATTTTTGATAGCATCTATCACTAGCAATTGCAACTTGCACTGCGCAGGTTGTTATTCTCGTCAGAACGATGCAACAAAGGATTGTGAGCCTGTTAATCAGCTTAGTGATGAGCAGTGGCTTTCAATCTTTGAAGAAGCAGAAGATTTAGGAATCAGCTTTATTCTTTTAGCTGGCGGTGAACCTCTTCTTAGAAAAGGCGTTATCAAGGCAGCTGCAAAGAAGCCTAATATTCTTTTCCCAATCTTTACAAACGGAGTATTCATCAGTGATGAGTACTTTGAACTATTCGATAAAAACAGAAACCTTGTGCCAATCATGAGCATTGAAGGTCACAAGGAAGCAACTGACAGCCGTCGTGGAGAAGGCATCTACGACAAGCTTATTTCCAACATGGAGACATTCAAAAAGAATGGTCAAATCTTCGGTAACTCGGTAACAGTTACTACAGAAAACTTTGATGACGTTCTTTCAGATGATTTTGTCTCTATGCTTCAGGGATACGGATGCAAAGCAGTAATTTATGTTGAGTATGTTCCTGTATCAGATGAGAGCAAGCACCTTGCCCTTAGCGAGGAGCAGGAAGAGCAGCTTAGAGAAAGAATCGCTACCCTTCGTGAAGCCTACGAAGACATGGTTTTCATTTCATTCCCAGGTGATGAAAAATCATCAGGTGGATGCGTTGCAGCAGGCAGAGGATTCTTCCACATCAATTCCCATGGTGGAGCAGAACCATGCCCATTCTCACCATTCTCCGATACAAACGTAATGGACATGGGTCTTCGCGGAGCCATTTCCTCACGCCTCTTCCAGGTACTCCAGGCAGGCGACATCCTTAAGGATGACCACGTAGGCGGCTGCGTCCTCTTCGAAAAGAAAGAACAAGTGGAGGCAATCCTAAAAGAAGCGTAGAGCGCCACTTGTTTGCTGGGGATTTGTGAGAATAGGTACTTTGTAATTTAGGTGTTGATTTTTTGCCACACTTGTAGCATTATATGTAAGGAATTTAATATGAGACGGGAGCTTGTAGACAGGCTGAGAGGAAGGTGTGACCTTCGACCGAGAACCTGATTTGGATAATGCCAACGTAGGGACGCCGATTAATATTGATATTATGCGGAAGCTATTTGAGAAATCAGGTAGCTTCCGTTTTTTTATGTAAAAAAGGAGGAATAATGGAATTTAATAGCGAGCTTTATTTTATTACTGACAGTACACCGTATGAGCTAGATGAATTCCTGTGGCGAGTTGAGGATGCCTTAAAGGGCGGCGTTACTTTGATGCAGCTTCGAGAAAAGAATCGAACCACTAAGGAATATATTGAATTGGCAGAGGCTGTCCATGAGATTTGCAGAAAGTACAATGTTCCACTGATTATTGATGATCGTGTGGATGTAATGCTTGCTGTGGATTGTGAAGGGGTTCATTTAGGGGCTGAAGATATGCCTCTTGAGATGGCCAGAAGGATTATCGGGCCTGAAAAGATTTTAGGAGCTACCGCAAAGAAGGTAGATGTGGCAAAAGCAGCCTACGAGGCAGGGGCTGATTATCTTGGAGTTGGCGCCATCTATCCAACTACTACAAAAGTGAAAACTATCATTACATCTACGGAGACGTTGGACGCAATATGCAAGGCTGTTCCTATACCGGTGAATGCAATTGGGGGCTTAAATGCATCTAACATGGATGTATTAAAAGGTATTGATATAGCGGGGGTATGCGCTGTGTCAGCCATTATGAAAGCTGAGTCTCCAAGACTTGCTGCAGAAAGTATGAGAAAGAAATTTAGGGAGATAAAAGGATGAAGGTAGTTTTATCGATTGCAGGCAGTGATAGTAGCGGTGGTGCAGGAATCCAGGCAGATTTGAAAACAATGACTGCCCATGGAGTCTATGGAATGACTGCAATTACTGCACTTACTGCGCAAAACACCACAGGGGTTACAGAGATTGTTGAGTCAAATCCACATTTTTTGGAGGAACAGATTGATGCCTGTTTAACAGATATTCCGGCAGATGCGGTAAAGATTGGCATGCTTCCATCAGTGGAGCAGGTACGGGTGGTAGCCAGAAAACTAAAGGAATATGAAGCAAAGAATATTGTGGTAGATCCTGTTATGGTGGCCACAAGCGGCAGCAAATTGATGGAAAACTCTACTCCGGAAGTGATGGCCAAAATGCTATTTCCATTGGCAAAGGTTATTACACCTAATATACCTGAAGCGCAAGTTTTAACCGGTATACAGATAGAAGACAAAATAGATATGGAACAGGCTGCAAAAAAGCTTGGTGAACAATATGGATGTGGAGTTTTAGTAAAGGGCGGTCACTGTGTAGAGGATGCTAGCGATGTATTGTTTGAAAATGGAGTTGTTACTTGGTTTGAAGGACAGCGAGTGAATAGCACTAACACCCATGGAACAGGCTGCACACTTTCAAGTGCTATAGCATCAAATCTGGCATTGGGATTTAATCTGAAGGATTCAATAAAGAATGCAAAAGGATACATAACCAAAGCGATATCAGCTGACCCTAATTTGGGAAAAGGTAGTGGACCACTTAATCATATGGTGGCGGTTTAAAGGGAAGGAATAGGAAATGATTTTCTTAAATGGAAAAGAATATGAGCTAGAAAACATGACACTTGCTGCAGTGTTAGACGTTTTTAAATTTGATGTTAGGACTATTGCAGTGGAAGTCAATGAAGAAATCATTCCAAAAGCAACTTATAATCATACGATTCTTAAGGATGGAGATATCGTAGAGGTAGTAAGTTTTGTTGGAGGTGGTTGATTGATACCTACAAAAGAAGAGTTTTATCAGGCTTTGATAGAACGGCATGGAGCAGACAATCAAAAAAAATTCGATGAGGCTGTGGTTGCAATATGTGGACTTGGAGGTTTAGGGTCCAATATAGCCACATGTCTTGCAAGAGCCGGTGTTGGTCATCTGATTCTGATAGATTTTGATTCTGTTGATGTAACTAATTTGCATAGACAGCAGTACAAAATTAATCAGGTTGGAATAGCTAAAACAGATGCGCTAAAAGCAAATCTGGAAGAAATAAATCCATTTATAAAAATAGAAACTCATCAGGTGAAGATGACAGAGGCTAACTCAAAATCATTGATAGAAAAAGCATCAATAGTATGCGAAGCATTTGATTCAGCACAAAACAAAGCAATGCTTGTAAATCTCGTGCTGGAACAGATGCCAGAAAAATATATTCTATCTAGCTCTGGCATGGCGGGATTTAACAGCGCAAATGATATAAGTACAAGAAAAGTATCAAAGAAGTTTTACATGTCAGGCGATGGGGTTAGTGATGTTAATGATGGTATTGGATTGATTTCATCTAGAGTGATGGTTTGTGGAGCTCACGAGGCACACATGGTAATTAGAATTCTCATTGGAGAATTGGATGCATAAAAATTTGTAAGAGGATAAGACAATGGAAAAGGATACGTTAGTTATTGGTGGTAAAGAGTTTAACTCTCGCTTTATTTTAGGTTCAGGAAAGTATTCCATGAAGCTTATTGAAGCTGCTATTAAAGATGCAGGAGCAGAAATTATAACTCTTGCAGTTCGTAGAACAAATACAAAGGATGAAGAAAACATTTTGGATTATATTCCAAAGAATGTAACTTTGCTTCCAAATACAAGTGGGGCAAGAGATGCAAAGGAGGCTGTAAGAATAGCACGACTTGCTAGAGAGCTGGGATGCGGCGACTTTGTAAAAATTGAAATTATGAGGGACACAAAGTACTTGCTTCCTGATAATTACGAAACAATTAAGGCTACAGAAATTCTTGCAAAGGAAGGATTTGTGGTTATGCCTTACATGTACCCAGATTTGAATGTTGCAAGAGAATTGCAAAATGTTGGAGCAGCATCAATCATGCCACTTGCATCACCTATCGGTTCAAATAAAGGTCTTGCAACAAAAGAGTTTATACAGATTCTTATTGATGAAATAGATTTGCCAATTATTGTAGATGCTGGAATAGGAAAGCCATCCCAAGCATGCGAGGCGATGGAAATGGGTGCTGCTGCGATAATGGCTAATACAGCTCTTGCTACAGCAGGTGATTTGACACTTATGGCATCAGCATTCAAGGATGCAATTGAAGCAGGAAGAAAAGCATATCTTGCAGGTCTTGGAAGAGTACTTACACGTGGTGCTGCAGCATCAGATCCACTTACAGGGTTCTTACATTAGGAGGCATCATGGAAAATACGTTTTTATTTGATTCTAAGGAATTATCTCAAACAGGGTTAGCGCGCAAGCATCAGATTGAGACAGACCCTTCGTCAAGAATTAATCACATGGAATATTTGCCAGGAATGGACGTTATTGAATCGGATGTTTGTAGAAATGTTATGGAACATTTTAATTCCTATGATTACAACAAATACACAGCTACAGATGTTAGAAGAGCGCTTGCCAGTGACAAGTGCACTATAGAAGATTTTAAGGCACTGCTTTCACCAGCTGCGGAACCATATTTGGAACAAATGGCCAAAAAGGCTCAGCAGGAAACAAGTAAGCACTTCGGAAATACGGTATATCTGTTCACTCCAATTTATATAGCTAATTATTGTGAGAACTACTGCGTTTACTGTGGCTTTAATTGCTACAACAAAATCAAAAGATTAAAGCTTTCATATGAGCAAATCGAGCATGAAATGAAAGTTATTGCAGACAGTGGAATGGAGGAAATCCTTATTCTGACAGGAGAAAGTCCAGCAAAGTCAGATGTAGAATACATAGGCGAGGCCTGCAAGATTGCTAGAAAGTATTTCAAAATGGTTGGTATCGAAATATATCCAGTAAATGTAAAAGACTACAAATATTTGCATGAGTGCGGTGCTGACTATGTAACGGTGTTCCAGGAAACATATGATTCTGACAAGTATGAGACTCTGCATTTAATGGGAAATAAGAGAATATGGCCATATAGATTTGATGCTCAGGAAAGAGCACTTATGGGTGGTATGCGAGGCGTTGCATTTTCTGCACTTTTAGGACTATCTGATTTTAGAAAAGATGCCCTTGCCTCTGCTTTGCACGTATATTTTTTGCAGAGAAAATACCCTTATGCCGAAATGTCTTTGTCTTGCCCTAGATTAAGACCAATCATTAACAATGATACTATCAATCCGCTAGATGTTGGTGAAAAGCAATTATGTCAGATTCTATGTGCTTATCGAATCTTTTTGCCTTTCTGTGGCATCACAGTATCTTCAAGAGAAACGGCGGAATTCAGAAACGGAATAGTAAAGATTGCTGCTACAAAGGTATCAGCAGGAGTCTCAACTGGTATCGGTGACCATGAGGAAAAATATACAGGTGAGGAGTCGAGTGATCCTTCTGGTGACGAGCAGTTTGAAATATCTGATGGCAGGAGTCTAGGAACTATGTATATAGATATTTCTGATGAAGGATTACAACCAGTTTTCAATGATTATATATATGTTTAAAGGAGAAGAATAATGAGAAAATACACAACACAGATGGACGCTGCAAGAAACGGGATTATTACTCCGGAAATGAAGCAGGTGGCCTTAAAGGAGTATCGTACTCCAGAAGAGATAATGGAGCTAGTAGCAAAGGGCCAGGTTGCAATTCCTGCAAATGTTAATCATAAGTGTCTTAATCCAGAAGGCGTGGGAAGTATGCTGCGCACCAAGATAAATGTCAACCTTGGTGTATCTCGAGATTGTAAGGATTATGATGTTGAAATGCAAAAGGTTATGGCAGCAGTTGATATGGGGGCAGAAGCTATTATGGATTTGTCTAGCCATGGAAACACAGAACCATTCAGAAAGAAATTGGTTGAGGAATGCCCAGCTATGATAGGTACTGTTCCTATTTACGACAGTGTAATCCACTATCAAAGAGATTTGGCTACGTTGACAGCAAAAGATTTTATTGATGTGGTACGTCTTCACGCAGAAAACGGTGTAGACTTTGTTACACTTCATTGCGGAATTACTCGAAAAACAATTGAGCAGATAAAGCTTCATAAAAGAAAGATGAACATTGTATCTAGAGGTGGTTCTCTTGTATTTGCCTGGATGTCCATGACAGGTGAGGAAAATCCATTTTATGAGTATTATGATGAGATTTTGGATATCTGCCGCCAGTATGATGTAACAATATCTCTTGGTGATGCATGCAGACCAGGTTGTCTTGCTGATGCAAGTGATGTGTGCCAGATTGAAGAATTAGTTCGATTGGGAGAGCTTACAAAGCGCGCATGGGCTAAGGATGTTCAGGTTATGGTTGAAGGACCAGGACATATGCCAATGGACGAAATTGCAGCAAATATGAAGATTCAGCAAAAGGTTTGTATGGGAGCGCCATTCTATGTACTTGGACCTCTTGTAACTGATATTGCACCAGGATATGACCATATTACATCTGCAATTGGTGGGGCTATTGCTGCCCAAAATGGCGCAGCATTCCTTTGCTATGTTACACCAGCAGAGCATTTGGCTTTGCCTAATCTTGAGGATGTTAAACAGGGAATTATTGCATCAAAGATTGCAGCTCATGCAGCAGATATTGCTAAGCATGTACCACATGCAATGGATAGAGATAATGCTATGGCAGACGCCAGACAGTGCTTTGATTGGGATAAGCAATGGGAATGTGCTATTGACCCTGAGACTGCCCAGGCTATTCGTGCTGATCGCTCACCAGAATTTGATGACACATGTTCTATGTGTGGTAAATTCTGTGCTGTTAGAAGCATGAATAAAGCCTTGGCAGGAGAGTACATAGATATTCTCGGTTAATGATTTTCAAATGATGGACCCATACCATAAGGTCTCATTTCATTAGGAGCCATATTTGGCTCTGATTCAGGAGTTTGGCCTGCGTCAAAAGGCGCAGGTTCATTTCTCCAATCTGTTATAGGTTCTTGAGGTTCGTTGATAGTAAAGTTACCCTCGGTAATCTGGCCACCATTGTTATCAATATCGCTCTTTTCAACGGTTGAACCATATACATTTGTGTAGCTCATAGCTGTTGCTGTACAAGCAGGGAGCTTACTTCCTAACTCACTTCTAGTGTGGTCATCTGAAATGTCATCATCGGTCAAATTGAAATACGTATATACGGATGAACCATAGCTTTCTGAAATGGAATCATCCCAAGTAAGATCTACATTATAAAAATCTCCATCAACAGAAATTATATTCCATGCATGATCTCCTCCGGAAGCTGTACCTGTAAGGTAATAGCAGGTCAATCCTGTTTCCTGGCAGATTAACTGGAAAGCTCTTGCGTAGCCAGCACATACTGTTGAACCGTTAACCAAAGCTGAATATGCACTTTGATTTAAATCGGCGTTTGTGTCATAGGTTGCTAGTTCGCAAATTGCATCATGAATGTATAGTTCCTTTTCTATATCAGATGAGTAGGCACTTGCAGCAGTAGAAATACTCTCCACAACGCTGTTGAACTGTGTTGTTGCTGATTCCAACTGATCGCTGGATATTCCAAAACTTAGCTGCACCTGAACAACTTCGTTTGATTTGTTATAGCCGTATTTATAAGATGTGTTAAGCCAGAATAACTCAGGATGATCATTGAATACTGAATTGATGGTTTCGCTTAATTCTGATTCAGAAAGTTCATTGACCAATGTGAAAATCTCAGTATTGTAAGCTACCGCATTTGCGTATATCTGGTTGTATACAGCCTGCTCTTCCGATGATAGTAGAGCGCGATATGGATATACGGTAGAATCAAAGGTGTATTCTTCACCGGTGTTAGCTGGTGAATCAAGCGAGCTGGAATCCTGCTCTGAACCTGTTCCTTCCATAGGACCATTATTTAAGGTGTGTTCATCACTGGAAAGGCTTGAAGTTGACTGTGCGAAAAAGCCTTTTGCAGCAGCTATTGTTTCTGTAACATAGGAGATAGTGCTGTCAACATCTAAACCCAGTAGAGGCATGCATAGTACGAATCCTTCTACAATAATAGCGAGTGTAAATGTAATTATTATTCCTTTGATAAAAGATGAAAGCCTATTTTTCTTTTTCATAAGTGTCCTCTGTAGTGATAATTTAAAAACTATCTGTATTATAAAATCTCAAAAAGAATATAGCATCATTTAAACCCTAAGATTCAGCTAACCGTCACCAAAAATTCAGATAACAAAAAAAGCACCAGGGTAAGCCTGGCGCTTTGAATCATTATATAGGTTTATTTAATAGAACGAAGAGCACAGATATTGTCTCCAATTGTAATGTTGTGCTTATTTAAGAAAGCCATAAACTCTGGGTTAAGCTCTGGCTGACAAACAGACTGTGGGTCATGAGCGTCACAACCAATTACAAAGTTGGCATTCATTTCTGCAGCTAAGTCAAAGAACTTGTCACAAGGATAATTGCGGTTTCCTGTAAATCCAAGAAGATTTACTTCAAGCGGTACATTCAAATCAATAGATGCGGCAATAAGACGTTCCATATGTTTTTTGTATGTGTCGTCATCGCCCTTGTAATAAATCAAATCAGGATGTGCTAAATAGGTAAACATGCCTGTTTTCATTCCTTCGATTGCAGTATCTACGTAATCAATCAAGTGTTGATCATCAGTGGTAGGAGCTCCAGCATAGAATCCATCAATCTCGTCAGGAATGAAATGCTGCCCCTGAATAATATAATCAACAGGATAGTTTCTTAGCTCTTTAATCAGAGCATCAAAGTATTTTCTAAAGTATTCTACCTCAAATCCTATGTAAATAGTGATATCGTCCTTGTATTCTTCTCTAAGCTTTACAAGTGTATCAACATAGTTTTCTAATTCATCCATACCCATTCTGATGTGTGATTTATAACTGGATGGATATGGCTGTGGTGTGTGATCTGAAAAGCCAAGAATTTTGAAGCCATTTGCGATGGCAGATTCAATGTATTCTCTTTCGCTGCCAGTGGCATGATTACATCTTGGTGTATGTGAATGATAATTTGCTAACATAAAAGTTCCTCCGACAATTGAACATAATAACACAAAATAATAAAATATGATAATTAAGGAGGATAAAATTATGTACGACAAGATATCACGATTACTCATGTTTGGGGATTTAACAGAGGATACAATTCTTTATCAACTTGGAAAAGCTATCGATATGGTGGAGTCTGGTGATTATAACAAGAGGGAAGCTACCCGCCAGATTAACGCAATTTCAAAGAAACTTCTTATGCTTGCAACAGATTATGGGTTTGATGATAATCTTTGGCATAATTATTTAACCTTCTACATTATCATGAATGAAAATCCATTTTCTTTAGTTACAGAAAAGACTGATGTTAAGCCTGGTTCTGTTAATCACTTAGTGGAAAATGATTTTAGAATTTTAAAAGAACTATTTGATTACGACTTTTCATCTTTGGAAAAGGAGCTGGGCATTGAGTCATTCTCCGTATTTACGAACTACAATTCTGTTAGAAAAAATGAGCAGATGTATAACCGTAATGTGAGTGAAAAAGTTAGAAAGCTATCAAAGGAGCTAGAGGCAGCGGGGGATGAAAAGGAATTCTTTAACGTAATTACGAATTTCTATAAAGCCTACGGTGTAGGAATGTTTGGCTTGAATAAAGCCTTCAGAATAGAGGAGATAGGCTTAAACGACATCAAGTTTGTTCCTATCAACAATATGGATGAGGTTGTTCTTGATGATTTGATAGGATATGAATATCAAAAGCAGCAGCTAATCGATAATACGGAGAGCTTTGTGGCTGGCAAAAAGGCTAATAATGTGCTTTTGTTTGGTGATAGTGGTACAGGAAAATCCACAAGCATTAAGGCTATTGTTAATCAGTACTATGATGATGGCCTTCGTATGATTGAGATATATAAGCATCAGTTTAGATATCTATCAAAGATTATAGCCAGCATTAAGAATCGTAATTACAAATACATCATCTATATGGATGATTTGTCATTTGAAGAGCATGAAATAGAGTACAAGTTCTTAAAGGCTGTTATTGAAGGTGGCGTTGAGACAAAGCCAGATAACATTTTGATTTATGCTACTTCAAACCGTAGACATTTAATAAAGGAAACATGGAATGATAGAAATGATCAGACCAACACGGACGACAGACATCATTCAGATACAGTTGAGGAAAAGCTTTCACTTGTTCATCGCTTTGGCGTAACCATCAGCTACTCAAAGCCAATGCAGAGAGAATATATAGATATTGTTCTTGGATTGGCTTCAAGAGCAGGCATCACCATGCCTCAGGAGGAGCTTATTGCGAAAGCAAAGGTATGGGAAATGGAGCAGGGCGGTCTTTCAGGAAGAACAGCCCAGCAGTTTATATATCACATATTAGGCCAGCAGAATTAATCTGCCAGCTTGTTTTCTTTGAACATTTTCATCATCTCATTTGTGAGGCTGTAGTCGAGGGGCTGTAATTCAATATCCTCTCGGCTCACCCACTGAGCATATTTCAGTTCTGATTCATCCATAGTGATGGTGTCGTCGCCATCCACATCGCAGTAATATCCAAGCAGAATATCGCTGGCAATTCCCCAAGGCTGAGATTTGTAGTAGCGGATATTTTTTACTTTTAGTCCTGTTTCTTCCATTACTTCACGTTCAACAGTTTCTTCCATAGTTTCGCCGATTTCTGTAAAGCCGGCAACCAGGGCATTGTGAGCAAAACCAGTTTTGTATTTTGTGAGTAATAGCTTATCTCCATTTTTTACACCAACTATTACAGCAGGATTGATTCTAGGATATCGTGTGCGGCCGCAGTTAGGGCAAACTAAAGCACGCTCAGATCTTGAATGCTCATTCTTTGTACCGCATTTTCCACAGAATCGATTTGCTTCATACCAGTCAATCAAATGGATGGCAGTGTATGCAGCAAAAACATAGTGCTTTGGATAGAGATACTCATTTCTGATTTGTCTCATTGTATAAAACTGAAATCCCTCAGGAAGTGAGGTAGTATCAATGTTTGTATCTGTATTGTAAAAGAAATTTTCTCCATCAATTTCAAAGAAGTATAAAGGCTTTAAATCTATTGAAAAGTCTTTCAGACGTGGAAAAGATATGGTTTTGCTATCCTCATCCACTTTCAACAGGATTTTTCCGTCGCTATGAATAATAATTAAATCATCTGACTTAGGAATAGCGTCAGTTCTATAGCTATTGTTAAGTTTGCTTGGGAATATATCTTGAATCATATGTACCTCCGAAAATTGATTTTGTACAATTTATTATGTGCTTAAACTTGAAAATGTCAATGTTATTTTAGTATCACTGTGGTTATGGTAGAATATTATAAATTTGGAATAAACGGTGAAAGATATGATAAAAATTGAAAGTATAGATGATAGCAGAGTAGATATATTTACGAAGTACAATGAAGCTCAGCTATATCATTATTATGAGCCTAATGGAGGCGTATTTATAGCAGAAACTCCAGAGGTAATAAAGAGGGCGCTGGCTAGAGGCGCAGAGCCTATTGCCTTTTTAGTTGAGGAAAAGGCATATGAGTCACAGGTTGTGCAGGAATTGTTGAGTGATATCAGTGATGATGTAGAGGTATTTGTGGCAGAGCTGAATGTCATCAACAAAATCACTGGATTTAACCTTACACGTGGCGTCCTTGCAGCCTGCAAAAGGCCTGATTTGCCTAGTGTTTTCGAAATCCTTAAGTCATCAAAGCGAGTGGCAATCCTTGAGGATGTTATGAATCCTACAAACGTTGGTGCTATTTTCAGATCAGCTGCCGCATTAGGGGTTGATGGAATCATACTGACACATGACAGCGCAGATCCATTTTACAGAAGAGCGGCCCGTGTTGCTATGGGAACTGTGTTCCAGGTACCATGGACATATTTTGACAAGGGCTCCGATTATGTATCAGCTCTTAAAGGTGAGGGCTATTCAGTTGTATCGATGGCATTAAAGGACAATGCTATATCACTTGCAGAGCCAGTGCTGAAGGAGCAGGAGAAGCTTGCAATCGTATTTGGTACGGAGAGTACCGGAATCAAGCAGGAAACGATTGATGCATCAGATTTCGTTACAATTATTCCTATGTATCACGGCGTGGATTCACTTAATGTTGCAGCAGCTAGTGCGGTTACATTTTGGGAGTTATGTAAAAGAGATTAATAGATTACAGGAGACTTGAGATATGGCTGGAGTTTTATATGGAATAGGAGTTGGTCCTGGTGATCCAGAACTGCTGACAATAAAGGCCGCAAAGGCAATCAAGGATGCAGATGTCATCTGTTTGCCAAGGGCAGAAAAGGATAAATGCAGAGCATATCAAATCGCTCTTCCAGTGGTGCCAGAGCTGGCGTATAAAAAAGTTATTAGCCTTGATTATGAAATGACGAAGGATGAGGCTAAGCTTAAGGAAATGCACGAAAGCTTTTATAGAAAGTATAAGGAGCTTTTATTTGAGGGGTATAGCCTGGCTTTTTTGACCATAGGTGACCCTACAATATACTCAACCTTTGGCTATATTATGAAGCTTGCTAAAAAGGATGGAATAGAAGTAGAAATAGTTAATGGCATCACTTCTTTTTGTGGTACGGCAGCTGCAGCAGGAATACTTATAAGCGAGGCAGATGAAAATGTGCATATCCTATCGGGCCAAGGAAATCTTGAGGATGAGCTGAAAATGTCTGGCACAAAAATAATAATGAAAAGTGGAAAGAATGTGGCAGCCATAAAGGAAAGACTTGTAGAGATGGAAAATGCCGGAAGTGTTAACGTATATGCGGTAATAGATTGTGGTATGGAAACAGAACAAATCTTTACAAGCGCCATGACTATTCCAGATGATTCTAGATATATGATGACAATTATAGTAAAAGAAAAGTAAGGTGGGTAGGAGAATAAGATGAAATTTGTAGTTCAAAGAGTTAATGAAGCATCTGTAAAAGTAGATGGGAATGTAATAGGACAAATCGGAAAGGGCTTTTTAGTTCTTATTGGTGTAGCAGATTCTGATACAAAAGAAATTGCAGACAAAATGGTAAAGAAGCTTTTGGGGCTTCGTATATTTGATGATGAAAATGACAAGATAAATCTTTCTCTTTCAGATGTAGGAGGAGAGCTTCTTTTAATCTCACAGTTCACTCTTTATGCTAATTGCAAGAAGGGATATCGCCCATCATTTACAGATGCTGGCGCACCAGATATGGCGAATGAAATGTACCAGTACATCATTGAAAAATGCAAAGAACAGTTCCATGTTGAGACGGGAGAATTCGGCGCGGATATGAAGGTGTCTTTGCAAAATGATGGCCCATTTACAATCATTTTAGATTCAGCAGAAATCTGCTAAATTTTTAGTAATTTATAGGCCTAGAAAGCCTTGACTTGCTATCTGAAATTCTATAGAATACTAAATGTTCGCAGGAATGGCGGAATTGGCAGACGCGCAGGCTTCAGGTGCCTGTGGTAGCAATATCGTGTGGGTTCAAGTCCCATTTCCTGCACTAAAATGCGAAGTTGAGAACACCTTTAAACCTTCGGTTTTAATGTTCAGAGGAAGCTTCGCTATAGTGTATAATTTAGAGCGTAGGTAAAAAGCCTATGCTCTTTTTCGTATGTGCTTTTTCATATCCTAAGTGCATGAGGATTATTTATAATATTCCGGTGTCGCTTGTGTTATAATATATGTTATTGAATATGTGAAAAGGAGTTTTGGGAATGGCTGTAGGAGATAAAATGCCAGATAATGTACATTCTGTTGGCTCAAAAGATGGATGTACATTAGGAAGTGACGGACACTGGTATAACGACAAAGGATATCAAATAGAAACCGATGCGGAAAGGGCTGAACGCGAACGTGAAGAAGCTGCATCTGAGGAAGCCGCACGTCGCGCTGCGGCTGAACGCGAAGCTTATAGAAAAATAATACGTGATGGAGAACAGCAAATTAGTAATGCATTTAAAAGTGCTGCGAAGGATTCTTTAAAAGAAATGGCTGATGGTTATGTTAATACAGCAACTACCTTAGCAGGAATGGCTGGAGCAGCTACTTATGCTGCTGAATTATGCAAAGATCCTAATGATCCGAATAAGGCTGCAAAAAGAGGCGTTAAAGCCGCTGGTGGTGTTATAGGTATATTTGTCATCATTGCATTCTTTTTTGCTCTTTGCGTGGTAATTGCTATGTTCCCGTCGATACCGTATATATCGATACTTTTTTACATCTATATTGTAGTTGCTTTAATAGGTATTATAGGATGCATAAGATTAATAATAGGAAGAACTTTCTTTATTAGCATAAAATCAAATCCAAATGCAAAGCCGATTCCGTTCTGGGGCTATATCATAGTCGAACTAGTGAGTGCAAAACTATTATATACGCCAATTCATAATGCTATACAGAATAATGCATTTAGGAACAACCCGGATTTATCTTTTTTGCAAGCTTGGAAACCAAGCGAGTATCAACCGTACGCTACAAGATTTTTTGTAGAAAGCTTGATAATCAGTGTATTAGGTGGAATCGTTATTTGTTTACTTGCAAAGTTCATAAAGAAACGCTTGTAATAAAACTCAATAAGGTATTGAGAATTGATGTAATTAGAATTCTTGTTGTAGAAAAAGCTGTAAAAATCTATTTTTTATAGATTTTTACAGCTTTTATTGTATCTCGCTATTTTCGAGAGCATATTCTAGAAGAGTTCCTATAAGCTCATTTCGACTTCGCTCAGTCTTAGAAGCAATTTCATCAATTCTTTCAACGGTTTCTTCTTTTATACGAATTGAAAATGTTTTATAACCATCCGCCCCGCGTTTTTTAATTATCAATTTGTCCGCCATTTGCTAATCACATCCTTACTAACTGTATTTATGTTAATTTTAAAATTGAGATGTGATTTTTAGTATGTTATATTATATGTTAGTATTTATGTTATATTAGCGTTTGGATACGATAAAAACGTGCATAAAAATAACAAGATTTAAGGAGGCATATATGAAAAAGAAAATCTTATCTTTAATTTTTGCAACAACATTAGTTGCATCCGTGCTCACTGCATGCGGAAGCGAAGCCACCAGTGAAACAGCTACATCAGAAATAACTAACACTGATGAAGTTGTAGAAACACATGTAACAGGAGATGCGCCTTCATCAGAAGACACCGCAGCTGATTCTACAGAATCTAATGTAGATGATGCCGTAGTAATGGCAAGTGAAAGTGCAGCAGAAATATTTGGGGCAGATGGGATTTCTGCCTATGATATGAAGTTCACTCCCGAAGCATTGAATGAATATCAGGCTGAATCTAGTAGTCGTGGACTCATTGCAAACAGACTAGTTCTTGATGCAATGGATGGTTCTAAATCAGTTTATAATCCTGCAAATTACAGCAGTACACTTGATATGATTTCAGATGCACAGGCAAATTCAATTGATGGAAATATTTTTGGTTCTGGAGAGGGAATGGATGAGCAAATAGCAAATGCAGTTGATGCACTTGTATCATCTCTTGGAACTAAAGTCGTAGTCATGACAACTTTTAGTAGCGATAGCAGCATGGTAATGTTTTATTGTGATAACGGGAATGGATATGGTGTAGAAAGTGCAACTGATGAAAGTGTTGTCATTCATACAGGAGCCTATGCTGATAATGCTTATATGTACAATATTTATCCTGACGGAACAGTAAACGATTTCTCTCAATAAAATAATATGTTATGAACTCTCCATCAAACCGGTGGGGAGTTATTTTTATATTTAAAAATCACACAAAGCACGGACTCCCGTGCAAAGGGTGTTTAGGACGAGCGGTGCTAACGAGGGTCCTGAGCAAAAGTGTTGCGATTTTCGTGCCTAAATATGACACACACATATAATTTACACTACGTGTTGTGTCCCTGAAAAATACGTTGAAAATAAGGCGCGTAAAATCAAGGGTTTCAGACCCACATTTACACAGTGTTGAAATGTTTACACCCTTTTTTAGATACCCAAAGCCCTTGGTGTGTAATTTGCAAAGCCCGATACACCAAGGGAATTCTCCATCTTGTACCACTTTTTCGAGTGGTCCTACGATGTAGAATAAAAGGGCATAAGGGCTGACGACACGCTTCTCGCGTGCTCATCATAGATGAGGTCAGCCCTTATGCAAAATTCGCTTCGCTCATTTAATTTTCAGAAAGCAAAACATGAAAAAAGCGGTAGCAAAAACTACCGCAATTAATCTTAATTATGTTGTTCTTTCCATTCATCTAACGCTGCTTCCAACTTAGCAAAATCGCATGCAAACATTTGAACATTTACAGAACAAATTTGCTTATCATAAATAGAAGCTAAAACTCAAAAATGTAAAAGAAAATCTTTTGTAAAAAAAAAAAAAAGCGTTTGCTGCCGCAAGTTCTCGTCAAATAATACTCGAAAATATAGAACTTGCTATATGAAACTCGTTAAATAACAGATGCCAGAATTATGCTATGTTTTTACGCATTTTTTTCTGGATTTCATCTGAACAGTGATTATAAACCATGAGCGAATATGCAATGTTTACATCACTAAGTAAATCAGCATTGCTTGATTTAGGGAAACATATCTCTCTGATGTTACATTTTGCGCCTTCTAGCATAACTCCTAAATCATTAAGATTTACAGCTAAATTACCATTTTTAAGTTCTGGGTAATTATTGGTTGTAAAAATATCGCTTGAAACAATATCATCCAAGATATAATTCATGGTAATCAACTTAGCGTGGATATCTGCGATATTATCAAGTAGAACATTTGCTTCTAGATTATCCTGTTTTTCCATTTTACTCACCTCCTTCCTTGTTTTCTTTATAATATCGCCTTTGAAGATGATATTCTATTCGTAATTCTAGCCAAAAATAAGAAGTTTTATGCCCTTGGAAAGCCTTGTTTTTTCGCTCATAAATGAGAAAAATAAAATTAATTTTACTCATTTATGAGAAGTGAAAAATCCGCCTAGTCTGAGCAGATTTTGTGCAATTTGCATAATAAAAAGCGACAGCTAAAAAGCTGCCGCAACAATTAAATATTATTCAATTTCCATAAATTCTAATTGAGTGGCTTGGTCTCGAGCAACATAAATTACTGATGTTACCTGAACCTTTGCGTTATCTTTGTCAATCCAAAAATACACGTAATAGTTCTTAACCCTCATTCTATGAATGCCTTCGCTTCTCCATGGTTCTTCATCTGTAAGTTTTATTCGCTCTGGCATTTTTGAAAGACTCTTTATTTCCTTTTTTAGAGTCTCTATTGTATTCTTGGCTGCGTCCGGTGCTAGCAATTCTTCTTCAATGTATTTTTTTATTCCGCGAAGATGATCTCTAGCTTGTCTTGTAATTCTAACGGTATATTCTTTCACGAATTAGTCCTCCAACTCAGCAAAAACTTCATCTACATCGAAGGAGTCATCTGCCTTAGCTTGTTTTAGACCCGTTGCCATCATTTGGTTGAACTGTGCTGTTGTCATTTCATCTCTAGCAGGAACGCTTGATGGAATGGTAAGAGAAAATGGAATACCGTTGTGAGCAATAATTTGTCTATAATACATATCTATTGCAACAGAACGAGGAATACCTAATCTTTCAAGGATACTTTCAGCTTGCTGTTTTATATCAACTTTCATTCTAGAATTGACATTTGCTGTTTTTACTGCCATATCTAGCACCACCTTTCTTTGACAAACTATATTCTTAATATAAGTATATGCAAATGTGACGCAGAACGCAATACAAAATGATTTAATAACATTTTAGTATAGCATCTCCGATGCTCGGTTTGATTCATGAAAAGGAGGGATTAGTCATGGATGATAATAAACGAGGGCATCCTTGGTGGGATGATAGAGTGGAGTTGACTAAGACAACGGACGTTTCTTTCGATAACAGTATTTTTGCAACCCCAAAATCAATCTACAACTACTTTGATTCGCGAATATATGGTTGTGAAGAATACAAGAAGAAAATGTCTGTGGCTATTTGGAGTTCGCTCCATCGAAATACCAAAAGTAATATTCTTGTGATTGGAGAATCTGGTTGCGGTAAGACGGAACTTGCCCGTGTGCTAAAAGAGGTTTATCCAAACACAACTATCTTTGATGCATCAAATGCTTCACCAAAGGCATTTAAGGGAAACAATTCATTATCAGATTGTTTATTATCAGTTGATACTTCGCAAAAGCCATGGGTATTTATCGATGAATTTGATAAATGCATTTTAAAAGGCTCAAATGTCGGAAGTATGATGGCGGATGAGATTCTTAAACTTGCTGAAGGTGCTCAGATATACGTTGGCGAAGATAAACAGCGTAAACTCGTAGATACTTCTTTAGTCAATTGTGTTTTTCTTGGAAGCTTTTCTGAATTAAAGAAGCATCGAAGTGCAAATATCGGTTTTTGCGTGTCTGTCAACTCTGTATCTATGGATTCCCCTATTACCAAAACAGATATTATAGATTCTTTAAGCAATGAATTTCTTGGGAGAATGAACGGGGGGATTATTCAGCTGCCGTCTATGACTCCAAATGCTGCAAAAGAAATCCTGAAGGATGAACGTTACAGCCCTGTTACAAGACTTGAAAAACAATATGGCATATCTATTAGCATCCATCCTAATCACATTGAAGAATTGGCAAATATGACGTCTGAATATGGCGTGCGTGGCATTTACTCTGAATTACAGGAAAGAATCTGCAATGCCCTTTTCGAAAACTCAGAAACTACAACTATAGAACTATAACCTTAAGGAGGTTCAGAATGATTACAAGAGAAACAATCATTGAAAAATTATCGCAGAAATATCCTCAGTACCGCTTCATTCCTACTGACGTAACCAAGAATGGTGATGTACATCTTAAAGGTATATGCATCAGGGATGATTCACCTATTGCTCCAACAATCTACACTGATTCGATTATAGCGCGCAGTGAAGGTAATCTGGATAAAGCGATTGAAATTATCAGCAATATTATTGATCAGCATCAGGCTCCCGATATTGATCTCACGAAGCTACAGAACCGAGATTTCATCCTTGAAAGAATTCGTATTGGAGTTCAGAAAGAATCTGATGAGAAACTTGTCAAACACTCTGTTGAAGAATTTCCGGGAATGGAGGCTTATTTGTACTTTGCAGAAAATAGCGAAAATCGCGATATGTGGTCAATAAAGCTAAATACCGAGTTACTTGCATCTGCAAATATTTCAGAAGAAATCGCATGGGAAAAAGCTGAGCAAAATACTTTTGAAGCAACCACCTTACAAAGCCTATCATCAGTTTTGGCTGAAATGCTTGGTGATGGTGTGGATGATAATATGTTTGATATGTTTCCTTGCGAGATGTATGTGATTAGTAATAAAGAAAAGGTGAAAGGTGCCGCAAGTATCTTGAATCATGAATTGTTGAAGAATTTTGCCAAAGAACATGACTGCTCTTCGCTATGTGTGTTGCCAAGTTCCCTTCACGAGGCAATTCTTGTACCTCTACAGGGAGAATATAACATCGAAGATTTCAACGCCATGGTTTGTGAAATCAATGCAACAGAACTATCCCCAGAGGATGTGCTTGTTAATCGAGCTTATGTAATCTGCTTCGAGGAATAGGGGAATCATATGCTTAAATTGAAATTTCATCCCAATAGTACAAATGATTTTGTTGAAGCTATAGAAATTGTGGATGATGGTTCCTTTTCACAGAGAGAAATCGAAAAACTTAAACCGGCACTGGAGAAGCTACAAATTCAAAACACTGCAGTAACCTTTGCTAGGAAGCATAAAAGCAAAGAATATGAATACATTGCTGATGGATTGCTTACAGATTATGCATATATTGCTGAAATCCTTTCTGATTGTTGGCAATATCCTGATGAACCGCTTCTTGAAAATGGTAAGCCAGATATAAGACCATATATCGGAATAATGCATTTATTACAGAATGTCATCAACCTTGCTTTACAATCGCGTAGACGCCTTGATGAATATAGGGAAGTTTTTGGAGATTTGCCATCAGATATTTTTAATGAGACATAATTGCTTAGAGGGCACTGTACGCGTAGTTGCATAATCGCTTAGCGTTCGGTGCTTTCTTGCTTGTAACTCTTTTGGTATAATTTGAACAAGGATTTAGGAGATTTTTATTATGCCAAAGAAGAAAGAAGTCCCATACAATGACAACAATATAGCGATAGCATATTATCGTTGTTCTTCTGATAAGCAGGAAACTTCTGTTCAACAGCAGCAGGAAGAAGCACATCGTTATGCTGAGGCACATGGATACGAACTTTTGTATGAGTTTAAGGATGACGGTATTTCTGGAAAATCATCTTTGACAAAAAGAGATGGTTTCGTAAATATGCTTGCACAGATAGGCGATATTAAGCCTGCTATTCTTATCCTCTGGAAGGTAGATAGACTGGCTCGTAATGATGATGACATGTATATCGCCAAAAAGACAATTAGAGATGCAGGTTGTCGTATACATTATATTGCTGAGCCTACACCTGATGATTCCCCTGAATCATATTTGATGGAGGGAATGCTTGAAAAATTTGCAGCATACTATTCGAAGCAGCTATCTGTAAATGTCAGACGTGGTCAGTATTATAACCGAGAACGTGGATTGTATTTGGGTGTTAAAATGCTCGGATACACATATGAAGGCGAAGGACGCCATAATAAACACTACGTTATTGACCCTGATACAGCACCAATCGTGCAACGTATTTTTAGGCTTTATGCTGATGGCAAAAGCATGCAACAGATTTGTAATCAGCTGAATGATGAAGGACGGGTAACTATTAAGGGCAGCAAATTTACGATAAACAGCGTTCGCCACATTTTGAAGAATGATGCATATATCGGAACATACCGATATGCAGATACAGTAATTGAAGGTGGAATGCCTGTGATTGTTGACAAGAAATTATTTGATGAAGCGCAGAAGATGCTTGCAAAGAACAAGAAATTTGGTGCACAGAATGCACGTGGTTTAGATGATAATAATAAGCCAAGGTTCTTCCTTACAGGCAAACTTTATTGCGGTGAATGTGGAGATAGCATGCAAGGCACATCTGGACGTTCAAAATCTGGCTCAAAGTATTACTATTATTCATGCAATGATCAACACAAAGGTAGGCGTGGGAATGGATGTAAAAAGACACCTGTAAGAAAAGAGTATTTGGAAGAATATGTATGTGCTCAGCTCTCTATGTTTTTGGATGATACAGAGAATCTCGCGTCATTGGCGGTTGACCTTGCAGAATATTACAAGAAAGCATATGACGTGCAATACCTAGATTCGCTTAAGTCTGATTTGAGAACAACAGAATCACAGCTTGATAATGTGATAAAAGCAATCTTAGGCGGTGCAAGCGGTGAAACTATAAATACTAAGTTAGCTCAGCTTGAAGAACGTAAAAAAGCTTTGATGGATGTTATAGCCACTGAAGAGATAAAAAGTCGAGTTGTAAAAGACAGTGAGTCGGTAAGTGCATTCTTTGAAAGATTTAGACATGCGGATATGTCAGATCCTGAAAACAGAGATATAGTATTGGGATATTTTGTAGATAAAATATATGTATTTGATGATAGACTTATAATAACAAGTAAGTTTGATGAAGCTGAGCATAGCATTTTGTTTTCGGAAATAAAGGAGAAAACAAGCGGAGGAAAGTGTTCTACTACTTCACGGCTCTCCGCAGCTTAGCCTCAGTTTTTACTGAGGCTTTTTTAATACAAAAAACGAGCGACACCAATTCGAAATCAACCGATTCCTAACTGGTGCCGCCCCTTAACATCGATCCCAATGGACTATACCTCTCTATCTAGTATATTTTAATAGTAATAATTGTCGCGTGGTTAAAAATTTAATTCTCTGGTGGACCATACCTCCAATCACTAGATTTTGTAGTTACTAAATTAATTCTCTGGTGGACTATACCTCCCTTTCTGCTTTTTTCTCTCTGTTATTTGATAAGTCTATTATACATCCTGATGGATAAATTGCAAGACAAATATAGACCAAAATTAATAATTGTCAGAATATACAATGTTCGAAAAGATGTTTTGTGAATAATCGGGGATTGAAATTTATGAATAGCCTCGGAAGGCGGGGTGAAGTGGAATTAGAAAAAAATCCAGTGGATTTTTTTCCCACTGAACCGACCGACGAAGGCACTTGTGCCGAGGAGACCTTGGACCCCGGGGACAAGGACTCTTCGGCACATTTAAAAAGAGTAGCCAGTTGATTGGTTAAACAAATACAATATAAATAATAAAAAAAGAGTAACCAATCAATTGGTCACTCTTTTTAAACCGTGCGGAAGGCGGGACTTGAACCCGCACGCTCGCAATGAGCACAAGATCCTTAGTCTTGCTCGTCTGCCAGTTCCGACACTTCCGCGAACAAGAGATATACTATCAGAGTCTGGCCAACATGTCAACAAAAAAATCACATTTTTCTTGTAAGATTTTTTTAGAGCTAGTATAATAAATTGAAATAAATTAAATAGCGTAAAATTAAGGAGAGGCAACAATGGTATTTTCGATTATTGTAATCATACTGACAGCCCTTTATATTGCAGTTTTGGAGCTGTCTAAAAATATATTATTAGGTTGGGCGATTGGCATACTTGCGGCTATTGCAATGCTAGTAGCAAGGACAATGCTTATAAAAAGAGATTCATATAATATTAAGTCTACCATTATCATGTGGATTATATTTGTGGCCATATTGGCATGTAATTATGTGCTAACTGCGCCACCTTATAAAAATGTTCCAGCAGTTGTAAATAAGAATCCTGACGTAACAGATGTAGTTTCTGTTCAGCAAGGGGATTTGACAGGAGTATATAACGAGGATCATTCTGTAAAGGTATACGCTGGTATTCCTTATGCAAAGGCACCGGTGGGTGAGCTTCGATTCAAGGAACCTCAGCCAGCAGAAAGTTGGGATGGTGTAAGAGCATGCGATGAATTTGGCCCTATGGCAATGCAGGCTCGTACCAACCCTTTATATGATAGTTTGTCACACATCCTTGGCTGGCATGACTATAGAGTGCAATTTGGTGATGAGTATCTTGAGGCTATGAGTGAAGATTGCCTTTATCTTAATGTCTTTGCGCCAGAGGAAGCATCAGACGAGCCATTGCCTGTTATTTTTTATGTCCATGGAGGTAGCCTTTCTACAGGACAATCTTCGTATACAGAGTATCGAGGCGAGGACTTGGCAAAGAGAGGAGTTATTGTTGTAAATTTTGCCTATAGATTAAATGTTTTCGGATACTATGCAGCTGACGATTTGAAAGATGAATCAGTAAACGGGACTACAGGTAATTATGGATTGTTAGATCAGATAGCTGCACTTCAGTGGGTTTATGACAATATCGAGGCATTTGGTGGAGATCCAAATCAAATCACAATTGCAGGAGAATCAGCAGGCTCATCTAGCGTAAATGCTATGTGCGTATCACCTTTGACAGATGGATTGTTTAATTATGCTATTGCAGAGTCTAGCGGTATTTTGGCTAGAAAGCCTTTCCATACATTTAGAGATTATAGTGAGGCCGTAAAAGAAGGAGACGCTGTGCGCAAGGAGTTTGGTGTTGCATCATCTGCCGAGCTGCGTGATATTCCAGCAGAAGAGCTTGTGAAGACATCAACTGACCAATCGTCAATGACCGTCGATGGCTATGCTATTACAGAGCAGCCTTACCTTACATATGAAAAGGGGCAAAACCATGAAAAGGCTCTGTTAAATGGATTTAATGCCAAAGAATCAGATGCATTCTTGTTAACCACAAAAGCTACTAAGGAGAATTATGAAAAGCTGCTGGCAGAGGATTTGGTGTCTTACGCAGGGGACATGGCAAAGGTCGTTCCGGCAGATTCGCCACAGCGTGACCAGCATTTCATTGTTGATGCTATGGGAGATGCTAAGGGTGCTTTAAACATTAGTTATTCTGCAATATGGTTTAGTTACTCTCATTATCTTTGGAATAACTATTTGGTAGAGCAGGGTGTTCCTACCTATGAGTATTACTTTACAAAGACAAATGATTCTTTATCTAATTATCATGCAGGCGAGTTGCCTTATGCTTATGGCAATCTTTGGAGACATCCAGGGTTGTATTCTGATGAGGATTATGCTCTGTCAGACACCATGCAACAGTATTGGGTAAACTTCGCCAAGACCGGAAATCCTAATGGCGATGGACTTCCTACATGGGAGATGAGAGATGAGAATCAGTCGAAGCTATTGCAACTTGATACCGAAATCAAGATGATAGACGATCCAAATAGCGAACTATATAAAATAATCGATAAATATCAAGCAACATTTAATTAAATTTATAGAAGAAAAAATAAAAGGGTTATTGTATACTAAATACGAAGGAAACTTTGGGAGAATACAATGACCTTTTTTGATTTGATTTTTATTTTTAGATTGGTACCAATCTTTTTGATTATATATTATATTTTGCCATGCAAGTGTCGTGCATGGCTTTTATTGGTTGCAAGTATAGGATTTTACTATATTAATGAGCCAGTGTATATTGCTGTAATTTCAGCGGCTACACTGATTAATTATATTTTGGCTAAATTTCTATCCAAGAAAAAATCAAAGGTTATACTTGCAATTGGTGTTATTATAAACTGTTCATGTCTGTGCTTTTTCAAAGGAGCATCTTCATTTGGTTTAAATATAGTTATTCCTCTTGGAGTTAGCTATTATATTTTCAAAATGATATCTTACCTGGCAGATTTATATAAAGGTAAGATTCAAAAGGTTGAGCTAATAAACATGGCCAACTATTTCTTTATGTTTCCACAGATTATTTCAGGCCCGATTGCCCGATACGACTACGTAGAAAGCAATGTTTCCTGGGTAAAGAATGAAAAGTCTAAAAAAGAGAATTTCTGTGCTATCCTTTTGCAAATAGAAGATGGTCTTAAGTATTTTGCCATCGGATTATTTATGAAGGTGATGATTGCTGATCATCTTTCTGTTCTTTGGAATGATATTAAAACCATTGGCTATGAAAGTATTTCCACTCCTTTGGCTTGGCTTGGAGCATACAGCTATTCGTTTGAATTGTATTTTGATTTTTGGGGATATTCGCTTATGGCAGCTGGCCTAGGTGTGATGCTTGGATTCCCTTTCATTAGCAACTTTAATCAGCCATATTTTTCAAAATCAATTTCAGAGTTTTATAGAAATTGGCATAGCACACTAGGTTCGTGGTTCAGAGATTACGTATATTTCCCTTTGGGAGGAAATCGCAAGGGAAAGCTTTGGACTGTATTTAACTTATTCGTCGTTTGGGCTCTCACTGGCCTTTGGCATGGTCAAACATACAATTTCTGGATATGGGCAGGAGCAATATTTTTGATTATTACAATTGAGAAGTTTATTTTGAGCAGATTTGAAAAGCTATTTATGGTGGTAGGGCGTATTAATGTAATGGTTATTATTCCTATTACATGGGTTGTATTTGCTATTCATTCCATGAAGGCCCTCAGAATATATATGCTAAGGCTTTTTCCTGTGATAGATATTTCAGTTGCAGTAAATAAAAATGATTATCTATATATGCTTCAGGATTACTGGTTATATCTGGTGCTGGCAATTGTTTTTACTATTCCAGCATTAACAGGTTTCTATAAGAAACATAAGAATAACGTATTTACGATATTTGTTATTTTTGCAATGTTTTGGATAAGCATTTTTAGTTTGGCTAATTCGGCGGGAAATCCATTTATGTATTTAAGATTCTAGGTGATGATATGAAAATAAACAGTATTTTATTGTTACTGCTTACAATTATTAGTGCAATTACTATTGCGATAGTTGGGATTGTTTTTAGAACTACCGTATATACGAAGTACTATACAAATCCTTATAAAACTACTTCTATTGGAGCTGTTTTTCAAGCAGCGTCAGATAACATTTTTCCATGGTCTAAAATAGAAGTAGAAGAAAAGAAGACAGTCACAGTTACTAAGAAAACAAATAAAAAGACTAATAAAATAAAGAAATATGTCTCAGTAGATAACAGTTATTTTGACGATGCTTTATTTATTGGCGATTCAAGAATGGTAGGACTTTCTCAGTATTGTCAGGATATTGATGCTAGAGCTACATTTTATGCAAAGAAATCCCTCTCCATATACAACATCAGGGACGATAAATGGATAGAAACTGAGGATGGTGAGGAAATCAGTTTAGCTGAGGCTTTAGAGACTAATCATTTCTCAAAAATATATATAATGGTTGGCATAAATGAGCTTGGAAGAGGAGATGAACTGGACTTCAGACAAGCCTACCAGGATGTAATTAATCAGATACAGGCAGCTGAGCCGGATGCTTATATATTCATTAATAGTATCATGCATGTTTCTGGTGAGAAAAATGAGACAGATGAGCTGTACAACAACACCAATATTAATATTAGGAATGATGCTATTAAAACATTAGAAGATAGGCAAAACATCTTTTATCTAAATATCAATGAAGCAGTAGATGATGAGGAAGGAAATCTTGATGCTGAAACAACATCAGATGGAGTTCATTTAAAGGGAGCGTGCTACGAACCATGGCATGAATATTTGCTTTCTCACGGTGTGGAATAATACACAAAATAAATGTGCAGAATTTTCAGATTTAGTACGTTAAAGTTAGACACTTTAATTTGCAAAAAAGCGTTGACTATTTAGGGATGCGATGCTATTATAATCAAGTCGTCAGGAACAAGTACTGATGCGCGGAAGTGTCGGAACTGGCAGACGAGCAAGACTAAGGATCTTGTGCTCATTGCGAGCGTGCGGGTTCAAGTCCCGCCTTCCGCATATTTAGAAAGAGTAACCAATTGATTGGTTGCTCTTTTTTTTATTCTTCTCTAATACATATATAACCAATCAACTGGTTACTCTTTCTAAATGTGCCGATGAGTTCCTTGAACCCGGGGTTCAAGGTCTCCTCGGCACGAGTGCCTTCGTCGGTCGGTTCGGTGGGAAAAAGATCCACCGGATCTTTTTCTTTTTCCACCTCACCCCGCCTTCCGTAAGTTGCAAAAGAAAATTAAATAATTATAAGTCATGTTTGGTTTTTTGAGGATAATATTGTATTCTTTTATATAATGAATACAACAAATCGGGATTTATGGAGATAAAAAATGATTGGTGATATTGTTTGTGTTACAGTTGACAGACCGCTTGGAAGTTATCATCCGGTGTACAAAGAAATGTATTATCCTATTAACTACGGATATATTGAAGGAATAATTGCCCCTGATGGAGAGGAACAGGATGCGTATATTTTGGGCGTTGATCAGCCAGTGGAACGGTTTATAGGCAAAATTATTGCGATTATTCACCGATATGACGATGTAGAAGAAAAGTGGGTAGTTTGTCCTGAAGATGCTTCGTATACCAAAGAAGAAATCATGGAACTGATTCGGTTTCAAGAACAGTATTATCAATCGGAAATTATCATGTAAATTCTAGTTTATTGGTGATGGTAATGTTAGAAGTAAAATGTTCAGATGATTATTTAGTTATTAAAAATCTGTATACTGAGTATTCCTAAATAAAAAGAGCGGAGGAAGAATTGTTATGAATTGTCCTAATTGTGGTAAAGAAATGAGACCGGGAATTGTCAGGGCAAAAACTCCATTTATAGCATTATATTAAATAAATATCCTGCATATTTGTTAAATATGTCCATTAATAATTAGGATATTAGTCTCGATATCTAAGTGTAATAATATTTACTAGGCTAGGGAAGCACTTATTTCAACGGAATGAAGTTGAGATAGGTGTTTTTTTAGTTATCAAAAACCCGCTCGGACCTTTCTGGAGAGCGGAGCAGCTTTGACTGACAGATGAGCTGCAGAAAGGAGTTTTATGGCAGAATATTTAGCAGAAAACAATTATCTATTTCAGAGTAGCTTTTCAAGTAGTTATCTTTATTTTTCTAATTTTGCAAATAAAGATACAAGCTTCGAAAATGCTTTGAAAACAACTTCAGATGAACAATTGAATACCCAGGAACTAGCAGATGGAGGAGAAAATAAGGGAAATAGCTACACTCGCATTGTATCTGCAACAGTGATGAATAGTGAGTTGCGTACAACTACAGGTGAAGGCGGTATTACAGCGTTTTCTTACCAGGGCGTGATGCAGCAGTTTGAAATCAGAATAGATGTTAATGGTGATGATAGAAAGTACACAGCCATCGGTACTGATAAGGATGGAAAACCATTTGAAAAAGAGATAGATCCTTATAATGTTGACCCAACAGATGCAGATTTTACAGAATTTGCTGCTTTATGCTCATATATTCGTGAAACTGAGAATCTTGCTGATGAGACAATGAAGTTTGTGGGAGATTTTGAGGTAAATGATATCTTTGAGCGCATGGACTATCTTACTGTTTTCTCAAGTGAAATGGGAAAGTATGAAAAGGCTGGAATGGGAAATCTTTCCTTAGAAAACTTCATGCCACATATCAATAAGTTGATGGAAACACTTATGGGAGTAACCATGGAGAAGTTCGATGTAAGTCTTGATACTGTTGTGGGAGAACCAGTTGAGCTTCAGACAAAGGATTTAGGATTTGGATTTGTATTGTCACCAGGATCTGCCTTTGGAATGACCGCAACTCAGATTATTAATCCAGATTCAGATGATGTTATTGTTAGAGTAAAGATGTCGGGAGCAAGTGGAGGCGAGACTTTCGATGTTAGTATCTCAGAAGTAGATCCAAGAAATGCAACGGCTATTGAAATGTTTGCATATTGCCAGTACGCAGATTCTATTGGAAAAGGTATAGCAAATAGTAATTTCCCAAGCTGGAACACGGTGAATAGATATATGGACCCAAGCGGAGTGTTTGAGTTTGATTCTGTTGAGCAGGCAGCTACGAAGAAATTCAATTGGGTTGAAGCAATTTCGGAATCGGATATCTATTATAAGCGTGAATCAACAGGTGAAATACTTGGTTCAAAAGATATTTTGGAAATGCTCATGGAGAGCTATAAGAAAATCCATGAAAAGGATGATGAAGATGGCGACTGGCGCAAAATGACTGATGAGGAATGGGAAAAACTCTTGGCGAGAGTTGATGCTGATATTGATGATATGGTAGAACGTGTCAAAGAGGAAACCGAGGCGGCTAAAGAAGCGCAAGCTAAAGCAGAATTAGAAAAAGAAGCAGAGCTATTATAAATTGCAGGTGATTGCAGCAGTGACACTTAATGTGTCCTGCTGCTATTTTTTGACTAAAAAATACAAGTCATATTTGGAATATTGGGGATAATATAGTATGCTTTGTAGTAACCTATGCAACTCAAGCGTATTTTTTTGATTTTGGGAGGTATGAGATATGAAAATTTTAATAATTAATGGTCAGAATCATCTTGGTTCGACGTACCATATTGGCAAAGAGTTGGCAGACAAAATTGGCGGTGAGACAAAGGAGTTTTTTCTACCCAAAGATTTTGGGGAATTTTGCCTAGGATGTACAAATTGCTTTGTGAAAGGCGAAGAGAACTGTCTGCATTATGAAAAGCTAAAGCCTATCGTAGAGGCTCTTGATAAGGCTGATGTTGTTATTCTCACAAGTCCTGTGTACGTTATGCATACAACCGGGGCTATGAAAGCTTTCTTGGATCATCTTGGTTATCGCTGGATGGTCCATAGACCAGAGGAAAAGATGTTTAAAAAGCAAGGTGTTTGCATAAGTACTGCAGCAGGAGCAGGGATGAAGTCTACCAACAAGGATATGGCAGACAGTCTTTTCAATTGGGGAATTCCAAAGATATATAAATATGGGATGGCTGTAGCTGCTACAAGTTGGGCTGAGATTTCTGAAAAGAAATTGGCCAAGATTCATAAGGATATGGATAGGCTTGCAGAAGATATAAAAAGCAATCATGGCAAAGTGAAACCAGGAATAAAATTAAAAGGCTGGTTTATGTTGTGTCGAATGATTCAAAAGAATGGATACAATCCTAAGGATATGGATTATTGGAAGCAAAAGGGTTGGACAGAGGGCAATCGTCCTTGGAAGGGGTAAATGTATGAAAATTGAACATGTAGCAATGTATGTTAATGATTTGGAGAAAGCCAGAGATTTCTTTGTTAAATATCTTGATGGGAAATCTAATGATGGCTATCACAATGTAAAAACGGATTTCCGTTCTTACTTCATTTCTTTTGACGATGGGGCAAGATTGGAAATAATGAACAAACCGGATATGGCCGATGACGAGAAATCCCTGAATCGTACAGGACTTATCCATATAGCCTTCTCTGTGGGAAGCAAAGAACGAGTAGATGAACTGACACATAGTCTTAGTGCTGATGGATTTGAGGTTGTAAGCGGACCAAGAACAACTGGAGATGGCTATTATGAAAGCTGCATTATTGCTATAGAAGGAAATCAGATAGAAATAACGATTTAATTCCATTTTGTAAAAATAAAAAAAGGATATCCTTTTTTTGCGTGTAATATGTATTTTAGAGGTGTCGTTTTATGCATAAAAAGGGGGACAAAATGGGCACAATTCGAGAGATGATTGAGCAGATGGAGAGGGAAACTCTTAGCCCTTATGCCACACTCAATGAAAATTCACGTGGCCGAGAAAAAGACGAGCCACAGTGTGATATCAGACCTCTGTTTCAGAGGGATAGAGATAGAATTCTTCACAGTAAGGCATTTCGCCGTTTGAAGAATAAGACACAGGTCTTTCTTACTCCTCAGGGTGATCATTACAGAACAAGATTATCTCATACTCTAGAAGTTTCACAGAATGCCAGAACTATTGCAAAGGCTTTACGTCTCAATGAGGATTTGGTAGAAGCTATTGCGTTAGGGCATGATTTAGGACACACACCATTTGGACATGCTGGCGAGGCTCAGTTAAATGAAATGTGTTCTACTGGTTTTGTGCACTCAGAGCAGAGCGTGCGCATTGTTGAAAAGCTTGAAAAAGGCGGTCAGGGGCTTAACCTTACCTGGGAAGTCAGAGACGGAATCCGCAATCATCAGACCAGCGGACATCCAGCTACACCAGAAGGCCAAATCGTTCGCCTTTCAGACAAGATTGCATATGTAAACAGCGATATAGATGATGCCATTCGTGCACACATCCTCACAGAAGAAAGTATTCCAATGGAGATTCGTAAGACTCTTGGTATGACTTCAGCAGTCAGATTGGATACTCTTATTCACGACGTTATTATAGAAAGCACTGACAGTCCTGTTATAAAGATGTCTCCTGAAATCGAGCAGGCTATGGCAGAGCTTCGCAAATTCATGTTTGCAAATGTATACAAGGATTCTGTGGCAAAGACAGAAGAGGTTAAGGCAAAGCGAATGATTCGTGAGTTGTATGAGTATTACACAGAACATTTCGAGGAATTGCCTACTCGCTATCGTGCCATGGAGGATGAGGGCGAAAGCCAGGAAAGAATTATTTGCGATTACATCTCCGGAATGACCGATCAGTATTGCATTACGAAGTTTAATGAATACTTCATGCCAAAAGCATGGGTCGTTGACGGATTCTAATATTATATTTTAGGGAGAATACATGCCTTATTATTCAGATGAAATCGTCGAGGAAGTCAGAACCAGAACTGACATAGTCGATGTTATTTCTCAATATGTTAACCTTCAAAAAAAGGGCAGCCAGTATTTTGGACTTTGTCCCTTTCATAATGAAAAAACAGGCTCATTCTCGGTAAGTCCACAAAAGCAGATGTATTACTGCTTTGGATGTGGAGCCGGAGGAAATGTTTTCAGCTTCCTTATGAACTATGAAAATATGACCTTCAAAGAAGCTATCGAAGAGCTTGCTCCTAAGTGTGGCGTCACCCTCCCACAGAGGGAAATGACCTACCAGGAGAGGCAGAGAGCGGATAGACGCAGTCGTTTATTTGAAATAAATAAAGAGGCTGCAGGCTATTACTACAAGATGCTTCGCTCCAAAGAAGGCGAGCAGGCCATGGCCTACTTCACCAAGAGAGAGCTTACAGCTGATACACTTCACAAATTTGGTTTAGGGTGCACCAGCAAATACTCAGATTCCTTATACAAATACCTTAGAGGTAAGGGATATGAGGATGAGATTTTAAAGGATTGTGGTCTTATAACCATCGATGAAAAACGCGGTGGTCACGATAAATTTTGGAATCGTGCTATGTTTCCTATTTTCGATGCAAACGGCAAGGTTGTTGCCTTTGGTGGACGAGTTATGGGAGGCGGCGAGCCAAAATATCTTAACTCTCCTGAGAC
>JAEEGH010003794.1_pt1 | contig 39280 bp, 36 predicted proteins | sample 9134181 | NCBI WGS metagenome assembly JAEEGH01 (sample SAMN16246544, study PRJNA631951) | gut metagenome | biome: gut microbiome; feature: rumen; material: DP-attached | host: Bos | place: Iran: Karaj | collected 2018-10 | reverse complement strand
CCGTTGAATTCATTTGCTCCGGTCAAAACTGCACTGTCGCCTGATTCAACGAGGAGTTTTGCAATATCGTAAGCCTTGAGCGCTGTTGAAGCGATAATAAAGGCATTGTCAAAGTAACTGTACAATGAGCCGTTATCAAGATCTGTGTTTTTCAGGCCCTGCTCAAGAATGCGCATCAAAGCCCACTTGCGCGCGCTGCCTGTCTTTGCAACCGGAAGAAGAAGTCTGTAGAGATTGATAAGTTCAGTTGTGCCGGAAACTTTTGGTGCCTTAACTGCCTTGTAAACCTTTTTTCTGGAAACTGTCTTTTTAACAGTTTTCTTTGAATCCGGTTTTGTTTCTTTTCCAGCGGAATTTTCAAATTCGTCTTTTGCAAAGCGGTTTGCCTGTTCGTAGAACTTTTCAAGCAGAGTCTGGAGAGAAGCCTTGTCTTCTTTTGAGAGCGGCTTTGTTTTTTTAGTTCCGTTTTTGAGCGGTTTCTGGTTTTTAATGTGAATCTGTACGTAGGCCTGTAAAAACTGGCGCAAACTTGCGTACAAATCGTTGTAGTGGTAGTCCTGCCATGCAACTTCAAGATTTTCACAGCCTCGTCCGTTTAAAAAGTCACACAGCTCGGCGAGGTGCCCGTCTATGTCCTTTTTCTGGCGGATATCGAGGAAGATTTGTGTTTCAAAGCCGTTGAGTGCAATAAACATTCCGTGTTCGCAGATATCTGTTGAACGGCGGATAAACCACTGGTTTGAACGCTGTTCGCGGAAAATCATATAAAAGTCGTTTTCGCCCCAGAGACCGAGTCCTTCGGAAATCGAGCGGCTTACGAGTTTTTTATCGTTTTCGCCCGAGCCTGTTTTAACGGCGTATTCGCATGACTGCTTTATCCAGCCGCTGGCACGCTCGTACCTGTTGTTGTAGAAAACAACAGAGTATTCACTGCCGCATCTGTTTGAATAAGCAAAGACGTTTTCGTTTACATTGCCGTTATCCCACACATCGTAGAACAAAAAATCTTCTACACCTGCAAAGAGATATCGCTTTTTGAGGAGAGGGAAGATTTCGCGGTTGTGGCGTTCAATAAGGTACTGGTCTGGCTGTTCATCGCGGTAGGCGCGTGTGTATTCCATGCCGTACTTTTCTTCAAAACCTTCAATCTGGCCGTGGCCAAACATCGGAAGACCAGGCATAGTCGCCATCAGAGTGCAGACACCAAAATACTTATCGCCCTTACCAAACTGCGCAACTGCAGTTTCTTCGTCGGGGTTGTTCATAAAGTTTACATAACGCTTGAGAATCTGCGGATCAAAGGTAATTGTATTTTTTACAGTCTGTCTGTATTTGTAGTTTTCTTCTTTTTTGAGCATGTTCATAAAGGCAGAGTTGTAAACGCGGTGCATGCCCAGAGTTCTGGTAAAGTAGCCTTCCATCATCCAGAATGCTTCTGCAAGGAGAAGTGTGTCCGGTACTTCTTTTGCAACGCGGTCAACAACTTCCCGCCAGAACTCGTTTGGAATCCGCTCTTCAAACTGCTGTGCTGTCAGGGCAAATTCGCTGCGTGTCGCGATGTCTCCGCCCTTGCCTGGTTCAGGATACCACAGTCTCTTGATGTGCTTTTTTGCAAGAACCATTGCGGCGTCAAAACGGATAATCGGAAAGTTGCGTGCAACGTGCAGAATCTTCTGCATTACCTCTTCGCGGGCTAGAGGATTTAAAAAGTCAATCTGGGCTGTGTCGTTCCATGGCATGCCGGTTCCGTCGTTGCCGTGGTAAATATATCTTGTGTCGCCTGTTGCTGTGTCTATGCGCTTAAAGCAGACTGCACAGTCATTTTTTGAATAATAATGGTCTTCAAGGTAAACTGCGACACGGCTATCGTGGCTCAGATTTGGTCCGTTGAAAGTGTACTGCGGAAAAGGATTGTCACGGCGCTGAATGAACAGGTCCGGCTTTTCTACAACCCATTTTGCGTCCATGCCGGTGTGGTTCGGAACCATGTCACTTGCAAGACGGATTCCCCGCTGCCATAGCCTTGTACGCAGGTTTGCAAGGGCATCCCAGCCGCCAAGATTTGACGCGATTTCGTAGTCATCGAGCGAATATGCACTTGCCGCCGCTTCCGGGTTTCCGCAGATTTGTTTTATCGTACGGCTTGCAGGACTGCGCTCCCAGAGGCCAATCAGCCAGAGACCCGTAAAGCCTTCGTCACGGAGTAAATCCAATTCTTCATCAGGAATCTGGTCGAGCCGTGTAATCTGGCGGTTATATTTTTTAGAAAGCTGAAAGAGCCATACAAGAACGGTTTTTGCCATCAATACAACACGCGGCATCCATTCCTTGTCGTCACTGAATCTTTCGTATTCCCTCATCAGATAGTCGTAGTTTGGAGGCGACATGTCCGGACTTGAACCGTCGGTCGGATGCCACTCAGGCTTCCATTCTTCCGACAGAAGGTCTGTGCCGGCAAAAAGACGGCGGAGCCAGTAATCTTCGCCTTCACCTTCGCCCGGTGCAAGCAGGTCTGCCCAGTGGATACGGACATAATTCAACTGTTCCTGAAGGTTATCCGGCGCAAAGTTAACCGGCTCTTTAAGAAAGGTAATCAGATCATGACCGTAGGCTCCCCAGTAAGGAAGTTTTTTAAAGTAGGCAGTTATCTGAACCCAGCTGTCCTTCCAGATTGAATTTACCGAAAGTTTTGCATCATCAAAGAGAATCTGGAACGGCCTGAATGCAGGGTTTTCGTTTGCAAGGTGCAGAAGAATAATTTCTTCAAGAACCTGTTCGCGGTTTGTGCGTACACGGCCGGTCTTCCGTTCGGTCATTTCTGTATTCAAAAAGTCTGTAATCGTTGTACTGCCGTCATAAACTGAAACCGGTGGAAATTCTTCGCAGAAACTTACAAGCATTGAATCAATTTTGTCTTTGCCAAAACTTGCTTCTAAATCCGAAAGAAGTTCCTTAAAAGCTTCCGGATATTTCTGGCGGCGGTAAGTGTAACATGCAAGATGGAATATTTCGTCCAGAAGCCCCATTGCGTTGAGGGTACCTGCGCTGATTTGAGTGCGGTTCAAAGAATCAAGATAACGGTTCAGGCGCATCTGGAATTCGCGGACTGCACCGATGTTTGCAAGAATTACGTTTCCGGTAGAAGAAAAGAGAGATTTTGAAAATTTACAGGCGTCTCTGACAGCTTTAGAAATATGGAATTCATTATACGAATATGTCAAAATCGCCTCCAAAATCAACTCTACTATTAAATAATTATAACATGAATCTAAAGCTTTGTCGTAAAATTTTCGTTCCAGTGCCAGATAACTTTTGCCAGAGCGTTGCTGAAAGGCTGCGGCCGTGTAAAGTCCGGAAGCCAGTCAGTGTCTGTCGACAAGTCCTGGTAGAATAAGTATTCAAAATCGTAGACTTCAATTAAATCGCGCAGATCGGCATCTTCTGTCGTGTTTACAAGACGGTTTTCGATAACGGAAAGTGCCTTCCTGCGGCGTGCAAGCTCAGCCTCAGTGCCCTTGAATGGAACCGGAGTGTACTGGCTCATAAGGGAAATAATTGCCTTTCCGTCGGCGTTCTGCTTGAGCCAGTCCAGAACATCTGCGGTTTCCATAAAGCGTCCCGGTAAAAAGAGGTGGCGGATAATTACACCCTGAAGAATCTTGTCCTTTTTAACTCCGTCTTTTTCCACCTGCACGATGTTGAGGGGGGTGTGTTCAATCATCCATGTAAGGGCCTTTTTTGAAGCTTCTGGATAATTTTTTGCTCCAAAAAGACTTTCGCTTAACGGGGAACTCAGGGTTTTAAAATCCGGAAGCCAGATTGTTACGAGACCGTCCAGTAATTCAAGCATGTCGGGACTGTCGTATCCGCTTGAATTCCAGCAGACCGGAAGTGTCAGGCCCCGTTTTCGCGCTTCAGTTAAAAATTCGGCAAGAAGGGGAATATGATGGCTTGGAGTTACGAGATTTATGTTTTCTGCTCCTGCATCCTGAAGGCGCAGACATATTTCTGCAAATTCTTCCCTGGAAAGGTCGCGGCCCATGTTCTGCTGGCTTATCTGATAGTTCTGGCAGAATGCGCAGCGGAGGTTACAGCCCGTTAAAAAGATTGTTCCGCTGCCCCCAAAAACAGTTACAAGGGGTTCTTCTCCAAAGTGAAGGCATGCAACGGCCGCACGCAGTTTTTCGGTCTGCGTGCAAAAGCCTGTTGTTTGAGTACGGTCTACCTTACAGTTTCTCGGACACTGGGTGCACGAGGTATATAAATTATCAGATGCCATCGTGTGAAAGAATAATGCTCATCATTGACTGCAAAAAGTCCAGATCCAGGTCTTCTGCTTCCAGGTTTACAAAGTCCCGGAGGGTTTCCCAGTCTTCTGAATTCAATACGTCATATTCTCCGTCATCGTCCCCGTCTAAAAATGACTGGAAGGCAGTAATGCGGTTAAGGTTTTCTTCTGAAGGTTCTTCTGAAAGATTATCTGATTCCATTACATAGGTGTTGAACCAGTAGTCACTGATTGAACGCGCCAGATTGATTGAACTGCGGTTTGATGTTTCGAAAAGTTTACAGATCTGCATGCATACGCGCTGTCCGTCGTAGGCACCGCCGTTGTCAGAGCGTTCATGTTTTTTAATTCTCTGAATATCAGCCAGAAATTTTTGAATCGTAGTCATGTGCATATTATAAGAAAACAAAGCTAAAAGTACAATTAAAAGCACATTCTTTTTGGTGTTAGAATATGCAAAAAATCTCGAATTTATCAACAATTAGACTGTTTTTTCCTTGACTTTGAACTTAAGGAAAGTTAAACTAAGACTATGGACTTAAGAACTGTATTAACACCTGAAACTGTAGAGTTGCATCTGCAGGGTAAAACAAAAGAAGATATCATTGATGAGATGCTCGAAATACTTATCAAGGCAGGAAAGGTGACTGACAAGGCTTCTGCCCGTGAGTGTGTTTTGGACCGCGAACGCAAAATGTCTACCGGTATGAAGCACGGAATCGCTATTCCTCATGGAAAGACAGATACTGTTTCTGATCTCGTAGCCTGCATTGGTATTTCAGACAATCCGGTTGATTTTGATTCATTGGATCAGGAACCATGCCGTATCTTCATTATGACACTCTCACCAGTTAACAAAACTGGTCCACATCTTCAGTTCCTTGCTGAAGTTAGCCTTCTTTTCAAGAGCGCAGAAAAACGTCAGCAAATCTTAAACACACAGGATAAGGCTGAAGTAATTAAAATTCTTACTGAATAGTTTTTGAATTCAGTTTGAACAGGGGAAAGCCTCTTGGCCTATTCTGGCCGGGGGCTTTTTTTGTTGGAGGAAAATATGAAATTTGAAAAACTCTTTGAGTCTAAAGAAAATAAATTATATAAAATCGACGGAACTCAGGTTCCTGTTACAAAAGAAATGGCTTATCCGGTTAAATGGAGCGACGTAGAAGGTGCCGAAGAAGAATACGATGAAGCTGTTCTTGCAAAACTCCGTGACGACCTTAAAAAGCTCGAAGAAGAAGGCCGCTACGTGTTTATCGAGCCTGTATACGACAAAGAAGCCATTCCAGGACAGTTTATTTCGGCAATGAAGCATACAAGCCGCCGTATCAAAGACTGTGCTTCTGTAATCGGTTTTGCAATTCCTGAGCAGGTTGCAGGTGACGTAGATGTTGTAAAAACCTTTATCGAAAAGATTGGCGAAAAACATCCGCACTATGTTTTCTTTGCAAAAAAAGCCCGCACCGATGATATAATTTTGTACTAAATGTTAGCGTATGCAAAATGTGCATAGATATTACAAATAATTCTATTGGAGATAATTGATTTTTTAATGGAATTGTGTCATTATCCTAGCATTATGAGTTCGTATACCAGAAATTTATTACAGGGAACTTTTGCCGCTGGCTTTTTATTTTTAGCCGCAGCTCTTTCTGTTTATTTTGTTCTCCCTGCACAGAACGATTCACCGGCCGATTTTGATACTTACACTGCCGGTTTGGGCGAAGATTATTCTGATGAACTTGCCCGTGAGACAGGTTTTAAAGTTGATTATGCAGGATTTTTGAACGAAAATGACCGCGGACTTGAACTTTATCGTCAGCCGCAGTCACGTCCTTCAATTGAATGGTTTTACACACAGGTTACAGGAAACCGCCAGGTAGCCCTTGCCATTCTCGAAAATGCAGACAGAAACAATATTCCATTGTCGCTCGCATTCGCTCTTGCTTATGTAGAAAGCCACTTCAGGCCGGACGCAGTAAACCGTAATTCAAATGCAACAATCGACCGCGGTTTATTCCAGTTGAACAGTGCAAGTTTTCCACGCTTAACAGAGGCTGAGTTCTTTGACCCGGCTACAAGCGCAAAATATGGAATGATTCATCTGCGCTGGTGCATGGACCTTGCAGGAAAGGGCAACGAAGTAACGGCACTCGCAATGTACAACGCAGGAACTACCCGTGTTAAGGCAAATAAGACTCCTCAGCACACTTTGAACTACGTTGCAAAAATCACTGCTTACCGTGCACGCCTTGATTCAAAGTTTACAACAGACATCGTAGCATTCTACAATGTTCCGTCCCGCACAAGCGGCCTTGCTAAGAAATAAATCATCAAATATCAATAAAAACAAAAGCCATCTCCAAAGCGAAGATGGCTTATTTTTTTTAGTTGTAACTCAATTCTTTTTTAGGACGCCGGCCGCAGCATTTTGCTTCGGTGCAGAAACCTGTTACGTCGCACTTCGGGACAAACAGGTTGTCGCAGATCCATTTCCATTCATCACTGTACGCTGAAAGCTCTTTTTTGATTTCGTTTGCAAGTGCGCGGATTTCGCTGTAGGCGCGTGTACAGAGGCGCTGGTTCATCAGATTGATCATGTTTCGGAGGTTACGCTTGTCGACTATTTTTGTCATCATGCCGAGCGGAAGAATGTTTGCAACATCTTCTTTTGGCGCACCAAGTTCAACAAGTCTGGCGTAACTTTCTTTGATTTTATTCATACAGTCATTGTATTCTTTTAATGAATCCGGATTGTTTTTGATGGAAGCCGGTGTAAAGTATTCAAACTTATTGCAGTTTACGTAGCGTGTACTTTCCTGGAGGCGTGTCGGTCCGCCCGCGATATGTGTGTAATATTCGCGGATTGCGCGGGCAGAATAGCCTGAGATACAGATTTCGATGTCTACGTATTCGAGGACGCGTCCGTGGCCGCTGATAATGCAGTCCTTTGCGCGTTTTATATTTTTTTCTTCGCTGTCAATCGGGCTGTTCCAGCAGACGCCTGCCATCTTACCGATTTTCTGAAGGGGATATTTGTCGGTGCTCTCAAAAACTTGAATCATAGTCGTATTCTAGCAAAAAAGGGGACCTTGCTCAATTATTCGCGCCATTTGTTGTATTTGTCGCATTCGAGAATCTGACGGGCGTTTTTTACGCGCTCTTCTGTAGGGCTGTCAGTCTTTTCGAGCGGATATGGAATTCCAAGGTCTTTGTATTTTGTAATTGCAAGACCGTGGTACGGCAGAATTTCTACTCGTTCAACATTTGAAAGTGTGCGGATAAAATCGCGTGTCTGGGTTAAGTATTCGTCATTGTCTGTGATTCCAGGCACAAGTACATGTCTGATCCAGATTGGCTTTTTGATTGAATCAAGATATCTGAACATCTGGCGTACGTTTTTGCCTGTGCGGCCAACAAGTTTTACGTGTTCTTCTTCGTTTATGTGTTTAATGTCCACGAGAAGGATATCGGTTACTTCCATCAGTTTCTGGAACTTTGTAAACCATTCGCCTTCTTCTGTGTACGGACCGCCGGCGGTGTCGATACAGGTGTTTATTCCCCGCTGTTTGGCCTTTGTAAATAATTCAATTAAAAAATCAATCTGAGCCAGTGGTTCTCCGCCTGATACTGTGATTCCGCCTTTTGGGCCCCAGAAATCACGGCAGCTTTCAGCTTCGTCAATGAGCTGGTCAGCAGTGTAGAGTTTTCCGCTGGTCATATTCCAGGTGTCAGGGTTATGACAGTAGAGACAGCGGTAAGGACATCCGCTGAAAAATATGATAAATCGAACTCCAGGCCCGTCTACAGAACCAAAAGATTCAAGCTGGTGAATATATCCTTGTAATGCCATTTAGTACCTCTGACAAATCTAAAAATATGCAAATAAAAAGCGTGGCGGAGCCGGGTTCTGACACAAACTCCCCTGAACTTGTTCACAGCGGGGTTTGACGGCAGGTTCCCGACGGGAGCCACGCTTTTATTACGTGTTATCCGTCCTGTTTTTTTACAGGCCGGATTGTTTTGTTACAATGAAGCGTGGCAGGTTCGTGCGATAACGTCGTCCTGCTGTTCCTTTGTAAGGTTGATGAAGCGTACAGCGTAACCAGAAACGCGAACTGTGAAGTTTGCATATTCAGGTTTTTCCGGATGAGCCTGACAATCCTTGAGTTTTTCTACACCGAATACGTTTACGTTCAGGTGGTGTGAACCGTGAGCGAAGTATCCGTCGAGAACGTTTACAAGGTTTGTAATTCTTTCGTTTTCATCGTGTCCAAGAGCGCTCGGGTTGATTGTCTGAGTATTTGAGATACCGTCCAGAGCGTATTCGTATGGAACTTTTGCTACAGACTTGAGAGACTTAACGAGACCCTTTGTTTCTGCACCGTAAGATGGGTTAGCACCTGGTGAGAATGGTTCGTGAGCCTTGCGTCCGTCAGGAAGAGCTCCTGTTGCCTTACCGTATACAACGTTTGAAGTAATAGTAAGGATAGAAGTTGTAGGTTCAGCATTGCGGTATGTAGGGTGCTTCTTGATCTTTCCGATGAATGTCTTGAGCAGCCATACAGCGATGTCGTCTGCGCGGTCATCATCCTGACCGTAGCGTGGGAATTCGCCTTCGATTTCGAAGTCTTTTGCAAGACCCTTGTCGTCGCGGATAACCTTAACTTTTGCATACTTGATAGCTGAGAGTGAGTCAACTACGTGTGAGAATCCGGCGATACCTGTTGCAAATGTACGGCGTACATCTGTATCGATAAGAGCCATTTCTGCAGCTTCGTAGTAGTATTTATCGTGCATGTAGTGAATCAGGTTCAATACGTTTACGTAGATGTCAGCGAGCCAGTCGAGCATCATATCGTATTTGTGCATAACTTCTGTATAGTCGAGGTATTCAGAAGTGATTGGCTGGAATTCTGGACCAACCTGTACATACGGTGTAAGTCCGTCGCCTTCGTCTTTACCGCCGTTGATAGCGTAAAGGAGTGCTTTAGCGAGGTTAGCGCGTGCTCCGAAGAACTGCATTTCTTTACCAGTCTGAGTTGCTGATACACAACAGCAGATTGAGTAGTCATCACCCCAGATCGGGCGCATAACATCGTCGTTTTCGTACTGGATTGATGATGTATCGATAGAGATTTTTGCAGCGTATTTGCGGAAGTTGTCCGGGAGTCTCTTTGAGTAAAGAACTGTCATGTTTGGTTCTGGAGAAGGTCCCATGTTTTCCAGTGTGTGGAGGAAGCGGAAGTCGTTCTTTGTTACCATTGAACGTCCGTCCTGTCCAAGACCACCAATTTCGAGAGTAGCCCATACAGGGTCACCTGAGAAGAGCTGGTTGTATGATTCGATACGTGCAAAGCGTACCATACGGAACTTCATTACCATGTGGTCTACGAGTTCCTGTGCTTTTTCTTCTGTGAGAGAGCCGTTAGCAAGGTCACGTTCGATGTAGATGTCGAGGAATGTTGATACACGTCCTACAGACATTGCGGCACCGTTCTGTGTTTTGATTGCAGCGAGGTAACCGAAGTACAGCCACTGGAATGCTTCTTTAGCGTTTTTAGCCGGTTTAGAAATATCAAAACCGTAGCTTGCAGCCATTGCTTTCATTCCGTTGAGTGCTTTTACCTGTTCAGCAACTTCTTCGCGGAGGCGGATAACTTCTTCAGTCATTGTACCGTCGCCGATTCTTGAGAAGTCAGCTTTTTTCTGTTCGATGAGGTAATCGATACCGTAAAGAGCGATACGGCGGTAGTCACCTACGATACGTCCACGTCCGTATGTATCAGGCAAACCTGTAAGGATGTGAGCTTTACGTGCTTTACGAATTTCAGGAGAGTATACATCGAATACAGCGTCTGAGTGTGTTTTGTGGTATACAGTAAAGATTTTGTGGAGTTCCGGGTTTGGTGTGTAGCCATACATTTCGCATGACTGTTCAGCCATTTTGATTCCACCGAATGGCATGAAAGCGCGTTTGAGAGGTTTATCAGTCTGGAGACCAACTACCTGTTCAAGTTCTTTGCCTTCGCTGCAGATGTATCCCGGGTTGTGGGCAGTGAGACCTGTAACGATGTCTGTGTCCATGTCGAGTACGCCACCCTTGTCATGTTCAGCTTTCTGGAGCTTCTGAACTTCGCCCCAAAGCTTATTAGTAGCGGCTGTCGGGCCAGTGAGGAATGACTGGTCACCATCATAATGTGTGTAGTTTTCCTGGATAAAGTCGCGGACATTGATTTCTTCTTTCCAAAGTCTTCCTTTGAATCCGCTCCAAGCTTCCTGTTCCATAAAAAATCTCCTTTCCTGACTGAATAGGGACCCGGACAAGTTTGCTTGAAGACACAGAAATCGACCCGCCTGAAATAAGACAGGTATTGTATGCAGAGAACACGCTTTAAAAAAAGCGGGTAGTCTGGAGAGTAGGTTAGAGTGAATTCAAAAACAGTTTGTGCTAGGGCCCGTATTTATGCAGGCAATTATATATACTCGACATCCGGTTAGGGGTGCCGACTGTTTCTGTGACTAAAATATACAGTAAAAACAGATTTATGGCAACCTGTACCGGTAGTTATTTTTCGAATACTTTGTTATAAACACCACTATCTGTGGGGTCTATACTTTGAACTTGTCAACTTCCGTGCCGAGTTCGACGATGTTTTCTGAGTTTTTGTGAGTCATGTCATTAACCGAGTTGATTGAATTATTGATTGATTCAATACCGATAGACATTTCCTGCATGCTTGCCCCGATTTCGTCGGTAATACGGAGGAGATTTTTCATTGTCTGGTTTGCTTCTGCGGTTGAAGCCTGCATTGCGTCCCCACCCGATTTTACGTTAACGGTAACATCGTTAATCTGCTTAATGGCTTCGAGAACCTGGGTTCCGCCCTCAGACTGCTCCTGCATGGCATTCATGATTGTAGTTTCCTGCTGGGAAACAGTTCTGGTCAGGTCAAAAATCTCCTTGAACTTCTGCTGGAGTTCGTTTGATGCATCCGTTACTTCCTTGATACTGTTAAGTACCTGCTGGAGGTTTGTGGTGATATTTTTACCCTGCTTGTTTGAGTCTTCGGCAAGTTTACGGATTTCGTCCGCAACAACGCTGAAGCCCTTTCCGCTTTCGCCGGCATGTGCAGCTTCGATTGCGGCGTTCATAGCGAGGAGGTTTGTCTGGCTCGCAATGTTCTGGATAATCTTTGATGCTTCGAGAAGTGTCTGTGATTCTTCCTGAATTTTAACCGTCGCATCGACAGTTGTCTGAATGCTTCTGCGTCCTTCTTCTGATGAGCGTTCAAGGGCTTCGATGTTTGAACTGTTTTTTTCGAGAATTGTTGTTACAGAGCGGATGTTTGCAACCATCTGTTCAATTGCGCTTGACGATTCAATTACGCTGGAACTCTGACTCTGGATTGCAGAAACAAGTTCATTAACCCGGTGATTGATTGCATCCAGGGCACCCTGGGCTTCGCTTACATTTGCGCCCTGCTGCTGAACCTGTCTGTTTACGGAATCGATGTTTGCCGTTATCTGGTTTGCGCTTGCGGCGGTGTCAGCCATATTCTGCGCAAGCTGTTCACTCTGCATCTGCAGGTCACCGGTTGATTCTTTAATCTGACGGATTGAATTCTGGATTTTTTCGATTGTAAGGTTAAAGAATTTGTAGAGGTTACCCATTTCGTTTTCTTTGCGGACATCCATTCGGACAGTCAGATCCCCGTCTCCCTGGGCGATGTTTTTCATTGCGGCAACACCCTTGTTCATTTCCTGTGCAACTGAGCGTGCAATGAGGAAGAGGATGGCAAGTGTTACGAGCATGGTGATTAAGAGGGCGGTTGAAACATAAACGAACATTCTGCGGCCGGCGGCATCAATTTCGGCCATTATGATGTTTGTGCCGACAAACCAGACTTCTTTTGCGTTGCCGACCTTGAACGGCTGGAAGAATTTGAGCTGGTTTTTGCCGTGGTAATCAACTTCATAGCCGAATGGTATTAAAGTCTCTTTTGACTTCTGAAAAAGCCCTGCAGTTTTTGCATCTTCGTAACCAGCAAAAGTGGTTCCTTCGAGGGATGAATCGGCTTCTACTGCTGTAAGGCCTGAGTCTGATACCAGGGAAAGATAGCCTGTTTCGTAGAGTGTTGCTTCTTTAAGAATTGAACTCAATGTTGAAAGCGACATATCAAGACCGATAACACCGATTGGAGTTCCGTTCCTGTCGTGAATCGGGAAGGCTACACCGCAGACATAAATTACCTGGCCGCCGATTTCGTACGGGTTAGGGTCGATGAGAATTCCTGTCGGGCTTTTGAGCGGATTAACATACCAGAAGCCGTCTTCGTAATCGGTAAGCGGTGTGCATTCAATTGTTGAACCAACCTTTGTCCAGTATGGAATAAAGCGCCCGGTGGAATCATGATATTCAGTATTTGCATACTGGTAATCAAGTCCGTCGAGAGCGTCCGGTTCATAAACAACCCAGGTGTCCACAAGATTTTCGTTTTCGATAAGTGCCTGTTTGAGAATTGCATTGATAAAGTCGCGTCGCTGTGCGCGTGGAACGGAGTCGATTTGTTCAACAACGGTTTTGAGGGCCGCGCAGGTGTCAAATTCATTCTGAATAAGGGCCTTTGTGCGTTCAGCGTAATAATTTGCTGTCTGCTTGAGGTATTTATCAGACAGATCGTAAGTTCCTTTATTAATTCGATTTAAAATGAATAAAGCGCAGATAGTTAAAAGTACAATAAGCAGGGCGCCAATTGTTCCGACCAGCTGGGTCTGGATGCTTCTGTCCAGAATGCCGTTTCTTGGTCCGTCTTTTTTTGCCATTGGGGTCTCCTTTGTGCGTTGCCTGGTTGATTCAAGAAATGCCAGAGCCAAATTTTAACCCGTTTTATCTGGCGTGGCAAATAATTTGCAGTTAGTTATGACAAACAAGAAGATGATTTGGACAAAAAAAGCGGCCCTCCGCTTTGAAGGACCGTTTCTTAGCTTTATGAGTTCAGATTATGCAAATATCGGGCGAACGTTGATTACGCCGTCGATTGCAGAAAGTGCCTTGAGAGCGTCATTGGCAACCTTTCCGTCAACGTCGATAAGGCAGTAAGCCAGTTCGTTGCGGTTCTGGTCAACCATACCTGCAATGTTGAGTTTTGCATTTCCAAGAACAGTTGTAAACTGAGCAATCATGTTTGGAACGTTCTTGTGTGAGATGCACAGACGTGTACCGCCGGCCGGGATAGCCTGGTCGAGTTTTGCTTTAGGGAAGTTAACGGAATTTGTGATTGAACCTGTTTCGAGGAATTCACGCAATTCTTTAACTGCCATAATGGCACAGTTGTCTTCTGCTTCCGGAGTTGAAGCACCCAGGTGCGGGAGACAAACTACTTTGTCGCATTTGAGCAATGCTTCGTCAGCAAAGTCAGTTACGAGGCATGAAACCTTTCCTGAGCTGATTGCTGCGAGTACGTCAGCGTTGTTTACGAGACCGCCGCGTGCAAAGTTGATGATGCGTACGCCGTCTTTCATTGTTTTGATTGAAGAAGCGTTGATCATTCCCTTTGTGTCGTCTGTCTGTGGAACGTGTACTGTGATATAGTCAGCTTTTGAATATACACCTTCGAGAGTTTCTGAGTATTTTACGTCGCGGTTCAAACTCCATGCGGCCTTGATAGAAAGGAACGGGTCGTAACCGATTACGTTCATTCCGAGGTCGATTGCAGTGTTTGCAACCATTGCACCGATAGCACCGAGACCGATTACACCGAGTGTTTTTCCTTTAAGTTCAGGACCAACAAACTGTGATTTTCCTTTTTCTGCGAGGGCAGGAATTTCATCACCTTTTCCGGCAAGACCTGCAACCCATTTATTTGCTGCTACAGCAGGACGGCTTGAAAGGAGGAGTGCGAGAATTACGAGTTCCTTTACTGCGTTTGCGTTTGCACCAGGAGTATTGAATACAACGATTCCTTTTTCTGCAAGTTCAGCGCAAGGAATATTATTTGTTCCGGCACCTGCGCGTGCAACAGCCTTTACAGTTGCAGCGAGTTCCATACCGTGCATTTCCTGTGAGCGGACAAGGATTGCATCCGGATTGTTGATTTCTGATGCTACTTCGTAGCTGTCGCGTGGAAAGTTATCCAGACCGATAGCACTGATTTTATTAAGGGTTTGAATCTTGTACATATTGTTCTCCATTTTTTTAAGCATTTGCTTCTGCAAACTTTTTCATGAATTCAACTAATGCTTTTACACCGTCAAGTGTCATAGCGTTGTAAATGGAAGCGCGCATACCACCAACAAGGCGGTGTCCCTTAAGGTTGATAAGACCTGCAGCTTCAGCTTCTTTTACGAACTTAGAGTTGATTTCCTTTTCTTTTGCAAGAGCGGCTTTTTCTTCTGCAGTCTGTTCAGCTTCGTCTTTTTTGCCGGCTGCAGCAGTTACTGCTGTTGAGTATTTTGTAAGGAAAGGAACGTTCATGAGAGAGCGGCTTCCTTTTTCTGCTGTTGCATGGTAGAAGTCAGAGCTGTCGAGGAAGTTGTAGAGGTAATCAGCCTTTTCTACGTTGAGTTTGTTGATTCCTGCTGCTCCGCCGTTCTTTTCGATCCAGTGAAGAACCTTGTCGAGAACGTAGATTGTGTAGCATGGAGGAGTGTTGTACATAGAACCGTTGTCTGCATGAGTTTTGTAAGCAAGCATTGTCGGAGTGCCTGGGAGGCAGTTTTCAGGTTCTGGGATGAGGTCTTCGCGGATGATTACGAGAGTAACACCTGCAGGAGCGAGGTTTTTCTGAGCACCGGCAAAAAGAAGACCGAATTTTGAAACGTCGAGTTCTTCACTTAAAACACATGAAGAAATATCTGCTACGAGAGGAATGTCTCCGCAGTCAGGGATGTATTCGTAGTGAGTTCCCATGATTGTATTGTTGAAACAGATGTAAGCGTAGTCATAGTCGCCTGTTATTTTTTCAACGCGAGGGATGTATGAATAGTTCTTGTCTTTTGATGAAGCGATTACATCAACTGCAACGCCGAGTTTTTTAGCTTCAGCAGCAGCTTTTTTAGCCCATACACCTGTTTCGATGTAAGCAGCTTTTTTGTTTTTGATGCCGAGGTTCTGTGCAACCATAGCGAACTGAGTTGAACCGCCGCCCTGAACAAAAAGAACTTTATAGTTTTCAGGAACTTTCATAAGTTTGCGGATCATTGCTTCTGCATCTTCGATAATAGGTTCATAGTACTTTGAGCGGTGGCTCATTTCCATAACAGACTGACCTGTTCCCTGATAATCAAGCATTTCTGCTGCACATTCTTTTAATACTTCTTCCGGAAGGCAAGAAGGACCAGCGCTAAAGTTGTAAACACGTGACATTGTATGTATACCTCGTCTTTGAGAATTTAAGTAAGGACGATTCTATTCATAAGTACAGGTATGGTCAATTGAATTCGGGAAATTTTTGCGATTTATTGTGAAAGAATTCACAGGAAATAAGAAAAAAGGCACATTTGCAGGTAAAATATATTTGAATCAGCAGGAGTGAACAATAAGTGAGAAATTTCGGTTGCTAATATTAAAATATAATGATAAACTTATGTTAGTTTAGTGAGTTGTCATAATTATTTACTAAAGCGAGGTGGATATGTCATATAATGTCCGTGTATTGGATTTACGGAAAGCTCTTGCCCACAAATCTATGTTTCTCTTTGGTCCTCGTCAGACAGGAAAATCTTCGTTCATAAAAAATCAGCTTGTAAACGGGGATTTTGCTAAAGAAAACAAAATTGAACTTTTCTGGACTTTACTTGACGGACGCTTGCGGCTCAAACTGCATGCGGATATTGGTCTTTTGCGGCAGGAAGTTGAAGTGCGTAATCTGCATGACTGCGTTATTGTGATTGATGAAATTCAAAAGATCCCGGAACTTCTTGATGAAATTCATTTTTTAATAGAAGAACGCAATATCCGCTTTTTGCTGACTGGTTCCAGCGCACGAAAATTAAAAGATACGGGGGTAAATCTTTTAGGCGGCAGGGCAAGTGAGCGTCATTTTCATCCGTTTTGCTATGCAGAAGTCGGCTTGCACGAAAATTACAATATTCCGTTTATTTTTGAGCATGGTTTGCTTCCATCCATGTTCTTTTCGGAAGATCTGGATGAAGATTTGGCGGCATACATCAATACATATCTCACAGAAGAAATAGCAGCTGAAGGAGCGGCCAGAAATATTCCTGCGTTTGCAAGATTTTTGAATACGGCGGCCCTCACAAATTCACAGATTTTGAACTACACTAATATAGCAAATGACGCGCAGATTCCAGTTCAGACAGTGCGTCAATGGTATCAGGTTCTGGAAGACACCCTTTTGGGATATCAGGTCGAGCCATTTACTAAAACTTTAAAACGAAAAGCGATTGCAACGGCAAAGTTTTATTTTTTTGATATTGCAATCGCCCGTTCACTGCGGAATATTCCTGCTCCGGCAGAAGGAACGACAGAATATGGCGAATATTTTGAGCAGCTGATTTGCATGGAACTCAAAGCATGGATTGACTATACCCGTCCGCGAAGCCGTCTGACTTACTGGCGTTCGACTTCAAACATGGAAGTTGATTTTTGCGTGGACGAAGAAATTGCAATCGAAGTACAATCCACGATGAATGTTACCGAAAAACACTTGAAAGGTCTGAAAGCACTGCGTGAAGAGGGAATATTTAAACGTTATGTCGTTGTATGCCAGGAAGAACATCCAAGACATATCGACGGAATTGAAATTTTGCCGTGGAAATATTTTCTGGCAGGTTTGTGGAAAGAAAAAGACTAATCAGCATACATTTCTTTTAACATCAGCACTGTGTTTACATTTCTGACACGGATATTTTTGGACAGGTGCAAAATCACGTTGGTATAATTCACTATCCCTTTGATTCCGGCGCTGACAAGGCGGTCCGCAATCTGCTGGGCACGGTCATCGCTCACGGCAAGAACGGCATATTCAATTTTCATCGCGGGGATTTTAATTTCGAGGTCGAGTGTTGCAAAAAGCGGAAATGAACTTTTCATCATTTCGATGCGGTTGACGTTGGTATCAAAGCCCGCCACGAGTGCAAACGGCGAGTTTTCAAAAATTGAATTTTCGAGCAGGGCCGAACCGAGTTTATCGAGGCCGACGATGCAGCAATTGTGTTTTTGCCTTGAGTTTCCGATTCCAAGCGCGGTGTCGATCGCCGATTTTAATTCAACAATTGAATAACCGCTTTTGCTGCCGGCCTTCATGTTCAGGTGCAGTATATCGCGCCGGATTGTGTCTTCGCTCCAGCCTGTCAGGGCCGAAAGTTTTTTTGACGTGATGTTTTTATCTTCCTGCTGTTCGATAAGACGTTCAAGCAGCCGCTCAAGAATAATAAGTCTTTCTTTTGTGCGCGGAGGAAGATTTATCATAATTTAATTGTTCCTATTACGGTTGCGTCGTCGTCGCGGGAAGAACTTCTGTTTGCACTGTAGCGCGGACTTTCGCGGTCAATCTGGGCAAGACGCTCTTTTACGGTTAAAGTGCGGTCCGAAGAATCTGACTTTGACTTTGCCGGAGCTGCGGATACCTTTCTTTTCGGAGAAACGAGAAAGCCGAAAAGTGAACCGCACAGGCCGCCTGCGATATGTGCAATTGTTGAAATGTTTGAAAGTGACGGGCTTAAAATTTCTTTTGCAACATAAACCGAAATTACAAAAACGAACGAAAGTGGAATTTCATTTTTATTGAGTGTGCTTACGGCTGCAAGGATAATAAGCATAAAGGCGATTCCGCTCGCTCCCATCAAAGACGATGGAATAAAGCAGACGTTGATAACACCGGTAACAAAGGCGGTCACAGCCATCATCAGGCAGACCATTCCCGAACCGTAGCGCTCTTCCATCAGAGGGCCGAGCAGTAAAATGAATGCAAGATTATTCAATAAGTGAATCCATCCGTCGTGGCCAAAAACGTGGGTAAAAAGGCGGATGTAGTCGAGCGGGGCAGCCCAGTTAAAACTCACGGCCGCTTTTGCGTTTCCCGGTACGATAAACAGCGCAGGAATAAGTTTGCTGTTGAGTGCAAACTGGTCGAGCAGGAGAATCAGGGTACAGATAATTGCAAAAGTGAGAGTTACGGGTGCGTTGTAAGTTACTCTAAATCTTTTTTTCATACCTTGATTATCGGATAAAATTTGATTCGAATTGAACTGTTAAATTCGGTTCATGGAAGAAAATACTTTTTCTGCCATAACGTTGATTTCGACATGAAGTTTTTCGCTTGTTCCGTGCAGAATCTGGCGTAATTCGTCAATCGAAATGTCAGCGCCGTCGAGACTAACCATCATCATCATGACAAAATTGCCCGAAAGAATTGTCTGTGTAATATCGGCGATGTTAATTTTATGTTCTGAAAGCAGGGTACTAACCTGAGCGATAATACCGACCTTGTCGCTTCCAACTACAGTGATAATTGCGTTCATAGGTTAGATAATATCGAAAACGCTTCCGGCGCGCAATCGTGATTCTGGACTGAGCCCTAGAAATGAATGCGGATTCCTGAGTACAGGCCGTTCCAGTAGTCCGAGCGGTAGTTTGTTGATTCGTTGCCGACGCTCATGTACTTCCAGCCGGCAAATACTTCGTAGCGGCGTGAGAAAATTCCACCTTCAAGGTTTGAATCTACAACATAAAGGTCGTTGTTGAATGTTGTCATATTGATGCGCCACATTACCGTAACCGGGTAGGCCGGGTAAGAGCGCAGGTCGAGACCGATTGTGATTCCGTTGGTGTCGATGGTTGAATCAAGATACCAGTGGCTCCACTGCAAAATTGCGGTACAGCTCAAATAGTCGTTCTGCAGAAGACTCAGCTGGCCGCCGATACGGATATTGCCGAGTTCCGTGGAGTCTTTGCCCTCTTCCTTTTCGTTTTTGTCGGAAAAAATGATGTTTTCAACATAAGGACCGATAACCGGGAATAAAAGACCTTCAAAAATTGTTTCGTTTCCTATGCCGAGGCCCTTGAGATAAACGAAGGCTGTTGAAGCAGAAAAACGTGCCTTTTTGAGGCTTCCGTTCTGGACATTATAAACATAGTTCGGCCTTAACTGCTCGTACGGAAAATTTGTGTAGGAGCAGGTCAGGTTGTTGAGCAGCCAGCCTGCTGCAAGAAGTTCGGCGGCGGTTCTGACGCAAACCTCGGCGCAGGCATCTACACACGGATCGTTTGAGCCGCTGGAAGATGATGTAGTCTTTGTTTTTTTGCGCGGCTTTGCCTCGTCAACTGCGTCATTAAAACCGCCGGCAAAAAGACCTGCCGTAAAAAGAGAAAGAACTGTGATTGCAATCAGTTTTTTTGAGTTCATAAAATTCAAAACCTCCGGTCGGGCTGCAGGTTACGGAGCGCGAAGATTATTTTCGGGCAACGATTACAGCGGTTCGGGCCTTTTCATTGAATGGAGAAAAATCAAAATCTCCGTACACTTCTACGGATTTAAATCCGACACCCATGAGCAGGCGTTTTAATTCAACTCCCGAATACAGGCGCTGAACATATTCATGTTCAATCCGTTCTCCTGTCTGATTATCGATTAAAATCCATTTTGAGCGGAGTCCTTCCCATGCTCCTGTGACAGAAAATTCTGTTAAAACTGTTTTTCCGGCACGTTCAAACCATTCTCCTTCGGTAAAGTAGAGAATTGCAATCTCGCGCGATGTGAGTTCCATTACAAAAAAGCCGTCGTCCTTGAGACTGTCGTAAATGCTTTTGAGAATCATCGCATCTTCTTCGATTTTGTCGCAGTAACCGAAAGAATCAAAGACGTTGATTGCCGCGTCAAATTTTTTCCTTGTCGAATAATTACGGAGGTCAGCCTTTACAAAGTCGATTTTTACATCTTCGTCAGCCGCACTTTCTTTTGCGCAGTCGAGTTCACTTTGAATTATGTCGACGCCTGTAACCTTGAGGTCGAGTTTTGCAAGCTCGATGCTGATTCTTCCAGGCCCGCATCCGGCGTCAAGAATTGAACTTCCTTTTTTAAGTCCGCAGATTTTTTTGATATTTTCTGCAACGTCAGGAGCTTCGGCCCATCTTTGTGCATCAAACATTATCGGTCCGAAGTTATTCCAGAATTCTTCGTGTTCAAACCATTGTTTTTGTGTTTTCTTTGCCATGAAAGCCTCCCGTGTTTACTTTTAGTTCAAATGTCGAGTTTCAATTACAAATAATACGACTATATGTACACTACCAGAAAAGCACGGCTGTCTTCGCATAGTTGAAGGTAATAGGAATCCGACTGCGCTCGCCAAGGCTCGCTTGCGATCCTTCAAAATGCTCCAGCAGCCGCTTGCTTTTCTTCCCGTTTCCATAAATTGTCTTTTCTGATAAAGAAACTCGACATTTGTTCGACTAATTTATAATCGGAAAATTTCGAGTTTTTGTATATCAGCAAGGTTCAATCTGCCGTAAGCGAGGTTACGGCACAAACTCGCCTGAGCTCTGCTCACTGCGAGGTTTGTGCTCGTGCTCTCGCTGAGAGGCAGATTTGTGTTTTTTTGATAATTTAAAAAACTCGAAATTTGCCCTTTTTGTCTTTCTTAAATTGTAACACGAAATGAGAAAATTGAAAGATGAAAAACCGAAAGCGCTTTATTCCTCGGCAACTGCAGGTAAATCCAGTGCTTCCATGGCGAGGCGCTTTGCGTACGAGACGCTTTCTGAACTGCCGTCCTCCGAAGTTTTGCCGTCCGGGCCCGCTGCGGCTTTTTTGAGGCGGCTGTTGAGAATGAGCTGTTTTGTTTCCTTAGATTTTTTGCGTTCGTCTGCAAGTTCTTTTGCCTTTTCAAGGATTTCTTCTGCCTCAGGTGTTTTAATCTTCAAAAGGGCTGCAACTGTGTCTGCGTCGGCAAGTGCAAGATTTTCGAGCGTTGTAAATTCTTTTATTAAAAGGATTTCGCGTTTTGGTCCTACATGCGGCAACCGGGCAAAAATACTTACGACATTTTCTTTTGTGCGCAGGTTCTGGTTCCGGCTTGTGGCAAAACGGTGGGTTTCGTCGCGCACGCGCTGCAGGAGACGAAGTCCGTCAGAGCGTTTTGGAAGACAAATCGGTCTGCTTGTGTGAGGGCGCCAGATTTCTTCATCGCGTTTTGCAAGGCCTGCGATTGGAATGTCGGCCCCGAGCGCTTTCAAAATTCCATCTACGGCGTTTACCTGACCGATACCACCATCGATTAAAAGCAGGTCCGGCAGAGGTTTTCCTTCGTTGATTAAGCGGCTGTAACGGCGGCTGGTTGCTTCCCGCATGGAAGCAAAGTCATCGATTACGCCGTTGGTTGTGCGCAGGCGGAAGTAGCGGTAATTTTTTTTGTCCGGGTTTCCGTTGTAAAAACTGATAAGTGAAGCAACCGGAAACTTTCCTCCGATATGCGCAATATCAAAACCTTCGATTCTGACCGGAAGCCGCGGAAGATCCAGCAGTTCCCTGAGTTCTTCCATCGCAGGAATGTCGCCGCGTTCACGCAGGCGCCTGATGATATCTTCTTTTGCGTTTTCCTGGGCCATGTCGAGGGCGGCGCGGTGCTTTCTGTCAGCTTCCTGAACGTTCTGTCCGATTTGAATTTGAATTATCCGGCTTTTTGAATTCAGGTTTTTGTTGATCCAGAATTTTAAAAAACTAGTTTCATGTCTTCCGCTGATGTAAATCTCCGGCGGAAGATTTGTGTTGTCCGTGTAATACTCGCGGGCAAATTCTTCGACAAGTTCATCATCTTCATCCAGGCTCTCTGCCTGAAAGTTGTCGCGTCCAAGAAGTTTTCCTCCGCGGATTTTGAGGACCGTAAAACTTACAAGTTCACCTTCGCGCCAGTGGGCAATATAATCGCGGTCTCCGCTTTCAAAATCTTCGACAATGTTCTGGTTCTGCAAAATTGCGAGGGCCTTGAGGGAATCACGGATTCGGGCCGCTTTTTCAAACTCCAGGTTACCCGCCGCTTCTTTCATTTTTGTCTGTAATTTATTGACCGTTTCGTCACCTTTTCCCTCAAGTAGAGCCTTGATTTCTTCGATAAATTCATTGTAGGCCTCTCTGCTTATTTTGTTGCAGCATGGAGCCTTACAGCGGCCAATGTGGTAGTACATGCACGGTGCAGTTCGTTTCTTAAAAGTCCTGCAGTGCCGTACAGGATACAGTTTATAAAGTGAATCTATAAAGGTATCCAGCGCGCCCGCATCAGGATAAGGTCCAAAATAAAGCGAGCCGTCTTTTTTGATGAGCCTTGTTTTATAAAAGCGCGGAAAGTCTTCGTTCGTGATTTTGAGCGAAGGATAGGATTTTCCGTCCTTGAGCTGGATGTTGTAATGCGGATTGTACTTTTTGATGAGGTTGTTTTCCAGAAGGAAGGCCTCGTACTCGTTGGACGTAGTGATGTATTCAATATTTTCTGCATTTGAAACAAGCAGCCGCGTTTTGATGTGCTGCCCCGCAGAAAAGTAAGAGGAAAGCCTGTTCTTTAAGTTCTTGGCTTTGCCGACATAAATGACGGTTCCTTCATGGTTCCGCCACATATAAACACCGCTGGAGGAGGGCGCTTTTAGTGCGGTTTGGTGAAGTTTTTCATAAGCCGGATTAATTTGTGTATTCATATATGAAAAAATCGCTTAATTCAATTTATGTTATTTTAGCACAAAAGGCAAAATTTTGTATCAGACTTGCTGCCGCTGCCGTAATGGTTTTTGCAGTAAGCTTTCCGCTTTGTGCAGTTCAGAAAACAATTGTTCTCGGCGGTGAGAACGGCTGGAATAATATCGCAACTATGGACGGTGTTACAACCGGTTCAGGACGCTATGGCTTTGAATCAATTGAACTTGCAACCCAGTCTCCGGCCCTCGACGGCGTAACTGACCTTCTGCTTTCTTTTGAAAACGGTCAGGCAAAGGACCTTGCAGGAAAATACGTTGTTACAGAAAATCACCTCGTTCCTTCTTCTGAATCAATTAAGGGTAAGGGAGCTGCTTTGAGCCGCGGTGTTGAACGCGGAATCACGCTTAATGCGGCTGACGGTGAATTTACAGGCACCCGCCTTGCAGGTTCATTCAGTATTGAATTCTGGATTAATCCTTCCCTCGCAGAAAACGGCGAAAAAATTTACAACTGGTCAACATCAATGAGTTATGAAGATTACAGCGAGTACCAGACTGTAAATGCCGTTTTTGTAAACAACCGCCTCGAATGGAAATTCAAAAATGTTTTTCCGACTTACAAATCAAACGAAGTTGTTCTCCGCGGTTACAGGGCAATCGTTCCAGGTGAATGGAGCCGCCACACAATTTCTTATGATGAAGAAACAGGCTGCCTCGAGTACCTCGTAGACGGCAATGTTGAATCAATCAGCTATATCACTTCGACAGGCCACGAAAGCGGAACAATCTGCATTCCTGTTATCGGACGCCACGCAAAACTTGAACTCTGCCCGAACTTTACAGGAAAAATCGACAATGTGAGAATTACACGCAGCCCATGCACAGAAAACCGCGCTGACATCTTCAGCACAGGAAACGAACCATACAGAGTGGAAGGCGGACGCTTTATCAGCCGGCCGATTCTCGTAACTCACGCCGCAACACTGAACAGCATCGATGCCATGATGAATGTTCCGGGAGAAACTGCCGTAAAACTTTTTGTACGTGCAGGCGACAACTGCTACGGCTGGAGCGACTCATACCCGGCATGGACAGAAGTTACAAGCGGTTATGAAATTGCAGATGTTAAGGGAATGTACTTTCAGGTTGCCGCAGAACTCCTTCCTGACGGAATGGGAAAAACAACTCCTTCTATCACTCAGCTTACTTTGAATTACACAGAAGCCGAACTTCCGCTTCCGCCGTTTATTGTAAATGCAGAAAGCGGTGACGGACAGGTTACCCTGACCTGGAGTTACTCAGTGGACGAAACAGCTGCCGGATACTACGTATATTACGGAACACGCCCCGGCGAATATTTGGGACGCACAGCAGTTGAAGGAGCTTCTCCGGTAAAAGCCGGAAATACAACTTCAATTACTCTGACTGGACTAAAGAACGGAACAATTTACTATTTTGCCGTTTCATCATATTCAAGCATTGACGGCCGCCTGAGAGGAGAACTTTCCAGAGAAGTTTATGCGCGGCCTTCGAAGCATCTTGTAAAAAGGTAGGAAGAACAATGTCAAATAATTCCCTTTTGATTTCAAGAGCCCGCGCAGCCCTTATGGCACGGGATTTTAACCTTGCTGCACGACTCTATAAACAGCTTTTGCGTGATGATCCTGATAATATTGAATTTTTAAACAAGCTCGGCGAACTTTACATGAAAAGCGGCCGTGACGACCAGGCCCTGCCGATTTACAAGCGCATCGGTGAATTGAACAGGGACGATGCAAAACCGTACATCACAATGGGCGGAATTTACCGTCGTCTCAAACGCTATGAGGAATCGATTGCCGTTCTTGAACAGGCACTCGCCGCCGACGGAACAAACCCTCAGATTTCCTACAATCTTGGTTTTACATACAAATCAATGGGCGACTACGAAGATGCCATCAACTGTTTTGAAGACGCCATCGACATGAACCCGAATGATGTTCTTGCATACAACCATCTCGGCGCAATCTACGCTGAACAGGGCGACCACGAAAAGGCCGTTCAGTCGTATTTACGAGGACTCAATATTGATGCAAACCACCCGGTTCTTCTATTGAATATTGCAAAATCTTATGAAGCACTCGGTGATATCGACAAGGCCCTTTCTTCTTACGAAGGCGCTTTGCGTTCAAAACCGCTGTGGGTAGACGCAATCGACAGCTACACAAAACTTCTGATTAAAGCAGACCGCGCAGAAGAAGCCTATCTCCTTGTAAGACGTGCAATTAACGTAAGTCCGAAAGATAAAAAACTTCTGGATGCACTTGCAACTGTAGAAAAATACGTAGACAAGGACAGCCTTCAGGAAAAGGTTGAACAGATGCCTGCCCTCGAAGTGCCGGAGCCGGTTCAGAGTGCTGACGACGACATGGCAAACTTTGACGAACACGAATTTGACGCGGGCGGTCTTGAAATCGAAATGCCAGTCGATGAATTCAACGAGTTTGAAGAAGAGGAAGCGGCTGAGGATGCGGATTCAGCGGGTGAAGGCGAAGAAAAATCTGAAAAAATGCAGGACGGTGACCAGCAGAACGCTGATGAATTCGATTTTGATTCAATGGGAATGGACGTTCTCAAGGATGAAGAGCCTTTAGATCCGCTTTTCTTTGAAGAATCCGATGCAAATATGGAAGACGACACCAGGGTACAGAATCTTGATGATCTTCTCGACGAAAATGACGCTCCGGTGGATACAAACGAGGGCGAACCATATAAGGCTGACGACGACTACGGCTTTACGGACGAAGATGTCGGTGACAGCGATTTTGAGGACCCAGCAGACGAAATTCAAAAAATAAACGAAGATGAGCCGGTTCAGAGTGCGGATGAATTTCCGGAAGATGAAGCGGAGCCTGCCCCGGCACCAGAGCCTGCTGCCGGAGAAAGCGGAGAAGAAACAGCTCCGGTTGATATGGATGAATACAAAAAGCTTTCTGACGAACTTGCAGACCAGGTTCAGCAGGCAAAAGATACTCTTGAAAAGGCAAATTACGCCGCTGAACGTGCATGGAATGCTGCCCAGCAGGCCGCAGATGCCGCACAGGCAATCGATGCTGCACAGGCAGTTTCCGACGAGGGTGAAGATGGCTTTGAAGACGATATCATCGAAGAAGCGGAAGATGTAGCCGAAGAAAATAATCCGGATTCACTTTTTGCAGATGAAGATGATTCGATTGACCCGGACGAAGTGGATGTAACTCCGTTTAGCGATGCTGAACTTAAAACCAATGAGCCTTACATGTACGGTCAGGATGATGAAAGCCTTGAACAGTTCAGGAAAGAACTTGAAATGTTCAAAAAATTGAAGGAAATGCTTACATTCCTGCCTGAAGAAAAACGTGATGCGTTCTTCTCAAGCAAGACCCGCATTCTGCTCGATTATATTATCACAAGACTTTCCGGGGCACCGGGCCTCTACAAAACTGCAGATTCAATGATCGAAAACGGTTCTGTTACTGCCTGGTCCGGGGATAATTCAACAGCCAAAGAAGGCGACGAACTTGTCCACGAAGTTTTTGGAATTATGGAAAAACTTGCAGGACAAATCGCCGACGAAAGCCTTAAAAACGCAATGCTCAAGGAATTATCTGTATATAATTCGTGAGTGTGTGATAACTTCGTTACCGGTTTCTGTGATTAAAACGTCGTTTTCAAGGCGGACACCGCCGAGAGACGAATCATAGAGACCAGGTTCAAGGGTAACAATCATGCCCGGTTCAAACATAACTTCCGGGTCCTGTTTTGAACTTACCCTCGGAAATTCATGAATTTCAAGTCCGATGCCGTGCCCGAGAGTGTGCGGCATTTTTCTTTTTGCCTTGTCAAAAACGTCGTCCGCAGCAATGGCCGCAATTTTTATCTGCTCGCCGGGCTTGTAGAAAGCAAGCGCTTCTTCTGCTGCCTTCTGTACAAGTTCAACCAGTTTCTTCTGTTCTTCTGTGGCATCTTTAACGACAGTTACTGTGGTGTCGCTTGTGTAACCTTCAAAAACAACACCAAAGTCGAGAATAGAAAGGCCTTTTCCAGGCCACGGGGCAGAAGTGTATCCCGGAAAGGCGTGAATCGCAAAACTTCGTGAAGGGCCTGCGGCAAGAGTATCAAAACCTGTGCGTTCGCAGCCGTGTACGCGGAGTTCCCGTTCGATTAAAAGGGCAACATCTGTTTCGGTTTTGATTGAATTGTCATCGATTCCCTGTTCAATTTTATCAATAATAAGGTCGCCGATGCGGGCAGCTTCTTTTGTGCATTCAATTTCATATTCGTCCTTGCATGCGCGCATGGAAACTACAAAGTCATGAACCGAATTGTGGCGGCACAAAATGTCCCAGTCTTCCATTTCGTTCAGGTATTCGAGGAAGAGAGGGTATGGAGTGGACGGGTTGAGTTCAAGCTTGAGCTTATCCTTGAGCTTGAATGTTTTGAGAACTTCATGAACTGTGCGTGTGTTTTCGCGGCCGTATTTGTTGTACGGAATAATTTTTACGTCAACGGCGCGTTCTTTTGCCAGATTTTCGTCCCACGGAACAAGGGCGTTTTTGCCATCGGCCGAACAAATCCACAATGCGTCAGACGGATGACCTGTAAAATAACGTATCGCAACATCGCGGCGCTCTTCGCAGTCTTCAAAAACTGCAGCGGTAATCCCGTGCTCTTTCATATATGCAAAAAGTTTCTGGCGTCGTGCCTTGTAAATCTTTTTTAATTCTTCCTGAGAATAATTTTTCATCGTTTTATTTTTCCTTTTACCATAGATATTAATTTAACAATTATTGAATCCTTAGTTACGAGCAGAATTACCAGTCCGCATCCAAAGAATACTGCGGCAGTCGTTACAACGCTTCCGCCGGATCCAAGGATTCGGCCGCGGCTTTCAAAAAAGCCGAGTGTTGCCCTGTGCACAAACCATGCCGGAATGCCTGCAATCAGCGAGAATAAAACCATTTTGAGCGAGTAGCCGGCTGCTCCTTTTATGAGGAGTTTTAAGTTTATTCCCTCAGACTTTTTCATAAATATAAACAAAAATACTGTGTTTGCAAAACTTGCAAGCGAGAGTGCAAGTGCAATTCCGCCACCGCTCATCGGCCGTACGAGAATCAGCGCACAGAGGATGTTTACGACAAAACCGAGGATGCCGGCAAGTGTCGGAAGTTTTGTGTTTCCCTGGGCGTAAAATGCCGGAGAGACTATGCGGTTCAATGCGATAAAAAAGAGGCCTGCAATATGAAAATTGAATGCGCTCAAAGTCAGCTGAACCGAGTTGTCGTCAAAGTGCTTTGATTTATAAACGAGGGAGATTAATTCCTTTCCGCTGATAAGTGAATAAATTGTGACCGGAATCGCAATCATCGCAATTATTTTAACAGCCTGTAACAGCAGATCGTTGAATTCAATCCAGTTCTGGCGCTTTGCAAGTCCGCTCAAATCAGGAAGAATTACTGTTCCGATAGAAACGGCAAAAATTCCTAAAATCAGTTCCTGAAGGCGCAGTGAATACTGGAGAGAGGCTACAATTCCGGTGCCTGCGCGGCCGGCGAGTGCGGTAGAAACAACGTCGTTCAACTGGTAGGCTGCCATACCGATGATTGTAGGTCCAATCAGGGCAAGGACGCGTCTGGTTCCCGAGTTTGAAAATGCTTTTTTGATTGTTGTAAAACGGCAGATTCCGACTGCCCTGACAACAAAAGGAAGCTGAAAGAGCGCCTGAACACAGCCGCCGGCAAGAACACCGACCGACATTGCGCGCGCTGCCATCCGGGCCTTCATAGATTCGTCACCGCAGGCATTTGTAAAGACTGGAGTCAAAATGTAAGTGGCGGCGATTACGATTGAATTGAACAGGACCGGCGTAAAACCAGACGGACTGAAAATCTTAACTCCGTTCAACACTCCCTGAAAAAATGCAGCAATTGAGATTACCGCAAGGTATGGGAACATAATCCGGGTTAAAAGTGCAGCTTCTGACAAAAGTTCAGCATCGCCTGACTTAAAAAACAATGGAACAATCCACGGCGAAATAATAATTCCGATGATTACAACGCAGGTTGTGCAGAACGAAATCAAGGTCAGGGTTGCGTTCAAAAACTGTTTTGTTTCGTTTGCGTCAGCATCGTCAGATTCAAGATAAGATTTAAAAGTCGGAATAAAGGCAACCGAAATTGAATTTTCAGCAAAGAGGCGGCGCAGAAGGTTTGGAATCATAAACGCGATTCCAAAAGCGTCGGCAAATTTGGAAGTTCCAAGAAAAGCCGCTTTTGTCATTTCGCGGACGAGCCCTAAAATTCTTGATAAAAGAGTAAAAAAAGAAAGTGAAAGTCCGGAAGTCAGGAGTGAACTTTTTGCGGGACCCGCCTTAGGCGCAGTTTGTGTTTTAGAATTGCTTTCAGTCATGCTATATAGGATATAGTTTTCGGGGCATATATTCAATTAAGAAGATGGAGCAGGCTCTCTGTGCCAATATAGTTGTCGCCTAGTGAGGTGGCAAAATGAAATATACAACAAGTTTTAGGAACTCGGTGTTGAAGAAGGTATAAAACTTGCTAAATTAAATCCCCACATACATTGTTGTATAAATCTTCAAAATTGCCTTGACGAAAGAAAAATCTACAGAGTAAGATATAAGTAAGGAAAGTAAGGAGGTGTTTTATGGAACTTGCAAAAGTAACTTCAAAAGGTCAGATTACAATTCCTCTTATGATAAGGAATAAACTTCAATTGAAAACTGGTGACAAAGTTTTCTTTGAAGAAAGCAGAGGTAGAGTCTATATCACAAACGCTTCACAAATAACTCTTGCAAATGTTCAGGCTCAAATGCAAGGTGAAGCAAAAAAAGCCGGTTTTGAAACTGAAGACGATGTTGTCGCTTATATCAAGGAATTAAGGAAATCTAAGTGAGGGTTTTCGTTGACACAAATGTCGTAATCTCTGCAATGCTTTTTCCAGATGGAAAGGTTGCCAAAGTTTTTTCACATTTGCTTGAAAAACATACTGTAATAATTTCCTCTTATACAAAAGAAGAATGCAAGGAAGTATTTGAAAAGAAATTCCCTACAAAAATCGAACAACTCGAAATCTTTTTTGATGGCATTAATTTTGAAGAATATACAACTCCCAATAAGATCGACGAAAAGAAATATCCAAAAATCAGAGATATAAAGGATTTACCCGTTCTCGTATCAGCAATTTTATCTGATTCTGATATTTTGCTTACAGGTGACAAAGATTTCGAAGATATAAAAATTGATAAGCCTTTGGTTTTTACACCAGCTAAATATTTTGAATTGATAGGAAATTAGCATAACAAGAAGTTCAAAGCCGACAAACCGGTCAAGCCGGTTTGCGGTACAACTCATTGTTACACGGACGCCCGCAGTGGGCTGGTAGTTTTATATATAAAATAGGCAAGAAAATGGTCTTTTCATGCTATAATTTGTTTTAGGTATATGTAATGGCGTTCTTTAATCGTATTTTTGGAAGCAAAAATGCATCTTCCAATAAAAATGGACAAATAACTCATTCAGATAATCCAAAACTTAATGAAATTCTACAATTGCAATCCACCATAGAGTCATTACTTTCTAAAAATTCATATATAGCAAAATCTGAATACTTAAAGGAAATCGATAAGAAAAAAGATATAATATCATATTTTCAACAATTGAAAACTGATGATTTACTATCAGATTTTTGCAAAAAAAATGGCATTTCAGAGAAATCAGTTGTTACTGTAATTCAAAATTGCTCCGGAATAAAAGATCTTGTTGTTGATCACAATGAGAAATTCATTATTAATAACCTAGAAGCAGAAAAAGAATATCTCGATACAATATTATCAGAAGTTGACCCGAATATTTTGCTGGATGATGACCAGCGTCGCGTCATTCTTACAGATGAAGATTATTGTCTTGTAATTGCTGGGGCTGGAGCCGGAAAAACGACAACGGTTGCAGCAAAAGTAAAGTATCTTGTAGAAAAGAAAAACATTAATCCAAAGGAAATTCTTGTAGTTTCTTTTACTAACAAAGCAGTTGGCGAACTAAAAGAAAAAATAAATCAGCAATTGAAAATCGATTGTCCCATAACAACTTTCCACTCAACGGGAAATGCAATCTTGCATAAGGAAAACGATGAAAAACTGAATATTGTACAAAATGAAAAGCTATACTTTGTTTTGGAAGATTATTTTAGAGATACAGTTTTACAAAATCAAAAACTTGTTGATGATTTAATAAAGTTTTTTGCGACTTATTTTGATGCTCCAATTGAAGTAAAAGATAAAAATCAATTTTTTAACAATTTGTCAAACTCAAATCTTTCGACTATGAAGAGTGAACTAGGAGAAGTTGACTATCAAGTAGAAATCAAAAATTCCAGAACAAAAAAATATGAAACAATACAAAATGAAATTTTACGCTCTCAGGAAGAGGTTCAGATTGCAAACTTTCTTTATCTAAACAATGTTGATTACGTTTACGAGCCTTGTTATAAATACAATATTGAAGGGGCAAAAAAGCCCTACACACCTGATTTTAAAATTACTCAAAATGGAAATGAAGCCTATATTGAGCATTTTGGCGTAACTGAAGAAGGGTACAGCAACAGATATTCACCAGAAGAATTAAAAAAGTATAACAAAGCAATGCGGGATAAAGTTGAAATTCACCGCAAACATGGAACAAATCTCATCTGCACATGTTCACAATATAACGATGGCAGGGAATTGATTGAGCATTTAAAGGAAAAACTAGAAGCATTTGGTTTTGTGCTGAATCCACGAGATAATAAGGAAATAATGCAAAAGATTTCCAATCAGGATTCAAGCCGTTATATCAGAAAACTGATAAATCTTGTAGATAGATTTATTTCAAATTTTAAAACCAATGGTTATCCAGTCGAAAAATTTGATGAGTGGGGAACTCAGACAAAAAATGTAAGGACGAAACTGTTTCTAGGTATTTGTAAAGAATGCTATTTGGAATATGAGCGATACCTTCATAAAAACAATGCAATCGATTTTTCGGACATGATAAATAAATCTGCAAGATTATTGAAAGAATCAAAAGCCGTGAGTGATCAGATAGATTTTAAATACATCATTGTTGATGAATACCAAGATATCTCGCGGCAGAGGTTTGATTTAGTCGGTGCATTACATGATGTTACAAATGCAAAAATTATTGCTGTCGGCGATGACTGGCAGTCAATTTATGCATTCAGTGGTTCAGATATTACTTTATTTACAAAGTTCTCAGAAATCATGGGATATGCAGAACTTTTAAAAATTACAAAAACATACCGTAATTCACAGGAGGTCATCGATATTGCCGGAAAATTTATTCAGAAAAATACGGAACAAATCAGAAAAACGCTTAAATCCCCAAAGACAATTACTGACCCTGTAATTATTTACACCTATAATTCAAAACAAAAGAGATTTGGTGTAAATTCGAATTACAATCTGGCAAAGTCTGTTGAAACTGCTATAGATCAAATCATTGAATTTAACAAAATTGAAGGAAAAGACTCTAAAAAACAGGAAATTCTCTTACTTGGAAGATTTGGCTTTGATGGAAAAAATTTGGAACGCTCAAGTCTCTTTGAATATAAAGATTACGGTAATAAGATTAAGTGCTTAAAGTATCCAGAATTAAAAATCACTTTTATGACAGCCCACGCATCAAAAGGCTTAGGATATGATAATGTTATTGTCATAAATGGAAAGAATGGAACTTATGGTTTTCCTTCAAAAATTGAAAATGACCCAGTATTGAATTATGTTGTAAAGCGAGACGATTCTATTGAAGCCGCCGAGGAACGTCGTCTTTTCTATGTTGCCATGACACGAACAAAGAACAGAGTGTATTTTATTGCTCCAGAAGAGAATCCTTCTGAGTTTTTACTAGAAATAAAGCATGATTATAAAAATGTGGTGTTAAAAGGAGAATGGAGCGAAGAAGTAAAAAATGGCAGTGCATTTAAGAAATCTTGCCCGATATGTGGTTATCCTCTTCAGCATAAAGTAAAAACTGCTTATGGACTGAATCTTTGGATTTGTATGAACGACCCGGAAATTTGTGATTTTATGACGAATAAAATTGAAGCAGGAAAATTATCAATCCAAAAATGCGATAAATGTGATGGATATTTAATTGCACGACAACAAAAGGATGGGCGATACATGCTTGGATGTACAAACTATAAAACAAACGGAACAGGATGTGATAATAAAATTTTTCATGATTTGTATTATCGAATGAATAATCTAACTCCAGAGCCCGCTGCAAAAATAGATATTCCGAAAGGATTTAAAAAGGAAAAAGCATAACAAGAAGTTCAAAGCCGACACAGTGGTCGAGCCCGCTGCGGTACAACTCATTGTTATGTGGACGCCCGCAGTGGGGCGCTTGGTGTTTTAATATATAAGGAATATTTTTTCAGCAAGTCAAGCTTGTCTGGATTTTTTAATATCGTGTAAGTAAAATTATACTTGACTTTGTAACAGTGTATTGTTACACTTTTTAATGTGAATAAAGAAAAGAAAGAATACGTTTTATACAAGGGCGAAAAATTCACGGTAGAATGGTACTACACTGAGAAAAACAAAAGTCAGCCTTTTGAATACTTTAATTCACTTGATTCGCAACAACAGATGAAACTTTTGTATTTAGTAAAACGTATGGGTGACTTTGGAAAAATTTCGGATAAAACGAAGTTCAATTTTGAAGAAGATGGTATCTGGGCATTTAAGCCTAAGCCTGACAGGTTTCTTTCATTTTTTACAAGTGGAAAGAAAATAATTATAACAAATGCATTTGAAAAGAAATGCCAGAAACTTCCGCCTGCAGAAAAAGAGAAAGCTGAAAAATGCAGAGAGGATTATGAAAACAGAGTAAAAGGAGGAACCTACTATGACAACATTTGATCGACTGATGCAAAATCCAGAATTTAAGGATGAATTTGAAAAAGGATACAATGAATTTTTAATCTCTGAATTCATGATTGAAAAAATGGAGGAAGAAAATATCTCCGTAAGGGAATTGGCAAAAGAAGCGAACGTTTCTCCTACTACTATCCAGAATTTGCGCAGTGGAAATGCAGAAAGTGTAAAATATAAAACCCTTTCAAATATAATGCAAAAGTTAGGATATGCTTTACAGCCTGTAAAAATGGCAACATTGTAATTTAAAAAAAATCTGCTTGCGGGGAAAATAAGCAGTATCACATAACAAGAGGTTCGAAGCCGACAAACCGGTCAAGCCGCGTGCGGTACAACTCATTGTTATTTGGACGCCCGCACTGGGCAACAAGAATTAGGAAAAAAAATGGCGAGTACAAAAGAATATTATGATTATGTTTTAGACCAGCTTTCTTTGCTTGATGGTATTTCATCTAGAAAAATGATGGGAGAATATATTTTATATTATAAAGGCAAAATATTCGGCGGAATCTATGATGATAGATTCTTGATAAAGAAAACTGAGTCCTCAATGGATTTACTGAAAAATGGAATAGAAGAAATTCCGTACGAAGGAGCAAAGCCAATGCTTATGGTAGATGAAATAGATAATAAAGAATTCCTAAAAAAATTAGTTGAGAAAATTTATCCTGAATTACCAGCAAAAAAATAAAGCTTACACGCACACCCGCAGTGGGGCGCTTGGAGAAAGGATGAAAAAAATTTGTTTTTTTATATGTTTAAATTTTCTTTCTCTTGTTTTATATGCACAAGGAAACCAATTAATTGCACATTCAAAAATAAAAGAACTGTCGTCTTTTAGGATAATGGGAGTAATCGATTTACGAACAGAAAAAGATTATTCCTCAGCAGTAAAATACAGGACACTAAATCACGAAGGAGGAATGAATGTTACTGTTTTAGAAATTCTAAAAAGTGATGTTCAAAATAATGAGTCAGGAAAATGGTTTTATGTTTTGGTAACTTCTCCTATGTGGGTTGATAACGGTGAGTGGATAAAGGGATATCAGAAGTTCTTAATATTCCTTCCTGATAATATGCCTGTTTTCGATTTTGAAGAATAATTACCAGCGTAATGGCTAATATAATCACTGGTATCCGAATTCTTTGCAGTATTTCTCTTCTGGCTGTCTCAACATTTTCAAAATCATTTTACATTCTGTACCTGACAGCAGGAGTCTCCGATATGATTGACGGAACTGTAGCGAGGAAAACAGGAACTGCAAATGATTTTGGTTCAAAATTTGATTCAACTGCAGATTTAATTTTTGTAGCAGTTTGCCTGATAAAATTGATTCCTCAGCTGCTATTGCTGCAGTTCAAGAAGGTTATTTTTTGAGAACCAAAAATCAAGACAACAAGGATTTTTAGGTAACAAAGAATATAAAATACCGTCCATTAATGAAGAAGAAGTTTCTGTCATATATGGGAAAGGAAATTCTCAATAAAGTTCTTGAATTAAAAAAAATCGAAAATTCTGCATGGAAATTATATGAAGAAAAGACAAATTTTGATTTAAATCTTGTTGATAAAAAAGTAAAGAAGATTTTTTATCAAAATATCCGAAATGTTGGGATGAGGTATTAGACGTCTTGGCTTGGATATATGCTTACACGGTTTGGAAAGATAGTGTTATAAATTAAGATATAAAACTTTAGGGCTTGGACGAAGAAGCGGTAGAGCGCAAGTTTGCGCCGCTTAATAATATTGTTTGACAAAATGTTAGCATATATGCTAACATAAATTATGTACAGAAAAGTAACATTCTATACAACTGCCGACGGAAAATGTCCTGTCGCGGAGTTTATAGATTCCCAACCGGTAAAAGTTGCTCAGAAAATAGCATGGGTTCTTAAAACTGTGCAGGAAATCGAAAAAGTTCCTAAAACTTACTTTAAGAAACTGGCAGATACGGATTTCTACGAAGTCAGAATTGAACTAAGTGGAAATATTTATCGCTTACTCGGATTTTTCTATAACGGAAATATCGTAATTCTTACAAACGGATTTCAGAAGAAAACTCAAAAAACACCGAAATCTGAAATAGAAGTTTGTGAAGCAAGAATGAAAGACTTTTTAAAAAGGAGTAAAGAAAATGGCAAATAAAACATTTGATTTAGATGATTATATTTCTCAGCGTAAAGAAAAAGATTCTGAATTTGCAAAAAACTTTGATACAGGCTATGAAGAATTCAAAATCGGTATGATGATAAAAGAAATGCGACTAGAAAGCGGAATGACACAAGAACAGTTGGCAGAAAAACTTGAAACAAAAAAAAGCGTTATTTCACGAATGGAAAATCATTCCGAAGATATCCGATTATCTACCCTTCAAAAAGTTGCATCTGTATTCGGAAAACAGCTTAAGGTAGCCATGTTGTAAAATTGTCATAACATAGGCTTGTAGCCGAGAGCGGGTCAAGCCCGCTGCGGTACAACCAGTTGATATGGTGAGCCAAAAGTCAATATGTAAAAAAACAGAAAAGGAACAGTGTCCGGGCTTGTCCGGTAGTGACCACTATGATATTCGTGCATAGGCTGCAAGCCCGCTCCAGGTCAATGATCCGCCGTAGAACCCTTTTGCTATGTTAACAGGAATCAGATTCTGAAAATCAGAAAATGTCCTAAAACTGGTTTCGAAGATGGTTGTTTATATACTGCAATCCCCGAATCACTTCGTTCCCTTCCTGATAAATCCTGAAAAAAATCGAATCAGAAAATCACTGGATATGATTCGTCATCATTCCCCATGCAAAACATGCGAGTTCCCTTGCGCATGCGACAGCCGCCTTGTTGTAATTTATACCCCTGAGCTCAAGTTTCCTCATCCTCGATTTTATCCTTAGCGCAGCCCTGTCCGCATAGTTTATGATTACAGACTCCATTCCTTCCTGCCTTGCCAGAAGCCTCCTTGACTTCTGGCCGTGCGATAAAGCTGTCGCCCGCTTTATCGATTTTGCCGACTCCACAAGAAGATGCCGCAGGTTCTGATTTCCCTGCTTCGTTATTCCCACGCTGTTTCCGACCGAAAGCCCGCTGTCATGACGGCCTGGAATGAGTCCCGTGTAGCTTGCAAATTCCTTTGCCGACTTAAAGCGGTTAAAATCTCCTGTTTCCGCTATCAGACTGATTGCCGTAACAGTGTCAATTCCGGAAATGCACTTGAGCTTTTTGATACCTTCAGAAATTTCCTTGTCGCTTTCAAGTTCTTTAAGCTTTGCATTCAGTCGGTCAAGCCGCTGAATCAGCCGTGAGACTTCGCTGACATATTCTTCAAAACAGTACGTCAGGTAATCTGATTCAAACGTGACGGTCTTAAGCCATGTAAAAAATTTCACCGTCCAGTAGGTCTCCCTTCCGCCGCCAGGATATGAGATTCCGTGATAGAGTAAAAATGACAGAAGGTTCTGCTTTGCCTTCTTACAACTCTTCAACACGCTAGCACGAAGCCTGACGACTTCCTTGATTGCAAGTATGTTTTCTGTCGGCAGTACTACCTGCTTGTATGAATGATAAGCGAGGGTTCGTGCGAGTATCTGTGCATCAGCCCTGTCAGTCTTGAGCATCTTGTCTTTTGCTGTTTTTGCAATTGAGGTTGGTGCCATGATTACGCAGTTGAATCCCTTCTGCTGAAGGTCAAGGCACAATTTATATCCGGTAGGGCCTGCTTCATAGCCGCAGATTGTAATCGCATTACCGTTAGACTCTGAGATTTTATTCAGATATGATGCCACATTTACAGTTGAAGCTTTCATTGTATGCTGGGAGAAAAATAAATCCTTCTGCATATCAAAACTGCACAAGCTGTAAGTGTCCTTGTGGACATCGATTCCGACATAAATTATACTTTCCATTGGTGGGTCTCCTTTGTTTGCGGTAACTCGGCCGCTTGTCTTTTATTTAAGTTTGCCGTAAATCCGCGGTTTTTAACATCGCGAGGCTCACCATATTGTGTGTTATGTGGACGCCCGCACTGGGGCGCTAAGGAGAGAGAACAAATGGAAAATATATCTCTTTCAAAATATAAAAAATTGTTCTTTAATTCTAAAGAATGTATTCCTGGAGAACATCATTTTGTTGCTGTATATTTACTGAATAAATTTAATAAAATACCTGATTATTTAAATCCCGATGGAATGAAAGGTTCTCTATCTGGCGATATTGGATTTAAAAAAGAAAACAAATCATTTTCAATTGAAGTAAAGCTCGGAAAGAAAAACAGCATGTCGTCAATTTCTTTTACAGCCTCTCAATATGAAAAGTGGTTTGTTAGATCAGAAGATATTCCGAACTATCTCATAGTTCTCATTAAGGATTCTTTTTTCATTATAGAGTTCGCCACTTTTGTAAAAAAGTATCAGAAGGAATATCAGAGCGAAATTATAAAATTTAAAAATATAACTGGCAAGAAAAAAAATGGTCCGACTATAAATGAAGATTACATACTAAGTTGTTGTAATAAATCAACTGAAAGATTTGATTTAGACAATGAAAAAGGTATTTTGAAAAGATTTAAAGAACTAAACATGGAGATAGAAAAAAATGAATGATTTAGGCTCATCCTGGTATATAAACTCCGATGCAGAAGGTGTAGGAGTTTATAAAATAACTGAAGATATGATAACAGATAAAATATTGAAAAAATATGATTCTGATTTATCTCTTTGCAATCTAGGAAGAGAAAATATAAAAGATATGTTTTATGATAAAGATGGCTGGATTTATTTTAAAGCAGAAAAGTATTATAGATTTAATTTACAAATTAAAGAATTTGTAAAAAAATAAGAATTTAGCCTAACACATATAAGGCCCCGGCTTGTCAATAAGAATCCTCAAAAAATGATTTTCTAAGGCTGTCTTTTAAGGCAGTCTTCTTTTTTGAGAAAACCAGAGCTTCCGTTCAAAATAAAAAAGCAAAGCCTGAATCGCAATTCAAAAAGGAAGTTAGGGAATTGTTCCGGTAGTTTATAAGCACTTTTCGTGATAAAATCAAAATGGAGTAAAACTATGGCATTACCTATAAATATAAAAACTCTTCTTTCTGGAAACGTTGTTGAGTGGGCTCGTATTGAATTTAAGGAGAGTTGGAATCCAGATGCTTCATTAAAAACAATTACTGCCTTTGCAAATGATATTGATAACTGGTCGGGCGGATATTTGATTATTGGTGTTGAAGATGATAATGGGCGTCCGAAATTCCCACTAAAAGGTGTGCCATCTGAACAAGTAGATGATATTCTTAAAGATTTGCTGAATAAATGCAAACTCATTACTCCAGATTATCTTCCTGTAGTTGCCCCTGTGGACTATGAAGAAAATACGAAACTGATTGTCG
>JAEEGH010003792.1_pt1 | contig 39286 bp, 40 predicted proteins | sample 9134181 | NCBI WGS metagenome assembly JAEEGH01 (sample SAMN16246544, study PRJNA631951) | gut metagenome | biome: gut microbiome; feature: rumen; material: DP-attached | host: Bos | place: Iran: Karaj | collected 2018-10 | reverse complement strand
AAAGGTTATTCATTTATCGAAGTTGTATCACATTGTCCTGTAGATTGGGGTAAAACTCCGTTGGAAGCGACAAAGTGGGTAAAAGAAGAAATGTTTAAAACTTTCCCTTTGGGCGTTATAAAGGATGAGACAAAATAATATGAAAATTTACGAAGAAATAATTTCAGCAGGTTTTGGCGGACAAGGTGTTTTACTTGCAGGAACTCTTCTTGCACAATCAGCATTGGAACAAGATTTAAAAACAACATGGTTTCCTTCATATGGAGCAGAAATGAGAGGAGGAACGGCAAACTCTACGGTTATAATTTCCGATGAAGAAATCGGATCACCTGTAGCATTTGCACCTACTGCTTTAATAGCATTAAACAAGCCTTCATTAGATAAATTTTTGCCCAGAATGAAAGCCGACGCAGTGGTTATTGCAAATTCTTCATTGATAAATGAAGCAGATTATAATGATAAAAGAATAACATTTATTCCTATAACGGAAATTGCGGATAAACAGGTGGGCAATATCAGAACAGCTAACATGGTTGCCGTAGGCGCTTTGGTAAAAAGAATACAAGCCCCGAGTTTGGATCATGTAAAAAAGGCATTGGAAACTGCTTTTGCTGCAAAACCTAAGGTTATTCCTTTAAACATAAAAGCTGTTGATGCCGGATATAATTGGACAAAGTAAAATTTGCAAAACCAAATTTACTGTATGGAAGTATAGAGGTATAAAAAGAAAAACAATATGAAGATCAGGCCAGCAAAAGTTCAAGATGTTAAACAAATGCACAGAATAATAGAGTTTTATGCCGACAACAAAGAAATGTTGCACAGATCGTTGAATTCTATATATGAAAACATACAAGAATATGTTGTTGCCGAAATAAAAGGTAAGATTATAGCTTGCGGAGCTTTGCATGTAAGTTGGGACGATCTTGCAGAAGTAAAAGCTCTTGCGGTAGAAAAAACTTATGCAAGGCAAGGTATAGGCACAAAAATAGTAAAAACTCTTGAACAGAATGCTTTGGATTTAGGTATATATGCAACATTTGCATTAAGTTTTAAACCCGCATTTTTTCAAAAAATGGGTTACGAAGTAATATCCAGAGAAATTTTACCGCAAAAAATTTGGAGTGAATGTATAAATTGTCATTTGTTTCCGGATTGCGGTGAAATTCCGTTAATAAAAGAACTTTCAAACAAAACTAAAAAAATTAAAAGAACATTAAAGAAGAAAAAATAAATTAAATTTATTAAAAAAAAGCAGAGGTAAAACAAAAACCTCTGCTTTTTTTCTTATTATTTGATATTACTTAATTTCAAATGTTGCCGTTACCGTAACAGCTATTTCTTTTTCTTTAGAAGAAGTGTTATATATACCGTAATCCGAAACGTCCGTAGATAACGGTTTCCTTATTTGAAATACACCGGATCTTGCAGATAAAAGTGCGCAAACTTTATTTCCGGAACTTTTTGCAATTTCTAATGCTCTTGCTTTTGCATCAGCTGTTGCAAGAGCCAACATTTCCGCTTTTAATTCCGCAAGGTTGGAAACAAAATATTCCAAATTGGACTCTTCCAAATATATATCTTGTTTTGCAAGAGATTTGTTATCAAGTGCTAATTTTTCAAGTTTTTCTATATCGGTAGATCTTACTTCTATTCTTTGGCTGAAAGAATATCCGGTAACACCATTGTTTCCATAATTTGCATAAGAGCTTACAGGTTCAATCAAAATATCTTTTTCTTCTATACCGTTATCTGCCAAATATTTTTTTACTTTGTTTAAATCTTCCTGTATCCAAGAAGGGCCTTCGCTTTTATAAGCAACATTTGTTGTTCTGTTTATTGACATGTTCCATTTTATAATATCCGAAGTTACCGTTTTTACACCTTGACCTACAACTCTGATAGATTGTTCATTTCTTGCCGAAATAAAAAATGCTCCCCAAACAAAAGCTGCAATAACCAATCCTGCTGCCAAAATTGATGCTGACTTACCGTTCATGATTCTTTACTCCTTATTTATATAAATTGCCGTTCAGTTGTTGCCGTTAATTATACATTGTACATTATAAATTGCCTTTTATATTCCTATCTCTTTTAATAAATCCTTTAACACTGTTGCAGAATTAACAAAAGATTGCTGCTCTTTTTCATTAAATTCTATTTGTTGAACCTGTCTGATTCCTTCTCTGTTTACTACTGCGGGAAGACTTAAATATACATCGTTAACGTTATACAAATTGTTTACCAATACCGATACAGGTAATACCGAATTTTCGTTAAGCAAAATTGCTTCGGTAATTCTTGTAAGAGCAAGACCTATACCGTAAGAGGTTTCACCTTTTTTTTCTATTATTTTATATGCCGAATTTTTTACATTACTGAAAATTTCGTTTAGTATGGCTTTATGATTACAATTTTGTTTTTTGTCGCACAACATACAATGATTTTCTATGTTTACTCCGCCGACGGTTGCTTTACTCCATACAGGAAACTCGCTGTCACCATGTTCACCTAAAATGTACCCGTGAACACTTCTTGCATCAATGTTACAATGTTTTGCTATTTCGTATCTGAACCTTGCAGAGTCAAGTAATGTTCCCGAACCTATAACTTTTGATGCGGGTTTTCCTGATATTTTGTATGCCGCATAAGTTAGAACATCTACAGGGTTGGATGCAATTAAAAGTATTGCATCGGGAGCATATTTCATAATTTCAGGAATTATAGATTTAAATAAATTTACATTGTCTTTTAACAAATCTATTCTTGTTTGTCCCGGTTTTTGTTTTTTCCCTGCAGTTATCACAACCAAATCGGAACCTTTTATATCGGAATAATCGCCGGCATTTACATTTACTGCCGGTGCAAACGGCGCACCGTGCGATAAATCTATTGCCTCTCCTTCCGCTTTATCTTTAAAATAATCAACAAGTGTAATTTCTCTTGCACAGCCGTTAATCATTAAAGAGTATGCATACCTTATACCTACATTACCGCAACCAATAATTGAAACTTTAGGCTTTAACATTTTGTTCCCCTTTAAAAAATATATATTAATTATATTATTTTTTTATGAAAAAGTTTATAGCATTTTCGTTGTTAAATTTTGTAAAATAATTCCATTATGGGAAACATTAATCAACCGAACTTGGTAAAATTTTTTTTCGGACTTATTTTTAACGAAAATTTCAATATTGAAGAAGTGTATAAAATATTGGAACAAAAATTTAATAATAAAATAGATATTTTCAGTCCGGCAATAGATTTTACATTTACAAAATATTACAACAAAGAGATGGGAGAAAAATTAAAAAGGCAATGGATTTCTTTTGAAACTCCAATGATGCCGGATAACTTGGCGGATATGAAAATTGAAACCAACAATATTGAAGACTCTTTTGCTAACGATAAAAACAGAATTGTAAATATTGATCCGGGTTATATAACTCCGGCAAATGTTATCCTTGCTTCAACGAAAGATTTTAGTCACAGAATATATTTGTCTAAAGGCATTTATGCCGAAGTGACAACAATATACAGAAAAGAAGGGTTTACAAAACTTCCTTGGACATACCCCGATTATTTGTGTCCCACGGCAACGGAATTCATACTAAAAGCAAGGCAATGTCTCTTAAAGAAACAGGGGTAATAACTATGTTTTTTATCGTTTTTCTGTCAATTTACATATTAGGAAATGCTTACATTATTTACAGAGTTATACACGATTTAAAACTTCACGGTATTGCTCTTACAATTTTTGTAGCATTTTACCTTATTATAACCTTTTTAAGTGTATATTCTTTTAGAATATCAAGGTTTAACAACCCGACAATATCGACAAAAATTTTAACGGAAATAGGATATATTTGGCTTGGAATATTTTCCATATCGCTTACATATCTGTTAATATCTCATTTATTGTTTATTTTCGGACATACTCCGAAATTCAGGTACAACACAACATTAATAACTGTAATTTTAATTGTTATTTCTTCGATTTATTCTATAATTAACACCTGCGGCGATCCGAAAGTCAGAGAATATGAAATAAAAGTTCCTAATTTACCGATGGATAAACTTACAATTGTTCAATTGGCAGATATTCATATAGATGTGACAACAAAATATGATACGGTCAAGAAAATTGTTGAAATAACAAATTCGTTAAATCCGGATATTATAGCTTTTGTCGGAGATTTAGCCGATACGGATATAACGAAAACTTACGATAAATACGGGCTTTTAAATTTTAAATCTAAATACGGAACTTTTGCCGTCAGCGGTAATCACGAATATTATAGAGGTATAACAAAATATGAATATGTTTGTGATAAAATAAATTTCAAACTTTTAAATAATGAAAATGTTTTGGTGGATGACAAATTTTATGTTGCGGGTATTACCGATAAAACATCGATAGCATTTAATTATAAACCTTTAAACATTGAGAAATCTTTGGACAAAATAGATTTTAATAAACCGGTAATATTTTTATCTCACCAACCAAACCCGTTTTTTGAAAGCCAAAAATATCCTATAACAATACAACTTTCCGGTCATACTCATGCAGGACAAATTCCGCCTTTTGATATTATAGAGTATTTTTTATACAAATATTTTTGCGGACTTTATAAAGATAACAATTCTTATATTTATGTAACTACCGGAACAAGATGGTGGGGACCGCCCATGAGACTTTTTTCCAAATCGGAAATTGTAAAAATTACTTTGGTAAAAATTTAAAATTTGAAAAGATTTTGAAACGGAAATAAAAAAAAGAGGCAGAGATAACTCTTCCCCATTTTTGTTTGCTGCTTTTTAAAATCGGGGCGACTGGATTTGAACCAGCGACCTCTCCCACCCCAAGGGAGTGCGCTAGCCACCTGCGCCACGCCCCGATTTTTGTAACGGATATATTCTACTTAAATTAAAAGTTTTTGTCTATATTTTTTGTTGAGAAAAAACTCACGATGACATTTATAACCGAAAACAAATGCAGACAAAATTAACTTGTGGCAGCTTGTTATTCAAATATTTAATAGTTTACAAGATATTCATCAATTTCCCATTGATGAACTTTGGTTCTGTAAGCATCCCACTCATCAGTTTTGGATTTGGTATAGAGATTAAAAGCATGATTGCCGAGAGTTTCTTTTATTAAGTCACTCTTTTGCATTGCTCTGACCGCATTTATTAAATTGTGAGGTAAATTTTCTATACCTGCTTTTTCTCTTTCTTCTTTTGTCATTTGATAAATGTTTCTGTCGACGGCAGGTTTTATTTTCATATTCTTTTTAATTCCGTCAATTCCGGCAGCTAAACAGGATGCCAACAAAAAGTACGGATTTGCCGAAGGATCAGGATTTCTTAATTCTATTCTGGTGGAAGCACCTCTTGCTGCAGGTATTCTTACCAACGGACTTCTGTTTCTTGCAGACCATGCGATATAAACGGGAGCTTCATATCCCGGAACTAATCTTTTATATGAGTTTACAAGCGGGTTGGAAATTGCAGAGAAAGATTTTATGTGATACATTAAACCGGCAATATACTTGTATGCGATTTTTGAAAGGCCCAACTTATCTTTCTCGTCATAAAAAGCATTTTTGCCTTTCTTAAATAACGACTGATTTATGTGCATACCAGAACCGCAAATACCGAATATGGGTTTCGGCATAAATGTTGCATGCAGTCCGTGTTTTTGAGCAATTGTTTTAACTACCAATTTAAAAGTATTTATGTTATCTGCAGTTTTTAAAGCATCTGCATATTTAAAATCTATTTCATGTTGACCTCTTGCTACTTCATGGTGTGCTGCTTCAATTTCAAATCCCATGTCTTCAAGAGTTAAACACATTTCTTTTCTTGCACTTTCACCTAAATCTATGGGCGCTAAATCAAAATATCCGGCAGCATCGTGAGTTTTCGTTGTAGGTTTTCCCTGTTCGTCGGTTAAGAATAAGAAGAATTCAAGTTCTGAACCTACATTAAACGTGTATCCTAAATCGGCAGCTTTTTTCAAACTTCTCTTTAAAATATTTCTCGGGCACCCTTCAAACGGTTTTCCGTCGGGAGTATAAATATCACAAATCAATCTTGCAACTTTACCTTCATCTTGTTTCCATGGGAATATTACAAAAGTGTTCGGATCGGGATATAAATACATGTCACTTTCTTCGATTCTTGCGAAACCTTCAATGGAAGAACCGTCGAACATACATTTGTTGTCCAATGCTTTTTCTATTTGCGCGGCCGTTATTGCAACGTTTTTAAGTTGACCGAAAATGTCGGTAAACTGCAATCTGATAAATTTTACATTTTGTTCTTTAATGATTTTTATTACATCTTGTTTAGTATATCCCATGGTATCTCCTTACGGAAATTTATGATTGAAACAACATTATATTAAAAAAGAAATATGTTGTAAAATTTTATAAAGAATATTTCTTAACATCTTCGTTTGCCTGTTTTATAGGCTTTATTGTTTCACAACCGCCGACACAACCGCCTTTACATACCATAACTTCTATCAAATTTGAGTTGCAATGTCCGTCGGCATAAGCGGAAAGTTTCAGAACGTTTTTTTTGTCTAAATCGGTAATAAGCTCATCTTTTATAAATTTTGTATCAATTCTTAAATAATGTTTTAACGCTTGAGATACACCGCCGGTAACGGCAAATTCTCTTGCGTATTTTGTAGGAACTTCTTCAGAGGAGGTTTCTTGACACAGATCTACATTTATATGTTTTGTATTAAATATTGCTTGTAATTCTTGAAAAGTTAAAACATAATCTACCAAAGAATCTTCCTGAGCTTCTTTTCTTTTCGATAAGCAAGGCCCTATAAATACCGTAATAGAGTCCGGGTACTTTTGTTTTGCGATTTCCGCGGTGTAGTGCATGGGGGTATAAGTATCGGAGACAAACGGTTTTAATTTTTCAAGATGTTTTTTTACCAACCTAATATAAGCATGACAACAAGAGGTTGTCATAAACTGTTGCTTGTTAACCACCAACTTATTTTCAAATTCTTCCGCTTCTTTTTTTGCTGTTATATCCGCGCCTAAAGCAACTTCGAAAACATGTTCAAATCCTATTTGTTTAAGAGCCGTTGTAATTTTGCCGACAGATGCACCGAACTGTCCCGTAATAGACGGTGCTATTAATGCCACAAGTTTTTTTGTATGTAAAAGTTTTAACACGTCAAGAAGTTGTCTTCTTACCATTATGGCACCAAACGGACAAGCGCCTATACATTTACCGCAACTTATACACAAGCTGTGATCAATATTTGCTCTGCCTTTACCGTCTTTTTTTATTGCATTTACGGGGCAGGCTTCTTCACAGGGAACAACAAGTTTTAAAATTGCATTATACGGGCAAGCTTCTTTGCATTTACCACAGTTTTTACATTTGTCCGTATCTATATGTGCTTTATGATCTTCAAAAGATATTGCGCCGAAATTACAAGCATTTATACATTTTCTCGATAAACATTCTTTACATATTTCGCTAACCATAAATCTGCTTTTAACACATGCGGAACATGCGGATTCAAGAACAGTTAAAAGTTTGTTGTTCGTTTTATATTTTTTTTCGTTTTCAGGTTTAAGATAATCCGATAAAGGTAATGCTTCATCAACATCGTTTATGGAATATCCCAATGCCGCAAGAGTTCTTAATTTTAAAATTGCTCTTTCTTTATATACACAACAACGAACCTGAGCATCGCTGCCTTTAGGTATAATATTAAAAGGTAAATGATTTATATCATCAAGATTGTTCTCAAAAAACAATCTGCAAATTTCTTCCAATACTTTTGTTTTAAAATATTCCGAATAATTTATTTCTTGTTTCATAATACGTATATTCTATCAATTTTAAAATCAAAAAGGAAAACGGATGCAGAGTTTGTTGGCATAAAACTGCATCCGTTTTCTTCTGTGGAGAAAGTAAATTCTCGTCAAGATTTGAAATATCTGCAACTACGGGATCCCGGATCAAGTCCGGGATGATATCCATCTCATAGTTTTCTATACTTCTATACCTCGAAAATTGCCTGCGGCAATTTTTAGAAGCTGATTTGCATTCTTAATGAACCTACATAAGCTGTATCTTCATCTTCATTAAACCAAGGGTTTTCCACCATTTGGAAATCCGGACTTATTGATAAATAGTCAGTTACATTCCAACTGTAATAAACTTCTAAATGGTTTTCGCTTTTTGCATTTTCATTGTCGTAGTCTTTATATTCTGAAGAAGGTATTACTTGTCCGTAAGCAATGGCTACTACATCTTCTTCTCCAATACCTTTTATGTTTGCTTGCAATCCTAAACTCCAAGTATGTTCTCCGCAACATATATTCTTATTTTGCCAGCTATATCTTGCAAAAGCTCCGAAAATATCGGTAAATTGTTGATCCAAACTTAAACCGAATCCATAATTCTTTTCATTTTCCGATGCATCTTTCCATTTACTGTAATCGTTGGTATTTGTCCAACCGTAAATTCTGTAGTTACCTTCCATATTATCTATAAATCCGGGTTTGAAATTTACTTGTGCCGATGCAAAACCGTTTCTTGTTATATCTGCAGGGCTTTCGTCTGCATCCGAGCTTGCATCAATGTATTGAACTGCAAAATCCGCAATATCTGTTTCATAAGTTGCTTTTACACCGAAAGCATTGTCCGGAAAACCGATATTTACTGCATTTCTAAACATCGAACCTATAAATTGTGTTGTTTCATCGTTTGCATAAGCATTATCATCTAATGATGATGTTGGATCTATAATACCTGCCGTAACTGCAAATTGATCTGTAAACTTATGTTCAAACCATGCTTCGGTTACACTTACAACTCCGCTGTCATCCGCATCTCTGTTAATACTTGCATAAGAATCTAAATATTTATTTATATCACCTTTACCTGTTTCCAAATGAATAAATGCGGTGTTTTTATCGTCAAATTTCTTTTCAATTGTTAAATCTACGGAATATTGACCAACGGTAGGTGTTTTGTTTTCATCTTCTTCACTTGGTGCCATATTTGCATTTTGTAAATTTTGCAAGTTTAATGTAATTCCACCGCCGATTGTCAATCCTTCCAAAAATTTAATTCCTTCCGCATAAACGGAACCTGATAAACATATTGTTACTGCCAAGCACAACATACTTAATACTACTTTTCTCATTTTTTCCTCCATTTTTTATTTTTGCCAACTTTATTTACACTTTTAAAAACAAGCCTCCTTTTTTATTTTTTATGAAACTTAAATAAAAAAGGGACTTTTAGATTCAAATCTAAAAGCCCCTTTGCTAACATTAATTATTTAACTGCTTAAATTTTATAAGTTTGTTAAAAAATAATCAAGAAGCTTTTATTTTTTTATTTATCTATTTTTTATCTTTAGATTTTCTCATAAGTTTTGTCATACAACTGTCACTTTTGGAACAACTGCCGCAATTATTGTCACATCCGCATCCGCAATCGCATTTACCGCCTTTTACTTGCTTATATATTTTTTTTATCAAAACAAATGCACAAAGAGCCACAATAAAAATAACAAATAAAGTTTCCATTTTACAACCTCCGACAACTTTTTCTTGAGGTATGGATGTATGGAAGTATAGATGCATGGAAACAACAAAAGATAATATTTCCCTTCTCTATCCCTCTATCTTTCTATACCTCGTTGTTAGGCTAAAAGCCTAACAACTTGCCGCCCTGATAAACAATGAACGATAATAAATATCCCAAAACTGTTGTCCAGGCAAAAAGTATTATCAGCCATTTTAGTCTTGAACCTGCTTCTCTGTAAAATACCGCTATTGCAACTATACAAGGGACATAAATTAAGCAGAACATCAAAAATGCCACGGATTTTAAAGGACTCCAATCCGGATCGGAAGCAATTTTATCCGCCAAAGAATTTACCGCTTCATCATCTTCAACATCTGTTTCGCCCATGGAATAAATTGTTCCGAGTGTACTTACTACAACTTCTTTTGCCGCAAGACCTGCTATCAAAGCAATACCCATTTTACCGTCAAAACCGATAGGTTTTATTACAGGTTCTATAAAGTGTCCTAATCTTCCGATATAACTTTGGTCCATTTGAGCTGCTGCAACTTCTTCTTCCGAAACTTCTCCCAAAGCTTCTTCGTTTACTTTAGGGAAGGCCAAACCCGCCCAAATAAGAACAGACATTAAAAGTATTATGGTACCTGCTTTTTTAATATATAACCAACCTCTTTCCCACATTTTAAGTAAAAGACCTTTTATTGTAGGAATTCTGTATGGAGGAAGTTCCATAACAAAATAGCCCGGTTCTCCTTTAAACAATGTTTTCTTAAATACCCATGCGGAAAAAAGTGCTATAACAACACTTAATGCATAAAATATAAACATTGTATTTGCCGCTTGTGTTGAATTTTTACTGAAAAAAGCCGCTATAAAAAGTGCAAAAATAGGAAGTTTTGCACCGCAAATCATAAACGGTGTAACAAGCAATGTAATAATTCTGTCTTTAGGATTATCTATTGTTCTTGATGCCATCATGGCGGGAACTGCACAACCGTTAGTTGCAATTAACAAAGATGCAAACGATTTTCCGTGCAACCCGAACTTTCTCATAACCCTGTCCATAATAAACACTGCTCTTGCCATATAACCCGTATCTTCAAAAAATGCTATAGCAAAGAACATACATATAATTTGAGGGAAGAACCCTAAAACCCCTCCCACACCGGCAATTATACCATCCACTATCAAAGACTGGAAAATACCTTCCGGAATTATACTCGTCGCAAAATTTGATAACCATTCAATACCGGCCTCAAACCAACCTACAATAGGTTCCGATACCGTAAATGCAAATTTAAAAATAATATACATTACGAGCAGAAATATAGGTACAGACCAAATTTTGTTCAAAACAATTTTGTCTATAGTTTCGGAAAAATCTTTTTTTGCTTCTTTTGATTTTGATAAAACGTCGCTGACAACTATCTTTATCCAATCATAAATTTTGTCTGCAAAAACAGCCTCAAGATTTTCGTTGTGTAAAGCAAATATTCTTTTATTGCTTTTTTCTACATGTTCGATTATTGCTGAAGAATTTTTAGCTGTTTTAATTTTATCTAAAGCATAACTTTCTTTTTTTATTAACTCTACAGCCAAAAAATTAACAGGATACTTTAATACAAGATTTAAATCTTCCGATATAAGCTGACAAATAGAATCTTTTTCTTTGTTAATTTCTTCACCGTAATCTATGGAAACAGGTTTAACTGCTTTTTTCTTACTCAAAACATCTGTTACAACTTTTAATAATTCTTCGGTTCCTTTATTTTTGCTTGCTACGATGGGAACGGCTATAACATTATATTTTTCTTCCAACTTTTTATAATCTATTTTTTGACCTTTATTTTCCAAAATATCGGTCATATTCATAGCAATTATAACCGGAATTTTTAATTCCGATAATTGTGCATATAAGTAAAGATTTCTTTCAAGGTTAGAAGAATCTACAACATCTATTACAAGTTCTGGTTTTTCTTCGATTAAAACATTTCTTGCGACAATTTCATCTTCGGAACTTGCGGACAAACCGTAAATCCCTGGCAAATCTATAATTTGAAGTTCATATCCGTTTTTTGTTACAAAAGCTTCTTTTTTTTCTACGGTAACACCGGGATAGTTTCCTACATGTTGTCTTAATCCCGTTATATTGTTAAACAAACTTGATTTTCCGCAGTTTGGGTTACCGGCCAAACATATTTTTACTTTCTTTAAACTTTCCACTTTGTTTTATACCTCTTTTACTAAAATTTTTGATGCACTGCTGTTATCGAGTGCAATTTTTCCGCCTTTTAATAATACTGTTATAAATCCTGATTTCATATCTCTTAAAATTTTTAATTCTTCTCCGGGAACAAAACCTAAATCTATCAACTTTTTTCTTTCATCTACAGCTATATTGTCAAAAGCCAAAAATCTAAGCAATGTATTTTCTTTTCCGTTTAATAAAGTCATCATTAAACCTCCACTAAAATTTGTGAAGCTTCGTCTTTTCTGAGACTTAAGTTGTAACCTCTTATTGTTACTTCTATAGGATCTCCCAAAACAGACTTTTTTGTAACAACAACTTGTTCACCTTTCAAGATACCCATAGAAAGCAATTTTTTTGTTAAAACAGAATCTGATGCCGTAATTTTTTTTACTTTAGCAGGTTGATTCAATTTTAAACTGCTTAAAACCATCTCCATTTTCTTCTTTCTCCTCCTGGAATTCTATTTATTAGTCTAATTTATATTTTTTAGTTTATATTATAAATATTAGTCTCATCTAACTTCAAAATTAAAAAAATAATAAAGCACCGAGTGCTTTTTTAATAAAAAACATAATTTAAATAAACAAAACTTTTTTAGTTGTGTATTTAAATGTTAGACAAATATAACATATTTTATAAAAAATGTCAAATATATGTATGTAACCGATGTATCAAATTGTATAATTTTGTTTTTTATGATAGAATATTCCGCATATAAATAAAAAAAATAAAAATAGGAGGAAGTATGAAAAAGAAAGTATTTTTAATGTTATGTTTAGTATTGGCAGTAGGATTGGTTGTTCTGACAAGTTGCGGTAATAAAGAAGAGGAAACCAATTTATCAAGTGATAACAATCAAAGTATAGAAACCAATTTATCAGACGAAAATGAAGTCAGTTTAAAAAAAGAAGTAACCGATATAGCAAAATCAAGTGCATCAAATTATAAAATAGAACCTGAAAATATGGGTATAGAATATGAAGTTATTGACGGTTATTATCAAGACGAAAACAAACATTTAGAATTAAGAGTGTACTTAAATGAAGAATACGATAAAGACGGAAAGATTAATCTTCATAATTCTTTAGTGGATTATTTTAAAACTATAGCTGATGACGGCAAGGTTTACAATCTGTATACAGATGAAGAATATGATAAAGCAGATACGGAACAATCCGGAATTTGGATAAGAGCAACAATTAACGGTGAAAAATGCAAAATATATTTCGGCGGACATGCTCCGCTTAATTATGGAGATGACTCTTATTTAGAGAGCTATCGTATAACCGTTGATCCGGAAAAATAATATTTTTAGGAGAAAAATGTGAAAAATAAAATATTTTTAGTAATCGGTTTGGTATTAGTAATAGGATTGTTTGTAATAACAAGTTGCGGTAATAAAAGAGAAGAGAATGTTGCTCAAACCGCACAGGAAAATGAGAATACAAGTACAGAAACAACAAACAATGAAAAACATGAATATACATATACGGACGGAGTTTTAACACAAATTGTTGATGAAGAAGGAAATCCAAAACAAACTGATTTTGTTATAGACGGAATAATTCTTGTAGGTAACAGACACGATTATTCCGAGCTTACCGATACCGGTGAAATTATTGCAAAATTAGCATCACAAGGGTATAAAAAAGAAGGAATTAATTCATCGTTTTATTTAGGTGAGTGGATTGAAATGTATATCGATACAAAATATGCGGGAGTTGATAGTGATGTTAAGATTTTGGTAACACCGCATAAAACAGTTGAAGAACTGGAAACATTGTCATTATCAGAGTTGGAAGAATTAGCAATAGAAAACGGCGGATTTATTATAGATTATAAAACACCGGAAGAAGATAACTATAAATATGTTGGAAACGGATATGTTCATCAGGAATATTCGGAAGGGAAATATGATATATTATTTACTTATGAAGGTAAATTGGCATATTTCATAAATATAACCGAAACAAAAGAACCGACCGAATAAAATATTTTAGTAATATATGATTTAAATAGTGGATCGGAAAACCGGTCCACTATTTTTATTTTTTAAATTTGTCTATAAATTTTAGAAGAAACATTAATTTAAATTGTTGTTTAAATTCTTCCTTTAAATTCAAATCCTATTGCTTCCACTGCGGATTTTATTTCTTCATCTGTAGGGTTACCGTCAACATAAGCAATACCGTCACTTAAATTTACGGTAACTTCTTTTACGGATTTTAAGTTACTTATTACTTTTGTTACATTGGCTTTACAATGGTTGCAGGTCATACCATTGATTTTAAATGCAATTGCATTTTTACTGACATTGTTTTCCATAACTTCTGCCTCTTCTCTGTGTTTTTTAAATAATATTGAATTTGCTAAAAGTATAAACAATATGAATGAACAAACAACTTTAAAATAATAAAAACCGCCATGATGATTATGTGCAGCCATACCGAAATTAGAAACATCAAACCAACCTGCCGGCAAAAAATTATCCATAAAAAGTCCGAACCCTATTGCACCGATAATTAGTGTTATTAAATAAATAATAAATGTTTTTTTGCCCAACACTTTACCTATAACCATCATTGAAGCAATGTTTGCAGCAGGACCTGCCATAAGTAAAACGAGTGCCGTTCCGGGACTCATCCCTTTCATCATCAATGCAATAGCTATAGGTATTGAACCGGTAGCACAAACATACATGGGAATCGCAACCACAAGTATTAATAACATTGTTAATATTGTGTTACCTTCAAATATTGTAAAAAAGTTGTCCGGAACAAAATACGCAATCAGTCCGGCAATTATTAAACCGAACAAAAGCATTTTACCTATATCTTCCATCATTTCAACATAACCATATTGAAAAACTTTTTTAATTTTCCGGCCGAAAGAAAGTTTTTGTTCTTCCATGTTTTTTTGAACGTGAACTTTAACAGGTTGTTCGTCTGAAGTGAAAACATTAGTTACAAGTCCGGCAAAAATCGAAGTAAAAAATGCTGCTATCGGACGAATAATCGCAAATGGTAACCCTAAGAGAGAATATGTTGCAATTATAGAATCTACACCTGTTTGCGGTGTTGCTATAAGAAAAGAAATAACCGAACCTTTAGATGCACCTTCTTTGTATAATGCCATTGCCGTAGGTATTACTCCGCAGGAACACAGCGGTAACGGAATACCGAACAATGTGGCATATAAAACAGATAACCAATTATTCTTTGATAAATATTTTGAAAATAATTGTTGAGGAACAAGAACATGCAAAATTCCCGCAAATAAAAAACCGAGCAACAAGTAAAAAGACATTTCATTAAATATTGAAAAAATTACTCTAAATATTTCGTTTATTACTGACATTTTGTTTTTTCCTTTAAACTTTTGAAACCTTTAACCGTTTTTTTTCTTTCCGATCTTTCCTATAAAAAATATAAGTTTTGCCAATGTTTCGTCACTTATTGTATGCTCTATTCTGCAAGCATCTTCTAAAGCAATTTCTTTTTCAACGCCTAAAATATCGGTAAAGAAGTGAAATAACACATCTTCTTTATGTTGAATATCATCGGCAATCTTTTTTCCTTCGGGAGTAAGTTCAATATACCCGTATTTTTCATGGATAATAAGGCCTTTATCCGCAAGAACATTTAAAGCAATATTTACACTTGAGTTTTTTACATCCAATTCTTTACTTATGTCTTTAACTCGGGCAATTTTATTTTTTCTTATAAGCATACCTATAGTTTCAAGATAATTCTCTAAAGATTCCGTAAGTTTTTTTTCCATAAATCTTCTCCATTAAAGGTTTTTTAAACTTTTTTAGTTTTATCTTTAAAAAGTTATATTAGTCTAACATTTTAAACTTTATTTGTCAAGGTTAACCCAAAGATTCTATATTGGCAGTTTATACTACATATAGTTCCAAAGTGTATATAAAAAATCAATATATTGTGGTTTAGGTATTGACAAGTTTTAAATTAAAACATATAATCAATCTATAATTTTTGAAATCTTTTGTCGGTGTTTTCACATAAAACTTAATAGGAAATTCCGTTGGAATCGGAAGCACTCCCGGTGCTGTGATAGGGAACGAAAAACTTTTAATAAAAAATCACTGCTTAAGTTTAGGCGGGAAGATAAAGTTGAGTAGGTTATTACCCTTAAGCCAGAAGACCTGCCGATAAATACATACTGCTTATAAATGTTGTCGAGGAATGACTATTTATAATTCAAATGGAAATAAGAAAACCAGGGTGCCTTTCCATAATTATGTTCAAAATTAACAGAAGTATAAAAATAAAATTTAAAAAAAGAGGAGAAATTTAAATGGAACAACTTTCGGTTTTTGATTGTATCGTAAAAAGAGACGGTAAACAAGAAAAATTCAATTCGCAAAAAATTCAACAAGCAATTTTAAAAGCAGGTCAGGCAACAAATGAGTTCGATGACAAAATAGCTTCAAAATTAACGGTAAAAGTTTTAAGTATAGCACAAGAAACAATTACCGACGGACATCCTACAGTAGAACAAATACAAGATATAGTTGAAGAAGTATTATTAAATTCTCCTTATAAATCTTCAGCAAAAGCATATATCATATACAGGGATCAACATTCAAAAATAAGAGATATTATTTCAAATTTTAATGTTGATTTAGTTGACCAATATTTGTCTAAAGCAGATTGGCAGGTAAAAGAAAACAGTAATATGTGTTATTCTCTTCAAGGTTTAAACAATTATATATCCTCGGAAGTAAGTAAGGCATATTGGTTAAACAAAATTTATACCGAAGATATAAAGAAAGCTCACACGGAAGGCGATTTACATATTCACGATTTGGGAATTTTAGGTGTATATTGCGTAGGTTGGGATTTACATGATTTGTTAGTTACCGGTTTTAAAGGTGTTGCAGGTAAAGTTGAATCCCGCCCGGCAAAACATTTTAAAACGGCATTGGGCCAAATAATAAATTTCTTTTTTACATTACAAGGTGAAGCTGCGGGAGCACAAGCTTTTTCAAGTTTTGATACATTACTTGCACCTTTTATCGCATACGACAATTTATCATACAAAGAAGTAAAACAGGCATTGCAGGAATTCTTGTTCAATTTGAACGTTCCTACAAGAGTAGGATTCCAATCGCCGTTTACAAACTTAACTCTTGATTTAAAAGTTCCTAAACATTATAAAGACGAAGCGGTAATTATCGGCGGAAAACCTCAGCCTAAAACTTACGGCGATTTCCAAAAAGAAATGGATATGTTAAACAAAGCATTTTTGGAAGTTATGTTGGAAGGTGATGCAAAAGGCAGAGTATTCAGTTTCCCTATACCTACATATAATATAAGTAAAGATTTCGATTGGGATAATCCCGAATTAAAATTATTATGGGATGCAACAGCAAAATACGGTATTCCTTATTTTGCAAACTTTATTAATTCCGATATGGATCCGGATGATGCAAGAAGTATGTGCTGCAGATTAAGAATCGATAACAGAGAATTAAGAAGAAGAGGCGGCGGACTTTTCGGAGCATCTCCTTTAACAGGTTCGATAGGAGTTGTTACATTAAATATGCCGAGACTTGGTTACGAAGCAAAAACCGAAGAAGAATTTTTCCAAAAATTAGATAAATTAATGACAATTGCTAAAAACAGCTTGGAGACAAAGAGAAAAGTTTTGGAAAAGCTTACCGATCAAAACCTTTATCCGTATATGAGTTTCTATTTAAGAAATATTAAACAGAGATTCGGTTGTTACTGGAAAAACCATTTTTCAACCATCGGCGTTGTAGGTATGAACGAATGTTGCTTGAATTTCTTGAAAGAAAATATTGCAAGCCAAAAAGGTAAAGATTTTGCAATAAAAGTATTAACATTCATGAGAAATACATTACAGAAATATCAGGAAGAAACAGGAAACATTTATAATTTGGAAGCAACACCTGCAGAAGGTACTTCTTACAGACTTGCAAAGATTGACAGAAAAAAATATTCCGACATTATATTTGCAAATCCTGAAGCAGTTAAACAAAATCATCCGCCTTTCTATACAAACTCTACACAATTACCTGTAAATTATACAGACGATTTGTTTGAAGTTTTGGAATTGCAACATGAAATACAATCTTTATATACCGGCGGAACAGTTCAACATATGTTTATCGGTGAACAAATTACAAATACCGAATCCATGAAAAACTTTATTAAGAAAGCATTTACAAATTATAAGTTACCATATATGTCTATCACTCCTACATTCAGTGTTTGTCCGAATGACGGGTATTTAAACGGTGAAGTAAAAACTTGTCCGCATTGCGGATCAACTTGCGAAGTATATTCAAGAGTTGTTGGCTATTTAAGACCTGTTTCTCAATGGAACGACGGTAAACAAGAAGAATTCAAAATAAGAAAAGTAGCAAGCATGTAAAAAATTGCCTTTGGCAATTTAGAGGTATGGAGATACAGAAGAATAGAGGCACGGAAATAACGAACTCTTTTCTTCCGTATCTCAAAATTACAAAACGATTTTGATCCATATATCCATACTTCCATACATCTATACATCAAAACACGGAGTATTTTTTTATGAGAATAGGCGGATTACAAAAATTTTCGTTCATAGATTTTCCCAATAAAACATCAGCCATTATTTTTACTCAAGGTTGCAACTTTAAATGTGCGTATTGTCATAATCCGGAACTTGTGTATCCTAACATGTATCAGGTTCCAATGCCTGAAGAACAAGTATTTGCTTTTCTTGAAAGCAGAAAAAATCAGTTGGATGCCGTTGTAATAACCGGAGGGGAACCTACTTTGCAACCGGACTTGATTGATTTTATAAAAAAAGTTAAATCTATGGGCTTTTTGGTAAAACTTGATACTAACGGTTCCAATCCGCAAGTGTTGGAACAAATTATAAATCAAAAGTTGGTGGATTTTATTGCTATGGATATAAAAGCAACTTTCGATAAATACAATTTAGTTTGTTGTGTACCCGTAAATATTGACGATATAAAGTTAAGTATAGATTTAATTAAAAATTCCGGCATAGACTTTTTATTCAGGACAACTTACGATAAATCAAAATTGTTCGATAAAGATATACAAAAAGTTACCGATTTTCTTAATGTTGATACACATTATAAAGTACAAAAGTGCAATCCGGTGATTTTACATTAAGGAAGATGTTTTTATTTAAAAAACTTTTATCTTTAATATTATCAATTTGTTTTTTTATTATTACGGTAATTCCTCGGGGAATTACCGTTTCTGCTCTTGCTCAAAATTTTCAAGTAAATCAATATGTACAAAACGAAAAACTTATAAACAAAAGTTCCGCAAATTCCCTGTCCGACGGACTTTTGGTCTCCGGTTTATCTCAACAAAAACAAGAACAATTCTTAATTTCCTGGATAACAGAACTTAAGGAGCAGGGATTTAAAGATCTTGAAATAATTTCGATTATAAATACTTGGGCTAACGAACATAAAGAATTTTTTTATTCTGATATCAACAAAAAAAAAGATACAAAAGAGATAGATGTTACCGAAACGGTTTTAAAACAAAATAAGTTCAGTTTAAAAGGCCGGTTCTTAAAAATAAGAGACTTCTTAAAGGAAGATCTATCCAAATTTAAAACAATATTTAACTATAAATATAATGGAGACAATTCTAACAATCTCGATAACAAAAATATAAAAGATATGGAATCAAATATAAAATACTTCCCGTTAATACAATTCATGTTGGGATTTGATCTGTACGGCTCGTTTTCAACAATATTTATGCAGTCCAACGGTTATGGTTTACCGTTTATTTCTTTAGTGATAAGTTTGCTTGCCCCGATATCGTTTATAGTGTCCGGTATTGGAGGTTTTATAGGAGACAAATTCTCAAAGAGAACAATAATTATTGCTGCAATAACCGTTCATGCTCTGGGAACAATAGCATTTACGTTGTCCGGGTTTTCACCTGTATTACTTATAGCATCTCAAATATTACCTACAATAGGAATCTCGTTATTGTCGTTGACTTTAAGTCCGTTTTTGTATAAATCTTTGGATAATCTTGGACAAAAAGATTCGTTTAAAGAAATTTACGGTTCTAACTTGGCACTATTTTGGATAATAATGTCGGTATCTTCGTTATTCGGCGGAATATTGGCTGCATTAACAAGCCAAGCGACCGTAATTGCAATAGCAGCAATTCCTGATATTATTATTGCAGCGGGAGCACTCTTATTCACATATGACGAGAATATAAATATTTCAAAAGAAAAAACGGCCGAAACAAAAACAGTAACTAAAGAAAAGAAAAAAATAAAAGACTTTGTTAAAGAATTCTTTGCTCCCGTAAAGAAATTGTCATCGGACAAAAAGACTTTCTCCCTTGCTGCATTAAACATTGTTGTAAACAACATGTTTTTTGTCGTATTGTGCTTTTTCCTGCAACCTGCATTAATGGCAACCGGTATAAATGTGGGACTTTTGGCACCTGTTTATTTTGCGGGAAATATAATGCAATCTTTAGCATCTCATTTGATAAGCAAAGTAAGTTTTATTGCAGAAAACAAAACTGTAAGAACAATAACTTTTGCAGTATCTGCGGGACTGTTTGCATTATTTGTAATAACTGGACATCCGATATTTTTAATTTTGGTATATGTTTTAATGAATTTCTGGCAGGGAACATCTTCATTAACGGAAGTTTCCGCGGTATATAAAACTTTAGATGATAACATGAGATCAAAATGGTTGGGATTTAAATCTATGTTCGGTATGATAATTTCTACCGTAACACAACTTTCCATTAGCGGATTACTTGCAATAGGGCTTTCAAATAATGTTATTATATCCGCTGCTGTCGGTGTTATTACCGGAGCATCATTCATAATACCGAAAATTATCGACAGAACCGAAAAGAAAAGAAATATTTTAAGTGAAGATATGAAAATGGGTATTAATCAAACAAGAGCATTGCTATCTTGTGCATAATTTGTTTTCCGTTAAAGTTACATTAACGGAGCGACGAGCTTTAATATTTTCCCTAAAATTTTATAAAACAATTTTTCATTTTTTATACTTTCGGCAGTAACGGGCTTACATTTTTTTAATGTATTTTCGAAATCTTCTTCAATATCTTTTATGCACGGTGTTTTGTAAAGATATGTTGCACATTCAAAATGGTGATAAAGACTTCTGTAATCCAAATTTATTGTTCCAACTACGGCTCTGAAACTGTCGCTTACAAAAACTTTGGAATGAACAAAGCCGGGTGTATATTCATAAATTTTTATTCCCGCTTCAGTAAGAGATTTGTAATGAGATTTTGCTAAAGCATAAGCAGACTTTTTATCCGGAATTCCTGGAAGAATAATTTTAATATCAATGCCTCTTTGTGCGGCATATTTCAACGCTGTTTCCAATTCCCCGTCGAGAATAAGATACGGCGTCATAATATGAACATATCTTTTTGCTCTATACAAAATATCCATATATACATTTTCACCCACTTTATCTTTATCCAAAGGACAATCCGCAAACGGCATAACAAATCCTTGTGAATTTTGTATATCGGGGCTTTGCAAAAATTTCTGTTCAAAATTCGGTTCTTCTTCCATAAGATTCCACATCTGTAAAAACATTAAAGTAAAACTTTTAACGGCTTTCCCTTTTAACATTACGGCTGCATCTTTCCAATGGCCGTATTTATTTTTTTTGTTGATATATTCGTCGGCAAGATTTACACCGCCGTTAAATGCTACGGAACCGTCTATAACCAGAATTTTACGATGATCTCTGTAATTATAATGTGTTGATACAAAAGGTGTAAGAGGGGCAAACATTTTTGCTTTTATTCCGAGTTGTTGAAGTCTTAAAGGATAATCGTGCGGCAATAAAGCAAGTTCGCACATGCCGTCATACATAACACGAACATCTACTCCTTCTTTTGCTTTTCTTGATAAAATATCAAGTATCCTGCCCCACATATAACCTTCTTCAATTATAAAATATTCCATGAAAATAAAATTTTGTGCCGTTTCCAATTCTTCTATAATTGAAGCAAATTTTTCTTCTCCGGAAGAAAAATATTTTACGGTTGTGTTATCAAATATCGGAAAGTTTCCGCTGTTACACACATATTGATTTAAATGAACTACGGAACTTGAACTGTTTTGTAATTGTTTTAACGGTTTTTCATCCTGAGATATTAAATTTTTTGATTGGTTTATTAATTCCAATGCTCTTTTTGTTGTTTTTCGGTGTCCGATATTTGATTTTGTAAATATTAAGAAAATCGTTCCTATAAAAGGCATAACCGCAATAACGGCAAGCCATGTAAGTTTTGCGGATGAGTCCATGTCACTGTTGAAAAGATATATCGAAATGGACAAAACAAAGATTGCTTGTAAAAGGGTGAAATACGGCAAATATTTTTCAAGCCAAATAAATAACGAAATAAACAAAAGTATTTGTAACAATAAAAGTAAAACTATCAATGCAAATCTACTGAAAAACAGTCTTATAATTCCCCTGTTTTTTAAGTCCGTAAGATGCATAATAAATTCTTTATTGTTATCTCTTTTGTTTGTTGAATTGTTTTCCATAACGATATTGTTTTTTAAATGAATAAGGCATTGAATTTTTTATTCAATGCCTTAAAATGTTTTTCGTTTACAAATAACTATTTTTTAAAATATCTTTTTAACAAACCATCGAAACCTTTACCGTGTCTTGCTTCATCTTTTGCCATTTCATGAACGGTATCGTGAATAGCATCATAGCCTAATTTTTTAGCTTTTAATGCTATTTCCATTTTTCCCGCACAAGCGCCATGTTCGGCTTGAGCTCTGAGTTCAAGATTTTTCTTGGTAGAATCCGTGATAACTTCGCCTAAAAGTTCGGCAAACTTTGCGGCGTGTTCAGCTTCTTCAAAAGCATATCTCTTAAATGCGTCCGCAATTTCAGGATATCCTTCTCTTTCTGCTACTCGTGACATTGCCAAATACATACCTACTTCGGAACATTCTCCGTTAAAATTAGCTCTTAAACCTTCAACTATTTCCTTGTCTTCTACCTGACCATCGCCAACTTTATGTTCGGTAGCATAAGTTTTTTCACCATCTTCTACAGGTTCAAGTTTTTCTGCAGGTGCTCCGCAAATAGGACATTTGTCAGGCTTTGCACCGTCTTCACTTACCCAACCGCATACTTTGCATACATACTTCATATTACTTCCTCCGCTTTTGTCTGATTTTCTATTCTCTTGTTCTTAATTAATTTTTAATAGTTTTCTACAAAAAGTTCCTGATATGATCTTGGATGATTACATGCAGGACATTTTTCCGCAGCTTCTTTTGATTCGTAAATATAACCGCAGTTTCTGCATTTCCATCTGACTACACCGTCTTTGCAAAATATTTTTTCATATTTGATGTTATCTAAAAGTTTTCTGTATCTTTGTTCATGAGCTTGTTCTACTTTCGCTATATACTTAAAACAATCCGCAATTTCATTAAAGCCTTCCTCTTCAGCTATTCTTGCGAATTCCGGATATGCTTTTGTCCACTCTTCATTTTCACCTTCTGCTGCTGCTTGTAGATTTTGAACGGTTGTACCTATTATTCCTGCAGGAAAACTTGCTGTAATCTCTGCTGTTCCGCCTTCCAAAAATTTAAAAAATCTTTTAGCATGTTCTTTTTCGTTGTCTGCCGTTTCGGTAAATATTGCTGCTATTTGTTCGTAGCCTTCTTTTTTAGCTACCGAAGCAAAAAAAGTATATTTGTTTCTTGCCTGAGATTCACCGGCAAAAGACTGCAATAAATTTTTTTCTGTTTTTGTGCCCTTTAAACTTTTCATAGTTGACCCCTTTTGCGTAGTTTAACAGCTCTGTTTACTTTATCAAAAAAACACATATTTTTCAAATAAATTCCGGTTTTTAAATGTCTTGTTCGGTTATCCAATTTCCATGAATATTGCAATTTTCTATAACAGATATTTTTTTAGCATTTGTGTTTAACAAAATTGAACCTTTAGGTTTTAAATTGTGAGATAAAAATATTCTTCCGATATATTCATTATCTGCATAAAATATTATGCTTGTAATATAATGTTCCGGTATCATAGGATGTTCAAGTTCACCGACGGCTACTTTTATTTCCTGAAGATTTTCGGTTGTGTTGTTAATTGTTATTACCGGAAGATGCTTTTTGTGACTTTCACCTGTTGTTACAATATCTTCCTTTGTTTTTAAAACATCATGTTTTAAGTTGAAAGATTTTGAGTCTGCACCGCAAACAGGACATTTTTCCGGAGCAGCATCTTTTAAGTGTATATAATTGCATGCAGAACAAACTAATGCTTTTTGCATAAATATCTCCTAACATTTTTTTGTTTTCAAAATTTACACAATTTTATCTGTTGTTAAACTCAAACTATTGACAAACAGTATTAGTCAGAAATTACTTTTTAAATAAACTTGTAATAAAAATACCCAATAAATATACTACTATAAAAACATATGAAAGAGTAACAATGTCAGGATGTATGTTATAAAAAAAGGAACAAATCACAAATGCGACAGCGGCAAGAAGACCTATGGGTAATAATGCAAGTATTATTGCTAAAGGGTATGTTACATAAGGAGTAAAATGGACATGTTCCTTCGCAAATATTAAATAAATAATTGCTATTAATACTATCTCTATACAAAAAAAGACATTATGAATTGCTTTTTTCAAGGTTTTTTCCTCCTTTTTTTAGAAGGTATAGAGTTAAAAAATTTTAACTCCATACCTGAATATTAAATTTCATTCTTACATTATATTTTTTCAAAAGAATCTTTGCCTACTTGGCAAACAGGGCATACCCAATCTTCGGGCAATTTATCAAAAGGTGTGCCGGCAGGTATTCCGTTATCCGGATCTCCTTTTGCAGGGTCATATTCATAACCGCATATGTTGCATTTGTATTTTTCCATTTTTTACCTCCGATAAAATTATATACCATTTCAGTAATGATATTTATTCATAAATTATAGTATATTTTTATAAACTTTTATATAGCAAAATGTAATGCTTTTTTATGATACTAACATTGTTAACGGTTTTTATGCTAAAATATTTGATATGAACAAAATAGAATTGCTTGCCCCGTGCGGTAATGAAGAATCTTTTATGGCAGCGGTATCTGCCGGAGCGGATGCGGTTTATGTAGGTTTAAAAGATTTCAGTGCAAGAGCAAAAGCTAAAAATTTTTCGTATAAGCAACTTAATGAAATTTGTAATTATGCAAGAAATAAAAATGTAAAAGTATTTGTTGCACTAAATACACTTGTAAAAGATTCCGAAATAAAAAATATAATAAAAAGTCTGGAACAGATAAGTTTTGCACAGGCTGATGCAATTATAGTGCAAGATTTAGGTGTGGCAAATTTATCAAAGAAATATTTTCCCAAGATAGCTCTTCATGCAAGTACCCAACTTGTAATACATAACAGTTACGGTGCAAAACAAGCGGAAAAAGCAGGTTTTAAAAGAGCGGTTTTAGCAAGAGAACTTTCTTTTGACGATATAAAAAAAATAAAGAATAATTCCAATATTGAACTTGAAATATTTTGCCATGGGGCGCTGTGTTTTTGTGTGTCGGGGCTTTGTTTGTTTTCGAGTTTTATAGGAGGATACAGCGGCAACAGAGGTTATTGTACACAACCGTGCAGAAGATTATGGACAGCAGACGGTAAAAACGGATACTTTTTATCTCCCAAAGATTTTCAATTGGCAGATTATATAAAACAAATAAAAAATATCGGGATAACATCGTTAAAGATAGAAGGCAGACTGAAATCCGCGGATTATGTAACCAAAACAGTTAAAGCATACAGATTACTGATAGATAGTGATGAAAAAAATTACGAGCAGAATTTAAAACAGGCAAAAGAAATTTTGGCTCTTGATTATGCAAGACAAAAGACAACTTTTAATTTTAATGCTAAAAGTGAAAATATTTTTGAGCCGCAAAAATCCAAAAATTTGGGATTATATTTGGGGAAAACAGAAAACAAAACCGATACATATTTCTGCTTAAATTGTACCGATAAAATTTTTGTGGACGATACTTTAAGAATTGTGGATTTACAAAAAGATAAAAGCCAGACACTTACGGTTAAAGAAATAAAAGATAATAAAATATTTTATGAAAATTTATATATTGAAAATGGATTTGAAGTTTATAAAATTGCCGACGGAAAAACCGCACAAGATTGGAAAAATATAAGGTTGAACGATTGTCAACAGGAAACAAAAGATGCCAACAATGAAGGTTTTAGTTCTCAACTTCATAAACCTTCAACTGTGGTAAATAAACCGTTCATCCGTCCGCCGATTAAATTTATGTTGCCGGATTTATTTGTGAGAATAAACAATTTTAAATGGTTAAATATTTTAAAAAATAAATTTGCCATAGTAATAAAATTGAACAAAAATAATATTTTAAACATAAAATCTTTAAACAATTTAAAAGATTATTATTTTGAAATTTGTCCGTACATAGATGAACAAGATATAAACTTATTTCAACAAACAATAAATTTTTTGTTTGATAAAGGGTGCAGAAATTTTTTTATAAACAATATTTCTCATTTTGAATTTTTTAATAATAAAAAAGTTAAACTTTTTGCCGGGCAGAATCTTTATGTGTTAAATGACTATAGTGCGGAATTTTTATTTAATAGAAAAGTGGATGCTTTTGTTACATCCTGGGAAGATGATTTGTATAACATAAAAGATTTGGCAAAGAATTTAAAAAACAATTTGATTGTTTATTTGTCGGGATTTCCCGAAATTGTAATTTCCAAAATGAAATTTGCGGATGAAGTAAAAAACAAAAACATAAAATCGGGTATGGACGAATTTAAAGTAGTATCAAATGTTGACGATAATATTGTTATTCCGAAATATCCGATAAACTTGTTGGGATTTAAAAACAATTTGTTGAAATGCGGAATAAAAACGTTTGGAATAGATTTGTCTTATATAGAACCAAACATAAATTATTTTACGCAAATAGTAAAAGCATTTAATATCGGTGTTTATATAAATTCAAAAAACAAATTTAATTTTGAGAGAAGGTTAAAATGAAAAAAATTTTTTTAATTATTGCTTTATTTTTTATTTGTTTTACGAACATTTATGCTGCCAATGCAAAATATATTTTTTTTATTGTTGCCGAAGGTATGTCCGTATCTAACGAGATAGCTTTGAGTAATTTTTTATACGGCAAAAAAAATATGTTGATGTGGAGCAGTTTCCCGATACAAGCATACATGACTACCTGGAGTATAAGTTCATATAACGGTGTATATTCCAAAGATAATTTTGATTCTAATAAAGGATACAATATTGAAATTGCCGGAACAAAACCTTATCCGTATTTTTTTACGGAAGACTCGGAAACATATTTTAAAAATTCAAATTTTACTGATTCCGCAGCTTCGGCAACAGCAATGTCAACCGGACAAAAAGTTTATAACAATTCTGTTTGCTATGATAAACAAAACGATAAAATCATACCGAATATAGTCGATAAAATAAATAAAGATAAAATATACAATACGGCACTTATAACAACAGACAATTTTTATTCCGGTTCTTCTGCATGTTTTTTTGCACATAACAAAACGATTTTTGACCATAAAAGAATAGCGGAAGAAATTTTGTCCGAAACAAAACCGGAAATTGTTGCAGGTACATATGAAATTTTCGATATACATAAAGTTGCGGAATCAAACGGTTATTACATTTTGGAAAACTCGGAGATAAATAAAACTCAAGTCGGTAATTTGGTTAATAAACCGATATTTGTAAAAGTGAAAAAGTATTCAACTTTGGAACCTAACGAAAATTTTATTTCGGAAAGTTTTGAGTACGGATACGGTGCCACTAAAATTTCGGATATGGTTTTATATGCAACAAAAATATTGTTAAAAAAAAGAAGACCATTTTTCATGTTTATAAACTTTTCGGATATTGCTAAAGCAAATTGTGAAAATGATTATAACGGAATGTTGGGTGCAGTACAGAATGTTAATGAAACAATAACGGAAATTCATGAGTTGGTAAATTCCGAAGAAACAGAAATGAATTTTGATAATACACTTATTATTTTAGTTTCTCCGTATTCGGCAGGTATGTTAAGATTCAACAATTATTTGTCGAAAGGAAGACTTCCTAAACCCAAAATGTATGATGAAAATATGTTGTTGAAAACGGATACCGATATCAGTTATAAAGCAAAAAATAATACCAATGAATTGGTAAGTTGTTATTGTATCGGAGCAAAAGAAAATGTTTTTAACAGATATATCAATGAAAACGGAATTATCGACAATACGGATATATACAATGTTCTGGATGATATTTTTTCAAGAAGATAAGGAAAACCAGGTGTTAGTTTAACTTTATTGTTTTAACTTTTATATTTCTTATCGATTTTATTTCATCGTCTTTATTGAATACTACTCTCATTTCATAATTCTTATTGTTTATTGTTCCGAATACGGATATTCCCTGAGTATTTTCATCTACCGGATAAGTTGAAAAAACCGAAAAATAAGGATTTGTTCTTGCATCGAGAGGGTATTCTTCGTTTACCGAAACTTTATCGTTTTGCAAATATACACCATGTTCCTTATAATATTTTATACTGGCATTCATTATCTGAGAACATAAAATATTACCGTTGAACAGTTGTTTCGATAATTGATAATTTCTGTATGTCAGTTTTATGGATATAACCACCATAACAAACAACATACAAAATACTATAAAAGTTATAATTGTTTCTTTTTTCATTTGTTAAATTAATATAAACTTTTAAAATTACAATTATTAAACAAGCATAATTATATAAAACTTGATTGTTTTTTAATAGTGTAAAATAAAAAACTTATTGACTTTTTAATATATTTTTATTATAGTTGTTATATTCACAAGGCGGAGAGTTTTGTAAATTTGGGGGAACTCATGAAAAAACCTGATGTTATTAAACAGGTTGCTGAAATTTCGGGGCTTACACAAGGTCAAGTAAATGCAGCCGTAAAAGCATTGGTGAAGGTTATTCAAGATAATTTAATTAAAGGGGAGACGGTTTCTTTATCCGGTTTAGGTTCATTTAAGTCTAAAGACAGAAAAGCAAGACAAGGCAGAAATCCGAAAACGGGAGATCTTGTTCCTGTTCCTGCAGGTAAAAAAGTTTCTTTCAAACCTACGACTACATTAAGAAAACTGATACAAAAATAATGGCAATATTAAAGATAAAACCATCTAATAATTTAGATTCGTTACCCCCATATTTATTTGCAAAAATAAATAAACTAAAGTTGGAATGCTATGCCAAAAAACTTGATGTTATAGATTTGGCTATGGGAAATCCTGATATGCCTACACCTGCACATATTGTAGACTGTTTGTGCGATACGGTTAAGCATCATAAAAATACTCACAGATATCCCCAAGCAAAAGGTATGCCCAAATTCAGAAAGGCTGTTGCCGAATGGATGGGCAGAAGATTTGGTGTAGACTTAGATTATAATTCCGAAATAATGTCTCTTATTGGTTCAAAGGAAGGTATTGCTCATTTATGTATGGCATACCTTAATGTAGGAGATTATATTTTGGTTTGTGATCCCGCATACCCGGTTCATTTTAATGCTGCGGTGTTAGCGGGAGCTAAGACTTATTCAATGCCGCTTCTTGAAGAAAATAATTTTCTTCCCGATTTCACAAAAATCCCGGAAAATATAGCAAAAAAAGCCAAGATGATGATTTTAAACTATCCGAATAATCCGACTGCGGCTTTTGCGGACGATCCGGCTTTTTGGAAAGAAGCAATAAGATTTTGTAAAAAATATAAAATACTTTTAATTTCGGATAATGCGTATTCCGAAATTGTTTTTGGAGATAACACTTCTCCTTCAATATTTGAGTTTGCCGGTGCTAAAGATGTTGCACTGGAGTTTCATTCTTTTTCTAAAACATTTAATATGGCAGGGTGGAGAGTAGGTTGGGCTTGCGGAGCAAAACAACTGTTATATCCTCTTGAAAAATTTAAATCGTTTTTAGATTACGGAGTCCCCACTTTTATTCAACTTGCGGCTGTTGCTGCATTAAACGGTTCTCAACAATGTGTTAAAGAACAGGCGGCAATTTACGAAAGAAGAATGAATAAAATGGTTGACGGATTAAACAAAATAGGTTGGAACGTAAGGAAAACAAAAGGAACGATGTATGTTTGGGCGGGACTTCCTGAAAACTTGAAAAAAGAAGGTTCTTTATCGGTTGCCGAAAGGCTTCTTAAAGAAACGGGAGTTGCGGTATCTCCGGGGGCAGGATTCGGAAAATGCGGTGAAGGTTATGTGAGAATATCGTTAGTTACTCACGATAAAAGGTTTCACGATGCATTATTAAGAATTAAAAAATTTACATTAAACGGAAAATAAATTTATGAAAAAAATTTTAAATATCGGATTAGTAGGTTACGGAACAGTAGGTAAAGGTGTAGTAAAAATTTTAGAGAAAAACAATGCTATAGCTTTGAGAAAAGCAGGTGTTAAAATAAACGTTAAATCCATTTGCGATTTGAATCCTATCGACAGACCGAAATTATATGTTAAAAATTTTATGGATGTAATAAAAGATCCCGAGATAGATATTGTTGTAGAACTTATCGGCGGATATGAGCCGGCAAGAACAGTTATCACCGAGGCTCTTAAAAACGGTAAAAGTGTTGTTACCGCAAATAAGGCGGCATTAGCAAAGTATTGGGACGAAATTTTTTCGTTGGCGCAAGAAAACAAAAAAATGGTTTATTTCGAAGCTTCGGTCGGCGGAGTTATTCCGGTAATACAAGGTTTGAACGAAGGTCTTGCCGGTAACGAAATAAAAAGTATAAAGGGTATTTTAAACGGAACAACTAATTTTATATTGAGTAAAATGACAAACGAGGGTATAACTTATGCGGATGCATTAAAAAATGCACAAGAGTCAGGTTTTGCCGAAGCTAATCCTACGGCGGATGTTAAGGGGTTGGATACTGCCAATAAACTTGCAATTTTATCCTCACTTGCTTGGGGAAGTTGGATAAAAGTCGGAGATATAAGAGTTAAAGGAATTGATCAGCTTGACATAGAAGATGTGAACATAACAAGAGATTTCGGTTATGTGTTTAAACTTATAGGTTCCGCAATAAAAACCGATAAAGGTGTGGATTTGTGGGTGGAACCTTGTTTAATAGATCATCACCACTCTTTTGCAAATGTTCATAACGAATACAATGCAATTATGATAAAAGGCGATGCGGCCGACGATGTTATGTTTTACGGGAAAGGTGCAGGACAATTACCTGCCGCTTCAGCCGTTGTTTCCGATATCATAGATTTATCGAAATATATTTCAAACGGTACTGCGGGTGAAGTTCAAAATGTTGTTTATTCGAAGAAAAAAATAGTTAAATTTTTGCCCCACGGAGACAGCAAAAGCGATTATTATTTAAGATTCTCTGTAGTTAACAGACCCGGAGTTCTTTCAAAAATTTCAGGTATTTTGGGAGAACATGGAGTATCTATAGCAAGTTTATATCAAGATGACAGAAACAAAGACAAAAAAGTTTCTATTATAATTACGACTCACAGAACAAAAAGCGAAAATCTTTCGGACGCACTTAAACAAATAGATAAACTTTCAATAGTAAAAGCAAAAACCGTTAAATACAGAATAGAAGAATAAATATTTCGGGAGTAGCATTGTATGTCAGCAATATTTATTATATTTTTTTCTGTTTTGTTGGCAGAATTGGGCGATAAAACTCAAATAGCTACATTGTTGTTTGCTACCGATTCAAAAGTATCCCCTTTTTTTGTATTTTTAGCTTCCGCTTGTGCACTTGTTTTTGCATCGGCAATAGCTGTTGCGGCGGGAACGATTGCAAAAAATTATTTACAACAAATACCTTTAAAGTTAATAAGCGGAATCTGTTTTGTATTGATAGGATTGTGGACTATTTACGGATATTACAAAGGATAAAAACAAATACTCATAACAAATACGACAAAGTTTTTTATTGTTTGTAAAGAAACTTTACTTAAATTAAACAAGTCAAATATAAAACATTCGAAAAAAGAAAATTCCGGAAAATCGATTCAACCGTTGATAATGATAATCAAAAAACAAAGAATATGTTTTTAATTAAAATAATTTAAGACATTATATAACTTTTATATTTTCAAATATGGTATAATCTAAGAATATGATTACAAGAAAAATTTTAACATTACTTTCAATATTGTTTTTATCGACTGTCGTTTTTGCACAAAATAAAACGGTTGTGTTTTTTGCAGAAAGCATTGAAGGGCTTCCCGCAAAAGTTGTTCAGAAAATCGAAGGAACGGACAATTTCTGTTTCGCTGCATCTTTTACGGAAGAGAAAAATATAAAAAAGGGAATTAAAAAATTAATTTTTTGCAGAAAAATAGAACCGATGTTGGATATCGCAGAGCCTTATTTCTCCTTAATCGGTTCCGAGAAACAATTGGGGGATGAACTTGTTTTTAATAGAACATCCGATTGCGAGAATATCATAAAAAGCTATAAAACAAAATACAGAAAAGCTTTCAAAATATATAAACACGGCCTTTATTTAAGAGGAGCAGCTTTAGATGATACGGTTTTGGACATGTTTTATAAATATAATATTTTGTGGACTATGGCAAAATCCGAAAACGATAACCAAAAAGGTTTGTTTTTAAAAAACGGTGTTGCTTTGTTTGTCCCTTATAAAAATTTTACGACCGATGCCGCCAAAATAGAACAGTGGTTTAATTCTTGTAAAGCAAATGTTATCCCTGTAATATTGACATCAGTACATACTAAAAACGAGAGCTTTATGACGGCTCTCATAAATTTTGTTGAAAAAAAATCGGATATAGATGTTAAGTTGCCTTTGGATGCTGCTTTTTATGAGTATAATTATAAAACCATAAAAAACAATCTTTCTTTGGAAATTTCATCTGCCCTTCCCAAAGAAAAATTTTTAAAGTTATGTTTGGCAAACAAAGAAGTCAATAATTATGCAAATAAAAAAGAAAGCAAAGAAGTGTATAGTATTTTATTTGAAGAACTTTCCAATATGTATAGTTATTCCGTTATAAACGGAATTTTAAAAGGTAATTATGAATCCGAAAAATTATTCGATATATATTTTATGAATATTTTTAGGGTATTAAATAAAAAAGAACCGAATATAAAAGAATACCAAAAGAATCTTTCTGACAATAACTTTACCGATTCTCAAACAAGTACAAATATTAAATTTAAAAAAGAAAATAATTCAATATCGATTAACAATGAGGGAGAATTTTTTGATTGGTTTTCTGTTTCTGACACAGGGGAAAATGTTGTTTTTGAAACGGATGCAAATTTAGACGATATTGACAGTTTGGATATTTATATAGATATGAACGGAATGGCTTATACGGGGTCACAAAAAATGTTGAACCCGGTAAATAGTTTTTTTGTTCCGGAAAACAGTTGGGAGTTTGCTATCAGAATAACGAAAGGGAAAATTTATATCTATAAATATTTAAATGCAAATATTGACTTGGTTGATGAATTTGAAAACGATGAAGGATATGCTGTTGCAAAAGTATCGGGAAATGTTTTAACGGGGAATCCGTATAATTGGAATTATCAAGCCGTTGCAATAAAGGACGAAAAGGTTGTTGATTTTATAGAAAACAAAAGAGAAAAAGGTAAAAAATTTAAAGTTTCTCCTTTGCAAATAAACATGTATAAATATAAATAAGGTTCTATTATGAAAAAATTTATTTTATTTTTGTTGTGTATGTGTTTTTTTATTTCTACATACTGCTTTGCTAAAAGTAAAACAAAAACACTTGATATGAAGGTTGAAAGGCAAAAATTAAATGTTGTTCTTGACGGAAAAAGTTATGACGGTATGAGTTTGTATAAAATATCGGAAAATTATTTCTTTTCTTTAAAAGAACTGGCGGCATTTTATCAGGCAAGACTTGAATGGTATTCCGTAAGTAAAAAAGTTTCAATGAAATTAAAAAACAAAGTAATAGATATATATTATGATTCAAAAAAAGTTTCTTTCGGTAAAGATAAAGAAAAGTTAAGAATACCTTCGATTATGTTGAAGAAAGAAGTTTATGTGCCGGTAGAATTTTTGGAAAAGGAAAACTTTTCCGATGTTTCCGAAACAGTCTCCGATTTAAATTTAAAGCATAGAGTACTTAGCGTTACATCAAAATCCAATATTTCCGCCGTAAGATATTATACGAGAGAAAACGATACGGAGATTGTAATCGAACTTGAAGAAAAAATGACGCATACCATTAAAAAAGCTAAAAATTCAATAATAGTTTCTTTTCAGAGAGGAAAGATAGTAAAAGACAGTATAATAGCAAACAACGGAGCAATAAAAGATATTTCTTATGAGACGGTTGGAAGAGAAGCCGTATTCAAAATAAACTTGGCACAAACACCCAAATCCGTAAATGTAAAAAAATTCAGTAAACCTTTAAAATTAGTTATTGATATAGAACATACAAAAGCTGTAGATATGTCAAAACCTGCAGACATATATATACCTGATACCGTGGTTGATATAAAGAAAGAGCTTGTAAAAGATGAAGAAGTTGTAACAGCCGAGAAACCGGAAACAGATAAAATTGAAAAAAATGTTCCGGAAAAGGAACAAGTTGAAGAAAATATAATTGTTGAAGATAAGGATAAAATAAAAGATAAACAAGTTGTTGAAGATGAAACAAAACAAAAAGATGAAAAAATTGAGGTTGTAACAAAACAAAAAGAAAATCAAATTGAAGTCGCAACCGAACAAAAAGAAGAACAAAAAACTCCGGAAGAAGAGCTTGATACGGATGTCCCAACAATAGATTCAAGAATTATTGCAAACGATTCTCAAATGTATGAAAAACCTGTTTCAGAGGACAAAGAAGACGATTCCGAAGCTCTTGCAAAAGTAAAGGTTGTTAATGTAACTGATGAGCAAATTATAGATGACAGTTATACGATAGTTGACGACACGGAAACATTTAAAGATATTATTCCTAAAGAAAAAGAAATTGCAAAAGATGCAAAAGTTATTGTGCTTGATGCCGGACACGGAGGCAAAGATTCCGGAGCTACCGGACCTCACGGAACAAAAGAAAAAGATATAAATTTGGCTATAGTGTTGCAGCTTGAAAAAGTGTTTAAAAAAGATAAGAATTATAAAGTTATTCTTACAAGAGAAGATGATATTTTTATACCTCTTGTTGAAAGAGCGGATATAGCAAACAAAAATAAAGCAGACCTTTTTATATCGGTTCATTGTAATGCGAATTTAAACAGAAACGCATCCGGATTTGAAGTTTATTTCTTATCGGAAAAAGCATCAGATAAAGAATCTTTCTCTGCGGAAACATTGGAAAACTCCGTTTTGGCATTGGAAGATAAAACCGATGAGAAAAAAACTATTCTTCAAAACATGTTATGGTCTATGGTTGTTAACGAATATATAAACGAATCTTCTGAACTTTCGAGTTTTGTTACGGCTGAAGCATCCGGAAGATTAAAAGTTCTTAACAGGGGATTAAAACAAGCAAATTTCTATGTGTTAAGAGGAACACAAATGCCGTCAATTCTTGTGGAAACGGCATACATAAGCAACTATACGGAAGAAGCAAAATTAAAGACCGGAAGTTTTCAAAAGGCGGTTGCCGATTCGATTTATGAAGGTGTAAAAAAATATTATGCAAAGAAAGCAAGAAAAAAATAACAGACCTATAGGGATATTCGATTCCGGTTTTGGCGGGCTTACGGTAATGTCTGCAATATCCAAACTTTTACCGAAAGAAAATTTAATTTATTTCGGTGACAGTGCACATGTCCCTTACGGTTCAAAATCGAAAAAAGCGGTCACAAATTTTACCGTTAATATTTCAAAATTTTTGGAATCCAAAGATGTAAAACTTATAGTTGTTGCTTGTAACACAGCTTCGGCTTTCAGTTTGGATACTTTAAAAAAAGTAATAAAAGTTCCGATAATAGGTGTAATAGAAGCCGGTTCCGTAACAGCGGCAAGAAATACTTCAAATAAAAGAGTTGGTGTTATAGGAACGGAAGGAACGATTAAAAGTAATGCTTATGCAGCGGAAATAAAAAAACATGATAATAAAATAAACTGTTTTTCAAAAGCTTGTCCGCTGTTTGTTCCGTTGGTAGAAGAAGGTTGGAACAAGGGCAAAATTACCGAAGAAATTATAAATGTTTATTTAAAAGATTTGGTTAATAAAAAAATAGATACATTAATTCTCGGATGTACACATTATCCTTTATTGAAAAATTCCATTCAAAAAATTATAGGTAAAAAAATAAAAATAATAGATTCCGCAACGGCGGTGGCAATGGCGGTAAAAGATTTATTGGAAAACAAAAATCTTTTAAGAAACAAAGGTGCAGGAAAATATTGTTTTTATGTTAGTGACGATCCGGAAAAATTTAAAACGTTGGGCAGCAAATTTTTTAATAATAAAATTGATAAAGTTGTAAAGGTGGAATTATAATGAAATATAAATTATCCGTATTTAAACATTTTTCTTCCGCACATGCTTTAAGAGGATATAAAGGCAAATGCGAAAACCTGCATGGACATAATTGGAAAGTAAGAGTTTGCCTTTGCGGAACAAAACTTGATGAGATAGGTATGCTTGTGGATTTTACCGATATGAAAAAACATCTTGATAAAATTATGGCAAAGTTGGACCATAAGTTTTTAAATGAAACGGCACCTTTCGATAAAATAAATCCCACGGCGGAAAATATTGCAACATTTATATTTAACGAAATGAAAATTTTTGAAACGGAAGATATAAAGGTTTATGAGGTTGAAGTTTGGGAAAGCGAGACATCTTCGGCAGTGGTATCTTTATGAAACAAAAAGCAATAATATTATTTTCAAGCGGACTTGATTCCACGACGGTTTTATATTATGCATTAAGCAAAGGTTATGAATGCCATTGCTTAATATTCGATTACGGACAAAAGCATAACAAAGAAGTTCAAAACGCTGTAAGTTTTGCTAAAAGTTTAAAATTGGATTATCATATAGTAAAAACTTCTATTCCGTGGGATACAAGTTCATTAACAGACAAAAATAAAAAAATTCCGGAACATAAAAAAATAAAAAAAGGTTTTGTTCCTTCCACTTATGTTCCCGGAAGAAATACAATATTTTTATCTTATGCAATTTCTTATGCGGAAACAATAAAAGCTAAAAAAGTGTTTTTGGGTATAAATGCGGTAGATTTTTCTTCTTATCCAGATTGTACTCCAAAATATTTGAAAGCTATGCAACAGGTTATGAAATCGTTGGGAAACGGAATAGAAATTGTTGCTCCCATAGAAAAATATTCAAAAGCTCAAATAATAAAATTGGGGACCAAGCTAAAAGTTCCTTACGAAAAAACTTGGAGCTGCTATAACGGAAAAAATAAACCATGCGGAAAATGTGATTCTTGTAAATTAAGAGCAAAAGGTTTTAAAGAGGCAGGTATAGATGATCCCGCATTTAAATAAAAATAAATCTTGTCGTTTCAAGCCTTCCGATAAATTAGCCCCAATAGATGAAGTGTTTTTTTCTTATCAAGGGGAAGGAATTTATGCGGGAATACCTCAAATCTTTGTTCGGTTCTCCGGTTGTAATTTGAGGTGCAACTATTGTGATACACCTAAATCTTTAAAAATAAATTCTGAAACAAAATATTTTGAAACACAAACATTGTTTGAATATATAAAAGAAGTTTTTGAAAAAAACAAAAACAATTTTTATAAAAAAACGCCTTCCGTTTCTTTCACAGGCGGAGAACCATTAGTATATGCGGATTTTATTTTAGAGTTAATAAAAAAATATCTTAGAAAGAAATTTTCAATTTATATTGAAACCAACGGAAGTATGCCGACACAAATGAAAAAACTTTACAGATATTGTGATGTTGTTTCCATGGATATAAAATTTCCTTCGGCATGCGGCAAAAATTTATTTAAAGAACATAAAATTTTCATAGAAAATTGTAAAAATAAAGTTTTTATTAAAACGGTAATAACAAAAGATACTACCGAAGAAGAATTTGATAAAGCGATAAAAGTTATTTCGGCTGTATCAAAAAATATTCCGCTTGTTATTCAACCTTCAAGTTTTGATGTTACAGTAAATAAAAAAGTTTTGAAATTTTATTCTATGGCAACATCAAAAATAAAAGATGTTCGAATATTGCCGCAGTTACATAATTTGTGGAAAATAAGGTAAAATTGCTTTGCAGGTTTCGGGGTGTCAAAAAATGACAATGTGCAGAAGTGAGTTGGAAAAATTCGGGAATAAATTTGTAAGTATACTAAACAAAAATGAACTTATTGCAAGTTTTGACGACTCTTGTTTCAGAGATTATTTGCTTCAAATAAATATCAAAAACAAGTTGATAAAGTTGGGCAAAATAAACGTTTATTATAAACCATCAAAAAAATCTTATTCTCTTACAACTACAAACATAAAAGATAACCAAGCCATAGATATAATAAATAAATGTTGGGATGAAGCTAACGGTTTTAAAAGTTTCACACAAGATAGCGGTATATACGAAGCTTTTGTTGATGGTTCATACATAGACGGCAAAACCGGGTATGGAGCAGTAATTTTCTTTGGTGATAAAGAAGTTCAAAAATTTTCCGGAAGACTTGATGATACATCCACAAGACAATTCGGCGGGGAACTTTATTCTGCTACATTGGTTTTGAAATGGTGTGAATTGAACAATATAAAAAAAATAAGGATAAATTACGATTATTTGGGTATAGAATATTTTGCTACAGGTAAGTGGAACCCAAAAAATGTTTTGGCACAAGAATACAAAGAAATTGTAACAAATTGTAATGTTGATATATTATGGCGAAAGATAGATAGTCATACAGGGAACAAAAAGAACGATTTGGCAGATAAATTGGCAAAAGAAGGCGCTGCTAAATAAGATTTCACAAAAATTTCACAAGGATTTCAATAAAGATTTTCATAAAAAGATTATAATTAAAATAGTGAAGGAGCGACATTTAAAAAAGTATTGAAAAAACAGGGGAAACAAACTATAGTTTAGAGTAGGTGTAAAGAAAATAAATCCGAGGACAAATGGCAAAATTGATTAATAAAAAATCAATTAAAAGTTTATTATCTGCAAGAGTAATGAGAGTGACTCTTGCATTGGTGATATTTTTCAGTATGATAATAAACGGATTTATGCCGAAATCAATAGAGCACAGAGAGAGTATAGCGGCGATAATCGGAGCGGTGGTAAACAATGTTATAGTAGAGACATTTAAGAGTTGTACAGA
>JAEEGH010003790.1_pt1 | contig 39302 bp, 29 predicted proteins | sample 9134181 | NCBI WGS metagenome assembly JAEEGH01 (sample SAMN16246544, study PRJNA631951) | gut metagenome | biome: gut microbiome; feature: rumen; material: DP-attached | host: Bos | place: Iran: Karaj | collected 2018-10 | reverse complement strand
GTTATAGATAATCTGGAGTTTTTCTTCGTTCACCTTCTGTTCTTCCTTGATCTGCACGAAGAAATCCTTTCTCATCAGCGGGTGCGGTTCCCTTTTCCCATCAATTCCCGAACCGAAAAAATGAACAATCTTGGCCGAACAGAGTATCGGGTAAATATCCTTGACGCGATGCAAATGATTATAGGCCTCGCGAACTTGGCAGTTCCATTCTCCCGGCAGTTCCTTCATCGGAAAACCGAGCAACTGGTTTGTCTCGTTAAGGGAAATCTGATCCGTGTAAACGCCCTTCGTGTTGCAATATTGGTACAACTCGTGCCATTTATTGAAGAATTCCCTGGCCTTGGCCGTATCACGGGCAAAGATGACCCCACCATTGAAAAACACTTCCGCCAGCGAAAGCGTAAATCCTAGAAGTCGCTTGTTCCTGTTGTCGCCTTTATGCTTGATATGGTAAGGGTCATTTTTATGGGAATGCAAATCAGGAATGCCGCCGACATCGCAAGAGTCATCGACTTCAACTTCCAACTTGTCAACGAAAGCCGTGTCTCCGTCAAGATAAAGAAAATCGCCTTCGAGCAGATTTCTCATGTTCGTCTTTAGCAAGCGCGACCGGGCCAAGCCTCCGATTTTTTCATCAAAAGTGATGACCTTGTATTCGTTTACCAGGTCCTTGATTCCGGCACGGAACCCGACCAGGCTCTTGTCGGTCTTGTCATCGACCAACAGCGATACAAAAGCGTCGGGATTGTAATGGCGAAGGGATATCACGGAAACAAGAGTTTGTTCGTAATAGATATCTTTCTCGTTACTCACCAGAATATACAAGAACTTCACCATAGGACTTTCCTTCTTTTACAAAACTTGTTTAAAATTTAGAAATTCTTGCTTCAAAAAACACAACCTCCCCTAGAGGTCGAGTCGAAGTATCCCGCAACAAAAAAACACAAAAAAATCATCCGCATTGTCCATTCCATACTTTTTTTTCTAAATTATCGGCATATGGTTCAATTTAGTCAGACTTCATGGCAGGAATACACTCTAGCGAACATGCTCGAGACGATGCGATATGCACCCATGAACGTGACTATCGAAAAGAATCCCGTCATCCATTACACGCTGCCCAAGGCACTCGAAGCGGGCGAAATCGTCCGTTACGCGGTCGTTGTCGGATTCAGGAAAATCAGCTGGACCGGAAAGATCAGTTCCATCAACAACGGAAAGATCTTGGTGAGGCTTGACAAGGGTCCCTTCCGCGGATTTAACGCCAGCCACGAATTCACCGACGAAGGCAACCTGACCGGTTGCTACGATGAATTCTCTTTCCAGGGTTTTAGCGATTTCCCCGAAGAAACGTTTGCCAAAGTAATGGCAAGTGCCTCCATTGTTTACGCCGTCGCAAGCCGCAAGGATACGCGTGATGCACTTCTTGCGATCGAAAGCAAGAAGCAGACTCAAGGATTTTCCGCAATTCATCAATCCGCAACTGCCGGATAAGGTTGTCCATGTACAAAGACCTGGAACAGGCACTGCTCGACTTGGAAAAAGCAGGCATGCTCAAGCGTGTCTACCAAGAGGTGGATCCGTTCCTGGAAATGGCCGAAATGGCCCGACAGGCATTCGAAAATCACGGTCCTGCACTCCTTTTTGAACATGTCAAGGGGAGCCCCTTCCGAGCCGTCTGCAACATCTTCGGAACGCAGGAGAGGCTTGATTTTCTGTTTCGCAAGACGCTTGCCGGGACACAGACAGCGGTTCTTTTCAAGTCAAATCCTGTCGAATTCTTTAAACATGCCCGTCCGAAAGCCCTTTGTCAGGCAGCCCTAACGGGCCTCCATTCGCTACCCCATAAAAGCGGAAGCATCGGGAACTTTAGAGAGTGCAAACTTTCGGATTTACCGCAGATAGTCTGCTGGCCCCACGACGGAGGCGCCTTCCTTACGCTCCCGCAGGTGGCAACGCGTCCGGCAGAAGATGCAAGCGTCATGACCACAAATCTGGGAATGTACCGCGTACAGATATCCGGAAACGACTACGCCTCAAACGAATGCGGTCTACATTACCAAATCAAGCGGGATATCGCCAGACACCACCAGAAGGCAATAGAAGAAGGGCGCACGCTCAAGGTGAGCATCTTTATCGGAGGCCCCCCGGCCCATACGGTTGCCGCGGTCATGCCCATGCCCGAAAACTTGAGTGAATTCCTTTTCGCGGGAATGCTCGGCGGGCGCCGATTCCGCTACTTTATCCACAACGGTTACCTCGTTTCCAGCAACGCGGACTTTTGCATTCTCGGCGAAGTCCAGCCCGACTTGAAACCGGAAGGACCTTTCGGCGACCACATCGGCTACTATTCGGACAAGCATCTTTTCCCTTATTTAAAGGTGGAAAAAGTTCTCTGCAAGAAGAACGCGATCTACCCCTTCACCGTTGTCGGGCGTCCCCCGCAAGAAGACACCCTGTTCGGAAATTTCATCCACCAGGTGACCAAACCGATGGTGCCCGCCTCAATTCCCGGCCTTGTGGCACTCCATGCCGTTGACGAAGCCGGCGTGCATCCTTTATGTCTCGCCCTGGCTCATGAGCGATTCCTGCCTTACATCAAGGCCGAAGAACGCGAGCCTCTCGAATTGCTGAAAACGGCGAACGCCATTCTGGGATTCAACCAGGCAAGCCTCACCAAGTACCTACTGATTGCCGCCGCCGAAGATTTCGCCGACAGCGAGGGCAAGCCCTCCCCGACGGCGATCGTACGCGATGTGGAAGGATTCTTCAAGCATGTGCTGGAGCGGGTCAACTTTTCCCGCGATCTGCATTTTGAAACCTGCACCAGCATCGACACGCTCGACTACACCGGCGGCAGGCTCAATCACGGTTCCAAGCTGACTCTCGCCGCGGCGGGCCCTGTACGCAGAAACCTGCGACACGACCCGCAGGACATTCAAGCCCTCCGCGAAACACTTTCGCCTATTGGAATCACCGGTGCGGCGAGCCCCATGCCAGGCGTCATCATGCTGCAAGGGCCCGCCTACGACGCTTCTTGCCGCTACGTCCTCTTCAATCAAATCGCCGAAGCTCTCGGCCGCTGGCCTTTCCGCGAAAATTACCCGTGGATTACCCTGGTCGATTCAGCAACAGACGCATTCCCAAGCGGTGCCGCCCAAAACACCCTCCGTGATTTCCTGTGGCTCACCTTCACTCGCTCGGACCCTGCCAAGGACGTATTCGGCTACAATGAGCGCACATGCGAAAAACACTGGAAATGCGACGCCCCGATAATGATTGATGCCCGCATCAAGCCGCACCACCAAAAAGCATTGACCCTCTCCGATGATATCCGTAACCGCGCAAGGCAAATTCTTATAGAAGAAAATATCTTTCCGGAGGATCGATGAAAAAGAGCGTCCTCGCCATCCTTCTATTCCTGCTCTGTACCGCCACGACCGCCATTGCGCAGCATGCCTGCGGTACGGCGCAAGTTCTCCGCAACCTTCTGGACCAAAGAAATGGGTCGCCCATCAAAGAACTTGTTTCAAAGCCCGCCCTGGCATTAACCTCTAGCGAAGCCTGCACGATCGAAGACTACTATGACGAAATCCTGACGCAAACATCGGAACACTTCCAGATTTTCTACACCCTCGACGGGCCGCATAAAACCACCCAGAAATACATCGATTCGCTTTCCAAGCACCTCGAGTACGCATGGAACTTTCACGTCAAAAAAACGGGAATGCTCCCACCCCTAGGAATAAGCAAGAGTTTCCATTACCAACAGGATGTCTTGCCCGGTCTCTATCCCGTTGAAGTCTTAGATATCGATCTCATTCGCGACTCCAAATCTTTATTCGGAGCAAGCGGTGCGTGCCACGGTTGCTACGGCTTGACGATTCCTTTCGATTCCACCCAAAGCACCCTTATCATCGATAACGATTTTCGCAGTACACCTCGAAGCAATGCCACCAAGGCCTCTGTCCACTACAACGGCAAGGAATGTTTTTACGAAGAAGCTACACAGGACTTGACGAATTCAGCTCACGGCTACTCCTACTCCACCGAATGGAACCAGGGACTTCGCGTTACGGCGGCACACGAGCTCTATCACGCCATCCAGCTCCGTTTCCTCGATTTTCAGAAACTTTATAAAATACCTTTCTGGTTTGAAGCATCCGCAATGGGAATCGAAGAAGTCGTAGCTCCCGATGTCGATGACTACTTCAACTACCTTTCGAAATTTTCCAACTCCATCGGAATCTCTTTCGACAACCTAAGCGATGACTACGGCCCAGGTCTTTTTTTCATGTACCTCTACAAATTTGTCGACAAGGGCTTCGACAAATCGATCTGGGAAAGTTTTTCTAGCGAACCCAGCAAACCGTTCCAGCACCATCTCACAAAGTACACGAAAAAACATAAGCTCTCCGCGGACTCCCTTTTTCACAACTTCGCCGTGAAACTTTCATTTACCGGGAGTCGCGCTACCCTCGTAGATTCCAACTTCTGGATAAATAACGACCAGCCGCGATGGCCCGAATTCAAGACCGTTGAACAAGCGGGTGATTTCGAGCCGTATTCGCTAAACGAACTCTCATACCGATTCTATTCCAACGGAAAGCCCGATCTTTCCAAATTTACAGGAAAATCCTCGGCGGTTTCCATCAGCGACAACCGATATTCCTTCCGATTTCTGCCGAATACAAACAGCGTCGATTCCGTCTACATCGAATCCACGAGTTCCTCCGCCGATTCCATCATTTGGATTCTGAGCAGGTTTACCGAAGTCGATCCGATTCCTACGGTTTTCAAGGATTCCACGCTACGCGCCTTCCCTACGCCATGGCGTCACGGCCATCTGTGCTTTACGCCGCTGCCGCAAGACAAAGAATACATCGAAATTCGCAACCGCCGCGGGAACCTCGTTGAAAAAATCAAGTACGACAACTACACGCTTTGCCTTGACGAGAATAAGGTAAAATCGCTTATGGTTCCGGGCGTCTATCGATTCAGGGCCGGCAATAGCGGCAAGCTGAAAGATTTTATCGTCATTTACTAGGCGCAAACCCATCGGCGCCATAAGGCCGAATGTAGGCCAGATTGTTACAACCAGCTGAAGATACTATTCGTCTTCTCTAGTTTCGGCAAAACAGAATGTGCCGCCGGCTTGTCCGTATTCTTGAGAATAGCCTTGCAGGCTTCCGCGAATAATGTATGGCCATTATTGTAATGGTCGTCCAGGCGACGGCGAGCATAGCCATCTGCCGAATGGTTGTGAATCATGAAAGCCCAGTCCGAAGACTGGAACAACATCAATTCGCGTTCCATCTGCTTGATGTAGCGAGTCAAAAGCTTTCCGCGCGGCGAACTTTCGCCCATCTTTTGACGGATAGAAATCAAGTGGTCAATCATCGCACGCAGGCGATAGGACTGCGGATAATACTTATCGGTTTCGCCGTTAATCCACACGGAGCCGAAACCGCCTTCGCCCCAGCTGGAAAAAGCCGGTTCATGCGATTCGGGATCTGCCGACGAAGTCATGATTTCGTCAGCGCCGGCAAATTCAATGACCGACGAAGAGGCCGCGCGTTCCAGCATCGCCTCTAGGAACAGGGGACCTTCGAACCACCAGTGTCCAAAAAGTTCGGCATCGTAGGGGCAAAGCATTGCCGCCCTGTTGCCATCCATGTTCACGAGCAGCTCCGAGATGGTCGTTTCGCGGTTCACCACGAAGAGGTGCGCATGGTCTTCAGCCAGGCGCATCGCATTCCAGGGGCGATAAATTTCTTTATGTTCGCCACCGGTAATGCGGTTATACTTAAAGCCCGAATCAATCGGCGTATCGCCCGCGAAGAAGTATTCGCCCAGGTAATCGCGCGGGCGATCTTTCGCGATATCGGTGAAAAATTCGCGGTACTCGGGGTGGCCCGGATAACCCGTGCGGCGACTCCACACTTCCATGGAACTTTTCTGTTCACGCCCCATGCAGTAAAGCCCCTGCGTGGTACGCAACGGCGTGAACACGCCGTACTTGGGCGTAGGTGTCGCCAGGAGAACCCCGTGCGTTTCTAGGAAGAAATAATGCAGGCCGAATTCGGCGAGGTACTTGTCGAGTCCCGGAAAATACCCACATTCAGGGAGCCACACGCCCCTGGGCTTACGTCCAAAGGCCCGTTCAAAGCAACGCACCGTCACATCTAGCTGCATCCGGATCGATGCCGGATCGCTCTGGTAAGCCGGCAGGAACGGGTGCGTTCCCACGCACGTGAGCAAATTCAGCTTGCCCGCCTTTTCAAGTTCCAAAAATTCCGCGAGCAAATTACGATGCAGGCGATTTTCCCACAAATCGATCAACGTTTGCTGGCGAGAAAGATAAAAGCGAGAAAGTTGCTCCAGCTCCGTTCCGGCATTGCGAGCCACTTCCTTTTCAATCAGTTCGAGTTGCTTTTTCAGATGCTCCGAGAACTTTTCGATCAAGCTCCCATCCGAAAGCATCTCAATCAAAGGAGGAGAAACACTCAGATTGAGCGTCCCGGGAACGCCCTTTTCCAAGAGGCGCCGCATCGCCTGCACCAGGGGCAGGTATGTTTCGGCAATAGCTTCAAACAGCCAGTTCTCTTCGAAAAAGCGCTCAAATTCCGGATGCCGCACAAAAGGCAGGTGTGCGTGCATCAGGAACAGTATTTTTCCGGGAGCTCCCATTAAGTCCAATTACTCCGTGCGCTTCACCACGATCGGCACGATTGTCGTCGGGAAATCGCCATCCTTGTCGGTAGCGAACACGGGAATAATCTTCGTAGAATCCGGCAAGTCTTCTTCAAAGCTGAAGGTTCCATCCGGGTTCAGCGGGAACGGTTCACCACGCACCTGGAGATGTGCGTCCGAACGGGTTCCGCCATAAACGATCAAGCGAGTCTTCACCCACAGGAAGAAATCCTTGCCGTAGTTCACAGAATCCTTGGAAACTTCGATGTTGTTGGACTGCAAGGCAGCGCTGGACAATGCACCGGAGAACATGGATTCAGAAGAACTGCCGAAGTTTCCACCGAGGCTCTTGAGCCAAGATTCTGCAGTCTGGCTCGAGAAACCGGAACTCATGAAGTTACCGAGCGTATTGCCGCCGAGAGAAGCCTTTGCAAAGGCGTCATTCTCAGCAGGTGCGGCAGCGGACTTGTCAAAAGTCATCACCGGAGTAGATTCAACGATGGGCATGAAATTCTTGCCGGACACGGCGCCGAGAACGGCTACGCAGGACTTACCTGCCGTATTTTCGACATACCAGCTACGGGCATTGGCCGGCACTTCGATATCGCGGAACTTGCGCTTCTTGCTGCGCTGCACCGTGAGGTCATCAGCAATATCGAACAGACGAAGAACGATTTTTCCCTTACCCTTCTTCGCTTCGTTAATGCGGTTTTCAGATACTTCCCAGAAGGCATGCATCCAGTTCGGGTCCTTCTGCATGAGCACCAGGTATTCGGCATCAAAGGACTGCGCCATCTTGGCGACTTCCTTTTCGGAAGCCTTTTTAGCAGCAGACGCCTTGGTTACCTGAGCGGTCGAGGCAGTCTTTGTCGCCTTCGTTGCAGTTTTCGTAGCAGAAGCCTTCGTCGTAGCCTTAGTAGCGGTTTTCTTTGCGGCAACGGCCTTAACCCCTTCCACGACACGCTTCTTGGCAGACACAGCCTTTTCGGCCGTGGCGGAAGCCTTGGCAACCGCCGCCTTCTTTACCTTAGAAACCGCCTTCACGGCCTTTTCTTCTGCTTCCTTCATCGACTTGAGCGTCGCGGACTTCGATGCGGTCTTCTTTTCGGCGGCCTTCGTCACCTTCTTGACCTTATCCGCGGCTTTTTCAGCAATTTCCTTTACAGCCACTTTGATCTTGGACTTTGCATCCGTTTCTTTTTTTATAGCCATACTAGGCCTCCTTCGTTAAAAAACTACCTGCGTTCCATTCCCCATGTGGCGATTCCAGTCAGGCCGATCCTGAGCCCAATGAACATTTCTTCCCACTGATGATCGGTATCTGCAAAACGTTTTCCACCCTGAATCGCAACGTCAAGAGACGTCCCCTTGCGTCCAAGCGGAAAACCGCCACCCAAAGAACCACCCACCTCGTAGACATCCTTGATATACCAACTATGGAACCAAGCTCCCACGCGGTAATTGATCCTGGTCAAGTACGAATCGTAGAACAGCGGACTGCCGTCGCACTGATAACCCACAGAGACCATCACATCCTTCTGGGTTTCAGTCGCCTCGGGAATATTCCATCCGCCGGCGATGTTCTTGACATCGTCATCCCAAACGCGCCAGGTCAAATCAAGCATCACGTTATGACGTTTCGCCAAGCGATAATTGATGCCGGTCGCGAGAAGAGCGGGCACATCGATTTCACGAGTATAACGAGTCGAGGTCAGCGTATCCAATTCGCTAAACCTTAAGTTGTAATCCAAGGTATTTTCGAGAGTATACCCCGTCGTATAAGAGAAGAAGAACGAAGCGAGCTTGCCACGGTACTGGAGAGCTCCCGTGTAGTATGCCGGATGATCCTTGATTTCCCAGGTTCCGTCAACATAATCCGAAATTCTGTAATTACCACCTGCCCAGGCATCGTCTTCATCTAGGCCAGACTTGTCTGCACCCAGAGTCATAGAACGGGAGGTATTTCCCATAACCACGTGGGCGGAAGCACCCAGCGAGAACGAACGCAAAATCGGAAGGCGAACCGCATAAGTCGGGACCAGTTCATACACACTTCCCTTGTATTCGATTTCGACCTTCGAACCATTAGCGGTATAGTCTTCTTTCAAAGACGAGGCATAATGCTGCCACAGGGAGACACCCATCGTTCCCCAATCCGACATCGGGAAGGACAAATTGAACGAGGGCAAAGACAGGCTGTTCAGCGTATAGTGTGAACCGTCTTTTCTCGCCTCGGTCATTTCCATGGCGAAATTCAAATTGAAAACAACCTTTGTATCAAAGGCAAATCGAGCCGGGTTGACCAAAGAGAGACCTTCCGCATCGCCCGTTTTGGCATTACCCGAAAAACCGCGACCGGCGGCCGAAGCCGTTCCGCCCTGCACCTGTTCTTCGCCCAAGGCTTCCATTCCAATCATGGAACCGAAGGAGAATCCCGCCAAAGCACACAAAGCAACTAAAAACTTTTTCATTACTTATCCCCCCGCTTGGACGCCAGCCAAAGCTTGAGCGTCACAGGATTTTCCATCGCCTTCGAGAAGTCGTAGCGGGCATAATCAAAATAACTCAGGCGAAGATAGCTCGTATCTCCATCTGCAGTCCTATAGGTCGCATAAGTCGTATCCTTCTCCTGCAAGAAGGGGTACCCCATACGCATAATGAACTTCATGGAACGTCCATCGCTCGCCTTGTTGATAAAGTCTCGGGCACCTTCAGTCAACTGCAGTGTCAGGGAGTCGCCCTCATGGAAAATCAGGTTCGGGTGTCCCGATTCCAGAATGACCTCGTTATTGAGCAGGTAGCTTTCCATTCTTCTGATTTTCTTGTCGGCGCTATCGACATAGGAACCAGCGACAACCTGAATCGGCAGTCCCAATTCACTTTCGCCCTGAGAATCGTCACGAGACATCGTCAACTGCGCAAGGATGACCGTCTGGCGGACATCGTTCTTGTCACCATTGCTGTAAGGGAACTCATCTCCATAGAATTCGGAGAGGGCCTTCAAAATCGGTTCCGACGGGAGTTCCACCACCAGGGAATCGAACACACCGCCATGCAACACCAGGCATTCCTTGCATTCTTCCTCATTCTTCACGACATTCGCCATACGGAACGGGGTCGGGGCCGGATTCAGGAAATTCAGCGAATCCGCATAAGGAGCGAAAATAGGCGGATAATTGCTGGCATCACCGTAGAAACGATACAGGTGCTTAGCCTCGGGAGCGGACAGGCGAAGCTGCAAGTGGATTGCCCCGCGGGCCTTCTTCAGATCTTCAAGCAAGGCGGCAGGCAGGTCCATACGGATCGAGGTGTCCCCCGCCGCATGATTCACGGCGTACACCGTATCGGCAGAACCATCCGCACTCCACTTTTCAAGACTCCGGTACCAAGTCGTATCCGCCACCTTAGAAATGCTGTCCAGGAACTTCTTTCCTGAACCCGTATCCAGTTTCCAGCTAAGGTTCAGCTTCAGGTCTTCTTCGACCGGCAGGGAATCAGACGGATAGTTTTCGGAAGTATAAAGAGGGCGCAACCAGAACAACGAAAGGTATGCCCCGGCCGTATCCGATTCGGAAAGGCTCTTCATGAAGCCGGAATCCGGCATAAAGGCGATATCCAGCACCAAATCATGGCTCAAGTTCGCCGTGTGTCCGAGCACAGCCTGGTAATCTGCCGAAGTCGGGAACGTATCCAGGAATACCTCAGCCGAGGCAATCGACAAATCCGGGATGTTCAGAGTCTGCACCTTATAGCTACTTGGCATTCCCTGATCCGAAAGCCAGTTCGACAAACCATCTTCGTCTGATTCAAAAATACAGGCCGTCAAGGCAAACGTCAAAAACGCAACCAGGCCCAATAAAACAATCTTTTTATTTTTCACTCATTACTCCGAGTATATTCTTCTAATTCCATGGATAATATAGAAAACTACATCTTTCAAAATATGAATTTTCCTATATTTGTGCCGTAAAAACTAGAGGATATTATGGCTCAATTCAATGCCCATTTTAGGAACATCAACGGGGACGATACCTACCCGCTGACCGACGTCATTTACCGCAGCAAAGTCGACGGCAGCCTGCTCGAAGTCGAACATGACCGTGCAGCCCTTGCAAGCAAGAGCCCCGACGAATGGAAGAAGCTTTTCGCCGAACGCCGCATGAGTTTCGAACCCGCCGACATGAGCGGCATCTGGAGCAAGCGCGAAATGGTGCTCCCCGACATGCCCCTCGAAGATATCGTCACGATGCGCGAAGGCTGGAGCCCGCTCTTTGACGCAGCCCCGCTGGCCAAGGAAATGGGCATCAAGAGCCTGAAGGTGAAGCTCTGCGGCAACTCCCACACGGGCAGCTTCAAGGACCTCGGCATGACGGTCCTCGTAAGCCAGGTGAACCACATTATCAAGAAGAAGATTCACGAAATCGACGCCGTGGCCTGCGCCTCTACCGGCGACACCTCCGCAGCCCTGAGCGCCTACTGTGCGAAGGCCGGCATCCCGAGCATCGTGTTCCTCCCCGCCGGAAAGACGAGCGTTGCCCAGCTGATCCAGCCGATTTCTAACGGCAGCATCGTGCTCGCCCTCGACACTGACTTTGACGGCTGCATGAAGATTGTGCAGCAGGTCACCGCCGACAACCGCATCTACCTCGCCAACTCCATGAACAGCCTCCGCGTAGAAGGCCAGAAGACGATTTCTCCGGAAATCTGTCAGGAAATGGGCTGGAAGGTGCCCGACACCGTGATTATCCCGGGCGGAAACCTCGGCAACGTGAGCGCCCTCGCCAAGGGTTTCGAAGACTGCAAGGCCATGGGCCTTATCGACCGCATTCCGCGCATTATTGTCGCCCAGGCCGAAAACGCCAACCCGTTCTTCCAGGCTTACGAACGCGGCTTCGACAAGCTCGTTCCGATGCAGGCGAAGAAGACGCTCGCCTCTGCCATCCAGATCGGCAACCCGGTCAGCTATCCGAAGGCTGTGCGCGCCATCCAGAAGACGAACGGCATGGTCGTGAGCGTTACCGAAGAAGAACTCGCCAATGCAGCCCACCGCGGCGACCGTATCGGTCTCTACTGCTGCCCGCACACCGGCGTGGCTCTTGGCGCACTTGAAAAGCTCGTAGCCGCGGGCAAGATCGACAAGGAAGAAAACGTGGTCGTCATCAGCACGGCACACGGCCTCAAGTTCACCGAATTCAAGGTCGGCTACCACGAAAAGAAGCTCGAGAATATCTGCTCCAAGTTCGCGAACCCCGTGTTCAAGGCTCCGGCAGACCTTGGCGCCGTCATGGACATCCTCAAGAAAGAGATGGCTGAACGCAGAAGATAATTCGGATTTCAGAATTCGGATTTCGGAATTAATATCTCTGAACAAAGCCGAAGGATTCCTCCTAAAGAATGTAGCTCCGCATAAATGCGGAGCTTTTTTGCACATGACCGAGCCGTAGAATTGGCTGAAAGAAAAGTCCGCAAGGCGAATGCCGCGACAGGCTGCTTGCACGGGCATGGCCGAGCCCCAGAACAGGCGTAGAAAAGGCCGTAAGGCGAGCGCAGCGGCGGCAAACAAGTTTGCCGACATTGCCGAGCCGAAGGCCTTTCTTTTTTCATTGACCGGATGGTCAATGAAAAAAGAAAGGCCCCTCTTACGAGGAGCCTTTCCTAAGAAGGAGAAAATATGAATCGGTATGTGGAACCTTGAACCTACCAGGAGGGGAGCAATGATAGTGTCGTTTCAGGATTTACCCTTCTACCGTTTCACAATTCCAAATATATCCTTTTATTTCGAACTGAGAACTACCAAATTGCTTATTTTCTTGATCCGCAACAATTACATTCATATTGCAAGTAAACTAACATTTACTCTTCGTGGAAGATGATCTTGCACTTCGGAACAAAACGGAATCCACCACGACGGTGACGTTCGATTTCGAAATACTTCTTCACGCCTTCGGACGGATGTTCCGGATCGTCAGAGCCGTTGATATGAGCAATGACGCGGTTCAAGCGGCTTTCGAAGTTCGGACGAAGCGGATCCATGCAAATGGAAGAATCGCGCTTGAATTCACGGTTTTCAAATTCTTCACGGCCCGTAGCGCTATACTCGCGAAGCAAGTTGCGCAGGATTCGTGCAGGCACGTTACGCATCAGGTGCTTACTGTTCACTGAAATAGAATCATCGCTCTTGTAGTAGATGACCGTCACGGAGTCGTTCATCGCTTCAAGGAGTTGTTCCTGAGCCTTCTGGATCGGTTCCCAGGAATCAAATTCCTGCTTCACGACGGCGCTCATAAGCTTGTTGAACGGCTCCGGAGCGACAACGTTTGCCTTATAATCAAAGTAGACCACGCTAGCCGGTGCGCCGTAATAGCAGCCCTTATGGATCAGCACAGCACCCACCTTTTCGTCGACCACATCTTCGGTGGCACGGATGCAGGCCATCTTGCGTTCGGCGTCGAACTCCCAGTCAAGGCCGTATTCATCAAGGCAATCGCCGAAGGTCATGTACTTACCGACCTGACGGCCATTCACATAGACACAACCATCATCGCGTACTTCAGCCGTCGCGCGGTTTTCGAGAGCTTCGGCAAAAGAGGTCTGGCTGGCCTTGTATTCGATCAATTCGTAGCGAGGGGTATTCAGGAAAATGGGACCCAACTGCACCAGGCCGTTGAACCAGCGCATGGGGTTCGTGATCAAAAGACCCGGAGAATCAAAACGATAGGTGAAGTATTCCTTGCGGTTTCCATCCACCATATCACGGCGGAGGAACTTCGAGTTCGTGAGCAAGGGATAGCGTTTCGGAATAATGTCAAGGCAGAGCTGGCGGACATCTTCGGTCGCATAGAACTGCGATACATAGGGCAGGTAGGAGCGCAACACGCTACGAGCAGGGACTGCCTCGAACGACGCACAGCGGTCTATAATATTTTGAACAAAGGTATCCGGGTTCTCGCCCCTTTCATAGAGCCAGTTCACCACATTGTTCATAATCAAGCGGTGAATGCCTTCATCTACAGACAAATCTTCGAAATAGATGTCATTAAGAACCTTGACAGTAAAACGCGGATCGCGTTTGATGAGAGTCAAAATATCCTTGACGGGATACTTAATGAGTAACTCGATATGAGTCAGCTGTAAGAATAGGTTTGAAAGCACTTTTTACCTCACTCTATTGAATGGTTATTCCTAACTACCACTCAGCCATTTGTTTAATTAATTTAGTAAAAAAATACGAAATCTTATCCTAAAAGGCTATATTTAGGTCATGAAATCAGCCGAAATACACATTTTATCCGATGAAATCATCAATAAAATCGCCGCAGGAGAGGTCATAGAGCGCCCAGCCTCTGCAGTAAAGGAGCTGATCGAAAACGCCATTGATGCCGGAGCCACTCGTATACAAGTTTCCATAGAACAGGGAGGCAAGAAAAAAATCCAGGTTACGGACAACGGAAAAGGAATGAATTCCGCCGATTTGGACCTGTGTTATTTGCGGCACACTACATCCAAACTATCTAATGCAGAAGACCTGTTTCACCTGCACACCAATGGTTTTAGAGGCGAAGCCGTCGCCTCGATCGCCGCTGTGTCCAAATTAACGATAACGAGCGCCACTGAAGACGGCGATTCCGGACGCATTCTTCTAGAAGGCGGAAACGTTATCGAAAAACAAGACGTACAAGCTAGCCGCGGCACCACCTTTTTAGTTGAAGAACTTTTTTACAACACCCCCGTTCGCCGTAACTTTCTAAGTAGCGAAACGGCCGAAGGAACGAGAATTTTCGACGTTGTCCTACGCACCGCCATTGCGCACCCCGAAATCCGTTTCGATTACAAGGTTGGCGACAAGACCGTATTTACGGGAGTACCGGGGGAACTGCGCAACCGTATTGCCGAAGCCATCGGTTCTAAAATAGCAAAGGCACTCTTGCCCGTCGACTACACCGAAGCGGGCGTTCATGTATGGGGATACATCTCCCCCACCACCGAAACCAACGGCAAACGCAATCATCAGTTTCTATTTATCCGCAACCGTCCCATCGAAAGCAAGATGGTGACCAAGGCCGTCCAACAGGCTTACGAACCTTACGGAGCCCAGTGCAAGCCCGTCTCGGTTCTGTTCCTGGACATGCCCGATATGGAATTCGACGTGAATGTGCACCCCGCCAAGCGCGAAGTCCGTTTCGCCAACCAGAATTTAGTGTTTCTCGTCGTCACGCATGCCATCCGAGATACATTCACCAAGGACATGGAAGCGAATTCACCTCTCATCGACTTGAGCGATGAAATCGCAGGGGCTAGCGACACAACCACCGGGACTCGCAACACCTCTTTTTCGCCGGCCCCCTTTGCAGATGATTTACACGAGCCTAAAGCTCCCTACGGATTCTCGGAACCGATTCGTCCCTCAAATCCAACAAATTTCGTACCTGGATTTGCAACTAAAGAATCATCTGGCGACATTCCCGAAATGTCGAACCGTCCCGGCAATTTCAGCTTCGAAAAGCCTCGCAAGACAAATGCATTTGAAGACCTCGCCCAGGATATGTTCAGCACTCCTGAAGCAGGCAAAGTCATTTCGATTGAAGGGAACGAAGCCCTGAACCCCGCAACGCCCGAACCGGCATGGAATCCGCCGACATTTTTCCAGATAGCAAACACCTATATTGCCGGCGAAGATTCCAACGGACTTTTGGTTATCGACCAACACGCCGCCCATTCGCGGGTACTCTACGAACAAGCGCTAGACATTCTCAAAAACGGAGCCGCCCTTGACAGCCAAGAACTTCTGTTCCCGGAGCTTCTGGAACTTTCTAAAATAGAGGTGGAAGCACTCAAGAGTGTCGAGGACCAATTCAAGCATCTGGGATTCTACATTGAACATTTCGGTGGCGAAACCTACCAGATCCGCGCGATTCCAAGTGCACTTCCGCTTTCGCGTGCCATCAAGGCCGTCAAGGACTTTTTGGACAGCATCGGAGACGAAGGCAAGGGCGAAGGCGACATGGTAAAAGTTCAAGACACTATCGCTAAAGCATGGGCGAACACGAACGCCTACCAAGCCGGAGACAAACTCAAGTCCGAGGAGATGGCAGCCCTCGTAAGTCAGCTAATGCTCACCGAGGAGCCCCTCAAGTCCCCCTACGGGCATCCGACACTACTCCGATTCACGCTTGATGAACTGGCGAAAAAATTCCGCCGCTAGCTGATCGATCGACATCCCTGCCGAAAGTTTAGAATACAGGACGTCCGTATCCGGATTCTGCTTAGAAATGCACTCAGAGGCAATTTCTTGAGCGATGCTTGCGACAGTACATTGTTCTTTGCCTGGAGCACAAATCTTTTCAGGATAAACCAACTTGTTCAAGATAATGTTCGGCAACGCGAAAAACTTCGTCTTGACGAAAACGCGGGCAAAGCCATAGGTCAATGCATCCGGCTTGACGCAAACTATCATCGGACAACCTGACAAGGCCAATTCCAAAGTCGCCGTTCCCGGTGCAGTCAACGCCAATGACGCATCTTGATAAATAGCACGACGAGCATCTGCCTCTTGAGGCGACTCCACCACATGAACTTTTCGTATAAGGTCATCGTCTCCAAATTGACGCAAGGCATTTTCAAATACTTCAACCAGTTCCCAACGAGCCGCCAACAAAGTGATTTCCATACGGGAAATTTCTAGCGACTTTCGAGTCATCTGAACTGCTTTTAGCATCAAAGGTAAATTGCGGAGCGCCTGCGCCTTGCGACTCCCGGGCAACAACAAACAACGTAGACTAGGAACCGCTTCGGTCTCCGCAATTCCATGCAACGTTTCATGCCTCTCAAAATACAACTCCGAACTCCGAATTCCGAATTCTGAATTTACAAACGGATGTTTCACACGAACGACATTGCAGCCGGCTTCGCGGTACACCTGTTCTTCAAAATCAAAGAACACCGCTAGCTTGACATAAGGATTTTGCGCAAGGACCTTCGCACGTTTGCGTTTCCAGGCCCACACTTGCGGAGGCGCCACATACAAGGCGGGCTTGCGGAGCTTCCCCGCCAACGCCACCAGTTTCATATTAAAACCCGGATAATCGATGGCGACAAGCCCGAGACATTCCGGAGATTCCAGCGATGACTTAAGTTCATTATAGCACTGGCGCAACTTAAAATACTTGGGCAACACATCGCCAAAGCCAGAAACCGGCAACACCCCGAAATCAACCAAAGGAACCATTCCCGCCGATTGCATTCGACGACCACCGGCCCCCTTAACATCAATATGTTGAGAGCAGAATGCCTTGACCAGGGGTTCGCCGATAACGTCCCCCGAATCTTCGCCAGCACAAACCAAAATGTACGGCAAAAAAGCCATCACCTTTACCGTTTGGCACGGTTTGAAACCCAGACCTTCGCAATTCCCAATTCCTTACGCAGGAACTGCAGCAATTCCGGAGTATAAACGACCTTCTTATTTTTCAAGGCCAATACGTGCATATTTCCCGAGTCTGTTTCAACATGGCAAACCAATTCGCAACCGCGCTCGCCTTCAAAAGGTTCGTACTTTTCCATAGCGGTCATCAACTTGTCGGTGAAATTGTCATCAACCATCGAAGAATAAAGGACCATGTGGATATGGGAAACCATATCCGAACGCACGCGGTCCAGCTGAATCACTTCTTCGACAACAATCTGGACACCATCGCCCATACGTTGCTGTTCCAGGCTACCCTTGACAAGCACGCGGTCATCGAGTGCCACCGTATCGCGGAACTTTTCCCACAAGTCCTTCTTGAAGAACATTTCCAAGTCACCATGGAAATCTTGAATGGCGCCCGCACCAATGGTATCACCGCGCTTGGTCTCGATAGAACGAAGCTTGGTCACCACACCACCGACAATGACTGTACCACCCACATGGCGAGACAATTCCTCTTCTTCCAAGGAACATGTCGTAAAGCCTTGCAGTTCCGGGCGGAATTCATCGAGCGGATGCCCAGAAAGAAACATGCCCAAGACATCGCGTTCCTTGTTGAGCATTTCCATCGCGGTCCATTCTTCGGCTTCTTCAAGCACTTCGGCGGAGCTATCCATCGAAGGAGCACTACCGCCCATATCAAAGAGCGACATCTGTCCACGATCCTTATCTTCCTGGAATCTGGACGCCACTTCCATGGCACGGTCTACAGTCGCCATCAGCACGGCGCGGCTTCCCGGTAATTCATCGAGGGCACCCGCCATAATCAAACTTTCAATCAGGCGTTTGTTCATGGGCGGACGTTTTTCCTTCTGTTCGCCCTGGTATTCCGTTACGCGCTTACAGAAATCAAAGATATCCTTAAACTTTCCACGCCGTTCGCGTTCCGCCACAATATCTTCGACAACGCCAATGCCCACGTTACGAATGCCCGCGAGACCGAAAAGAATCTTCTTGTCGGGAGTGGCCACAAATTCGCCCATCGAGGCGTTAATATTCGGCGACACCACATCAATATCAAGGCGCTTGCATTCCAAGATAATCGTCACAATATCTTCGGTCTTGCCCATCTTCGAGGTCATCGAAGCAGCCATGTATTCAGGGCCGTAATGCGCCTTCAGGTATGCCGTCTGGTAAGCCACATAAGCATAAGCTGCCGCATGACTCTTGTTGAACGCGTATCCGCAGAACGGGAGCACCGCATCCCAAACCTTTTGAATCATCGCCTTGTCGTAGCCATTGTCCAGACATTTCTGGAAAAACTCCGGTTCGAGTTTCGCCATCTTTTCGGGCATTTTTTTTGCCATGATACGGCGGATATTGTCAGCGCCACCCAGCGAGTAGCCACCCAAAATCTGGGCAAGCTTCATCACCTGTTCCTGGTACACAATCACGCCGTAGGTTTCGCCCAGCACCTGTTCCAAGTCGGGGTGGTAACAGTCAATTTCTTCCTGACCGTTCTTACGGGCAATAAAGTGCGGAATCTGGTCAATCGGCCCCGGACGATACAGGGCGTTCATAGCGATCAGGTCGAAGATTCGAGTGGGCTTCAGTTCGCGCAGGTACTTCTGCATACCCGGAGATTCGAACTGGAACACCGTCGTAGTCATCCCCTTGCCGAGCAAATCGAACGTTTCCTTGTCATCGAGCGGAATATGTCCCATGTCAAGTTCAATCGAACGATTCTTCTTGACCATGTTCACCGTGTCTTGAATGATAGACAAGTTGATAAGGCCAAGGAAGTCCATCTTCAAAAGTCCGATGTCTTCGGCGTAGTGCTTATCGTACATCACCACCGGAGTATCTTCGGGGGCGGCACGGTACAAAGGCGCAAGGTTATAAATCGGGGTCGGCGTAATCACCACGCCGCAAGCATGCACACCGGTCTGGCGCGGCAAATCTTCGAGCTTTTTAGCGATATCCCACAAGTTCTGGTAACTGGCACGGCTGCCAATCATCGCCTGCAGGGGTTCCGGGCTGTAACCGTCTTCCAGATTATTGCCCTTCTTGTCTTTACCCGTCCAAGCTTGTTTCAGGCTAAAATTCAGCGTACGTTGCGGGAACAGCTTGGTAATCTGCTTTGCTTCGGCAGGCGGAAGTCCCAAGACGCGAGCCACGTCGGTAATCACCGCCTTGGACTTGAGCATACCGTAGGTAATAATCTGGCCCACGCATTCCTTGCCGTACTTGTCGGTCACGTACTGAATCACGCGGCCGCGGTCACGGTCCGCAAAGTCGGTATCGATATCCGGCATGGACACACGTTCGGGGTTCAGGAATCGTTCAAAAAGGAGATCGAAGGTGAGCGGGTCGATGTCGGTAATACCGATAATGTAGGTAACCAAGGAACCTGCGGCAGAACCACGGCCCGGACCCACGGGAATTCCGTGTTCACGGGACCAGTTGATAAAGTCCCACACAATCAAGAGGTAGCCCGCCACGTTCATGTTGCGGATACAGTTCAGTTCCTTGTACATGCGCTTGCCCACATCGGTTTCGTGGGCAGGGAACTTAAAGTCCTCTTTCGGGAAGCGCCACTTAAGGCGCTGATTACAAAGATGCGTGATGTAGATGTCGGCATCGCCACCCGGCTTGCACCAGCGGCGAACGCTCTTGTCCCAAGCTTTTTGATCGTCTTCGTCAAAGAATTCCGGCTGCGACAGGCGTTCAATTTCGGCCTTGTCTTCGTCGGTCAGGGCGTCTTCGGCAATTCCCTTGTCTGCACAATAGGTCGCCGTCACCTTTTTCTTTTTGTCCTTGATGACACCCTTGACTTCGCGTTCGCGTACGACCGGATATTCCGCGTCGTATTCCGCCTTCATAATCGCCTTGATGTTCTGGTATTCATCGGAGGACAAGAACTCTTCAGGAATCTTGAAGCGGGGCCAGAATTCATCGCCGATACCGGTCTTGACCGTGTAATTGCATCGTTCTGCAATCTTCACCGTATTTTCGATGGCCCCCGGAATATGTCCGAACATTTCCACCATTTCGGCTTCGCTGCGGAAATAGAATTTACCGTTATCCGGGAAATGTTTGTCATCGAAACCATTGAGCGTCTCTTTCAAGGCAATGCAACGCAAAATCTTGTGCGCTTCGGCATCTTCGGGCTTAATGTAATGGACATCTGCCACCGCCACAATTTCGCGACCCAGTTCTCCAGCAAGTTGAACGTTATAATCGTTCAGCATTTTTTGCTGAGGCACGCCGTTGTCGCACACCGAAATGTACAGATGGTCGTGGTCAAAAATCTTGTCGAGGGATTCCATGTATTCACGGGCAACGCTGTTGCGCCCCGCCGCAACACTCTGACCGTACTTGCTAAAAAAATCACCCGCAATGGCGACAATGCCTTCTTTATGTTCTTCGATAACCGACAGCGGCACCGATGGAATTTCTGCCCAGCGGTCACCGTCTTCATAGCGGAAACTCACAATACGGAGCAAATTGTAATAACCGGCTTCGTTTTCGACTAACAGGGTAAGACGTTCAAAGGAAATCGGGTCTTTCTGGTTTGCGCTCGACGTATCTACATAGATGTGGCAACCGTAAATGGTCTTTACCGGCGGCAGCCCCTTTTCTTTGCGGGCCTTGTTCATGTCTTTTCCGCGGGTCTGAATTTCTAGAATACCGAACATGGCTCCATGGTCGGTAAGGGCGACTGCAGGAGCGTTTTCGTCGGCAGCAGCAGCCAAAATGCCGTCTAGACGGGCGGAAGACTGTAAAACAGAAAATTCAGAATGAACTTGAAGATGAACAAAAGCCATAACCGCAATTTAGAAAAAAGACCTTTTCTCGGGGTGAGAAAAGGTCTTTTGAGAGGCAACGATCAGACTCGAACTGATGAATAAGGCTTTTGCAGAGCCGCCCCTTACCAACTTGGGTACGTCGCCAAAGTGAACCGCAATATAGGTAAAAAATTCACCCTTTTCAAGGGTAAACCAAAGTTTTTTTGCATTTTTTTATCTTTACAGCATGACCAAACAGCCTTTCAAGGTCAGACTGGCGCTTTTTTTGGCTAGTCTTTGGATAAAAAGCTTGCGCGTCAAGCTCAAGACCCCCGATTCCTTTTCACCGGGAATTCTCGGAATATGGCACCGAGACCTACTTGCCGCCACAGCCGCTTTCAAAAACTGGGGGGTGCACGCTTTTATTTCGGAATCCGGAGACGGTGAGATATTCGCTACCCTTGCCCAGCGCTTGGGGTACGTCGTCACTCGCGGTTCCAGCAGCCACGGGGCAAGCAACATTAGGTACATCCTTGATGCCCTCCAGCAAGGACATTTTGCAGGGATGGCGCTCGACGGTCCACGGGGCCCTGCGCTCAAAATCAAGCCCGGGTCACAGTGGCTATCCCAAAAAAGCAACCGCCCCCTTTGGATGGTTTCAGCACGATACGGGGCCCATTTAACCCTAAAAACATGGGATAATTTCATTTTGCCCCTTCCGCTGACATCTATTGACATCAAAATTAAGTATCTTTGTGACTGATTTGTTAACACTACCATGGTGAATTCATTTTTTCAAGAGGTTTATTAACGTGATTCTAATGCCACCTAAGTTCGTCGCCTTCGACCTTGAAACGACAGGCCTCAACAACCAGAAAGACGAGATCATTGAAATCGGCGCAGTCAAATTCACCGTGGAAACAGACAAAACCGGCAAGGTCGTCCCTAAGCTGCTCGGCGAACTCGAAACGTTCGTGAAGCCGAACATGATGATTCCTGCCGAAGCATCTGCCGTGAACCATATTTACGACAGCGATGTGCAGGACGCACCTGTCGTTGGTGACGCCATCAAGAAGTTCACCGAATTCTGCGGACAGAGCACCATTCTCATCGCCCACAACGCCAACTTCGACGCAAGCTTCCTCCGTGTTGCCTACAAGAACAATCCCCAGGTCGTCCCCGGCAATCCTGTCATCGACAGCCTTGCGATTTCCAAGGCCATTCTCCCCGAAGCAAGTTCACACAAGCTCGGCATCCTTGCCAATATGTTCAAGCGCCGCGACGAAATCGCCATGAAGATCGAAGCGGACAAGATGCACCGCGCTGTTTACGACTGCCTGATGCTCATGGAAGTGTTCGTTGCCCTGTTGCGCCGTCGTTTCAAGGAAAAGGACTGGGAAATGGTCAACATCATGAAGAACATGGAAAAGTACAAGGGCATTCCGCAGTTCATCAACAAATAGGCTTTCATCCGGAATGCACAAAAAAAGAGAACCAAAGGTTCTCTTTCTTTTTTTACAACTTAATTAGCCTTTCGAAAGGGTCAGCAGCACTGCCCCTGCGAGAATAATAAATGTCGCGAGGAGTAACTTGACTCGTTCCTTCGCGGTCTTGTACTCACCGAAAACAAACACTCCCCAGCCGAGGTTCACCAGCAAGTTCAGCTGCGTGAGCGGGTAACCGACGGCATAACCGAGCGCCCCTTCCGGGTCGATTGCCCAGAAGCAACCGTGCATTCCCGCCATCCACAAGAATCCGGCGATAACACTCACGACACTCGGAGCAAGCGGATACCAATAGAATTTATGACGACGAATCTGGAGAATGCCAATTAAGAGCTGACTTCCGAAAAAGATCCCTATCGAGAACGGACACATGAATTCGACATCGGTCAATTCAAGTCCCGCGGCCGTCGCCAACTTAAAAGGAATCAAATAAGTACCAAAGGCGAAACCGCCCAGGAACGAGCGCCAGTTCTTGAATATCGAGCCGCCATGCGAAGGCGAAAGCCGGGAGAGTCCGACCATAAAGCAGATAATCGCCGGGATCGAAAGCGCAAACGAAGACTTTTCGTGAAACAGCAGAACCCCCGAAAGGAACGAGGCCAAGATGCTCATTCCCATGGAGCGCACGCCGGCACCCGCCAGGTCCGCCTCGGCCTTGACCGCCCAGAAACAGAACGTTCCGCCAATGACCCACCACAAGCCACAGAAAAAACCGACCGGGCTCAAGTTAAACGTTCCCGTGACAAAGGCAACCACGAGCGCACTGATAAGCACGCCCCAAGTCATCATCGAAAGGAATGCCCAGCTCGAAAACTTCGGCCACTTTTTGAGGGGGGTCATGTAAGTGCCGAAAATAAAGATGGACATCAACGCGCCAATGTAACTACTTTCCAATGCAGAACCCCGCGAAAATAGATTGTAAAATGTCTTCGGACGAAATTTCGCCCGTGATACTCTGAAGCGCCCTGCGCACCAGCTGCATTTCAAAAGCGAGCAACTCCACCGCAGGATTTTTCTCTAGCAGATCAAGCACGCGGTCAACACCCGCAAGGGCTTCTTCGAGGCAAGACTTTTCTCGTTCACTCGTAATCCAGAGATCTTCGGCGTTTTCAGATTTCTTGAACAATACGGCATTCATGGCATTCTTGAGGTCGTCAAGGCCTTCGCCAGTCTTGGATGAAACGTGAAGATGACTTGTATCAGGAGATTGCTTCGTCGCTTCGCTCCTCGCAATGACATTTGCGGCCAAGTCGCTCTTCGAAACGACAACAAAATCTGGTTTGAGATCCTTCGACTCCGCTTGCGCTTCACTCAGGATGACACCTTCTTTGTTCCCAGCGGAGTTGTTTCCATCCACCACCAAAATTTTCATATCGGCTTCGTCGAGAATTTCGCGCGACTTTTTCATACTGAGCGCATCGAGTTCGTCAGTCGCCTTGTCCGCAATGCCCGCGGTATCGATCAGGCGGATTTCACCGCCATCCAAAAACAGACGGACTTCGACAAAATCACGCGTCGTCCCCGGAACGTTGCTCACGAGCACACGGTCTTCGCCGAGGAGCGCGTTCACCAGGCTCGACTTGCCCGCATTCGGGGCTCCATAAAGTACCGCGAGCGGGAGCCTGCTCAGATTCGCCTTACCACGAAAGCTGTTTAGAATACCCTTAATTGAATCACGGATATTTTCAAACTTCTGTTTCCAGCCACTAAAGTCGGGATCCGCTTCTTCTTCGGCAAAATCCACATCGAGTTCCAGTCGAGCCGAGATATCCTTGACCTGCGCCGTGAGCGTCGCAATTTTCTTGGAAAGAGCGCCCGAAAGCAGGCGGTGGGCATTTTCCAGCTCGGCTCGGTTCGCACTGTGAATGACATCGGCCACCGATTCAGCCTGGGTCAAGTCCATCTTGCCGTTCAAGAAGGCTCGGCGGGTGTATTCACCGGGTTCAGCCAGGCGAACCCCCTCGATGCCACGAATCGCCTGCAGCAAATCGCGGACAATCAGCGGATTTCCGTGCGGGTAAAGTTCTAGGACATCTTCGCCGGTGTAGGAATTCGGCGCCTCGAAGTAGATGTACAAGAGGCTGTCAAGCACCTTGCCCGTCTGCGGATCGCGAGCGGTCCCTAGATTCGCCATTCGAGGCACCAGGTTGTCTGCGGCACGCGCACCAAACAGGCGCCGAACCACGTCACGGACGTGGGTGCCGCTCACGCGGAGCGCGGCAACGGCACTGACGCCCGCAGGCGTCATCGGCGCAACAATCGTCAAAGAATCCATAGAATTAAAGATAGCAAAAGCCGAACTTTCGGCAAAAAGCATTTCCTATTTTGCATCACCTATTTTCAATCGGATACGCATCAAGAATCTCGCGGACCTTGGCACCGACATTCCCGAATTTCTTGCGATACTTCTTGCGAATTACCAGTTCATCCGGAAGCATCACCAACGCCTGGAGCCAAGCCTTCGCCAAGGCGACGCAGATCGAGACCTTCGAAAGCTTCTTTCCGTCACCCGATTGTCCCGGAACCCCGCCCTTCGCCATGTTCAGGTAACGCACGAAACCCTGAAGCGGAAGCTTCAGGACATCGGCCAAAGGGAGCAGGCGAACCGCAGTCCGCAAGCGGTTTCTTTCCGAATAAAACAGCTTGCGCGGCGAGTAGCGCACCGTCGTCATCGAACGTTCATGGTAGACCTTCGCCTCGGGGCAGAACACAGTCTTGAAGCCCGCCAAATTATGGCGGAAATACCACTCCGTCTCTTCGAAGAACAAAAAGAAACTCGCATCCATCTTGCCCGCCGCAACAGCAGCCGGCTTGCGGAAACTCATCACGGCCCCATAGCAGCCAAACACTTCCTTTTCGCGCACGTCAGCCTCGGAAATATCCAATCCGCTCGCCTCGTTTTTCGCAAACAGATCCGCACCGAACCGCACGCCCACCGCATTCACGACACCGCTCTTTTCCATCACGAGGCTTGCCACGGAGCCCGCCTCCGGATGCCGCTCAAAACAACGCAGCAAGTTTTCGGCCCAGGTCGGGTCAAATTCCAAATCCATGTTGCAAAGCACCTGGATATCGGAATCCATATTTTCAAGGAGCCCATTGCAGGCGCCCGCATAACCGAGGTTTTTGCTACTCTTGATAATTTTGCAGTCAAGATTCTTTTTCCTCAACTGCGCAATCGAATCGTCGGTCGAGGCATTGTCAAAAACAAGAACGCGGACGGGCACACTCTGCGCAAGCAAGCTCCCGACACATTCCGAAAGTTCCAAGCCACCGTTATAATTTATGATACCGACATCTATCTGCATATTCACCCAAAAGAAAAAGGGACCGAAACAGGTCCCTTCAAATATAGATTAAAGCATTCGCTACCGGTATATTACAAACCGTAGTAACGGATGTAATCAATTTCACCGTTAAAGTAGCGGTTGCCCTTCGCCTGCTTCATGGCGTCGTAGCCGATACCGATATTGTAGCCAAGCTGGGACACATCGCCCTTCGCAGCGGCCCACACCGAACGTTCACCGTTCTGGAAAACAATCACGGAATCAGCGGTACGTTCAACACGGATTTCGGTCCATTCGTCAAGAGCAAGTTCCTTGCCCTTGAGCACATTCCATTCCGTGCCATCGGTTTCTTCGTCACGGAAATGCACCGTCAAGACACCGTCGTCAAGGCGGATAATCCAACCGTCTCCGTAACGTCCAGGAGGTTCGGCGACAATGATATTCTGCATTTCCGCAAATGCGGCAGGTTTCACGCGGGTTTCAATCGCAAACGCATTGCGCTTGAACACCTTCGAGAGCTCAATCGGCAAACCGGATTGACCATCGAGCACAAGCGTCGTATCGGCAACAACCGCATTTCCGACGACGTACTTCGAGGAATTGTTCGCCATACGGTCAAGTCCCACGAACTCCGGCTCGTTGAATTCCCAAGCAGCAAGCAGCCATTCATTCTTGGGAACCAGGGTGCCTTCGGTAAAGCCCTTGAACACGCCAAAGCGGATGTAGTCCATTTCACCAATGAAATAGCGGTCATGGAAACCTTGCTGCATCGCATCGTAACCGATACCCCAGTCATAGCACATCTGAGTCAAGTCACCCTGATAGGCCACGGCAACCGTAAGTTCACCATTCTGGAACAGCTTGACGCTGTCGGCATTGCGTTCCAGGCGAATTTCGTTCCATTCACCCAGAATCATTTCCTTGCCCGGATAAATGCTCCAGTCTACATAGCTACTATCGGCATCACGAAGATGAACCGTGAGAACCCCTTCGTCGATACGGAGCTGCCAGCCGTCCACTCCACGTCCAGGAGGCTCGGCCACAATAATATTCTGCATCGTAGCGAACTGGGTCGGTTTCACTCGGGCTTCGACCACAAATTCATTGATACGGATATCCGAGTCCAGAGAAACCATCATGCCTGACTTTCCGTCAAAACTGGCGATGCCATCAACAGCGCTCACCGAACCTTCTCCGGCGGTGGCGTCGTGTCCATGACCCGTCACATCGAGTCCCACGTTTTCAGCATCGTTGAAATTCCATTCGGCAATCCATTCCGTTACCACGGAATCGTTCAAAGCCGCAGAAGTATCCAGCGGAATATCCAACGTATCGATCACCTGGACAGAGTCAATCGGAGAATCTTCGATTTCGTCAACCGTTTCGACGCCAATCTGTTCCACGCGTCCATTGTTGCAATGGCATTTGCCGGGATTCCTTGCGTCAAAGCCAATCGTGAACAGGCCCTTGATTACGGCGCTCTTTCCGTCATCCTTGAAAGCATCGATAATCTTTCCGTTCACGATAATCGCGACAACAACGCCGGCACGTTCCACGCGGACCGTGTTGAGTTTTTTCAAGTCCAGCGCCTTTTCGGTCTTGAACTTGAGCCAATTCTCATCTGCAGTATTGCGCCATGAATAGACAACGGCACCTTCTTCGACCTGCAGAACCCAAGCGGCGGAGTCTCCATCGACACCGGCAGAGGCAATCGTGTATGCAGAATCGTCTTCGACCTGCACATCTGCTTCAACGGCAAAGTCGTAATTCTTCAGTGAATCCACGACCACAGATGCCGTATCCGAAGTTGAGTCGGAAAGTTGCCAGGAATCCACCACGAAATGCCGGTACCGTGCAAGATGCGAGTGCGCGTCCACGACATTCACACGAGCAATATTATTCACGGTGGACTGTTCTTCGCTCACCGTACCCCACGACGAAGAGTCGGACGGGCTCGTCGAGCACCCAGCCAGCACACCAAGTGCGGCAGCCAAGGCAAAACTCGAAAAATTTTTCATCGATTCTCCTTTTCCCATCACACAAACCTTAGTTTGTAAGAATATAATATTTTATATTGTAGCTATGCAAGAGCCCACTCGGAAAAAAATGACGAAATTCACTATAAATGTGATCAAATTATTCGTTACTGTCGGTGGCATCGCCTATATTTTTAACAAAATCCCCTTTTTTGACGCAATTTCAAACTGGCAGGAATCGACCCTCCCCTGGCTCCTGTTCATTTTTGCCCTGACCGTCATCCTGATGGCGATCCAGGCGAACCGTTGGCGCGGACTCCTGCTGGACGAAGGCAAAAAAATCAAATTACGCACTTTTTACGCCTATATCGCGCTTGGCTACTTTTTCAACAACCTACTTCCCAGTGGTTTCGGCGGAGATGCCGTCAAGACAATCGCGTTCGGCAAGCGTTTCGGCAACACGGCCAATTCCGTCGCCGCCATCGCAATTTCACGCGTCATGGGCCTTATCGCCATGTTCCTGAGTTTCTTCATAGCGCTCCCCTTCGTACTTGTTCAATACCAAATTCCTAAAGCATATACCATTACCGTTAGTTTGGTCGCGGTACTCGCGGTGATCGTCATTATCGGCGGACTTTTTTCGGACAAGATAAACATTCCGCACAAACTCGCTGACAAGGTTCCTTTTCTGCTAAAACTGCAACAGGCATTCACCCTATACAGGAGCCACCCCAAGGCATTCTGGCTATCGGGGTTAGACTCGATCTGGTTGCAACTGGTAACCATTATCATCCACTACGCCTACTTCAGGGCTGTCGGAGTCGATGTAAACATTGCGGTCATTACGGTGTTCACGACCATCATGGTTACCTTCACCATGCTCCCCATCTCCATCAACGGAATCGGAATCCGCGAAAACGTGCAAGTGAGCCTGTATACGGGGCTCCTCGGAATTCCCGCCGATGTGGTCCTCGCCTCGACCCTGCTCAGCTACCTGCCGCTCCTGTTCCAGGCTGCACAAGGGGCGGTCGTCCTCGCCGCCGCGTCCAAGAAATAAAACACCTGCAAAAAAAATGCCCCGGAAAAAACCGGAGCACCTAGAACCAAGAAACCGATTCGGATTACTTTTCGATTTCGTACTGGGCAACGACGTTGCCTTCGTTGTCGAGAGCGCGAACAACATTTTCGTCACGCTGAAGGGTCAGGTTGGCCTTTTCACCCTTGGCAGTGGTCAGTTCCACGGACATAGAACCGTCTTCATTCTTCACAGCGGCAATGGTGTTGCCCTGGGCGTCCTTTTCGAAGTAGGAATCACCGGAAGCGAGCGGGTTGGAACCGGTCCAGAATTCGATGGTGTTCAGCACGAGGCCGTCCACGAGGAACAGGCAGATGCCGTACACCGGCAACCAGAACAGGATGAAGTGGACAATGGAGTTGATCCACTTGTCACCGAGGGTGCCGTTCCAGTCATGAAGCTTGTTGAAGCAAGCGTTTTTGCCATAGCAACCGGAAAGAACGATCATACCGGCGCAGAGAAGGGTGACAATACCTTTTTTCATTTTTTAATACTCCTTAGGATTGTTTTAGTGTCTTTTGGACAGCGGGAAATATAACTAAAAAAACAGATTAGCAACACATTTGCGTCCTTTTTTCCAAATTTTCGACAAAAACGTTTATTTTTATTTACAAAACTAACGGTTATTCGTGAATCAATATTATATTTTAGTGACGGAATTAACATATTGAAATTATTTTTTATTTTAGGTACGTATACTTTTACAAAAAAGTGACGAAATTTGAAAGGAGTGATAATGGGTATTGTTATGAATAAGATGAAGCTTTCTGTATTTGCAGCTCTATTTGCTACGGCAACCGCCATGGCTGCTCCCAAGCCGTTAACCGTCTGGATTATGCCAAACGGTGCCTCTCCTCAAGAGACTCTAGAAAAAAGACTTGAACTATACACCAAAAAGACCGGAATTCCGACCAAAGTGCAGGTGCTGGACTGGGGCGAAGCCTGGAATCGAATCGCGCACGCGCTGTCTAACCAGCAGGAAGCACCCGATGTCATTCAGTTGGGAACCACCTGGATTCCCTACTTTGCCTCCCGTAACGAAATCATGCCCCTGAACGAACACCTCGGCGACATCCAGCCGGCGCGGTTCGTCCCCGTCAGCTGGAACACGACGCATATCGATGCGGACACCGTTATCTATTCCGTGCCCTGGTTCATCGACATCCGTCCGGTACTCGCCAACAAGAGAATCTTCAAGAAATACGGCATCACTAAAGAATCCGTCAGAAGCTACGAAGGTTTCAGTGACGCCATCCGCAAGATCAACGCCGCCGATGAAATTCTGGAAGACGGAGCCCATGTCCGTGGTTACGCCTTCCCCGGCAAGAACGACTGGAACATTCCCCACAACTTCGCCCCGTGGATCTGGAGCAACGGCGGATCGTTCATCCAGAAGGACAGCCTCGGTTGGCACGCCAACATCCTTTCCAAGGAAACGCTGCGCGGTATCGCGAGCTACCTGCATTTCGTGATGGACTCGCTGGTCTCGCCAGAAGCCCTGCAGGCAAACACGGCCCAGATCGCCCAGCAGTTCAACAACGGTGAACTTGCCTTTATCGTCAGCACCTCCGAAATCGTGATGCAGACCCGCATCCATGGAAATCTGGGCGGTCTTTCCAACGCCCGCATCGGCAGCGACAGCGTCATGGTGCTCCCGATTCCCCAGGGCATCAGCGGCAGCGTTAGCTTTATCGGCGGATCGAACCTCGCCATCCCGTCGCAGAACACCCGCAAGGAAGCCCTCGACCTCCTGCTGTTCCTAGTCAACGACGAAAACCTGGACGCCTACACCAAGCAGATCGGTCTGTTGCCGCCCTCCAAAAAAGTCCTGCAGAAATGGGCCAAGGATGAAGATTACAAGACTTTGACAATCGCCCTCGAAACGGGACGCACCTATGTTCCGATTCCCGAATGGGGTGATCTGGAACAGCTTTTCGGATCCATGTTCAGCACGATCTGGGAACAAATGGAAATTCCATCGCTCTACTCCGAAGACAAGCTGTACGAAATATTCAAACAGTACACCATCGAAATCGACAAGAAACTGAACTACCCCACAAACAGTTTCATGACCCTTGCCGAATTCAAGGATAGCTGGAACCAGGTCAACGCTCCCCTTGAAGACAAGTCAAGCGATTCCGCCAAGGATACGACAACGAGCGTGGCCGACGCCAACCTGAAGAAAGCGCCGTTCGTATTTGTGGCCATGCTTGTTCTCGGTTTCCTGTTCGCCTTTTTCCGAAAGAAGAAAAAATAAGCACTTAAGGAAATTTCATGCCAATCGGTTCATTTTCTAGTTTTTCACGAAGCATCGTCTTTAAGGTCTTGCTAGTGCTGATATTCTCCATGACCCTTGTGGTCACGGGGAGTATCTTCATTTTCAATAATAAGCAAACAGACCTGATGCTGGACTGGAGCTTCAACAACAACGAAGCCCAGTTGAACCAGATTGCAAACATGTCGAGTCTTGAGATGAAACAGTTCGGCGAAAGACTGACCTTGCTTGCCAAGACTTCCGAAATCCAGAGCATGGACGCAATGACTGCCGCCAGCTACCTCAAGAGCTTCAATATTTCCTCGCTGTTCATTTCGGGCGAAGTCATTACTCTGTACGACAAGGACTATCATTTCGTATGCGACAATTCCGTAGTCGGTTTATCGAAGGATCCCGAATACCCCATCGACTTTTCGCGCATCACACCGCACCGTCCCTACATCACCCCCTGGTTTAGAGACGCCAAGGACGCCCCGCCCAAACGACTATTCGGCATCACCATTTCGAACCGCAACGGCGGTGACGGAAGCCTTGTTGCCAGTTTTTCACTCCGCAGACTCTGGACGAACTTTCCTAATTACACCATCGGCAAGAAAGGCTTCCTAGTCGCTATCAACGGAAACGGAGAAATTCTCTACCACCCTGATTTGAAAAAATGGATGACCGACGTCCACAAGATTTCCGAATTGGGATTGGAGGACATCAACCCGCGTAACTACAAGCTTGACAAGGCGAAGTTCTTCAAGCTGAACGACGGCGAATCCTACCTGTTGAATATCAACTACAATTCCAACTACGACTTCGCCCTCATTTCCTTCCAACCCAAGTGCGAAATTGACGAGCTGATTTCATCGGCAACACAGGCAAGCATCGCAATCCTGATTGTTTCAATTCTCATTATCCTGATTATCGCCACATGGATGTTCTACATCCTGGGCGTTCCGCTGAACAAGCTTATCCTGCACATCAAGCAGATTACCCAGGGCAACCTGGACGTCCGGGAAATCGATGTCGGAACTCGCTACGACGAAATCGGACAGCTGGGCAAGGCATTCAACATAATGCACAGCACCATCAAGCGTCAGATTGGCGAACTGAATGCTCACAGGGATATCCTTGAACAGGAAGTCCGTGAACGCACCAAGGACTTGGAAGAAGCCAACAAGAAACTCGACCTGATTTCCAAGACTGACGAACTGACGGGACTTCCCAACCGTCGCGACATGAACGAGACGATTGCAAACGAAGTCGGACGCGTGCAACGCACCCACAAGCCTTTCTGCTTTATCTTTATCGACATTGACCACTTCAAGAACATCAACGACACCTACGGCCATGCCTGCGGTGACGTTATCCTGAAATCGGTCGCACAGACGATCCGCGGTCTGCTTCGCAAGTACGACGTTTTCGCCCGCTACGGTGGCGAAGAATTCCTGACCCTTCTCCCCGAGACGGATTTGGAAGGAGCGGCCGTCGTCGCCGAACGGTTCCGCAAGCAGATCGAGAAGATGACCGTCCGCTACGCCGACTTCACCATCAAGATCACGATTACGCTGGGTGTCGCCAAATACGACGACCGTCTTGGAGCCGACCGAAGCATCCAGATGGCAGACAAGGCGCTGTACCAAGGTAAGGAAAGCGGTCGAAATCGCGTCATCGTATGGGAACCGGAATGGGTGACGAACGCGGACTACGAGGCTGCCGCCATCGAACTTGCCGCCCTGAAAAAGAACTCCGAAGGTTCCAAGACGGAAAATTTCCAGGTAAGTTTGGACTATATCGACGACACGTCGGACAAGCAAGATCTTCCGAGCTAGCGGATAATGGCAACGGGCACGCCAGAACGCAAGCAGGTTTTGAGTCCCTTTGGCACTAAAATTTTTCTGAATGCAAAAAACACCGCGTTTACGCGGTGTTTTTTATCGGGATGACTGAATTCGAATCAGCGACCTCTTGAACCCCATTCAAGCGCTCTACCAGGCTGAGCTACATCCCGTTGGGTCATTGGTGGGTCAAAATTAGATAAAAATTAGCTTTTTTGCAAGGCTAACGCCCCAAAAAAGCCAAATTTTTACTTCCAATAACCGACAATCAGAACCTCTGGTGTTGCCTTCGGATACTTTTTGCTCTTGAACGAGACTATCTTGCGGATGCTCTTCTGCTTAAGTTCCCAACCTTCACGGGAAAGACCGTTGGTCGTAAGTGTCACCTTGAGTCCCGGAACCTTGCCGCCTTCCTTGATCTTGTCAAGCTTGTCAACATTCAACATCACGGGTTTGGCTGACATCTTGAACTGCTTGGCCGATTCGGGATCAAGTGTCAAATCGGGGCGATTTTTCTTGTCGGTCTCCCACACATAGAAAGTCCATTCGCGTTTTTCGCCCTTGGCATAATACCCTGCATCAAAGAGTTTTTCGCCGAAGAAGAACGGAACTTTCACGATGCCGTCCATATTCGCAGTGTAAGGCTTGCCTGTCGTATCGACCAGCACGACCACAGGGTTGATTTGGCCTTCCATGTCGGCAGTACTCAGGTCGAATTCAATCGTTACGGTTCCCTTGGCAGGAATCTTGTTCGGGAACTTGAAGTTCGACATTCCATTGCCCTGTCCGAACACATTCTCTAGGACAATTTCACTGCCGGTCGTATTCGCGCCCTTGAGCACGATATGCTTGACATCGCCCTGGTTCAGGACTCCGATAGGATAATTTTCGGGAACAAAGCGGATAGCCTCGTCGGCCATGGCGGCAGTCGAAAAAAAGAAAGCCGCTGCAATAGCAACTGTTTTAAAATTCATAGGTATAATATACAAAATTCCCTTAGACAATCCTACGCAGAAGCTGGCATAATTCCGCATAGCTGAGAACGACATTGTCAGGTTCAAGCGACAGAAGATTCACCGGTTTTCCGAAGCCGCAAAGGAGAGTCACGCAATCGGTGCCCGCGTCACGGGCGGCCAAGATATCAGGTTGGTCATCCCCCACCATGACAGTATCTTCACGGGAGACATGGGCCATTTCGATGATTTTTTGAAGTCCTGCCGGACTAGGCTTGCGTTCGGGCGCCGTGTCGCCGCAAAGAACGAATTCGAATCGGTTACGGAGCCCAAAATGCTCAAGAATCTTTTCAGTCGGGCGGAGCGGCTTATTCGTAAGCAAGGCCACCCGGACCTTACTGCGGTTAAGGAACTCGACAATTCCTGGTACTGGGCGAGTGCGTTCCGTGCAATGCTCCCAATAGAAATCTGAATAAACCTTGTGAACCTTTTCGACAGTCACCCCCGTGCGGGCGATATTTTCAGAGAGCGCCGCCTCCCCCATGCTCCGTTCGATCAGTTTCATGGAACCGTTCCCAATAAAGCTACGGACCTGTTCCTCGGAATGTTCCGGCAAGCCAAAATGGCGAAGCGCATAGTTCACCGCCACGGCAAGGTCGCCGAGAGTATTGAACAAGGTACCATCAAGATCAAAAACAACAAGGGATTTTTTAGAAAGCATAGAAACCCAATTCCGCAACTGCGCCAAATTTAGAAAAGAACATATCCCATTAGGCCTATGTAATGAACAGATAACATTCTTTACAGAAAAAGCGCCATCCTGCATTAAACCGGACGGCGCTTTTTGGGGTGTGTTATAGGAATTTTTTAGAACTTGTTGAAGAAATCCCAAGTGGCCTTCGGAACCCAGGACTGCTGCTGGCCAGGATCCTTATGGTCCCAGATATGCCCGCCGTTCTGCGTGCACCAGCGAACCGGGAATCGTTCTTCAACGGTGGTATAGTCGTAGCACACGTGCGGACCGCTGCCGCCATATTCCTGGGCACGTTCATTCTTGGCCTTGCCACCTTCGGAATTGAGCTCCAAAATAATATCGCGAGCGGCGCGCCCCATTGTCGGAGTGCAAAGGTTGTCTTGCAAGCCGAGCACGCCCATCCAGCCGATACCCATCTGCTTGCGCTGCGGGAGCCAGATATTGCGTTCAGCAGTTTCGTATACAGCCACGGCGCGGAGCACATCCTGATGGTTCCAGGAGAGACCATTACTGAACATGGAACCGTAACTAAAGCCCGTTGAGAACACGCGAGAAGAGTCGATGCAGAAATTGCCTTCGAAGTATGCAAGGAGTTCATCAAAAAGCAAGTAGTCGTCCTGACCCCACGGGGCCTGGTTACCATTGCCTTCCGGAGCAACGAAGATGGCGGAATTTTCTGTATCGAGCGGTTTCAGGCCATAGTAACCTTCATCCTGCACGCCACCGGCCCAGCCGCCCATGCACTGCATGCCGAAAATGAGTTTGTACGGTTTATTCTTGTCGTAGTTCTTCGGAATGTCAAGACGCACCGTGCGCGTACCCTTGCTCCACTTGAATTCGATATACGGCTTGTCGCCGCGATACTTGTAATCAAGTCTTGTATCCTTGCCGCAACCACGCGTAGGTACAGGATCGTTCTTGAGGCCCCATCCGTAGGCATACTGCGGCTCAGGTTTCGTAAGCGTTAGCACCAGGTTCGTGTCAAGATTCGCAAGTTTTACAGTCAACGTATCAAAGCCATCGGCAATCACGCGGAGATCGTCAGTATCATTTGTCTTTTTAAGGGCTTTTGCAACACTTGCCGACTTGTCACCAAAAGCGGCTCCGTAGTTTCCTTGCGAGGTAAAACGGATATTGCGCTGGACACTCCCGATTTTGACAAGAGCATAGTAAGCTCCCTGAGCCTTGACGCAGGCCTGCAAATCGAGACTTCCCGAACCATAAAGCGTTTCCTTCAAAAGGCGATTACCCATCATGTCAAAAATTTGCACCTGAACGGGTTCGCTTGAACGCTGAGAAAACGAAAGGATACCGTTATTCACGCTAATGTAACCCGGCAGAACACGTCCCAAACTAGCTCCAGGAAGAGCATCCGTATCGGCAGATTCATCCTGATGCAAGGTAAATTCGCCTTTATCGTCGGTGGTAGTTTCTAGCCCTTTCTGCAGTAACTTTACCGCTGCGCCACTTACCGTTTTCCCTTGTTCATCGCTCACCTTGCCCGATACCGTAAAGGCGTTCGCCGAAACGGCAAAGGCGCAGGCGAGAGCCAATGATTCCCAAACACTTTTTTTCATAAGAGCTCCTTTTTCAGCTTTTCCCCTAAAAAAATACCTCTAAAAAAAAGGGAAAACACTCTCTGAAAAAACAAAGTGTGGACAATTAGTCAAGGGATGTAGACAAATTTTTACCGAACAAATTCCATTTCCACAAGAAAACGGTAAAAGCAAAGCGCCGACACGCCCAAGATGAACACCAGCACGATGATGAACTGCACCGGGTGCTCACGAAAACTGTAATCTGCCTTGCCGTAAGAGAACTGCCCACGGACAATCGCACTTATAAAAAGCGCCAAGAAGATTAATGCTAACAGAAGGGACATAGAAGCGCGCGTTATCGGGACATCAATAGTAGCTTATTATTCCCCTGAAGGCCGTCGTTGTCAAAGCGGACGGTGGGATTCTTGCCGGTCTTGTAAGCTTCATCGCTTTCGTAGAGGGAAAGGGCTACTGAAACGCCGGGCTGCGTTGCAAGATTCGCCTCGCCCGCCGGAACCGCGTTCGGCATAACTTTATACGTAAAGAAGAAATCCTGCGAAGCGCCGTCCTTGAACGTTCCCTTGGGAATGCGGATGGTTTTGCCCAACTGCGCAATGGCCGCGCCTGTGCTGTCCACAAATTCAGCAACCAAATACACATCGAAGAAACAGGGCGCCACGCCTGTGTTCTTGATGGTAATATTCAGCGTGTTCGTCGCAACATTGCCTGCGGCGGTGTCGGCGGAGTTGTCCGCAGTAGGCGTCACGACGGTCAAAAGTTCCGCCTGCGTCACAGTAAAGTTGTACCCGATGACCTTACTCATGGAATCGGCCAGCGCCTTGTTGTCCTTGTAGAAATAGTAGCCGCAGTCATTGTCCTGGTCCAGTACGTAGTAGGTCAAGTGCGCCGTAGTAATCGCATTCACCCAGCGTTCCGCAGTCCACTTTTGGCTACCTCCGGGAATCAGGTCGTCGTAGGTCAGCATCGTCCTGTAACCGGCGATGTTTTCGGCGATGGTCGGGAGGTTCGCATTGTAAGCCCGCAGCAAGGTATCGGGCCTGCCGGGAATGCCGATGAACCCGTCGTCGCGCTTGGTAATGCCGAGGTCAAGCGCATGCGTATAGACATCGCCAAAACCGTTGGAAGGCAGCACCAGCTGGGTCTTCTTGAACACGGACGCATAATAGTCCAGCATGTCCTTCAGCACCGAGTCGGCGGGCATCACGCTCCCCAATATGTGCGAGGTATGCCATTCGCCCCATTCGCCAAAAGTGCGGACATCGATGTACTCGATACGAAGGTCGCCATCGTATTTTTCGGCCAGGGCCTTCGCAAACTCCTTCGCCGCCCAGATATAGATGGAATCGTCCCAGACGGGAGCGTACGCATGGTATTCCGTCCCGCGCAAGTCAATCTGGATTTTTTTCGCGCCCATCTCGTAGACAAAGGGCGGAGTCCAGTCGTAATCCTCTTGGGGCGGGAAATCGCTCTTGATAAACGAAGGCGTGTACGGCAGCACGCGCAAGGCGTAAGTCATGTTGTGCTCGGCAAGTGCGTTCAGCAGTTTTTCCAGTTCCGTCCAGTCGTAAACGCCCTTTGCAGGATTTAATTTGTTCCACTGCTGGTAGCCGGAACCGTACGAGACCAGGTCCCACGCCCTGTTATTCAGGGAACCGTAGGGGCCATATTCGAATTCCGGGACAAAAGTCCACGCCCCACCGGTCGGCACCGTGAAGCCCTTGTGCGGATTAGAAAGCGGCCCGTCGAAAGGCTTGAGCGCGTAGGTGATTTTGGTGGTGTCCGCTTTAATTGCGACGGAAGAGTCTGCGCTACTGAATCCTATCGCTCCGCTCCAGGATGACGATGTGAGTAAAGAGCTACTAGACGCAACTTCTGCCGAAGAACTCGGCGTCACTGCAGACGAAACTGGCGCGGCATCCGACGAACTTGATTCCTCGACCGCGCTGCTTTCGCCGCCCTCGGGGCCAGCGCTGCTACCATCATCGCCACAAGCCGCAAACAGCACCGCTGCGGTCATCAGAGCAATCTTTCCAAGGAATTTGCTGAAGGGTTTCGCCATAATTTAAGTATAGCAAAAATATTTTTGCGAACATCGGAGCATTACAGAATTCCCTGCAACTCCAGAATGACTCCTAAGGAGGGCAAGACTGTAGGCAAGTGGGTACCGTCCCCATTGGCTAGTATTATAATCAACTCAATCTGCGTATTTAGAAAAACAAGACACCCCTTTCGTTTCTTAAAATTTTTTATTATATTAAAAAAAGGGACTTTTGATTAACGGTAGAGGTCTCTTGAAAGTTGAGTTTAGAGATAAGGATTTGGAACTTTGCGCAATGGATGAGGCTTATGCAATTCGGCGAATGGGCAAAAAACGAGCCGTATGCTACAGAGCTCGAATCAACGCTTTGAAGGCAGTTGAAAATTTTTCCGACTTGTCCCTATTTCCGGGGCACTTTCACGAACTTGTGGGCAACCGCAAGGGCCAATGGGCTTGCGATCTTGATCAACCATACCGATTGATTATTTGGGGAGCAGAGCCAAACAAAGTTGTTATTTGGGCTGAAGTTGCCGAAGCCAAAGTCATAGAAATTGTAGATTATCATAAATAGAGAGGAATAACATGGCAGAAGAAAAAGAACTCATTTTGTGGGGGACAACATCTCCGGGCGAAGTCCTTGAAGAAAAACTTCAGGAGATGGGCGTAAACATCAACGATTTTGCAGTTCGAATCGGTTACACCCCCAAAACAATGAACGAACTGCTCAAAGCCAAGTGCAGGGTAACGGTAGAAATGGCCTACAGCCTTGAGCTTGGAACAGGGATTCCCCAGTATTGTTGGCTCAACCTTCAAAAACAGTACGACGAAGACCTTTGGCGTGAAAAAATCAAAGAATCCCTCAAGAAAAGAGTTGGTTGGCGCAAGTTCTTCCCCATCGGTGAACTCAATCCGCGCACATGGATCAAGGACTTCAACAACAAAGAAGACGGCGTGTCGCCCATCCTCAAGTTCTTCGGGGTGGCTAGCCCCAAGGCGTGGGAAAATTACTATTACAAGAACCGCCTGAAGGTGGCCTTCCGCATCTCGCTGGCCGAAACCGAAGACCCGTACGCGGCCTCCGTGTGGATGCGCCGCGGCGAAATCCTCGCCGACGAAATCAAGATGGAAAAGCAGAACGACAAGAAGGTGCGTTCCGCCATCAAGAAGGCAA
>JAEEGH010003788.1_pt1 | contig 39320 bp, 34 predicted proteins | sample 9134181 | NCBI WGS metagenome assembly JAEEGH01 (sample SAMN16246544, study PRJNA631951) | gut metagenome | biome: gut microbiome; feature: rumen; material: DP-attached | host: Bos | place: Iran: Karaj | collected 2018-10 | reverse complement strand
GAATCCTTTAATTCCCGGTTTCATTTTGATGAATTGTTTTGAGGCGCTCTAATTTAATTAGGGTGCCTTGTTTTATAGGTAGAGTTTATGAGTAAAGGAAAGCGCATAAAGCGCATGGATGAGAGCCTTACAGGCGGTAAAAAGAATAATAAAAACTACGTGGTTGGTCAGTTTATCAGTAACGCCAGAGGCTTTGGCTTTGTTGAGGTTGAGGGCTGGGACGAGGACATCTTCATTCCCGAGGACTTTGTCCATGGCGCCTTCCACACCGATACGGTTGAAGTGGAGCTTCTTCCTGACTCCTTCGGCAAAAGAAAAGAAGGCAGGATCCGCAACATCCTGGTAAGAGGCATTGAGGAGATCGTTGGAACCTATCAGGCTGAGAAGAACTTTGGATTTGTGGTTCCCGACAACGGCAAGATCACCAATGATATCTTTATCCCTATTGAGCATCACGGCGCAGCTGTGACGGGAGATAAGGTTGTCGTTAAGATCACTGATTACGGCGATCCACTTTCCCGCAGGAAGCCTGAGGGCAAGATCAAGGAAGTTATAGGAAACATCAATGATCCCGGCGTGGACATTCTCTCCATCGTCAAGAACTACGATATTCCCTATGAATTCCCTGAGAGAGTCATGAACCAGGCAGCCAAGTGTCCCGATTTTGTAAGTGAAGCGGATATGCTTGGCAGAAAGGACTTAAGAGACGTTCAGATGGTCACCATCGACGGTGAGGATGCCAAGGATCTGGACGATGCCGTAAGCCTTCATATCGACGAGAAGGGGCTATATCATCTTGGTGTTCACATTGCGGATGTGACCAACTATGTACAGGAGAACTCTGCCCTTGACAGAGAGGCTCTTAAGCGTGGCACCAGCGTATATCTGGTTGACAGAGTCATTCCCATGCTGCCTCACAAGCTCTCCAACGGCATCTGCTCCCTCAATCACGGGGAGGACAGACTGGCGCTGAGCTGCCTTATGACCATTGATAAGAGCGGCGTCATTGTGGACCATGAGATTGCCGAGACCGTCATAAATGTTGATGAGCGTATGAATTACTCCGATGTTGCCAGGATCCTTGAGGACGAGGATCAGGAAACTATCGACAGATACAGCGCTCTTGTGCCCATGTTCAGGGAGATGGCTGAGCTCTCTTCCATCCTCAGGAGGAAAAGAGCTGACAAGGGAGCCATAGATTTTGACTTCCCGGAATCCAAGATCATTCTTGATCCTGACGGAACTCCCACGGACATAGTTCCCCATGAGAGGAACACTGCAACCAAGCTTATTGAGGACTTTATGCTGGCGGCCAATCAGACCGTGGCTGAGCATTTTTATTACATGCAGAGTCCTTTTGTGTACAGAATACATGAGCAGCCTGACCCTGATAAGATCTCTGCTCTGTCAGCATTTGTCAGCAACTTCGGACATCACATCAGAGTGAGAAATGATGACGGCGTAAGACCCAAGGAACTCCAGAAGCTCCTTGATAAGGTGCAGGGTACCAGAGAGGAAGCTGTTATCAGCCGGATGGCTCTTCGCAGCATGATGCAGGCTAAATACAGCACTGAGTGCACAGGCCACTTTGGACTGGCCTTTGATTACTATTGTCACTTCACCTCACCTATCAGGAGATACCCTGATCTTCAGATTCACAGGATCATCAAGGACTACCTCCGCGGCAGGATGAATGAAGCCAGAATCGATCATTACAATGAGATCCTGGATGAAGTGGCCAAGCATTCTTCTGAAACCGAAAGAAGGGCAGAGGAGGCTGAGAGAGAGACCGACAAGCTCAAGAAGGCACAGTATATGGAAAACCATATCGGAGAACGCTTCGAAGGCGTTGTCTCAGGCGTAACTGCCTGGGGATTGTTTGTCGAGCTTTACAACAGCTGTGAGGGTATGATCCGTGCAGCTTCCATGACAGATGATTTCTACTTTTACGATGAAGGAGCCATGAAGCTTGTGGGACAGAGTACCCACAAGGAATATTGTCTTGGCCAGAAGGTATGGATCAAGGTTGTCGGGGCTGACAGACTTACCAAAGCTATTGATTTTAAGATCATCGATCCTGATTATGACGATGAGGATGATGAGGAGGATGACTTTATAGAGTACTCTGAGGCTCGCAGAGTGTCAGAGCAGAGAGCCAGCAAGGTCAGAAAGCTCATATCCAAGAGCCTTGAAGAGAGCAGAGAGAACAACTCTGATAGCCGTAAGGTAGAGGTTCGCGGCGAGATGCTGGATATCTCTGATGTTGAACCTGATCCCAGAACCGGCAAACCCAGGAAAAAGAAAAAAGCTTCATCTTCCGGAAAAAAAGGAAGTTCAGCCGCCAAGACGGGGAAGACTGCTTCAGGACGCAAGGTCTATAAGGTTCACAAGTACAAGAAATCCGCCACCAGCAAGGCGGCCCGCAGCGCACAGGGGAAGGGCAAGCGCAAGAAACGCTAAATAAATGTAAAGTTGGGAAATAAAATGGCACAGGATAACACAGCCAGGAAACTGGTGGCAAACAATAAAAAAGCATATCATGATTACTTCATTGAGGAGAAGTACGAGGCAGGACTTGAGCTCTTTGGCACTGAGGTTAAATCTATCCGCCAGGGCAAGTGCAGCATCAAGGAAGCCTGGATCAGTATCGACAAGGGAGAAGCCTTTATTATGGGCATGAATGTCAGCCCCTATGAGAAGGGCAACATCTTCAACAAGGATCCCCTTCGCGTCAAGAAGCTTCTCCTTCACAAGGCAGAGATCAGAAAGCTGGAACAGCAGAAGATGGCTGACGGCTACACTCTGGTTCCTCTTGAAGTTTACTTTAAGAACGGCAGGGTCAAGGTAGAGGTAGGTCTTGCCAAAGGTAAGAAGCTCTATGATAAGCGCGCTGATATGGCCAAGAAGGATCAGCAGAGAGAAGTAGAAAAAGAGTTCAAGATGAAGTTCAAGTAAAATATCCGGAAAATTAAACCGGAAGTATATTGAAAGAACTTCATCCTGGCGATATACTATTAGAGCAAATTGAATATGGGTTAGTAAAGGTTTCGACAGGGATTTTGAAGCTGGAGAAGCTATCCGCAGGACGGTGCGTTAAACCTCAAATTAAAATTAAACGCTAACGATAATTTAGCATTCGCTGCCTAAGCGCAGCCCGTCAGCCTAAGTGCACCTACACATTTAGTAACTGGCGTCAAACTTTGTAGGAAACGACATGGCTTAAGCTTTGCGGTCATGGTCGTATCATGAAGCTACCAATTAGTCTTGGTTGTCAATTTCCGGGGCTATGAGGGAACAGGGATGCAGAATCCCGTAATAATTGACTACGATAGTAGAAGGACAGGGGATGAATTTTTGGACGCGGGTTCGACTCCCGCCTAATCCATTATGTGGGACATGGTCGAACTATCGATCTCAGTTGCGATATCTACGCAGTTTAGAGCGATTTTGACATGGTCATTAAACACTATAACCTTTGATAAGAATTTATCAGGGGTTATTTTTGTTAGAAAGAACTTTATAGCATCTAAAGTAATCGTACTTATGAAGAAACTATTTAAAATTTTGGGATGGTACTCGCTTATAACCTGGTGTGCTTATGGGTTCACACATGGACTAGCTCAAACAATGGAGCTTATATACTTGAAAGACCATATCAAGAAAGGCGATATAGACGGAGACGCATCAGAAATTAAATTTGTTCCGGCATGGGTGCTTACTTGGCAGAACATTAAGAGATATGTGAACGTTACAAAAAAGTTGCTTAGCGAATAAGCAAAATTTAGGGTTTTATGCAATTTGCATAGGCCCTTTCTTTTTTCGCAACCAAAACACGCCCTATAATGAAGCACTTGTATAACATGAAAGGAGAAAACTATGGAAACAGTTGATACAAGAACGTTTAAACAAAAGGTAAAGGACTTTTTTAATAAAAAGAAGGAGGCGGTACTTGATGCTAAGGACAAAGTTGTCCAGGCAGCAAAAGATCACCCGTATGAGGCATATGGTCTATTATGTATCTCAATACCTGGATTATTAAAGCTATTAAATAGTATAGTAAGGCTTATAATGCAGGCTAGAGAAGATAGGTACGACGATTGTGATTACTATGATCCAAGAACTGGAGAGCATTGGCAGGCAAAGAGACCACTTTCAAAGAAGCAGAAACTTAACCTTGAGAAGCGTTACAAGGAAGGCGAATCTAAAGGAAAGATTCTTAACGACATGCATATGCTTTAAGGAGAAGGCCTCGTGCAGAAATTGCATGGGGTCTTATTTTTTCGTATAATTATCTCCGTAAGGAGGTATAGTTATATGAATCTTGAATCAGCAACATGCCCTAAATGCGGGGCCCCAATTATATTTGAAGAGGGTAGAGATGACGTATTCTGTTCACACTGTGGAACACAAGTTTTTAAAGATGATGGTAATAAGACAATTACTTATAGGACAATAGATGAAGCTAGAATTAAAGAAGCTGAAGTTAAAGAGAGAATGCAGAAAGAAGAGAATAGACAGTCCAACATTAACTTCTTACTATTTCTTCTTGGCATGATACCACTATTTTTAGTTGGTTTATATTTTATGCTGCGCTAATCTCGCATAAATAACATCTCCTATGATAGAAACTATATCAGCATTTTAGAAGGAGATATACTTATGAAGACAATTAAAACAATTATTTTAACAGTACTTGTTACGGTTGTGGCAGCAGTTATATTCTTATTAAACACAGGAATAGTTAAAGTTGAAAAGAGAGACGTTGAACATACTAAACTTGTAGTTGTTGACGGACAAATCGAATCAGAAACACGTTGGACTGATGTCGTAGGATGCGACGTTACGATCGATGTTGTTGACGGTGTAAGCTTTGTCTGGAAATGATTATGATATTTAGGAGAGCCACGTGCTCTCTTTTTTATTCCCGAACTTTGTGAGGAAATCGCAATAAATACACATCCTATGATAGAAACCATATTTGTTTCATAGGAAAGGAGACAAAACGAATGAAAAAGATGATTTTGAAGGTAACAAACACAGCGGCTAATTAGGCAGGATGCTACGGCGTTGGCTATATTCTGGCTAAGGTTGTTGAGTATTTCTTTGGGGAATTTCTAAAGGATGAAGCTTTTGCAGAAGCTCACCCTTGGAAGTATCTTCTTGGAGTGCTCGGGATCTTATTCATGGAGATGGCTATCGGATGTGCGATTGTTCTTTCTGAAACACTCGAAAGAGAAAAGCCCTTAGCGGCTTGTGACAGTCCGTCTAAGGATTTTGCGGAGTCCATATTAAGGGACTTCTTAAGCTTATCGAGGGTATCCATTGACTGAGCGACATTCTTCTCGAAGTCGGCGTTATTGAACCGCATCTCGACAACGCGTTCATCAATAACAGTGGTCATAAAGTCACCTCCCTCGCAATTTGTGCTATTATTGGCCCTATGGCCTCATCAATAAAATGCCTGCCTGGAACCCAACTACCAGACCTAGAACAGTGACCTCTATCAACCAAAATTACAACATTGCAGCCACCCTCTATATCGTCGTTAGTCCAAACAAGTCTCGTTTGTCCGTTGTCATTTTCGATTGTGTAATGCCATGAACTTGCAGCGAGACCGGTGTCAACAGGAGTAGCTTTGGAAAGGGCTTCTACCCCTAACCGGCCATACTTATCAAGTATTTTCATGTAGTCCCTATCAAGTAGAGACTTAAAATATTTCTCGGTCTTGCTAAAATCGCCTTTACCTGTAAAAGAAACCCCCATTTTGAATTCCTCCCACTTCGTTTTAGCCTCCACCGTATTTCTTTCTCGCAGCTTCCATCTTTGCTCGTCTAGCTGCAAGATCTGAGGATGTCATCCTCTTATTCTTCTTATCTTTTGGTTTGTTGTATATAGCACATATCTTGATTAATGTAATGAGCTTATTAAGATGCCAATACTGGCACTCAAATGGAATGTTTTGAGCAGTCATCCAATAATAAATTTCTTCGGCAGTAACGAACTTCGACCTGCTAACCTTATTGGTAAGGTCTTAATTAGTATTATAAAAATATCTTGAATAACAACTTGCGATTTTGTGTTGTGAGAATATGAACGAGACTGAAATAAAAATAGGATTTTTAGATTTTTCTTGCATCATGTACAAATAGGATATAAACTTGAATAAGATTTGATTTATTAGATTAAAGCGAGAAAGTGCAGGACAAATATGAGTGTCAGCAAGAAGAGAATAGTAGTTAAAGTTGGTACATCAACAATTACAAATGAGTCAGGAAATATAGATATCAGAGCGATTGACCATCTCTGCAGAGCTATTGCTGGTGTTGAGAATCTTGGATATGATCTGGTGCTTGTTTCTTCAGGTGCTATTGCTGTAGGCGCCAACAAGATGAGACTTGCTCAGAAGCCTCAGGAGATCAAGCTCAAGCAGGCTGCAGCTGCTGTAGGTCAGACTGAGCTCATGCATCTCTATGATAAGCTCTTTGGCGAGTATAACAGGATGGTAGGTCAGATTCTTCTCGATAATGAGGATATTGCTGATCCTGTCAGAAGCCAGAACCTCAAGAATACTTTCGATGCTCTTTTAGAGAATCATATTATTCCAATTGTTAACGAAAACGACTCTGTCAGCCACGCTGAGATTGAGTCTGAGAAGAAGCTATTTTCCGATAATGATATGTTATCAGCTCTTGTGGCTGTGTTCTGCAATGCTAGTAAGCTCATTATCTTTTCCGATATTGAGGGCTTATACGATGGCAATCCTCAGACTGATCCTGATGCCAAGCTTATCAGCAGGGTAGAGGATATAACAGATGAGCTTAAGTCTGTTGCATCAGGTTCTGGTTCTAACAGAGGAACTGGAGGAATGATCACCAAACTTGAGGCTGCAGAACTTGCAACTTCTCATGGTATTGATGTTCTCATAACTAACGGTAAGAATCCGGAGAGACTTTACGATATCATCGACAAGAAAAAGGTTGGAACCTTATTTGTAGCAAAAGAAAATAAGTAAATAAAAAACACAGATAAACTCATTTGAAGAGTATATCTGTGTTATTTTTTGCTCTTTTATCAAATATGAGAAATCAAGGGTTCTCGTGGAACTTGTCATAAATCTCAGTAAGATATGTCTTAACGATCTGGATGTTAGCCATCTTGCGAAGATCAGCGTTGCCCATAAGTACAGCAATCTCATCTGCGAGAAGAAGCATATCATAAATCTTGAGCTTGAATTCTTCTCTTGTGAGCTCATCGATGTTGATCTCCATAAGTGGAGCACCGAGCTTGAGCGTTACGTTCTCATCAGCAATACCTGTGAGCATAAGACGTGTCTCAGGATCAAAACCTACATAGAGAATGAGTTTTTCTTTCTCATGCTTCTTGAGTGTAGTAGGAGTCTGGTGTGACTGCTCCATCCATACGAAGAGATCAGATTCATCTGGGTTCATGAGGAACTTGGTAAGCTCTTCTTTGTGCTTCTCAACATACTGCATATATTTGCTGGCATTAGGGCCTGTGTAAGCAAGCTCAACCTTAACACCATTATCTGACTTAACAAGTCTGCACTTCTCTGCAACTTCCTTGATCTTGAGAGAAGATTCTGTATTGCCAACAACTTTTAAGCCGCCAGTTTCTAATTCCTGTTTGAATTCCATTATTTTCTCCTTTTTATGCGAAACCTAAAATCCGTAGTTAGTATAGCACAAAGACTCTAAAAATGGTATACTTATTAGAGTTTTGCAATCTGTATTAAAAAGTTTTGGTGGGTAAAAAATGGCAACAGCTAATAAGAGGGGAAATACTAATAGAAAGTCTACCAGGGGTAATGGGAGGAGCAATTCCAGCGCCAGAAGTCCCAAGAGAAGACCTGTACAGGAAGAGGAGATAGATTATTCTCTTAAGAGTGAGATTATTGTAATTGCGGCGATTGCGCTGGCAATCTTTCTTTTCTTGTGCAATTTTGGAATCTGTGGCAGCTTTGGCAGCGCTGTAAGTGGAGTTCAGTTTGGACTCTTTGGCTTTACTGCTTATATTGCGCCTATAGTGGCCGCTGTATCTGTACTTATCGGTATAGCTAATTTTGGTTCTAATGCTTCCGTTCGGAAGATTATTTCAGGTATAGTTTTGTTTTTGATAATCGGTATGCTTGCTGAGCTTATCACTGGAAGACCTCAGGGTGCAGAGGCTTATGATCTTGTGACTATTTACAAGGAAGCCAGCATGGGCCACAACGGCGGCGGATTCTTTGCTGGTTCACTGGCTTATTTGTGTTATAAATATTTATCCCTTGTTGGAACAGCTCTTTTGCTTCTGGTATTGGGAATTGCCAGCCTTGTAGTCTTTACACAGCATTCTTTTGTTGGTGGACTTAAAAAGGGCGGCAAAAAGCTCATTGAGAAGACCAGACAGGAGACAGAGAACTATAGAGACTACGCTGAGAAGCGCCGTGAGAAGATGGAAGAGAGAAGAGCCAGAATCGAGGAAGAAAAGAGACTGGCTATTGAGCAGAAAGAGGATGAGAAAATCCTTCGCATGGAGAAAAAAGTCAGCGGAGTCATGCTTGATACTTCTCTTGATAAGGCTGAGGAAGAAGATGAAGCACCAGTTGTACGTTCAGAGCTTGATCCTTCCAATAGCAAAAACGTGTTTATTCCAGAGGATGAGATCCGAGATGATATTCATGAGATCATTCTCAATAAGGGCATAGAAACAGATATCGAACCTGATGGACAGCATGTACTCAGAACAGGCCCAGTCATTCATGGAATGGGCTATGATGATGTGGATGAAGACGAGGATGATGATATTACAGACGCATATAATGATGTTCACGAGGTATCCTCAGGCAGCAATATAATCCCTATCAGTAGTCATGCCCTGCCTAATCCGGTTAATGCTGATATGGATAACAGTTCGGAGTCTACTCCATCAAAAGGCAGCAAGCTTGTAGCCAGAGCAGGATCTTACGAATTTGAAGATGATATCCTGCCAGATGTGCCTATCCACGCTGAGGATATTGGTAATGGTATGAACGGCGATTATGTGATCCATGCTCAGGATCATTTATCAAGAAGCGCCGGTGCAGAATCCAGGATCAATAATGCAGCTCCTTCAAGCGTATCTTCTGTAGGACCAGGACCACATACTACAAGTCCTGGAATGGAAAAAGAAATAGAGGCCCACAAAAAGGCTATTCCTAAGGCATATAAATTTCCTCCAATAAATCTTTTGGAGAAAGGAAGCAGAAATAAAAACGCTGACTCAGCAAGAACTCTTAAAGAGACAGCACTTAAGCTTCAGGAAATACTTAAGACCTTTGGTGTTAACGTAACAGTAACAGATATCAGCCAGGGCCCTGCGGTTACCAGATTTGAGCTTCAGCCGGAAGCAGGAGTACGAGTTAATAAGATCGTTAACCTTGCAGATGACATTAAGATGAATCTTGCAGCCAAGGATATTCGTATAGAAGCGCCTATCCCTGGTAAAGCTGCCGTTGGTATCGAGGTCCCTAATAAAGAGAATCAGGCTGTTGCGCTTAGAGACCTTTTTGAGTCCTCTGAGTACAAGGAATTTGAGAGTAAGCTTGCTTTTGCCGTAGGTAAGGATATTGCAGGTAAGACAGTAGTAACTGATATTGCCAAGATGCCACACCTTCTTATTGCCGGTGCTACAGGTTCAGGTAAGTCAGTATGTATCAATACAATCATCATGAGCCTTATTTACAAGGCCAAGCCTGATGAAGTTCAGATGATCATGATAGACCCTAAGATCGTTGAGCTCAGTGTTTACAATGGTATTCCTCATCTGATGATCCCTGTAGTTACAGACCCCAAGAAAGCTGCTGCTGCGCTTAACTGGGCTGTTGCCGAGATGACTAACAGATACAAGAAGTTTGCAGATAAGGGAGTTCGTGACCTCAAGGGCTATAATAAGCTTGCCAAGGATAGTGATGATCCTGAGATGCAGGTTCTGCCTCAGATTGTTGTTATCGTAGATGAGCTTGCAGATCTTATGATGGTTTCTGCTAACGAAGTAGAGGATGCAATCTGCAGACTTACTCAGCTTGCTCGTGCTGCGGGTATTCATCTTATTATTGCTACCCAGAGACCTTCTGTTGATGTCATCACAGGTCTTATTAAGGCCAATATGCCAAGTAGAGTTGCATTTGCTGTATCAAGTGGTGTTGACTCCAGAACAATTTTGGATATTAATGGTGCTGAGAAGCTTCTCGGTAAAGGAGATATGTTATTCTATCCTCAGGGTTATACCAAGCCAGCCAGAGTTCAGGGCGCCTTCGTATCAGACAAGGAAGTTCAGGCAGTTACTGATTTCCTTAGGGAACAGAATATTGAATCATCCTACGGAGAGGATGTTGAGAGCCAGATCAATAGCATGCAGAGCATGGTTTCAGGTGGCAATGCTTCATTTGGCGGTGATTCTGATTCAGACAGAGACGAATACTTTGTTCAGGCAGGTAATATCATTATAGAAAAAGAGAAGGCATCTATCGGTATGCTACAGCGTGCCTTCAAGATTGGCTTTAACAGAGCAGCCAGAATCATGGATCAGCTCTGCGAGGCTGGAGTTGTAGGTGATGAGGAGGGCACTAAGCCTAGAAAGGTTCTCATGACCAAGTCACAGTTTGAGGAATATCTTAACTCACAGGCTGGATAATATTTTTGCTATATGATTCCTAGGGAATTTTATAGATATATGTAACAGGGAAAGAGTTTTATGCGTTATTCGCAGAAAGGGAGATTTCATGGCTGTAAAGAGTGATATCGAAATTGCACAGGAAGCTACATTGCTTTACATCAGGGACGTTGCTGCTAAACTTGGGATCGAAGAGGACGACCTTGAATACTACGGAAAATATAAGGCTAAACTTTCAGAGGATTATATTAAAAAGGTTCAGTCAGGCAAGCGCGGTAAGCTTGTCCTTGTAACTGCCATTAACCCTACTCCTGCAGGAGAAGGTAAGACAACTACAAGCGTAGGTCTTGGTGATGCACTTAACAGACTTGGCCACAAGACAGTTATCGCTCTTAGAGAGCCTTCACTTGGCCCTTGCTTTGGTATTAAGGGCGGAGCAGCTGGCGGCGGATATGCTCAGGTTGTTCCTATGGAGGATATTAACCTTCATTTCACAGGTGATTTCCATGCGATCACATCAGCCAACAACCTTCTGGCTGCAATAATTGATAATCATATTCAGCAGGGCAATGAACTTGGCATAGATACCAGACAGATCATCTGGAAAAGAGCTGTAGATATGAACGACAGAGCTCTCAGAAATATCGTTGTTGGTCTTGGTGCCAAGGCAGATGGTGTTCCAAGAGAGGACCACTTTGTAATCACAGTTGCTTCTGAGATCATGGCAATCCTTTGCCTTGCAGATGATATGGATGACCTCAAGAAGAGACTTTCCAGAATTATTGTTGCTTATACAAGAGAGGGAGAGCCTGTAACAGCAGGTCAGCTCAATGCTGTAGGCGCTATGGCAGCTCTTTTGAAGGATGCTATCAAGCCTAACCTTGTACAGACTCTTGAACATAATCCGGTTATTATTCACGGCGGACCATTTGCCAATATCGCACATGGATGTAACTCAGTAAGAGCAACCAAGACAGCTCTTGGCTTATCTGATATCACTGTTACAGAGGCTGGCTTTGGTGCTGACCTTGGAGCTGAGAAGTTCCTTGATATCAAATGCAGAATGGCTGGACTTAAGCCTGATGCTGTAGTTCTTGTTGCTACAATCAGAGCTCTTAAGTACAACGGTGGTGTTGACAAGAAGAACCTTGGAGAAGAGAATCTTGAAGCTCTTAAGAAGGGTATCGTTAACCTTGAAAAACACATTGAGAACATTCAGAAATATGGCGTGCCTGTAGTAGTTACACTTAACTCATTCCTTACAGATACACAGGCAGAGACAGAATTCGTCAGACAGTTCTGCGAAGAGAGAGACTGCAGATTTGCTCTTTCAGAAGTTTGGGAAAAAGGCGGAGAAGGTGGAGAGGCTCTTGCAAAAGAGGTTATCAATACTCTTGAGAATAAGCCAAGCAACTTTGCTCCAATCTACTCAGATGACCTTAGCCTTGTAGATAAGATCACAACTGTTGCCAAGGAAATTTATGGTGCTGATGGTGTTCAGTTCTCTGGCCCGGCTGCAAGGCAGCTTGCTAAGATTGAGGAGATGGGCTTTGGTAAGCTTCCAGTATGTATGGCCAAGACTCAGTACTCTCTGTCAGATGATCCTAATCTTCTCGGTAGACCTAAGGATTACATGATCCAGGTTCGTGAGGCTTATGTATCAGCAGGTGCCGGCTTCGTAGTAGCCCTTACAGGTGCTATTGTTACTATGCCTGGACTTCCTAAACATCCAGCCGCTTATGACATTGATGTTAATGATGAAGGCAAGATCACAGGACTTTTCTAAGTGATTTAGATTAAACATATATTTACATGGAGGAATTTGATGAGCGCCCAGATTATTGATGGTAAGGCTATATCCGCTCAGATCAAGGATGAGCTAAAAGCTAAGACAGCAGCTCTTTTAGAAAAGGGAGTTAAGGTAACTCTTGCAGTTGTTCTTGTAGGAGAAGATCCTGCTTCTCAGGTTTATGTCAGAAATAAGAAAAGAGCCTGCGAATATATTGGCTATAATTCATTATCCTACGAGCTTCCTGAGGATACTTCTGAAGAAGAACTCCTTAAGCTTATTGATGAATTAAATGGTAGAGAAGATGTCGATGGTATTCTTGTACAGATGCCTCTGCCTAAGCATATAAACGAGAAAAAAGTTATAGATGCAATCAGCCCTGACAAGGACGTTGATGGCTTCCATCCTATGAATGTTGGTGCTCTTTGCATTGGCGAGGAAGGTTTTGTATCCTGTACGCCTGCAGGTGTTATTCAGCTTCTTAAAAGAGGTTGTGATGGCAAGATAGATATTGCAGGTAAAGAGTGCGTTATTGTTGGAAGATCCAATATTGTTGGTAAGCCAATGGCGCTTCTGATGCTTAGAGAAAATGCTACTGTAACAGTTGCTCATTCCAAGACAAAAGATCTTGCTGAAGTATGCAAGAGAGCAGACATTCTTATAGCAGCAGTTGGTAAGGCTGGAGTGATCACTAAGGATTATGTCAAAGAAGGAGCTGTTGTCATTGATGTTGGAATCAACAGAAATGCTGACGGTAAGCTTTGTGGAGATGTAGCATACGATGAGGTTAGTGAGATTGCTGGTGCCATTACTCCTGTTCCAGGTGGCGTAGGCCCTATGACAATTGCTATGCTCATGAATAACTGCTATGAAGCAGCTGTAAGAAAACTTAAGTAAGCTATATGAGGAGAATTAAGGCTGAATGAAATGCCCTAATTGTGGTTTCGAAATTCCGGAAGGACATATGTACTGTGACCATTGCGGCACAGAGATAAACTTCGTTCCGGAATTCGAACCGGAAGTAGAGAACGAAATAAATGAGACTCTTTCTTCTGTTGCAGACGAGCTCAATAAAGAAGAGCGTATGAGAGAAGAAAGACTTCGTAAACGCAGGGAGTTTTTGGAGATGTTACATCAAAGACGCCTTGTGTTTCTTGCGGCTTTCGGAACAGTTTTGGTTATTCTTTTAGCAGTAACTCTATTTACTTTGTTTAGTGATAAATCATCTTACTATTACATCAGAAGAGCTGATAAGGCCAGAAGCTCAGGTAATACCAATAAAGCTATTGAATATCTGATAGAAGGCAATACTAATCTTCCTGAAAACACAGATCTGATATACAGGTTATCTGATTATTACCTGGAAATGGGCGATTCCGACAAGGCAGTGGAAGCGCTCAGGAAGATTACCGATTCAGGTCTTTTTACAGATGATAAGGTAATTGCTGCTTATGAGAGCATGATATCTATTTATGAGCAGGAACAGGCTTACGACAAGATTTCAGAGCTTTTATCCGGAACAGATGATTCACTTGCGCAGGAGCTTAGGAATAAATATATTCCTAAAGCGCCGCAGATGGGCATGGCTGGCGGAGAGTACGATGATATTGTTGTTGTAGCTCTTTTGCCACAGTCTCAGAATGAGGGTGATGTCACATACTACACAGTTAATGATGGAGATCCCAATGAATCAAGTATTCTTTATGAAAATGAGATAGTTCTTGATGAAGAGGGCGAGTATCTGATCAAGGCTGCTACCTTTAACAGATATGGTATTTCCAGTGCTGTTGCAGAAGAAAAGTACGTGATAAATAAAGGCATACCATCACCTCCTGAGATCATGGAACCAAGTGGCGACTACGCTCAGAATACTATGATAGTTGCTGTTGCTGATGCCGGATGTACTATTTTTTATACTACTGATGGTTCGGATCCAACTATAGATTCCAAGCAGTATATTTCACCTATTACAATGCCTGTTGGAACCTCTCATTACAAGTTTGTGGCTATAAACGAGGAAGGCATGACGAGTGAGATAGTTGAGAGGGATTATCACCTTGTATTTACAAGGCTTATTTCCAAGGAACAGGCTGTTAATAGTCTTGTGTCCACTCTTGTAAGACTGGATATCCTTTTGGATAACACAGGTAAGGTCAGAGGCATAGAGGGACATAACGAATATATTTACAATTCAGAGATAGAAATTGAAGGCGCCGGCGAATATTACGTTGTTGTAGAGAACCATGTTTCCAATGATGGCGTTTCTACTCCGACAGGTCTTTTGTATGCTGTTAATACCCATGATGGTTCTGTTAACAGATTGGGCTATGATTCCAGTGGCAAGTATACGCTTATCAAGATATCAAACAGATAAAAACGGCGTACTAATTACTTTAACGATTTAAAGAAATAAAGATTGAAATATTAGGCGCATTCATATATTATTGTTTCATTGAGGGCAATTTAAATTACTATATTTTGTTGGTAGGAGGACAGTTATGTTCAAGATTTTGGAAGCAAATGAGCTGGCTACGAACATATTTCAGATGATAGTAGAAGCTCCACGAGTAGCGCAGGCGTGTTTACCCGGACAGTTTCTTATTATCCGTGTAGACGAGGAGGGCGAGAGAATCCCTCTTACTATTTGCGATTACGACAGAGAAAAGGGAACTGTTGAAATCGTAGTTCAGGCTATTGGTGCTGAGACATTTAAGCTTGGTAAGCTTAAGGCTGGTGATAGTCTTGCTGATGTTGTAGGACCTCTTGGTAAGCCTTCAGATCTCTGCGAGGAGAGCATTGACGAGCTTAAGAAAAAGAAAATCGTATTTATCGCAGGTGGTGTAGGAACTGCTCCTGTATATCCACAGGCTAAGTGGCTCAAGGAACAGGGCGTAGACTGCGACGTTATTATCGGTGCTAAGACCAAGGATCTCGTTATCCTTGAGGATAGATTCAAAAAAGTATGTAACCTTCACATCACAACAGATGATGGTTCTTATGGCAGAAGTGGTATGGTTACCAAGGCTCTTCAGGACCTTTGGGATGAAGGTAACAAGTATGATCACTGCGTAGCAATCGGACCAATGATCATGATGAAATTTGTATGCAAACTTACACAGGAACTTGGAATTCCTACTATTGTCAGCATGAACCCTATTATGGTTGACGGTACTGGAATGTGCGGTGCTTGTCGTCTTACAGTAGGCGGAGAAGTTAAATTTGCCTGCGTAGATGGTCCAGAGTTTGACGGACATAAGGTAGACTTTGATCAGGCTATGAACAGAATGAAGCTGTACAAAACTGAAGAAGGAAGACTTATGCTCAAGGCTCAGGAAGGTGATACTCACCACGGCGGCTGCGGCAACTGCAACTAATAGCATAATATAGAATAGTAGAGGAGAATTCAGATGGATGGATTTGTAAGAGTTCCTGTTCGTGAGCAGGATGCCAAGGTTCGTGCTACAAATTTCCAGGAAGTATGCCTTGGATATAATAAAGAAGAAGCTGAAAGCGAGGCACAGCGCTGCCTCAACTGTAAGAACCCTAAATGCGTTCAGGGTTGTCCTGTATCAATTGATATACCTGCATTTATCCAGCAGGTTAAGGAAGGCGATGTAGAGGGCGCTTACCAGACAATTAGTAAGTCAAGTGCACTTCCAGCTGTATGCGGACGTGTATGTCCTCAGGAGAGCCAGTGTGAAGGCCAGTGCGTAAGAGGAATCAAGGGCGATGCTGTTTCAATCGGTAAGCTTGAGAGATACGTTGCTGATACAGCAAGAGAGCTCGGAATCAAGCCAGAAGGCGCTAAAGAGAAGAAAGGCAAGAAGGTAGCTATCATCGGATCAGGCCCTTCAGGACTTACATGTGCTGGAGACCTTGCTAAGATGGGCTATGATGTAACAATCTTCGAGGCTCTTCATGAGGCAGGTGGAGTTCTTGTTTATGGTATTCCTGAGTTCCGTCTTCCTAAGGATGCTGTAGTTAAGAAGGAAATTGAGAACGTTAAGTCACTTGGCGTTAAGCTTGAGACAGACGTTGTTATCGGTAAGTCAGTTACAATAGATGAGCTTATGGAAAAAGAGGGCTTTGAGGCAGTATTTATTGGCTCAGGTGCCGGACTTCCAAGATTCATGAACATTCCTGGTGAGCAGGCAATGGGTGTATTCTCAGCTAACGAGTTCCTTACAAGAAGCAATCTTATGAAGGCCTTTGATGAGAATTCAAGAACACCTATCATGAGACCTAAGAAGTGCGTTGTAGTTGGTGGTGGTAACGTTGCTATGGACGCTGCCAGAACAGCTCTTCGTCTTGGCTCAGAAGTACACGTTGTATATCGTCGTGGTGAAGAAGAACTTCCTGCACGTAAGGAAGAAGTTGGACATGCTAAGGAAGAGGGAATCATTTTTGATCTTCTCACAAACCCTGTTGAGATCCACGCTGACGAGAATGGTTGGGTAACAGGTATTACATGTATTAGAATGGAGCTTGGTGAGCCTGATGAGTCAGGAAGAAGAAGCCCTGTAGAGGTTCCTGGTTCTGAGTTTGAGATTGAGTGTGATGCAGTAATCATGTCCCTTGGAACATCACCTAACCCACTTATTTCTTCTACAACAGATGGACTTGAAGTTAACCGCAGAAAGTGTATCGTTGCTCAGGAAGAAAACGGACAGACATCTAAGCCTGGCGTATTTGCTGGTGGAGATGCTGTTACAGGCGCTGCAACAGTTATCCTTGCTATGGGTGCTGGTAAGGCAGCTGCTAAGGGTATTGATGAGTACCTCTCCAACAAATAATAAAACAGTTTAAACACTTTTTATTAAGATAAGATGTCTAGAAATAGGCATCTTATTTTTGCGTGCGAATATTAGTGCGTATATAAACGTAAATGCGGCATACATAAAATCTTAAGAAATTTCGACGGTAAATCTTAAGAATTCTCATGTAGTATGGGAAATAGAGGAATAAATATGATACAATAAAAAATGTTTGGAGAGTGGAAATGGACAGAGAAGAAAAAATTAAAATTGCTATTACTGCAGGAATTGCAGGACTTATACTTTTGATACTGATATTGTTCCTTGCATTATCAGGAACAGGCTCTAAGGATGATGAGCAGAAATTAAATGACAACATAGCTGAATATGCATCTAACCTTGCAGAAGGCGCAGAGGCATCAAGTATAGCGGCTACAGATGTAAGCGTAGACGATGCAGCAACTGAGAGTACATCATTTGTGCCTTATTCAGAATACGTTAATTCCAAGAAGGGAACAGTTTCAGGTAACAGCTTCTATGATACAAAGGGGGCAGTACTTAAGGATGTATACAAGACTCTTAAGTATGACAGGGATGCTCAGCTTCAGGAGATGTTTACATACTTTGAAGCCGGTAATGAGGATGCTGTAAGAGATCTTGCACATCTCGAGAGATTTGAAGCGATGTCTTTTTCACTAGATGGAACCAAGGATTTCTATTATCACGGTGAAGTTAATGGAAATGGACAGCCTGATGGAATAGGGCTGGCAGTATATGCTAATGATCAGTATTATTACGGACATTGGAAGGATGGAGTCAGATCTGGAGACGGCAAGTGGATATCTTTTTATCCTTCATACAGTGAGTATGTAGTTAAAGAGCATATGTATTTCGGAGAGTGGCTTGACGACATGCCTAACGGACGTGGACAGGAGCACTATGACTATAATCAGGAATACATGAACAGTGCAGATCTTTATCTTCAGAATGCTATTGGATACTTCGCTAACGGCTATTATAACGGCGAGATGTACGTTATTACTGTAGATAATAACTATGATACCAAGGAATGGCTTGGAACCTGCGATATGGGTAACTGGGTACAGGTTCTTAATACTTCTGAGGATTCCAAGGGCAGAATCGCTACACTTAGCGAGAGAGAAAACGTTGATAATCATATCTGGATGGTCAAAAACAAGGCTGTTGATAACGGTGTTTCTGGAATTATTACAGGTGGTACTATAGCTAAATGAGTACAATAAGTATTATTTGCGTAGGCAAGATCAAGGAAAAATATTGGAATGATGCTATAGCAGAGTATTCCAAAAGGTTGTCCAGGTATTGTAAAATAAATATCATAGAGGTGCCGGACGAGAAAACTCCTGATAATGCGCCACCAGCCATTGAAGAGCAGATCAAGAAAAAAGAAGGCGACAGGATTCTGCAGAATATCGACCCTTCAGCCTATGTTTGTGCTCTTGCTATTGGTGGTAAGAAATATTCATCAGAAGGTTTTGCTGAGTTTATTGCGGATAAGGGAGTATCTGGTGTGAGCCACATACAGTTTATTATAGGTGGTTCCCTTGGAATACACGAATCAGTGCTTAAACAGGCAAACAGCCAGATCAGTTTTTCAGATATGACTTTTCCGCACCAGATGATGCGCGTGATTCTGCTGGAGCAGATTTACAGGGGATATCGTATCAATCGTGGTGAACCTTATCATAAATAATTGGGGAATGTTGGATGAGTGAGATTACAGAGTTATCATTAGCTCTTACAGCTGATGATGAGAGGAATATATTTGGGGGCAATGACAGCTATATTCGCAAGATTGAGAAGAGCCTCCACGTGGAGATCATTGATAGAAATGGTGAGCTACATATAATTGGTGACAAGGAGGGAGCAGCTAAAGCTTCCAGTATCATAAGAGAACTGGTTCAACTCTCCAGACGTGGCACCAGCATAGAGGAGCAGAGCGTAGATTACGCCATTTCTCTGAAGGAAGATTCAGTCAAAACAAAAGAAAGTCAAAATGATAACGTGCTTGTAGATATAGACAGGGACGTTATTTGTCATACCATTTCTGGTAAGCCTATCAAACCCAAGACTCTGGGACAAAAGAAATACATTGATGCTATCAGAAATAAGATGATTGTATTTGGTCTGGGACCAGCAGGAACTGGTAAGACGTATCTTGCTATGGCCATGGCTATAACAGCTTTTCAGAGAGAAGAAGTCAGCAGGATCATTCTGACAAGACCAGCTATAGAGGCTGGTGAGAAGCTTGGCTTTTTGCCAGGTGACCTTCAGAGCAAGGTTGATCCTTATCTTAGACCGTTGTACGATGCTCTGTACCAGATTATGGGCACAGAGAACTTTATCAAGAACATGGAAAAGGGCCTTATAGAGGTTGCTCCTCTTGCGTACATGAGAGGTAGAACACTAGATAATGCATTTATTATTCTGGATGAGGCTCAGAATACAACTCCTGCACAGATGAAAATGTTCCTTACCAGAATTGGTTTTGGTTCCAAGGTTATCATCACTGGTGATGCTACTCAGAAGGACCTTTCTCCAGATGTGAAGTCTGGACTTGACGTGGCAGAAAGTGTCCTCAAGGGAATAGATGATATAGCCTTCTGCACACTGACAAGTAGTGACGTAGTAAGACATCCACTTGTTCAGAAGATTGTTAAGGCCTATGAGGATTACGAGAAGAAGGCTGCTAACAAGCAGAAAAAGAAATCAATTCAGAAATTGGAGAGAAAACCTAGAGATGGAAAGTGAGAACAAAATTAGTTTAAAGCTTAGACTTTGCTATGGTGGAATGTTCTTACTCACAGGACTATGTGTTTTTGCGTTTTCTTTTCTGACAGGGAAGAGCTATGAAGCCATTTTGAGAAACACCATAGTTTCTCTTATCATTACCGGTACAGTTTTGTTTATGTTAATAGACGCCATCAGCAGAGGTGAAAAGGGCTTTTCATATGACAATTACAAACACAAGGACAGGTTTATAGTTGTTTATTCCAGCTTTCTTGTGCTGGCTTGTCTTTTCGGCCTTGTTCCTAATCAGTTCTGGCCATATATGTCAATGTTTGTGATTCTGGGTCTTTTTGCCAACATGGAGATTGGGCTTGTTTCCGGAGTAGGGCTTGTAACTATTTCTGTTATGCTGGAAGAAAGTGGTCACTTTGGCGAGCTGTTCATGTATGTGCTTGCTGGAACCGTTGCGCTTTCTATGTTCAGAGACCTTAAAGAGAATACTTCAATAGGAATCCCTGTTGCGATTTCTCTTATGATGCAGGCTGTTCTTTTGATAGCATTTAATGTTTTATTCCAGAACAGAACCTTGTCATTTAATATTCTGATCCTGCCTATTCTGAACCTGATGCTGAATCTTATCATATTGCTGATCTTCCTGAATATATTTGGTGTTTATATCATCAGGAAATCCAATGATATGTATATGGATATCAATGATACAGAGTATCCACTTCTTGTTGAACTTAAGAATTACAACAAGGATGATTATTTCAAAGCTATTCACACAGCGTATCTTGCCGAGAGAATAGCCAATGGCCTTGGTTTTAACGCCAGAGCCATCAAGAACTGTTCCTACTATCACAGAATAGGAATATTACAGGGCAAGAAGGACTGGGAGAGTGTAAAGCCTATCTATGAGGAGCATCATTTCCCTGATGAGGCTATAGCTCTTTTACATGAGTATATTGATCCTTCCTCATCTCCAGTCAGATCCAAGGAAGCCCTTACTATAAATGTTACAGAGACAGTTATTGCTTCTATCATGTACCTTATCAAACAGAACAAGGATGCCAAGATTGATTATGACCAGCTTATTGATAAAGTATTTGAGAAAAAAGAGGCTGACGGCGAGCTTAAGAACTGTGATGTTACATTCAGAGAATATGAACAGATGAAGAAAATACTCAAAAAGGAGAAGCTCTATTATGATTTTTTGCGTTGAAAATGAAGTTGACGCACGCTTTGACTTTGATATTGAAGAACTCGGACGAACAGTTGCACAGGCTGTTCTCGACGAGGAAAAATGCCCTTATGAGGTTGAGATTTGCCTCACAATTACAGATGATGAGGGCATCAGAGAGATCAACAATGAATTCAGACAGATAGATAATCCTACAGACGTTTTATCTTTTCCTAACGTCAGCTATGAGGAGCCAGGAGATTTTTCTGTGATAGCTGGGGAGCAGAAAATTGATCTCCTTAATCCTGACACAGGGAATATCAGCTTTGGCGATATTGTCATCAACGAGAACAGGGTTAGATCACAGGCTCTTGAATACGGACATTCAGAGAAAAGAGAATTTGCATTCCTTGTGGCTCACAGTATGCTTCATTTATGTGGCTATGATCACATGGAAGCAGAGGAAGCTGCTGTTATGGAAGGCAAGCAGAACGAAATTTTGACATCACTTGGTATTACCAGAGATTAGTTTTAGCTAGGGGAGCGTTGTATGAAGAGCTACACTGAGGAGAAGAGGATCAGACCTGACATTTTGACATCAGCTGTTTACTGGTCTATCTGCATTATGATGTTTTTTAACATAATATCAGTGCGTATATTTGGGGATAAGGGAGCTGGCTTTTGTTCAGTTCCTAATACTCTTTTCTTTTTGTTATATATTTCTTTTGTTCTGGCTGCTCAGAAATCAGTTTATGTTATGGTGAGACTTCGTGCCAGAAGATCTCAGTTTATTAATGCTGAGACCAATATGAAGAGATCGATGAGAATGTTTTCTCTGGCTGGAATTGTTATTGCAGCAATTCTGGGCCTTGGAAGCTTTAGCATAGCTAAAAATGTTCTCGGATCAGGTAAAGTTTATTTCCAGCTGATAATAGTGGCTGTGAGCCTTGTGCTGTTATGTCCACAGGGAGTTTTAAGAGGATACCTTCAAGGACTTGGCTACACCAAGCCAATAGTAATTTCTGACCTGCTTATTTCGATATCTTCATTTATTTCAGGTGGGATTATTTCAGGTCTTATGTACAACTATGGTAAGAAGGTTAATGATCTTTTCCACGGTGATGAGTACAGCGCTATTTATGGTGCTTCAGGCATGATGATCGGACTACTCATTGGCTCGCTGATAGGCCTTTTCCAGATACTTATAAGTTATTCCATTCGCAAGAAGGAGATAGCTGGCATCGTTAAAAATGGTGCACCAAGATATCTTGATAATAAGAATGATGTTTACACAAGCATCAGACCTATAATATATCTGTATTCATCTGCTCTTTTGATGCTACTTGTAGACAACATAGTATATAATATGCTTCAGATAAAGGCAGATAATGCAGTAGATATGATCGCCAAATATGGAGCATATAGCGGACGAGTTGTTTCTTTTGTGATTTTTATTTCTTTCCTTTGCTGCATTCCTTTCATTAAGTCCTGGAACAGGGTTATGGCAAGGGTTGAGAGAGATGAGATAGAGGGCGCAAGAGACAGACTTAAGAAGCTTTTGCATTTTACTTACCTACTTTTGATTCCTGTGTTTACAGCAGTTTTTGTGGTTGCTGACAGTATTCAGATTGCTATTTATGGTAAGAGCACAAGTGAAGTAAGTAGTATTTTCAGACTGGCTTCGATCATGATACTTTTGCTGGCACTTGGCGTACTGGTATCATGGCTTCTTAATCACATGGGTAAGAGCCTGCTGCTGACTATTAATTTGACAATATCATGGGCTGTTCATATAGGTCTTTTGATATTACTATCTATTGTCATGGGTAATAAGATTGAATCAATCGTTTTGGCACAGATTGTTTCATTCCTGATATATGATGTTTCATGCATGTTCATGATACTCAAGATGTTAAAGCTAAGAGCCAACATGCTGATGAATATTGGTGTTCCGCTTCTTGCATCTGGCGTATCAGGTCTTGTACTACTTGCTTTGGACAGGATTTTTGTCAATCTGATCGGCGAGGTGCTGACTCTTGTAATTAGTCTTATAGTATTTGTTATAGTTTATTTGGTATTGATGGTCGTGCTTAAGGGAATCAGAACTCATGAGCTTGAACTGGTTCCACTTGGAAGATTCTTTACTTCTTTTTCTTCCAAGGTTCAGCATGACAAGTTTTATGAGGAATAATTTTGAGTAAGAAAATAATAATTGCTGGCGGCGGAGCGGCTGGTATGTGCGCTGCTATTTACGCTGCCAGAAATGGTGCCGATGTCACCATAATTGAGAAGAATTCACAGCTTGGTAAAAAGCTCTCCATGACAGGAAATGGACGATGCAATTTATCAAATCTTGATATGAACGAGAAGATGTACAACCCTTCTGCAGAGAAGAGAATGAAGGAATGGTTGTCTGTTTATGGCGTTCTTGATGTTATCAATTTCTTCAAATCCCTTGGTATCGTAATAAAAAGTGAAGAGAGATACCTTTACCCTGTGTCAGGCCAGGCTAGCACTGTTGTGTCTGCATTTGAGAGCGAGATCAAAAGGCTCGGGGTTAAGGTTATTTATGGCGAGCAGGTTAAGTCTGTTAAGGTTCATGAGATGGAACCTGATAATAAGGCGCTTGATGCCAAGCAGATTGAAGCTGTTCTTACTCGTGGTGCCAAGATAGACCCTAATCGTGAGAAATATACTGTTGTAACTAATCTGAATTCCTATGAGGCCGACAAGGTTATTCTGGCTACAGGATCTCTTAGTGGTGCCAAGAGTACAATGTCTACTGGCGACGGCTATTATATCTGCAAACAGCTGGGAATGACTATTAAAGATACTCATCCGGCTCTTGTTGGTTTTAAATGTGATGAGTCAGAGATCATGCCGACAAATGGTGTCAGATGCACAGCAGAGATCTCATTTATGCTTGGTGGCGAAGCTCTTGCAACAGAATTTGGTGAGCTTCAGTTTACCAAGGATGGTATTTCAGGAATCCCTGTAATGCAGGCTAGTGGCAAGATTGTTAAGTTCCTTGAAGAAGGTAAGCCTATCTATGCTTCAATCAACTTCTTCCCGGACTATGATGATGATGACTTCCTGGCTCTTGAGAAAGAGATGCTCAGACTTCGCGACGACAGAAGCCTTAAGGACTTCCTGAATGGCTTTTATAACAGTAATATCAATGATATGGTCATTGCCCGCATGAAGATGGGGGCTTCCATGAAGATGAAGAATATTTCTGAGAGCATGGTTTTGAGTATTTTTGACAGCTACAGGAATTATAAGATCAAGCTTTCAGAGAGCTATGGATATCAGCAGGCTCAGGTTACTTCTGGTGGTGTTAGCCTTGGAGATATCAAGGATGATATGACAGTTAATGGACATAATGGAATCTTCGTAATTGGCGAGCTTCTTGATGTTGACGGTAGGTGCGGCGGATACAATCTGCAGTGGGCTTTCACAAGCGGAAGTATTGCTGGAACTGTGGCGTCGCTGTAGTGGTTCTGCGATAGTTTACGATGCAGGGCAGGTGCTATAGCTTTTGTTAGATTTATAAAGGAATAGTTATGATCAGAATAAATCAGATTAAATTGCAGCATGATGGAAAGAGCTACAGTTCAGAAGAACTTAAGAAATTGCTTTCTAAAAAGGTCTGTAAGAGTCTTAGAATTGATGAAAAGAATATAGAGAAATACGAGATTATCAGGCATTCTATTGACGCTAGGAAGAAGCCTGATATTTTTCATATCTACATGGTGGATGTTGCGCTGAAAGGATGCGATGAGAATTCTGTTGTTAAAAAGTGCAGAGATAAGAACGTCAGTGTAATAGCTGATAAGGAATATAGCTTTGAGGAGCAGGTTAAGCTTAGGAGAAAAGCCTTAGAAGAAGCAAATGCTGTAAATGATAAAGCTTCCAATGCTGATAATAAGAATGTCGTGATTGTTGGTGCAGGCCCAGCAGGACTTTTCTGCGGATATATGCTGGCAATGAACGGATATAAGCCTATCATCCTTGAAAGAGGCGCTGACGTTGATGAGAGAACAAGAATAGTTGAGCACTTCTGGAAGACTGGTGAGCTTAATACAGATACCAATGTGCAGTTTGGAGAAGGTGGCGCCGGAACATTCTCTGATGGTAAGCTTAACACCATGGTCAAAGATAAGGATGGAAGAGGTAGAGAAGCTCTAAGAATCTTTGCCTTGAATGGCGCCAATGAAGATATTATGTACGAAGCAAAACCTCATATCGGAACAGATATTCTTAGAAATGTTGTAAGGAATATGAGGGAAAAGATCATCGATTGTGGTGGAGAGGTTCATTTTAATAGTCAGGTAACTGATATAGAGACAAGTGATAACAAGGTCACAGGAGTTAAATATAACGCTCTTACAAATGGAAACCACTCTGAGTGTGATACAAAACTCATCGAATGTGACACTGTAGTTCTTGCTATTGGACATAGCGCTAGAGATACTTTCTACATGCTAAAAGAAAAGTCTGTAGACATGGCACCTAAGCCATTTGCAGTAGGCTTTAGAGTTGAGCATCCGCAGGGACTTATCAACATGTCTCAGTACGGGGCAGAAAATCCTAAGGGACTTCCACCAGCACCATATAAGCTGACAGCTACAACAGATGCTGGAAGAGGAGTATATTCCTTCTGTATGTGCCCAGGTGGGTATGTAGTTAATGCATCTTCTGAAGAGGGAATGCTTGCTGTTAATGGAATGAGCTATAGCAAACGTGATGGTAAGAATGCTAATTCAGCCATTATTATTACTGTTGATCCCAAGGACTTTGGCGGCGATGACGTATTATCAGGAGTTGAATTCCAGAGAAGACTTGAGAAAAAAGCTTACGAGCTTGGTAAGGGCAAGATCCCAGTAGAATACTACGGAGATTTCAAAAAAGCTGTCACTGGTGTAGATGTGCCAAATATGGATAGCATAGGCCCAAAGAAGGGTGACAATACACCTAATATGTGCGGTGACTATGTATTTGCTGATGTTCATACAATACTCACCGATGATCTGAATGAAGCCTTTGTAGAAGGTATGGAGAAATTTGGAAGAACCATAAAGGGCTATAACTGTGATGGTGCTCTTGTATCAGGCGTTGAGTCACGAACATCTTCTCCAGTTCGTATCAATAGAGATGATAGCTGTCAGTCCGTTAATATAAAGGGCTTGTATCCTTGTGGTGAGGGTGCTGGCTACGCCGGTGGTATCATGTCTGCTGCCATGGATGGAATGAAGGTTGCTGAGTACGTAGTAGCATGCAATTTGAAGTAAATAATAACACAGAAGAATGATAAGTATAAGAATTGAGAAGCTATGAACTATCATGTGAACATGAACGGCATTGATGTTGATGCCTTCTATAATGACAACACTGTAAAAGAGATATTCTTTCCACTGCTTGAGCGAGTAACTAAGCTTCAAAAGGAAAAAGGAAGAAGAATCATTGTATATATAGCAGCACCTCCAGGAGCTGGAAAGAGCACGTTATGTAGTTTTCTTCAAAAACTATCTGAAGATAATGAATGTTTTGCTGATGCTCAGGCTATTGGCATGGACGGCTTCCACAGACGTCAGGACTACCTTACCAGTCATACGACTATTCGTGACGGCAAAGAAATCAAAATGGTTGAGATCAAAGGTGCGCCTGTAACCTTCGATCTTGTGCTTTTTACCCAGAAGATTAAAGATGTTTTGTCAAAAGAGAAAGTTGGCTGGCCTGTATATGACAGGATGCTTCATAACCCTGTAGATGATGCTGTAACTGTAACAAAAGATATAGTTTTCCTTGAGGGCAATTATCTTTTACTTAATGAGGATGGTTGGCGAGATCTGCGAGAATATGCTGATCTGACCATATTTGTAAGCGCAGATGAAAGCATGCTTAGAAAGCGTCTTATAGAGCGTAAGGCTGCAAGTGGAAACAGCGTAGAAGCTGCAACAAGCTTTGTCGACTATAGTGATATTCCTAATGTAAGACTGTGTCTAACTAATTCTCAAAAGGCTGACATTACTCTGATTTTGGATGAGCAGGGTGATTATCATTTAGATAAGACAACTCTTAGAAAGCTTACTATAGCAAAAAGAGATAAGTTATCTGCAGAAGAACGCATCGAAAAGAGCTCTAAGATATTTGAAAGGCTTGTAGATATGCCTGAATATAAAGAAGCAGGTAACATCCTTGTTTATGCTTCTATGGGTAGTGAAGTTATTACAGATGACATTATTTTAGATGCTCTTTCTGAAGGTAAGAAGGTCTTTTGCCCTAAGGTTATATCCAGAAAGACAAGGGATATGAAATTTGTTCAGATCACTAGGATAGAAGATCTGGAAGAAGGGTTTCAGGGTATAAGAGAACCGGTTATTACAGATGATTCTGTTATATATAACAATGATCAGGAAGAGAGCACTCTTGTGATAATGCCTGGAACTGTATTTGACAGAAAACGCAACAGAATAGGCTATAATGGCGGCTTCTATGATACTTTTCTTTCAAATAATAAAGGACTTGGCACGATAGCACTTTCTTATGACGTTCAGATATTTGAATGTGAGATTATCACAGAAGCTCACGATATTAAGCCAGACAAGATAATTACTGAGTCAGAGATAATGTAATATGAATTTTTATAAAGGGATATTCAAAATTTACAAAAACAATTTTGAATATTCCATTTTTTTATATAGGGGTCCTTTTTATAATGAGTACTGTAAACAAGTGATGAGTTTCCAAAAGTCGCACTCATCATTCACTTAACTCATTTTGAGAAGGGAAGGGTATTTATTTATGAAAAAGAGAATTCTTAGTACTCTTGTTTGTCTGACTGTTGCAGCAACAACTATCATTGGCTGTGGTTCACAGGCTCCAGCTACTACAGATACACCTGCTACAGAGACCAAGACAGAAGCTACAGAAACAAAGACAGAAGAGAAGGCAGCTGAGACTACAGAAGCTTCAGGCGATAAGGTAACACTTTCAATCTACACACAGTATGCAGATGATGACACAAAGGTTCCTTATGACTACGCTGTAGAGCAGCTTGCAGAGGCTTATCCAAATGTTGAGCTTAACCTCATCGTTCAGGCTCAGGATGATGGACAGACACTTAAGACTCTTGCAGCTACAGGTCAGCTTCCTGACATTTATCAGGCTAGTACAGATATTATCAATACATTTCGTGAGTCCAACCAGATCATGGTACTCAACGATGTAGCACAGTCAACAGGATTCCTTGATAAGCTCTATGATGCAAACAAGGATCTTGCATATGCAGAGGATGGTAACATCTATGCATTCCCATTCTCAGGTCAGGAGTATGTTCTTTGGTACTACAACAAGGCACTCTTTGCTGAGAACAACCTCGAGATCCCTGAGACATACGACGATCTTCTTAACTGCATCGAAGTATTCAAGTCTAAGGGAATCACACCACTTGCACTCTTTGGTCAGGAAGGCTGGAACACAGCTGCTGCATATGACGTAATCGCTACAAGATATGCAGAGGGTGGTATCAAGGCTCTTGATGAGGGCAAGGCTAGCATCACAGACGAAGGCTATGTAAACGCTGCCAAGAAGATGGAAGAGCTTGTTGCTGCAGGCCTCTATCAGGAAGATGCTACAACAACTAACTATGACCAGGCTTCTGAGAAGTTCCTTTCAGGTCAGGCTGCTATGTTTATCAACGGTCAGTGGTACATCGAAGATGCTACAAAGACTCTTGGTGAGGACGTTGACTGGATGTTCTACCCAGCACAGGATGCTGCTGCATACGAAGCTGGTAAGGCTGTATTCTCAGGCGGCGGATCATCTTCAGGATTTGCTGTAAACCCAGATTCAGCTAACGCTGAGCTTGCTGCAGAAGTTGCTGAGTTTATCACAGAGAAGTACTGCGAAGCTAAGGTTATGTACAGACACAATCCACTTGTTGCTATCGACACAGGTAAAGAGCCAGACTCTGAGTATCCTGCAATGATGAAGAAGCTTTCAGATACACTTCCTTCAATCACAGCAACAACAAAGTTCACATGGGGACTTACAAACTCAACATTCAACGATGCAATTCAGTCTGAGTCACAGGGTCTTGTTTCAGGACAGTTCTCAGCTGACGAGTTCATCCAGGATATCAAAGATACAATGGAGTAATTCCAAAGGGGTATTAGTTTTTTAGAGAAGGTTTAAAGATATTGTGCGGGGTATGGCAGATCAGGGGTTATATCTGTCAGCTCCGCACTATATATGTGAACATAAATAATGTTCATGATATTTGCTACAGAATCACACATTTTAATTTTGGGAGATAAACCATGAAAAAATACATGGGTAACAAACTGGCGATCCTGTTATTCATTTTGCCAGCACTTGCAATCTTTATAACTTTTGATTTTATTCCGATCATCCAGGTATTTGCTTATAGCTTTACAGACTGGAATGGTCTTACAATGCCGAATTTTACAGGTCTTAAGAACTATGTTGACCTGTTCACTGATAGAGTGTTTTATACATCAAACAGAAACCAGTTCATTTTTGCCATTGTGATCACAGTTTATCAGATGCTCTTTGCAACTATATTTGCTATCACAATCTCTGATAAGAAGATGAAGGGAAGAAAGTTCCTCAGAGTAGCATACTTCATTCCTGTAATTCTTTCTGTAACAGTTGTATGTCAGCTTTGGAGCGCTATCCTTAGTGGAGAGGGACTTATTAACAAGCTGTTCGAGGTTGCTGGCTCAGATTTCAAGCAGAACTGGCTTGGAGACAGATACAAGGCTATCTACGTAATTGCTTTCGTTAATGCATGGCAGTGGATGGGATATCAGTTCGCACTTATCGTAGCTGGTATCAAGTCAATCCCAGCTGACTACTACGAGGCAGCCAGAATCGATGGATGCTCTAACGTTAAGGCTCACATGAAGATCACAATTCCTCTTCTTGCTGAGACTTACAAGTTCTGTCTTATCATTTCGCTTACAGGTGGTATCAAGGCCTTCACTGAGATGAATATTTTGACAGGCGGTGGCCCTAACAAGTCAACCTTTACTCTTACATACATGATGTACAATGCAGCATTTAAGAAGAGTAACTATGGATATGGACTTTCGGCAGCATCAATCATGGTTATTGAATGTATGCTTGTTATGCTGGTGATCAACTTTATCTTCAGAGATAAGGACCAGAAGAAAGAAGAAGAAAAAGCAAGGAGGAAGCGTGGTGTATAAGGATAGTAATAACAAAGCACTGCATTACGTATTTGTAGCATTTTGCTGGATTTATGCAGCGTTTTCACTTTATCCACTTATCTGGATGCTGTTTTATTCATTTAAGACCAATCAGGAAATCTTTGTAACAAACCCTTTTGGTTTCCCTTGGCCACTTCATTATGAGAACTACATTACAGCTTGGACCAAGTACGATGTTCCGCTGTATTTCCTCAACAGTTTACTTGTTTCAATTGGAACTGTTGCTATAACAATCTTTTCTGCGCTTTTATTCTCTTATGCAACCAGCAGAATGGTATGGAAGCTCAAGACCTTTACAAGACTGTTCCTTGGACTTGGAATGTTCATTCCTGTTCAGGCTATTATGATCCCTGTTGTTAAGGTTGTTCAGAAGTTCAATCTTATGGGAACAAGATGGTCACTTATCTTACCTTATATAGCAATCAACCTTGCTTTTGCATGTATGGTTTACTATGGATTCTTTAAGGGAATCCCAATGGAGCTTGAAGAAGCTGCCTGCATGGATGGAGCTACTATCTATCAGACCTTCTTTATGATCATTGAGCCACTTGTAAGACCAGCTACAGTAACGCTTATCATTTACATCTTCCTCAATGCATGGAACGAGTTCATTCTTGCAAACGTAGTAGTAGGAAGTATCCCAGAACTTAAGACACTTCCTCTTGGAGTATTATTCTTCCAGGGCGAGTTCACAACAGACTGGGGCGGAATGGGAGCAACAATGGTAATTGCTTCATTCCCAGCTATCATTGTTTATTCAATATTCTCAGAACAGGTTGAGAGCGCCATGACTATCGGCGGAGCTGTTAAGGGCTGATGATAAATAGTAATTAACCCCTTAAGTAATCTTTTAGAATTACTTAAGGGGAATTTCTATGTACAAACATGTTGGAAACGTTTATGGTATACTCATAAAGCAAACAGACATAAAAAGAAATACGGGGACATATAATATGGCAGTTAAACTTACATCATCAATGAAAAAAAGAATTGGCATGTCACTTTTTGGAGTTATTACCTGTGCAATAAGCGTTGGAATATTCAAGATAGCAGCTCTTGGAGTGGATCCTTTCCAGTCATTTATGGCGGGACTTGATGCACTTGTTCCAATCCAGTTCGGAACTTTATATGTGATAACAAATGCTGTAATGCTATTATTTGCCCTTGTTTTTGACAGGCACTATATCGGAATAGCTACATTTATTAACTTATTCCTTCTTGGCTACATAACACAGTTTACTTATGAATTCCTGCAGACTGTGATCGTTGAACCTTCCATGATCGTTCGTGTTCTGTGCCTTGTAATTGGTGTAGTTATCCTGTGCTTTGGTTCAGCTTTTTATATGACTGCTGACCTTGGCGTATCTACCTATGACGCGGTAGCACTTATTATCGTTAACACATGGAAAAAAGGTAAGTTCCAGTATGTGAGGATTATCACTGATCTTGTATGCATTGCTATAGGAACAGCTCTTTTCCTGATATCAGGTGGCACTATTATGCAGATTCCTACAATTGTCGGAGTAGGAACAATAATTACAGCTTTCTTTATGGGACCACTTATTGAGTATTTTAATGTTCATATTACAAGACCTTTTCTTAACAAAGGTGAGAACAAGTAATAGGACCTGTTATGGCTAATACAGATTTTAATAATATGACCTTGAAGGATATGGAGGAGTATACTCCGGGCGGGAAGCGCTTTGTCAGAGGTAGAGCCCGCAACATATCCATCAAGTATAAAATGGCATCAATAACTATGTTGGTAGCACTGATTCCAATGGTGGTACTGACTGTTTTGATGCTTATTTTTTATAACAGAGCCATTATGCAAAGAGCTGACAAGCAGATAGAAGAGAATATCAGGATCATGTCGGACAGAATATCCTCAGTTCTGCAAAACGGCGAGCTGTGCTCTAATAACCTGACTATTGAGTTTGGCAATTACTATAATGACAAGACTATGAAGCAGGTCACAAGGGATAACAAGATAATAAGCCAGTTGTCACAGTCGCTTCTCATCTATAACGGTATCTCATCAATAGTTTTTATCGACTATAGCGGAAGATTCTATTCATCCGATCCGTCTTTTTCTGAAGATAAAGCACATATTAAGTTTTCGGAATATGTATATGACCTTAAATATGCAGGCGGCAAGACTATTATGATGGACCCTTCTCAGAGCCCCTTTGATAAAGAAGGAAAAGAGATAATTACTCTTGGTAAGCACGTCATCAATATAGTTACAGGAACTCATTTGGGATATCTTTTTGTAAATATGGATAAGGATTATCTTATAGAATCCTCACAGAGCGAGATAAGCTATTATTTCCTCTACGACTCATGGGGAAATATCCTTTCTGAATCAAATATCAAGGATCCTATTTATGAGGATCATGACTTTATAGAGAGCCTCTTACAATCAGGGGAGAAGCTGATCAAATATCAGAATGAGACATATCTTTTAGCAAGGGATGCTATTAAGGAATACGATTTTACTGTAATTGGTATTACTAACCTCAATAAGTTCAATGTTACGGGTAAAGATCTTAAGTTTATCCTTTTGACCACAAGCTCTTTTACCATAGTTCTGTTACTCATTTCTGTATGGTTTTCTGCAAACTTTGTAACCAAGCCTCTTAAGGTGCTCCATGACGGGGCAGAGCAGATTGCAGAAGGCGATATGAGCGTAAGATTCAGGTTCAAGACCAAGGACGAGATAGGCAGGCTTGGAAGAATCTTCAACTATATGACTCAGCGTAATATGGAGCTTCTCAAACAGGTTGACGATGAGGCCAAGAAGAAAAGGGAATACGAGCTTGCACTTATTCAGGAGCAGGTTAAGCCACATTTTCTATACAACACGCTGGATATTATCATTATGCTGATCGAGATGAACCGTAGTAAAGAGGCAGCAAGAGTAACACATAAGCTTGCCAGCTATTACAAGAATTCTCTATCTGGCAGCGAGGAAATCGTAATAATCGAAAGAGAAATTCAGATAATCAGAGACTACCTTGATCTTCAGACAATGCGCTACGGCGATAAGTTCAGCTATGAGATTGATGTGGATGCCAAGGCCTTTAATTCACAGATCCCTAAGATGACTCTGCAGCCCCTTGTAGAAAATGCGATTTATCATGGAATCAAGAATAAGTCCAGCTGGGGCAAGATCACTGTTACTGGCAGAATTGTAGATAGCTATGTTGAGCTTCGCGTTATAGATGACGGAATCGGAATGAAGGAAGATGAGCTTAGCAAACTCAACGACCTTCTAAACAAGGAAGATATTTTTGACAGCGATGAAAAGAAAATGGCTAAGGAAGCAGAGATTACCGACCACGACTCTACAAAGGGTGGTAGCCATTTCGGATTATATAGCGTAGCTAAGAGAATCAAGCTTTATTTTGGCAAGGAATATGGCGCCAGAATCGAGAGTACAGAGAATGTTGGCACAACAGTAATTGTTAAAGTGCCATATTCAGAATAACATCGTATAAAGTATTATGACGCATTTTTGAATCTCAAAATCGCGCCAAAGGAGAAACTAAAGTGATACGAATAATGATCGTAGACGATATGCCTATTTTCCTTGAATACCTAAAGGGCTGTATCGACTGGAATTCATATGGATTTGAAATATGCTGTGAAGCTCATGATGGAAAAGAGGCACTGGAGAAGCTGGATGAATACTATCCTGACGTTGTCTTAACTGACATTACTATGCCATATCTAAATGGACTGGAACTGGCAGAGAAGATTACAAGTGATTACCCTGATATTTCCGTAATACTCATAACTGGTAATAATGAGTTTGAGTATGCCAGAAAAGCTGTTAAGCTTGGTGTCTGCGATTATATCGTCAAACCCTTTGAAAAAGAGGAACTCATCCTTAGCCTGCTTAAGCTCCAGGATAATATTGATAAGGCCCTTGAGAGTACAGACAGCAAAAAAGAGGAATATTATGAGGAACTTAGAGCCCTTATCTATGCAGGAATAAGCGATGACGAGGCAGTCCGAAGCCTTGAGCAGAAGCTCTTTGGCCGGGAAAATGACGACGGAGGATATCTTCTGGCGCTATTTAGATTTGATGCCAGTGCTCTGGCTGATAAAGAGGCTGATTCAAGAGAACAGCTTATGAACTGGGAGAGTCTTATAGCCAAGATGCTTGCAGATAAGCTGGAAATTGCCGGTAAGATCAAAATATTCCACGATTTTGAGAACAATATCGTGGTACTAATGTATTTTGAATCTTCTGCCGATATTAATCTTTATAAGGGATATGAGTTTACGGATATCATTCAGATTGTTAAGAATCAGCTGGGAATTGGAAGCGCCATAGCTCTTTCTCAGGCGGATACAATGAATGATGTGAAAAAAGCCTACGAAAAAGCTCTGGTAATGCTAGGCGAAAAGGGCTACGGACAGCTTTGGGATCTTCGAAATATCAGTGAGAGCGTTTCTTCACCTTCGCTTGATGCGATTATAAGGCTCAATAAAGATATTGAGACACTTCAGGAAGATGATGCAGAAAAAGTCCTTAACAGTCTGTGGGATAAGCTTCACATGGATAAGACAGAAGTTGGCAAGGTATCTATATCTGATATGAATCTTCTGACCAGCGCCATCAGTATTTTGATGACGAATATTATCAGTAACGGTTTTTCTATTGATAAGATCTACGGAGATGGATTCATGCCGGAGAAATTCATGGCTGATGCGACTTCTGCACAGGAGATGAAGGACAGGGTTATCTTTTTATACAAAAAGAGAATTGAGTTCGAGAAGGTTAAGAAAACCTCCAAGACTCACGATGTTGCCAGTGCTGCCAAGGAATATATTATCCAGAATTATTCTGACAGCAACCTGTCTATTTCTGATATCTCAGAGAGCCTTTGCGTGAACCAGACATATCTTCGCAAGATGTTTAAGAGCGAAATGGATATGACTCTTACTGAGTACATCACACAGTATCGTATGCAGGAGGCTAAGCGCCTTCTTACTACAACTGATGAAAAGCTCTCAGCAATAGCTGAGAAAGTTGGCTTTAATGATGTGAGTTATTTTTCAAATGTATTCAAGAAGTTTTATGGCATATCACCAAGGAGTATGAGTAAAGAGCAAAACTAATCTTTTGACTCTTGCACGGAGGTAAGAGATATGGTGATGACTAATACTGATTTCCAGAAGTATTTAAATGACCAGCTTCAGGAGCAGAAGGATCTGTATGTACCTGTTGATTGCAACTGGTATGACAAGTTCCTTGTTCAGAAAGTTAAGTGCACAAATATTCATCCCAATCCTGATGATGAATTCTGCTTCCCTAATGTAGGCCCCAGCTATAGGATAATCGGGGAATATGAGAAGAAGTTCAGAGATGATATGCATAAAGGTGGAGCTCCACTTATGGAACCGCTTATTGTTCTAAAGGCTTACCCGAGAGGATATATTCTGCAAAATGGTCATCACAGATGGGCGGCGGCTCTTAAGCTTGGTGTCAAAAAGGTTCCAATTCAGGTAGTAAACATGATGCTTCCTGATGATATCAAGAGAGTTATCGAGGAATCTACCAACGTAAGAAGAGTTACTCTTGACCTTGATGAGGTCGTATTCAGAGATAAAGATGATGAAAATATAGAGAAGATACCAAGTCTTTTCATGTCCAAGAATAAGAAACGAATAAGACTCGGTATTCCAGCTCTTTTCAGGTATCTCAGAGCACATGATTATGACATCTGGGTATATTCAAGGGATTATTATTCTACTGATGATGTAGCCAAATTGTTTAAAAAGTATTCTGTAAGTGTTGATGGTATCATTACTGGAACTGGCAATAAATTTGCTAATCAGGAATCAGAGAAATTGCAGAATATCAAGAACATGGTAGCAGATAAGTATAAGACTACGATACACATAGATAACGATATGCTTCTTGTAACCAGAGGAAAGGGCGGCGAGTTTGAGGAACATGAGCTTGATTCTGATGATGAGAAGTGGTCAAAAGATATAATCGAGTTCATTTCCAAGCTTGATGACAAGGAAGTAGATTCTAAATCTTAAAAAAGGTCAATTGATTAGTAAGGATATGTGCGCTTATAATTTAAGGAAAATAGTTTGTTACGGGATTTTACTTGATTTAAGCGTGGGAGAATGTGTATGGAACTTTTAGAGATTTGTCAGAGGGCAAAAAAGGTTAAGTACGAGGCACAGATACTTAGTACTGAGGTCAAGAATAAGGCCTTGCTTCATGTTGCAGATGCACTTGTTAAAAGGGCTGATTTTATTCTGGAAGCCAATCAGAAGGACTATGATAATGGTGTGTCCAATGGCATGCATCAGGGCATGCTGGACAGGCTTAAGCTTGATAATAAGCGCATCGAGGCTATGGCTGAGGGGCTTAGAGAAGTTGTAGAACTTGAAGATCCTATCGGGACAGAAATAGAGCATTTTACAAGGCCAAATGGTCTTGAGATATCCAAGGTCAGAGTTCCATTTGGTGTTATCGGTATTATCTACGAATCAAGGCCAAATGTTACAGCTGATGCATTCAGCCTTACCTTCAAATCGGGTAATGCTGTAATTTTAAAGGGTGGAAGCGATGCTATAAACAGTAATATCGCTATAACCAAGGTTATCAGGGATGCGCTCACAGAAGAGAGCATTAATCCTGATGTCATCCAGCTCATAGAGGATACAGACAGGAGCGTAACTACTTCATTTATGAAGATGAAGGAATATGTTGACGTTCTGATTCCACGCGGAAGTGCTGGCCTTATCAGAGCTGTCGTTGAGAATTCTACAATTCCGGTTATCGAAACTGGTACTGGAAATTGTCATATTTATGTCGATAAAGATGCAGATTTAGAGAAAGCAATCCCAATCATCATCAATGCCAAGACACAGCGTATTGGCGTATGTAATGCTGCAGAATCACTTGTTGTACACAAGGATATCAAGGACAAATTCCTGCCTTTATTTGATGCTGCCATGAAGGAGCACAAGGTAGAGGTAAGGGCCGATGAAAAGGCCAAAGAGATCCTTACTGACTCCATGGCTGCAACAGAAGAGGATTTTGGAAAAGAGTATCTTGATTACATCATTTCTGTTAAGACTGTAAATGATATATCAGAGGCTATAGAGCATATCAACAGATATAATACTGGTCATTCTGAATCCATTATTACAGAGAATAAAGAGGCTGCAGAGAAATTCCTTAATGAAGTAGATGCAGCATGTGTATATGTAAATGCTTCAACCAGATTTACAGATGGTTTTGAATTTGGCTTTGGTGCAGAGATTGGAATCAGCACACAAAAGCTTCACGCAAGAGGCCCTATGGGACTTAGAGAGCTTACATCCTACAAGTACAGAATAGTTGGAAATGGTCAGATTCGAGGTTAATTACGACATATTTGTATGGATAATTCCACTCAAAAATAGTAATATATGATATGGCGGCATTATTGATGCCAATAATATTGTATAAACGGGGATTTTGGGGTTATGGCAATTACAACTAATGAGGAACTTAGAGAGGCATGCGAGAGAATTATCGCTGTTTCAAGAGAACTTCATGAGGCGGGGCTTTTAGTTCGTACCTGGGGGAATATAAGTCAGAGGGTAGACGACAAATCTTTTTTGATCACACCAAGCGGAATTAAATATGAGGATCTGACACCTGACATGATAGTTAAGGTGAATATTAACGACCTTTCCTACGAGGGAGATGTTCTTCCTTCCAGTGAGAAGGCTGTTCATGCAGCTTGTTATAAAGAACGTCCGGATGTGGGCTTTATTGTGCATACACATCAGGTATATGCTTCCTGCGCTGGAACACTTGGAATCAAGAAGATTTTATCCTATTTTGATGATACAGATATGGTTATTCCAGTTGCGCCTTATGCGCTTCCTGGAACAGATAAGCTGGCACAGAACGTGGCAATGGCAGTCAGGAAGTTCCCTGATGTTAATGGCTTTATCATGGCTAATCATGGAACAGTGTGCCTGGGAGAAAATTCCGAAGAGGCTGTTTTTGAGGCCAAGAGAATGGAAGTTGCCTGCCATAATTTCCTGTCTGATGTATGTAAGACAGATATGAAGCACGGAGTAGAGGAAGGCTATAACAGCCATCTTGAAAATGGCGAGATTGTTTATGACAAGCCTGATACACCAATAAGAGTTCGTCATATACATGAAAAGATATATAAGAAGCGCCCTGATGTTAAATATATCGTTCATAACAAGTCAGAAGCTGTTGTGACAGTATCCAGAAGAGCCAGCCATATGAGACCACTTCTTGATGACTTTGCACAGCTTATTGGCTATAGTGTTAAGGTGCCTAGTAACGAGCATGGCAGAGATGGCCAGAGCTACCACAATATCAAGAAAAATGTTAATGCAGTCTTTGCTCTTAATGACGGTGCCTACTGTGTAGGTTCAACTCTTGATGATGCAATGGCTGTAGCGATCGTTCTTGATAAGGGCTGCATAGCATATATTTCTGTTATGCGTAATGGAGAAGGACATTATCTTTCATTCTGGGAGAGTTACAAGATGAATAGGCATTACAGGAAGTCCTATTCCAAACTTGCGGATAAAAAAGGTAATTGATTAATGTTTAAAAAAGCACAGATAGTTTTAATAACTGTAATTGTTGCCCTGCTGGTAATTATTCCAGTAGGGTTTTTAATTGTAAATAGTGGGGAAGAGGAGTTTGAGCAGGCTGATATAGAGCAGAGCTCGATCTTTGAATCTGTTTCCAATCTGGAAGCTCTGAACCTGGGACTTATAGATGGTGAGGAGCTAAGGGAAGAAAACGGAATAGATAGCAGCTCTTCTGGAACTAGCGATAGTCTGGTGGCAGAAGATATTACAGTAGCTATTTCACTTAGATCTATTCAGGACGACCTCAAGATTAAGCT